>Ga0209181_10001512_pt1 | contig 40514 bp, 38 predicted proteins | sample MAT05_FD_187208 | JGI IMG/M metagenome (GOLD analysis project Ga0209181, IMG submission 187208) | Freshwater microbial communities from Lake Fryxell liftoff mats and glacier meltwater in Antarctica - MAT-05 (SPAdes) (version 2) | ecosystem: Environmental > Aquatic > Freshwater > Ice > Liftoff... | reverse complement strand
CAATTTTGTTGTGGTATAATATCACTTACTGCTGCTTTATGTACTCCACTTTCCATATTACCTACTTGATGTGCATACATCAAATTGTTTAATGAAGTAAGAATGTAAGGGCTATGGGTTGTGATTAATACTTGGCTTCCTTTATTTGCGGTATTTGAAACTAAGTAATTAACCAAGTCCTTTTGTGCATTTGGAAATAAATTTAATTCTGGTTCTTCAATCAAAAATGTCTTGTTTTTCTGTCTTATCTGATTATAATATTCAATTACCAATACTATTGGAATTGTAGATTTATAGCCACTTGCTCCATTATATAAACTCAAGAATTTATTATCCGTCTTTTTTTTGAAATATCCCTGTCCATCAATATTCTTATATGTAATGCCGAGAGGTTCTATCGCTGTATCATTAACAAACTTTCTTGCAATGGCATAAAGACTCGCAATTTGATTATATAGTGAATCTGTAATATTTGGGATACTGCTTTTGCCTAATGAAAATATTGATTGCAACCCTCTTTCAGTATAAAAATAAAAAGGATTATCCATAATTTTTGCAACATCATTTTGAAAAAAACTAACCGGAATAGTCCATCCAAAAGGACTTAGATCATATTGTCCTTCAGATTTAGGTTGAATATTTTCTAATTGTTCATACAAAGAATTAAATTCTTCTGAGATCCGTTCCAGTTTGGTAGAAATTTCATATCCTTCTATCTCATCGTTTCTATCCTCTTCATGATTATAATAAGTCTTTTTCTCTAACTTATTTTCTACAGAAAATGAATAGTGTTTACACTTATAAAATATAAACGTATTCTTGGTCATAAACTCATCTAGCCCCCAAGCTGATAAGCCTTCTTCAAAAGAATCATCAAAAATCTTTTTGGGTAAAAGATATGAAAAGTATCTGCACATTGCAATAAGTTTTGCAATTGTACTCTTACCTGTTGCATTCTGCCCAATAATAACATTGAACTTCCTTAAATCAAGTTCAACATTCTCTATAGGTCCAAAATTCCTTATGATAAGCTTCTCACTCATTATTTATAACTCCTTTGCGTTGGTTTTACAATATCAAAATTTAATGGTTCTTTTACCAGCTCCCAATCATTTTCGCCTTTAAACTCCCAGGCCGATACAAAACTGAAGTTTATGTCATCACGTTTAGCTTCGCCATCTTCTGTCTGGTATTCTTCTCTAAAGTGGCCGCCGCAACTTTCGTTTCTGGTTAAGGCATCAATACACATCAGTTCTCCCAATTCAATAAAATCGGCTACCCTACCCGCTTTATCCAATTCGGGATTCATCTCATTTATTTCACCCGGTATACGCACATCGCTCCAGAATTCTTTTTTTAGTGCCTGCACTTCGGCAATGGCCTGTTTTAGCCCTGCTTCGTTACGAGCCATACCACATTTGTCCCAGATGATTTTGCCCAGGCGCTTATGAAAACTTTCTACCGTTTGTGTTCCTTTAATATTGATTAATGAATTAATCCGGTCACTCACAGCTTTTTCTGCTATTTCAAATGCCGGATGTGATGTTGGGATGCTTGGATTACGAATCTCATCGGCCAGGTAATTGCCCAGCGTATAAGGAATTACAAAGTATCCATCAGCAAGGCCCTGCATTAGCGCACTAGCGCCTAATCTGTTTGCGCCATGGTCGCTAAAATTAGCTTCGCCAAGGGCGTATAAACCATCTACTGTGGTTTTCAATTCATAGTCTACCCATAATCCACCCATGGTATAATGTACAGCAGGGTAAATACGCATGGGCATTTCGTAAGGGTTTTCGCCGGTTATCTTTTCATACATTTCAAAAAGATTACCATATTTTTCCTTTACAACTTCTTTACCCATTTTAATGATCGCAGCTTGTGGCACATTATCCAGACCTTGTTTGCCAACTTCAATTTTACCATATCGAATAATTGCATCTGCAAAATCCAGGTAAACTGCCAGCTTGGTTGTACCAACTCCATAACCTTCATCACATCTTTCTTTGGCAGCTCTGGAGGCCACATCACGTGGTACCAGGTTACCAAACGCAGGATATCTTCGCTCTAAGTAATAGTCTCTTTCCGTTTCAGGTATGTCAACAGCTTTACGGTTATCATCTTTTTGTTGAGGAACCCAGATTCTACCATCATTGCGTAAACTTTCGCTCATTAATGTAAGCTTACTTTGATAGTCGCCACTTACAGGAATACAAGTGGGGTGAATTTGGGTAAAGCACGGATTGGCAAAATAAGCCCCTTGTTTGTGTGCCTTCCAGGCAGCTGTAACATTACTGCCCATCGCATTTGTACTTAAGTAAAAAACATTTCCATATCCTCCGGTACATAATAATACAGCGTGCCCAAAATGTCTTTCCAGGTTTCCGTTTACCAGATCTCTTGCTATAATTCCCCTTGCTTTACCATCAATTTTTACTACATCCAGCATTTCGTGGCGGCTATACATGGTTACATTTCCCAATGCTACCTGCCTTTCCAATGCACTATAAGCGCCTAATAATAATTGCTGACCGGTTTGGCCTGCAGCATAAAAAGTTCTCTGTACTTGTGTGCCACCAAAACTGCGGTTGCTTAATAAGCCTCCATATTCACGTGCAAAAGGAACTCCCTGCGCTACACATTGATCAATGATAGCTGAGCTAACTTCTGCAAGCCTGTGTACATTGGATTCCCGGGCACGATAATCGCCACCTTTTACTGTATCGTAAAATAAACGGAAAACAGAGTCCCCATCGTTTTGATAATTTTTGGCAGCATTAATACCACCTTGGGCTGCTATGCTATGAGCCCTGCGTGGACTGTCCTGAAAACAAAAAGCTTTTACTTTATAACCCAATTCGCCCAAAGAGGCTGCTGCAGATGCACCTGCTAATCCGGTGCCAACTACAATCACTTCCAGTTTGCGCTTGTTTGATGGATTTACGAGCTTTACATGGCCTTTATAATCGGTCCACTTTTTATCCATTTCGCCGGCAGGTATTTTTGAATCTAAAGACATGTTGGTTATAATTATAGAGTTTATTACTTAAATGTTTTAGTAGTTGTATTAATCTATCCAGCCAAAATAAAAGGCCAGCGGCATTAATGTAAAAAGGATACATACAATTACGCAATAACCGACCCCTAATGACCTGATGATTGGAGTATATTTTTTGTGATTAATACCAAGGGTTTGAAATGCACTTTGAAAACCGTGCAATAAATGCCAGAACAGAGATATAACTCCGGCAATGTAAATCACTACTATCCACCAAGTTTGAAATTCTTCTTTCATTTCAAGGTACAAGTTGTGGCTGGCATCGTTGGCTCCGCCGTTTGCATAGAGCGCAATTTTTGTATTCACAAAAAATTTAGAAACGTGAATGACCAAAAAGAACAACAATAAAGTTCCCAATAAACCCATCGATCTGCTGTACCATTTGCTGTTTGCATTTGCTGCAGATACTAAATATTTAACCGGCCTTGCAGCACTGTTTTGTTTCCACAATATAAGCCCCTGAACAATGTGTATAATAAGGCCGGCAAACAAACCAACTTCCATAATACGCAGTATCCAATTATGGCTCATAAAGTGGGCAGCAGTGTTGAAAGTTTCGCCGCCATCATTTACAAAAATGCAGGAATTAACACCTACATGAACTATTAAGAATGTAATTAAAAAAAGACCTGTAAGGCCCATAGTTAATTTTTTACCGAGTGAAGAAGTGAAAAAATGTTTCCAGGTCATATTGAAAGAGTTAGAAGTTGATTTGGTTTACAAAAATACGACAGGATAAGGCAAAAACAATCTACATCCCTAGTTTTTATGCTGAAACGTTATGATATTTATAATTCCTGTATTATTCCTGATCACATTTCAGGTTAATCTTTTAAACATCATTCCATCCATCTGCTGAAAAATGATCTCGGGTTTTAATGTTCGCCATTGCGGAAAATCCACCAGCTCAATATAATTTGTGAGTCTGGCTTGTTTAAAATCGTATTGGCTTTGTGTTGGCATGTTTAATATCACTACCCAACCAGCAGTATCTGCCAATTGATCCCTCCAGTCTTCATAATAACTATCATCGCTGCTGTGAAAATTCAGCACATTTTCTGCAATGAGCATAAATTTATTAATGCCTTTTGCAAACATGCTATCTGTCATGTTTCTTCTCAACGTCATGATATCATTTTCAATGGCATCATTCCATTCGCCCAGCATTTCAATAATGGTATAGCCCTGTTCATAATCTGTAAATAAAACTTTCAAATATAATGTTCGGGAACCAAATTCATCCCATTGCGGGTGAATGTAGTAATTGTACACTGTGTTAGAGAATTCAAATTCGCTGTAAGTGCGCTTGTAAAAGGGAGATAGCGGATCTTCTTCGGCCGCATACAAATGCCGCCAGTTATAATATGGTTCGATGTCCTGCATAAATGAATCGCAGATTAAATTATTTTTTTGATTGCGCTGACAATGCAAAGTTAATCGCAGATTAATAAAGATTAAAATTGATTTCGCTGATTATTGAAATTATAACACTGATAATTATCAAAAACACATTTAACCCGGAATTTGTTGTAAGTCCAACCGGTACCTGCCTACCGCAGGCAGGTTTACCAAAAGCCAACGCCACAAAGGCCCAGCTTGAATTTCGTCCTTGTTACATTGGCCTAAAATGAAATTCAGTTTGGTATAACCTGCCTATTCTATCTACGAAATCAAAATCAATTATTTTAAAACCTGCCTATCTGCAGTTAGGTCTGCGATAAAAAAAGGGTTGCCAAAAATGGCAACCCATGATCTTAATAACCGTTAATATTTTACTGTACTACTATTCTTTCTGTGAAAATAAATTTGTTATTTGCATCAGTTACTTTAACCATATACATACCTTTTGCAAAAGCTCTGTTCAATGTTATAGTTCCAACCTGGGTTTTTGAACCAGCAACATTTACAAAATTTGTCATAACCGGTTTGCCAGAGAGGTCTGTAATTACCACATAGTATTTACCTGCCTGCTGTCCTTCAAAATAAATCTTGAATTCGTTGTTGGTAACAGGATTAGGATAAATGTGTGCTTCGTTCGTTAAAACCGGAACTACTGGTTTAAAATCTGCAAAAGTTTTGGCTGCATCTACTTCTTTCTGATATAACAGGTTGCCGTTAGCCAGGTCAGAAGCATTGTAAACCAAATCAGATCCTTCAATCGGTGTAGCAACGAAATCTTTTAAAGAAAATTTGTAGTACCCAGCAAATGTGTTTGCACTTGCTACAACTACATTACCATCTTTATCAACTGCAGCACCATTGGTACTGTAGTTTGCGGGTAAACCGGTAATGTAACCAATTTGTTTGGCCACCCTTGTCTCTACATCCAGTACAAATACATAATGGTTAGCAGAGATGATGTACAATTTGTTATACGCATCAGCAATCATATCGCCACCCCAGCTCGTGCATTTATTTTTAACAGAAATGGTTTTGTTTGATTCGTCATCCATAACAGGACCGAGATCGGTAATAGAAACTTTTTTACCGGTTGTGAATTTTACCAGACGGCTTGCATCATTATTCAATGCGTAACCATTACCATCGGCACCAATAACCATACGTGAAAACTGGTTGGCTTCATCACCAAGAGCTTCCTGTGTATTTAAAAGGCTGGATGTTACTGAATAGTATTTTTGGGCATCGCCTTTTGCATTCAGGTCAAGCCAGCGTAACTCACCAACACGCATGGGTGTAAAAAAAAGCTTGTTTTGATTTTTGTCGTAAGCTGCAGCAGCCACCATGGTTTCGGTTGGTCTTCTGTGTGCTGCCAACGGAGTTTTAGAATCGGCATCAGCAAGAATAAATGCTGATTTGTCTCTTTGATAAACATCCTGAACAGTTTTGCCGGTACCAATGTCTACCTGGCGGATGTTCATCCACATGAAATCATGATTTCCGTCTCCTGTTATAGCAAAGGTTTTGTTTGCATCCTGTGCAGAGACAGCTAGCGTTGTTGCAATAAATGTTGTAGAAAGTAAAAGTTTAAAATTCATAAGAGGAGTTTTAATTTGTGAATTGATATGTAAATTAGTTAAATTTCATAAATCATCCAAGGATTTTTTATGAACGGCTGTTATCTAATGATTTCTTAACACTTCCCGAATGCAGCAATAAGCTTTTAGCAGCTTCATAATCATCTGTCGGCATTTTTTCCATCAGCATTTTTATGCCTCTTTCTATAAGCTTATCATTGGTAAGCTGCATGTTTACCATTTTATTATCTTCTACCCTGCCAAGCTGTATCATTACCGAGGTAGAGATCATATTCAGTATTAGTTTCTGGGCAGTTCCGCTTTTCATGCGGGTACTGCCGGTAACAAATTCGGGGCCTACCACGGCTTCAACTGGGTAATCGGCTGCTTCACTGATGGGGGCTCCCGGATTACAACTTATGCTACCGGTTAAAATATTGTTTTGCCTGCATTTATTTAGCGCTGCAATTACATAAGGTGTTGTTCCGCTGGCTGCAATGCCAACAACAACATCCTTTTCATTTACAGCATGCTCCTGCAAATCAAGCCAACCCTGCTCCTGATCGTCCTCGGCAAATTCCACTGCTTCTGTAATTGCTTTTTTACCCCCGGCAATAACAGCTATCACAAGTCCGTATGGTACCCCATAAGTAGGCGGACACTCACTGGCATCAACAACTGCAAGGCGGCCACTTGTTCCGGCACCGATATAAAAAAGGCGCCCACCCGCCAGCATTTTATCTGCAATCACCTGTACTAACGGTTCAATTTGCAGAATGGCTTTTTCGGTGGCATTGGCCACAGTCTTGTCTTCCTTATTAATATTGGTTAATAATTCCTTTACCGACATTTTTTCTAAATGACGGTAGTTAGATTCAGTTTCGGTTACTGTTATAAAAGACATAAGTTATTGATGAAATTTTACCAACCCATCCATTGGTTTCTTAATTACTTTCCCAAGCTGCAACTCAAAAGAACGGCACATTTCCTTTAACACATCACGGAAGCCATAGGCAACACCTCCGGTAAAATTGATGGGCATCGTCCAGCTTTCCCGGTATTTATATACATGGTTGAAAAAGAAATCATTGAAGCTGTCTTCTATAATATTCTCAATCATATAATGCCCCCGGTTTTCGGCCAAAAAAGCAGTAAATGCTGCCAGATAACGGTTCGGCAAGGGTTTTTTATAAACAGCACTTAATATTTCGTCGCTGTTAGTATTATATTTTGCATTAAAGCGGTCCATTAAATCCTCATCAAAAGTTTTGTAAAGAAAATATTGAATTACTTTCCGGCCCATATAAGCACCGCTTCCCTCATCTCCCAATACATAACCCAGGCCCGGACTATTTTTTACGATCTTTTTTCCATTGTAATAGCATGAGTTTGAGCCGGTACCCAGTATGCAGGCAATACCTTTTTCATGGCCGCAAAGCGCTTTGGCAGCCCCCATCAGGTCGTGATCTACAAATATTTTTGTTTCGTTAAATACTTTTTGAACGGCCTTTTTAACCAGCTTTACATTATCTGCATTGCTGCAACCGGTTCCATAAAAGTAAATTTCGTCGGGCTCTATATTTTTTAATTTAATTTTCAGTTCTTCGTTAATAATATATTCTATTTGCTCTGCAGAAAGAAAATATGGGCTGAGGCCCTGTGTGTAAAAGGTTTTAGCCGATTTGCCGTTCAGTAAACACCATTCTGTTTTTGTAGAACCACTATCTGCTATCAGTTTAATTGCCATTATTTTATTTTGATATTAGGTTTGAAGTTAGTGCATTTTTGATATTGATGCCTAAAATGGAATTAGTAACCTGCCTGCCCTCAGGCAGGTTGGTAATTAGTATTCGGATTCTGCAAATTAAGAGTTTACTTTAATTCAGAGCGAATAAACCGCAATTCCTAATTCCAAATTACTAACTCCCTATCTTCGCAAAATGAATAACAAAAAGATACAGGTTTGGTTGCCCCTGCTGTTCAGCATTACTATGATTTTGGGTATGTTTTTCGGTTATAAAATGAGGGATAATATGCCAGGAAAAAGTTTTTTTTATACAGAAAAACGCAAGCCAGTACAGGAAATTATGGACCTGATAAACAACCGGTATGTTGATGATGTGCAAATGGACAAGCTTGCCGACTCTGCAATACAGGCAATGCTCAGCAAACTGGACCCCCACTCAGTATATATACCTGCACAGGAACTGCAACAGGTAAATGAAGACCTGGCGGGCAAATTTTTTGGAATTGGCATTGAGTTCAACATTTTTAATGACACCCTAAATGTGATCAATGTTTTAAAAGATGGGCCTGGTTATAAAGCAGGTTTAATTACCGGCGATAAGTTTATTAAAGTTGGTGACAGTTTAGTTGCCGGTAACAAAACCAATGCTGATGCTTTCAGAAAAATGTTGCGTGGAGACCGTGGCACCAAAGTTACCATTACCTTTTTACGCAATTACAATAAAAATCAGGCTACTATTACCCGTGATGCCATTCCCCTGAGCAGCGTTGATGCCAGTTATATGATGACAAAGGAAACTGGCTACATCAAACTCAATAAATTTTCATCGGTAACCTACCGTGAGTTTATGGAAGCATTGGAACCTTTGAATAAAGCAGGTTTACAAAGTCTGGTGCTCGATCTGAGAGGCAATGGTGGCGGCATTTTAGACCAGGCTGTTGAAATTGCCGATGAATTTTTAGAGGGCGATAAACTGATAACCTATACCGAAGGAAAACATGTTGATAAGCAGGAATACCGCTGCAGGCGCAATGGCCTGTTTGAAAAAGGCAAACTGATTGTTTTGGCCGATGAGGGTACTGCAAGCGCCAGCGAAGTTTTAATTGGCGCCCTGCAGGACTGGGACCGTGCAACTATTATTGGCAGGCGCACATTTGGAAAAGGCCTTGTACAAGAGCAGTTTAACCTGAGTGATAAAAGCGCATTGAGACTAACGATTGCCAGGTATTACACTCCCATTGGCAGAAGTATTCAGCGGCCTTATGCAAATGGCGAAAAAGCTTATTATGATGAAATCAGTAACCGGTATCATGATGTTGAAACAAAATTTGCTGATTCGGTAAAAAACAATACCGGAAAAATGTTTAAAACCAAAGGCGGTAAAATCGTTTATGAAAAAGGAGGAATTGCTCCTGATTATTTTGTTTCTATAGATACAACTGCTTACACCAGAAATACAGCAATGATTTACGACAAAGGGATCATTGGCCGTTTTGCCTATGATTTTTATCTTCAAAACCAGGCTTTACTAAAAACATTTAAAGCCCCAAATGATTTTATCAATGGGTTTACTGTTACTGATGATCACTGGAAACAGTTCATTGCTTTGGTAACAAAAGATTCTATAAATATCGGTGCTGCTTCGGTAAGAGAAAGATCTGGCTTATCCAGTCAGATCAAATCCTCTATTGCCCGGCTTATCTGGCGCAGCGAAGGCTTTTTTGAAGTGATGAATAAAGAGGATGACGCTATAAAAAAGGCGTTGGAAATTATTGATGGTAAATAGTAAAACCCGCTTAACGTGTTTTATTATTTTCATAGTTCTGTTTTTTAACCTTTATGACCCCTGAGTTAATTAATCTAATTATATTACTGGATTTTGGTTCATGTACAAAAATAAATGTTAGATTTGTGCTTTACTTAAAAGAAACGTTAAAAGATTTTAATTCAAAACTTGAAAATTTCAATTAAAAATATAGGTAATAATGAATCTTAAATTTTTGAAACCCAAAAAAATAGTTTATGAAAATGTTTAAATTTACTTTAATCGTATTAGGCTTATTGTTCGCTTTCAACAGCAACGCACAAAATTCTCCCCAAAGCCTTAATGGTGCATACTCCTCAAAATACAATGTTTTTGTGGGTGTGGGTACTGCCAATTATTATGGCGACCTTATGAAAAAAAGCGGGTTTTCACAATCAAGCTATTCCTTTAGTGCCGGGATGTCTTACTCATTTACCAGCAAACTTGCCGCAAAATTAAATATTGGAATGCAAAAGATACAGGGATCAGATAGTAAACCTGGTGGAGCACACCCCGATAGGAACCTGAATTTCAAATCAAATGTTTATGATTTTTCTATATCCGGAGAATATACAATCCTGAATTTAGATAAATTTATGCTCAGCCCTTATGTATCCGTGGGTGTTGGTGTAATGCTTTTTAACCCATATACAGAAGATGCTTCAGGAAAAAGACAATTTCTAGCTCAACTTGGTACCGAGGGCCAGGGAATTGCAGGCTACCCGGCCATGTACAATAACGCTGCTCTTGAATTTCCTTTAGGAATTGGTGTAAAATACCCGATTAACGAAACATTGACACTGGCTTTGGATTTTAATTATAGAATAACAAGAACAGATTATCTGGATGATGTCAGCAACAACAGATATCCCGATAAAGCTTTACTTGATGCCAGGAACCCCGAAACAGCTAAGTATACATGGCGTGGCAATGAAGTTGGTGGGCCGGCATATCCGAAAAATCTGTTGCTTCCACGTGGCAACCCAGATGATAATGATAGCTTTTTTACTACACAATTGAAGCTGATATTCAAATTATAATATTCCTTTTAGCCAATACTTTTTTGAAATGTAGAATCCCTACCTATCCCATTTGTTTTTTTCAAAATTGGGGCGTCACATTAATTAAATAGGTACTAACATTTCCTTCACCATCTTATAACTGCAATTTTTAAACAGTTGCATTTATAAGATGATAATCCTTGGAAAGTAAATTACAATTTACAGGTTTCTTAGTGATTTATGCGATAATATCAATCCTTAAAATGCCTTGCTGGATAGCACTAATCTAAAATGCAGCTAGATAACGCTATTTATTTTAACTAAATCGGAATTATTGATTATTTTTAGTTTGCTTGATACTACCAAAAAACTATTTTTATGAGAATAACCAGGTTAAGTATTTTGTTCCTGGCAATGGTAATTGCACTTAATTCCATTGCACAGCAATTGCCGCCTGTTGGCACATCCTCGGTTGCTTCAAAACCCGCCGGAAAACAGGTTAGTAAAAGGCCCATAAAAACCGATCCCAAATCATACAGACTAAGTTTCACTGGAGGGATTGGAATTGCCAGTTATGTTGGTGATCTTATCAAAAGTAATACTGCATTTCAACAGTCGAGCTATTCACTTAATGCAGGTTTAAGCTATTCAATTATTCAACACCTGAATGCAAGATTTGACATCGGTTTTCATAATGTGCAGGGTTATGACAGTAAAACCGGCGGGGCCCATCCCGAAAGAAACCTTAGTTTTAGATCAAACATCTTTGAATTTTCGCTAGGAGCAGAATATACTGTGATGAACATGGATAATCACAGGTTTAGTCCCTACCTTTTTGCCGGTATAGGTGTTTTTCGTTTTAATCCACGTGCTTATTATGGTGCAGGCGGCACTCACAAATTGCGTGAACTGGGCACTGAAGGACAGGGCATTGCAGGCTATCCGGGAATGTATAGCACCATGGCTGTTGAATATCCGTTAGCAATAGGTATTAAATATGTGATCAATAAAAAAATAATGTTGATGGGCGAATTTTGCTACCGGCATACCGGAACAGATTATCTGGATGATGTTTCAACCTTTTATCCCAATAAAGCTTTATTGGATGCAAGAAATCCAGCTTCATCTAAATATACATATCGTGGCGATGGAACTTATCCAACAAACCCCACACTTAAACGTGGAGATGCAGGTAACAAAGACGGATATTATACAACCCAGGTAAAAATTGCTTACAAGCTGCAAACCGAAAAACGAAAAAAAAATGTGGATAATAAGGTAACACTGCCTGCTAAAAATAACGAAGCTGACAGTGATGGTGATGGTGTAACCGATAATTTTGATAAATGCCCCGCAGTAAAAGGCAGCAAAGAAAACAGCGGTTGTCCTTTGCCATTTATTGAAGGGGCTGAATTAGCTGCTGTTTCAACAGACTCCATGACCTATCGCATTTATTTTGATTTAGATAGATTTAACCTGCTTTCAGATGCTTTTAAAACTTTAAAGAGTATTATTACAATATTGAAAGCTGATAATACACTGAGCTTAAATATTACAGGCCATTCAGATAATATTGGTACAAGTTTGGCAAATATGCAATTATCTATGCGGAGAGCCTTTATCACAAGAGATTATTTTTTAAGTTACAACATTCATGCTGAAAAGATAACAGCAACATATTTTGGAGAAACAATGCCGATTGATCCGGTGCAGCTATGGCGTAACCACAGAGTGGAAGTAACAATTATAAAAAAATAAGGCTTAAAAAATAATATTCGGAGGCTGGTTTCGGGCAGCCTCTTTTTATGCTTAATTCCGTAGCAAATACATCCTTTTTATTAAGCTTAAAAAATTACCTTTGCCGCAAAATAACGATTCTATATGTGGTTGAATAATATACTGGAGACTATTGGTAACACGCCCCTTATCAAACTCAATAAAATTACTAATAACCTCCCCTGCACAGTACTTGCAAAGGTTGAATATTTTAATCCCGGTAATTCCATTAAAGACCGCATGGCTTTAAAAATGCTGGAAGTTGCGGAGAAGGAAGGAAAGATCAGACCCGGCGGCACTATCATCGAAGGCACAAGCGGCAACACCGGTATGGGCCTTGCTTTGGCCGCCTGCGTAAAAGGTTATAAATGTATCTTCACCACTACCGATAAGCAATCAAAGGAAAAGGCGGATATACTGAAAGCTGTTGGCGCCGAAGTGATTGTTTGCCCTACCAATGTAGAACCCGAAGACCCCCGTAGTTATTACTCTGTATCAAAAAGGCTTGCTACAGAAGTGCCCAACAGCTGGTATGTAAACCAGTACGACAACCTGGCCAACCGCCTGGCACACTACGAGCAAACCGGCCCCGAGATATGGGAGCAAACAGAAGGAAAAGTAACCCATCTGGTTGTAGCTACTGGTACAGGCGGTACCATTGTAGGCACAGGAAAGTATTTGAAAGAAAAAAATCCCAATATAAAAGTATGGGCTATTGATAGTTATGGCTCTTTATTAAAAAAATACTTTGAGACCGGGGAGTTGGATCAGAAAGAAGTTTACCCTTACATAAGCGAAGGTTTTGGAGAAGATTTTGTACCTGCTAATTACGATATGAGTGTGATTGATGAGTTCACCAAAGTGACTGATAAAGACGGGGCTGTAATGGCCAGGCGCATTGCAAAAGAAGAAGGCATGTTTTGCGGATACAGCGCCGGAAGTGTTTTGCAGGGACTGTTTCAGCTGAAAGACCAATTGAAAAAAGATGATGTGGTGGTTTTGATTTTTCACGATCATGGAAGCAGGTATGTAGGTAAAGTTTACAACGACCAATGGATGCTGGAAAGAGGTTTTTTAGATGTAAAAACATTTAAGGACCTGGTTGGAGGCCGTGGTGCACAGCGTTTGATCAGTTTAAAGAAAGAAGATACAGTTGCATTTGCTATTGAACTAATGAAGAAATACGATATTGAAAATATTCCTGTGATGGATGGGGAAACCAATGTGGGTGCTATTTCTGCTGGTGGTTTATTCAATAAGATCCTGAGCAATCCGGATATTAAAACCCAAACTGTGGAATCGGTTATTGAAAAAGCCTATCCAGAAGTAGCTTTTGAAACCCCGGTTGAGCGTTTAAGCAGCTTTATTACTAAAGAAAACGGGGCGGTTTTAAGTAAGGATGAAAGTGGAAGCTTTCACATTGTTACCAAATACGACATCATTCAAAGCCTTACAAAATAGATTAATAGATTTTTTACTACCCGTCAAAAGTCAATACTGTGCTGCATTTTAATTGTGCAGCATTTTAATATCTCAAATTTTACCCTGCCAAACTCGTAATTTTACGATCATCAAAAACGTATCTTTTCTATTTAAAAAAATGAATAAATACGAGCCTGGCAGTAATTACTGTAGCTTAAAAATTGGGCAATATCGCTCTATAAAGGAATGTTAAACTGTTGCATCTTTGTCTTAGAAGTTGATTGATAGGAATTAAATATCAATCATTATCCAAAATCCTGATTAAACCAAAGAATTCAATCCAATGTTTGTGAAGAACCATCAAACAATCCAATATCAGTCAACTTCTCTTTAATTTTTGAAAAAACCAATATACACACTTAAAGATCTTGTCCTTAGAAAAACCAAAAAAGGTCTGAAAGTAATAAAAACCAATATCCTGCCTATGCCTTAAAAAGCGATAATGGCAAAAAACCAAAAGAATACCAATATCCTTGCCTATGCCCTTAAAAGCGATCATGGCCGAAAACCGAAGAAAAACCAATATCCTGCCTATGCCCTCAAAAGCGATAATGGCGAAAATGAAGAACACTGAAACCAGGATAAGTTTTAAACGTCTAGCTTATAAAAGGTAACCCCCTTTGAAAGCGAAACCTCAAAATCCTGTAGTTACCGGCTTGTGCTTAGCTGGTTAAAAAATTGACTTCCACAAACACCCGTTACGACAGGTTTTTTTGTGGAAGTTTTTTTATGTGCTGTATTTTTGATAATGGTTAATTTTGGTTATGATCTTACAGCAAACAAGCGATCTTAATTATGTTCCCAAAAGAATTATTTCACTGGTTCCATCTCAAACAGAGCTCTTATACCACCTTGACTTGGATACAGAAACGGTTGGTATCACTAAGTTTTGCATACATCCCCAATCATGGTTTAAAACAAAAGAAAGAGTTGGAGGAACTAAAACTATCAATCTTACCAAAATAAAAAGTTTAAACCCCGACCTTATTATAGCCAACAAAGAAGAAAATGTAAAAGCACAAATTGAAGAATTGGCGAAAGATTATCCGGTTTGGTTAACCGACGTAAACAACCTTACAGATGCATTGAAGATGATTGCAGATATAGGCAAACTAACTGGTAAATCAACAATGGCAGATGCTTTAATAAACAGCATCAGCAAGGCTTTTAAGGATATACCGAAAACAGAAAGTCCGCTAAAAACTGCCTATTTAATCTGGCGAAAGCCGTACATGACAGTTGGTGGCGATACTTACATAAATGACATGCTGCTACATGTAGGTTTTGAAAACATTTTTTCAGATAAAAAAAGATACCCTGAAATACACATAGAAGATTTGCCAATTGCCCATCCGCAGGATCCTGTGGGTTGCCAATTGCTTCTTCTATCTTCAGAGCCCTACCCTTTTAAACAAAAACATATTGATGAATTAAGGAGCCAGTTACCAGGAACCAAAATATTATTGGTAGATGGTGAAATGTTCAGCTGGTATGGCAGCAGATTATTACAAGCTCCTGACTATTTTAAGCAGTTAATTGCTCAAATTCAAAGTGAATGATGCCACAAATTGCATAGTTTAAATAATGCCCCATCTTCCTTACATTTGTAAAAAATAATTACTTATGAGTAAATACAGTTCTGGTGTATTATTTGGTGCCGAATTAGAGGCGCTTTACAACGATGCTAAAGACAATCAGTTTGCATTACCTGCGGTAAATACCATTGGTACCAATACTATAAATGCTACGCTGGAGGCGGCTGCAAAAGTAAATTCCCCGGTAATTATACAGTTCAGTAACGGCGGTGCCCAGTTTATTGCCGGCAAAGGAATGCCTAACGATAAACTGCAGGGAAATATTTCTGGCGGCGTTTCGGGTGCATTGCATATTCACAATGTAGCAAAGCATTATGGCGTACCGGTTGTTTTACATACCGACCACGCTGCAAAAAAATGGTTGCCATGGATTAGTGGATTAATAGATGCCGGTGAGCAGTTTTACAAAGAAAAAGGACAACCTTTATTCAGCTCACATATGCTTGACCTTTCGGAAGAACCGATTGAAGAAAATATTGCCACTTCGGTTGAATTTTACAAACGTATGGCACCATTGGGCATGAGTATTGAAATAGAACTGGGCGTAACCGGCGGCGAAGAAGATGGCGTTGATAACAGTGATATAGACAATGCTAAATTATATACACAACCCGAACATGTTGCCTACTCTTACACCGAATTAAGCAAGGTAGGTAAACTGTTTACCGTAGCCGCAGCCTTTGGTAACGTACATGGTGTTTACAAATCGGGCAATGTACAATTAACCCCTGTTATTTTAAAAAACAGCCAGGATTATATTGAGCGGCATTTAAACACCGGCAAAAAACCGGTTTACTTTGTATTCCATGGTGGCAGCGGATCTTCACAAAACCAGATACGGGAAGCCATCAGCTATGGTGCCATCAAAATGAATATTGATACCGACTTGCAGTGGGCTTTTTGGGAAGGTATTTTAGAAAATTATAAAAAGAATGAAGGCTATTTACAAGGCCAGTTAGGTAACCCGGAAGGTGATGACAGCCCCAATAAAAAACACTACGACCCTAGGGTTTGGCTTCGCAAAGGAGAAGAAAGTTTTATTAAAAGGCTTGAAGTAGCTTTTGAAGATTTAAATTGTATAAACAGGAATGCTTAGTTTATAAGCCTAGGAGTTTAGAATTTCAGTCGTGAACATTCATTATTACTAAACCCCTAAACCCCTAAACCTAAACCCCTAAATTCAAATAAATATGAGCCATAAGAAAGAAGAAGATTTTGATGCCAGCCTGGCAGGTGAAGAAGAAACTGCGGAACAAAATAAAGCCAACTGGTTTAAGCGGATGAAAAAAGGTATCCTTACCTCTACCAAAGACAAAAAAGATGCACCGGAAGGGCTATGGTCCAAATGCCCATCGTGCAAATACACCTGTACTGTATCTGAACTGGCAGAAAATAAATTTGTTTGCCCCAAATGCGAACACCACCACCGAATTGGCAGCGAAGAATATTTTGAGATACTGTTTGATGATAACCAATATACCGAGCTTTTTGCCAACATTATTTCAAAGGATTATTTGAATTTTGTGGATCTGAAACCTTACGGCAAACGCCTGGAAGAAACTTATGAAAAAACCGGCATCCACGATTCTATAACCGTAGCACACGGGAAAATAAATGGCAACGATCTGGTAGTTGCCTGTATGGATTTTGAATTTATTGGCGGTAGCCTGGGCAGTGTAATGGGCGAAAAAATAAGCCGTGCCTGCGATTATTGCATGCTGCACAATATCCCGTTTATGATTATCAACAAAAGCGGCGGTGCAAGAATGATGGAAAGTGCATTTTCTTTAATGCAACTTGCCAAAACATCTGGAAAATTATCACAACTCAGCGATAAAAAAATACCGTATATCTCATTGTGCACCGATCCTACTTTTGGTGGTACTACTGCTTCTTTTGCTATGCTGGGCGATGTTATTTGTGCCGAACCCGATGCCCTCATTGGTTTTGCAGGCCCCAGGGTAATTAAAGAAACCATTAAAAAGGACCTGCCCGAAGGCTTTCAACGCAGCGAGTTTTTACTGGAACATGGTTTTTTAGACTTTATAGTTCATCGTAAAAATCTGAAAGAAAAATTAGGTAACTTGTTGGTTCTCTTTAAAGGATAAAATTACTGCAGCACATAGTTTTTTACAGGCAACTTTCTGCAGTAATAACCGTTTAAAATTATGCTGCTGAACAAACTACCCATATTGATGTTCTTCCTGTTATTAACATCGGGTAGTGCATACGCACAAACTTCCTGTACCACACTTGGTCAAAATCCTGAGACGGCTTTTCCGGTTTGTGGCACAGCCATCTTTCAGCAGGATACGGTACCATTATGTGGCGGAAGAGTTATTCCATCTCCCTGCTTCGATCCCGATTCCATCATTACAGACATAAATCCTTTCTGGTACAAGTTTACCTGCTTCAGCAGCGGTAAATTAGCATTCATGATCATCCCAAACAGTATTGATGAAGATTATGACTGGCAGATATTTGATGTAACCGGAAAAAATCCAGAGGATGTGTATACCGATCCCAGCATGTTTGTTGTTTGCAACTGGAGCGGTGAGCCCGGAACAACCGGGGCTTCGGATGCCTTGGGCGGAAACTCATTGGTGGAATGCCAGGGTTTGGGCATTAATAGAATAAGTAAAATGCCCGACCTAATTGCCGGACATAATTATTTGTTATTGGTGAGTCATTTTGAAAATACCCAGCTTGGTTATGGACTTTCATTTGGTGGTGATGGAAATACGGCTGTTATTACCGATACAATACCACCGCACATGTTTACCGCCAGCCGTGCAACCTGCGATGGCTCGGGCATACTGGTTAAGCTCAATAAAAAAATGAAATGCAGTACACTGGCTGCTAATGGGTCTGATTTTAGGATTAGCCCGCCTGTTGCAAACATCATCAGCGCAGTTGGTTTTGGCTGCAGCAATGCTTTTGACATGGATTCGGTTCTGCTCAGCTTTAGTGCCCCACTCCCATTTGGTAATTATGATTTAATTGCTCAAAATGGCAGCGATGGTAATACATTGCTGGATCTGTGCAACAACAGTATACCCAATGGTGAAGTCATTCCATTTACTGTTTTATCACCGCAACCCGTGCCTTTTGACAGCCTGGTAAATAACAAATGCAGCACCGATTCGCTGATACTTGTTTTTCCCGATCCTATACAATGCAGTTCGGTAGCGATAGACGGCAGCGATTTTTTTGTAACCGGCACTTATCCCGTAAATATTACCAACGCGTTGCCTGTAAATTGTGTTAATGGATTAATTAAGCGGATAGTGGTGCATTTCAATTCAACATTATTTCAACCGGGTAATTTTCAGATAATACTTAAAATGGGCACCGATGGCAATACTTTGCTAAGTGAATGTGATACGCCCTCGGTTGCCGGTCAGGCCATTCCGTTTAACATATTACCCAAGCCCGTGGCCAGTTTTACCTTCACCGATACGGTTTGCCTGCCCAATGCCAAAGTGTTTTTTGCCAACAACTCCAGCATAGCTGATGCATCTGAAAGTGCATTCAAATATTTATGGAATTTTGGCGACTCACTGAGTGGCCCAAACAATACATCTTTACAAAAAACACCCACCCATATTTATAGCAGCACGGGTCCTTTTAATGTAAACCTCAGGGTTATCAGCAATGGCGGATGTGTAAAGGATACAAGTATTTTGGTTACCAGCATTCATGCGCAGCCATTGGTAAATTTTGGTATCAGTAAATTAAATATTTGTCTGGGCGATGCCGTGTATTTAACCGACTCCACCATAAACCCCGATGGCGTAACCATGCAGTGGAACTGGGATATGGGCGACAGCAAACTAAGAAACACTAAAAACGTGCTCTACATTTATACAACTGCGCAAACCTATAATGTAAGCTTTTACACGGTAAATAATTTTGGCTGCAAATCAGCAACATTGGTAAAACCAATTACTGTACACCCCTATCCCATCGCCAATGCAGGGCCCAACCGCAAAGTGCTGGAAGGCGGCAACCTTACCATAGAAGCATCTGCAACCGGAACCAATCTTCAATATGTTTGGACTCCCCCACAATACCTGAACAATACAACGCTAATAAAACCAAAATGCATTGAGCCTAAATTTGACATCCTCTACACTTTATCTGTAACCGGCATTGGTGGCTGCACCTTAACCGACGATATGTTTGTAGATGTTTTAAAAATACCCCGCATTCCCAATACCTTTTCGCCAAACGGCGATGGCATAAATGATGCCTGGGTAATACAATACCTGGATGAATATACCAGTAACCACGTGCAGGTATTTACCCGTGCCGGGCAATTGGTTTTTGAAAGCCGCGGCCTGTACAAAGCCTGGAACGGCACTTACAAAGGCAAACCCCTGCCTATGGATACCTACTACTACATTATTGAACCGGGCAGCGGCAGAGATCCGGTTAGCGGCTATGTAACGATTGTGAGATGATTTTGAGGTGATTAATTATTACAAAGATTAAAATGGTTAACGCTTCGGCTGTGGCGGGAACGCTCAGCAACGTTAGCATAGGGTGCTTCTTTTATACTTTCGCAGTTACGCCAAGACGGGCGAAAACTACAAAGCTTTACAGTTTAGTCGTTCATTCTGCAAAATGTACCAATCCCTTATATCTTTGCAACATGGAACTTACAAACCGCAAGGCGCATTACGAATACTTTTTTGAACTTACCTACACGGCAGGTATGGTGCTTAGCGGTACCGAAATAAAATCATTACGGGCCGGTAAGGCCAGCTTTAACGATAGTTATTGTCTGTTTGATAATGGCGAACTGTTTGTAAAAAGTCTGCACATATCTGAATACTCCTTTGGCACATACAGCAACCACGAACCACTGCAGGAACGTAAACTGCTGCTGAATAAACGTGAACTTAAAAAGCTTGAAAATAAAGTAAAAGAAAAAGGCTACTCCATCATACCCCTCAGATTATTCCTCGCCGAATCAGGTTATTTTAAAATGGAAATTGGTTTGGGCAAAGGTAAAAAATCTTTCGATAAAAGAGATACCATTAAAGAAAGGGAAAGCGACCGGGATATTAAGCGGAAGTATGGGGTGTAAACCTTTCGGCACTAATATTGTTTGTACAATAAAATAATAAAGATAACCGGTTCAGGCTTATCATTCCCGTTCTTAAATATCTTTCTAAAAACAATATATGGTAAATATACAGCGGCATACAAGGCTTGAGGTGATGAATTTTTTGGGAGAAAAGATTGATACTATAGTTGACGAATTTTTAAAAAAGATAGATACCAACTGGCAACCCAGTGATTTTTTACCCGACACTTCATCTACAGACTTTACCGGTGAATTGAAAGCATTGCAAAGCGAATGTAAAGAACTGCCATACGATTATCTGGCCGTGCTGGTGGGAGATATTATTACCGAAGAAGCGCTGCCCACTTATCAAAGCTGGCTTACAGATGTTACCGGCATTGATAAAATGAACCCCGAAGGCTGGCACAAATGGGTTAGGATGTGGACGGCCGAAGAGAACCGCCATGGCGACCTGCTGAATAAATTTATTTACCTGAGTGGCCGCATTAACATGAAGCAGATGGAAATAAGTACACAACACCTGATTGCCGATGGTTTTGATATAGGTACCGGCAGAGACCCTTACCTGAACTTTGTGTACACTTCATTTCAGGAACTGGCAACTAATATTTCTCACCGCCGTACAGCCAGCATTGCCAAGTCGCATGGTTGTAGCCAGCTTTCAAAAATTTGTGGTGTAATTGCTGCAGACGAAGCCAGGCATGCCAAAGCTTATAAAAGTTTTGTAGCCAGCATATTTGAGCTTGATGCCAGCGAAATGATGCTTGCTTTTGAAGATATGATGCGGAAAAAAATTGTGATGCCGGCTCATTTTTTACGGCAGGCTGGTGAAAAAATCGGGCAGGCTTATGACCATTTCAGCGATGCTGCCCAACGCCTGGGTGTTTATACCGGATCGGATTATACCGACATTCTGGAATCATTGATAAAAGAATGGAAGGTTGCTGATTTTAGTAACCTTACCGATAAAGCAGAAAAAGCAAGAGATTATTTGATGGCCTTACCAGACCGTTACAGAAGGGTGGCCGGCAGGGATCAGAAACCGAAACTTGCGTATCAGTTTAACTGGATTAATTAGCCCCTGAAACCGCCTCCGCCCGTCCTGAACGATAGTCGAAGGAAAGGGGAACTTGGAAACCCCCTCCGCCCCCTGAAGGGGGAACCTGGGAGTAAAATTATTTCAGTTGGCGTAAAATTATTTCTTAGCTTCTTAGCCCTTTCAAAAATCAAATTTCCAGCTCCATAAAACATGTTTTCTTTCATCTTCATTTCTACTAGTGAAATAAAATAAAGACTACTTGTAACATCAGAGTACAAAGTTCCCCCTTCAGGGGGCGGAGGGGGTTTTAGGGGTTTAACACTCAGATAAACTCAGCGGCACATTTACCGCCAATCCCCCATCAGAAGTTTCCTTGTATTTGTGGTTCATATCCAGAGCGGTTTGCCACATGGTTCTTATAACTCCATCTAAACTTACTTTAGCATAATCGGGACTGCTTTGCATAGCCAGTTGGCTTGCAGTTATGGCTTTGATTGCACCCATGGTGTTGCGTTCTATGCAGGGCACTTGTACCAGGCCGCCAATGGGGTCGCACGTCATGCCCAGGTGATGCTCCATGGCAATTTCGGCAGCCATTAAAACCTGGCGTTGTGTGCCGCCCAGGCACTCGGTAAGTGCGGCTGCAGCCATGGCGCTGCTTACGCCAATCTCGGCCTGGCAGCCACCCATTGCTGCCGATATGGTTGCTCCTTTTTTAAAGATGCTGCCAATTTCGGCAGCAGTGAGCATGAACTGAATTATTTTATCTTCACTATCACCGTTACAAAAAGCAATATAATATTGCAACACGGCCGGTATAACACCAGCAGCACCGTTTGTGGGTGCGGTTACCACCCTTCCAAAACTTGCATTCTCTTCATTCACGGCCAGGGCAAAACAACTTACCCAATCAAGTATATAGGTAAAATTATTACCGCCTTGCTTTACCAGTTCAAGCCAGCTATTATAATCATGGTATGTTTTGCCAGCCATTAATTTTTCATTCAGGTTGGCGGCACGGCGTTTTACCTGCAGGCCCCCGGGTAAGGTGCCGGTTACATGGCAGCCGCGGTAAATGCATTCTTTCATAACCCGCCAAATGTTGAGCAAACCCGCTTTGGTAGCTGCTTCTGTTCGCCATGCGGTTTCATTTTCCAACACCACATCGCTGATGTTAAGCCCGGTCTTCATACACCAATGCAGTAATTCGTTGGATGTATTGATGGGAAAAGGAAGATGCACATCTGATGCCGATGCATTTGATTGCCCCTCTTTAACAACAAACCCTCCGCCTATCGAATAAAAAGTTTCTGCAAAATTTTCATCATTATCCAGCTCCACTAAAAAACTTAAAGCATTGGGATGAAAAGGCAGCGATTCGCCCATTAAAAATTCAATATCTTCTGCGGGGTCAAAATCAATTTCGTGTTTACCACTGATGAGTATTTTTTTCATCTGCCGTATATCGGCAATCTTGGCATCAATATTATTTACATCAAAAGTTACGGGGTCATCGCCGCTTAAACCCAGTTGCACGGCAATATCGGTACCATGTCCCACCCCTGTTTTTGCCAGAGAGCCGTATAATAAAACACGTATTGCTTTTACCCGGTTTAGTAAATTCTTTTCAACCAGCGATTGGGTGAACTGCTGTGCAGCACGCCAAGGCCCCAGTGTATGGCTGCTTGATGGCCCCACACCTATTTTGAACATATCAAAAACCGAGATCGCTTCGTGGCTCAAAATAAAAGTTTTATTTATTGCACGTCAATTAGTTCAACAGTAAAAATCAGGTTAGACCCCGGAGGGATACCGCCAATTGCCTGGCAATTATAACCCAGTGATGGTGGTATATATAGAATGATGGAACCACCTTTTTGTATTAGTGGAAGGCCCTTTCTGAAACCTAAAATCAGTTGGCTTAAAGTAAAAGTGGCGCCTGTTGTACTTTGATCGAAAATACTGTTATCCATCAGCTTGCCGGTGTATTTAAAAGTAACGGTACTAGCCAGTGTTGGCGTAGGGCCACTGCCCGGTGCCACAATCCTGTAAAAGAACCCATCGGGATGTTGTGTTGCCGTTAAACTGTTTGCAGTTATGTACGATTGCAGGGAAGCTACTTCTGCAGCTGTGGGTACACCGGTGTTATTTGCCACGCAGTTATTTCCGGTTCCGGAACTTTTTCCGCAACTGTTTACTACAAAAGATAGGGCAGCAAATGCCAGGATTAAAAAGTGCTTTTTGTTCATTGTTTAAATGTTTGTATTTGTTTAACTGTTCTCTTTATTTTTTTTATTTATTAGTTCCTGGTAAAGCTGTTCATTCATTTCCCACTTGTACTGCATACGAAAATAAGAAAAGAAAAACATGCAGATGATTACTGCCACCACAATGGTTGATACAGATCCGGGCATTCTTGCCGATACCTTGGTGTACCATTCTGGAAAAAAAAGATAAATAACTGCAATAAAAAGCAGAATGGGAACACTGAAAAGTGCTGCCATGGGCAAACCCGAAGTAAGTTTAACGGAAAAACTTTTCCTGTTATCTCTTACCTCTTCCCAATAGCTCATAAATTTCTTATCTTTTTCAGAAAGCATGCTGCAAAACTAATGCAATTTGGCAGGACTTAATTGTATTTCAAATTGTGGCATTGTCTCATTTTAAAAAGCTGTCAGCCTGAGCTTGTCGAAGGCGGGTTGTAAACCTGCAGCCCATCGCCATAGGCGGTACCCTCACCGCCCATATTCAGTTTGAGAGTGCTACAATTTGAAATGCGCCCATGGACTTTGTTATGTAGCGAATATCATGTAGGTTTGTTAAGCCTAAATATTCTGCATGAAAATAGAACAACTGCTGGTACAGCATTTTTACAATCACCGGGAAGTTACATTACAGGGAATGGGGAGCTTCACCCTTTCGCCCGATTATGTATTGCCCAAGGAAAATGATAAAGACGCAGAAATACCTGATAATGCAATTTCTTTTCAATATAATGCAAAGGCCACCCAGGATGAGGAACTCATCAATTATATTGTACAACAAACCCGCAAAATGAAATCACTTGCTGCGGCCGACCTTGACAGTTACCTGGTACTGGGCAAACAGTTCTTAAATATTGGCAAGCCTTTTAAAATTGAAGGCATGGGTATGCTGGTTAAAACCCAGCAGGGACAACTGGAATTTACCAAAGGACATAGTTACCATGCAAAAACAGAAACTGCCAGCACTACAGTAAAAGAAAAAACTGTCAATCCCGAAATATCCTTTGCATCCGAAACAAAAAAAACGGAGGGTAGTAATAAAAAAGGCCTGTTAATAGCCGGTGCCATTATATTGCTGGGACTGGTAGGTACAACAGCCTGGTATTTTTTAAGTAAGAAAAACGGAACTACCAATGATACCAGCTCTGCAGTAACAACGGTTGATGCAGATACTACTAAAGCAAATGTTCCAAAAGTGGATACTATTGCAGTAAAATCAATTGTAGCAGCCCCTGGAAATGATGGCTATACTTTTAAAGTAGTATTTCTTAAAACAACAGATTCTGCTGCTGCGGTTGCCCGTATGAATGTGTTAACGGCACGCAACCATAAAGTGATCATGTATAAAAAAGATTCAGTTACTTATGCACTGGCCGAGCCTTTCACACTCCCGTTATCAGATACAACGTACATTAAAGATTCGCTTAACCGGTTTTATTACTTAGGCAAAGCAATGATAGAAAAGCAATAAAACTTTCTAATCTAAAATTCAGCAATACCATGCAGCAGGCGGTTCAAAAGAAAATGGCAATGGTATTCTGGCTTTTGGCACTGCTTGATGTTGCAGGAATTGCTACCAACCAACAAGCCTTGCATTTTATAGCCAAGCCGCTGCTTATACCGGCACTGCTGCTTTTGTTGTTCTTTACAAAATCATACCTGCCGGGTAAAAATTTATTGTTTGCCGGTTTGTTTTTTTCGTGGATGGGTGATGTGTTTTTGCTGTTTGAATATAAAAATGCACACTTCTTTATTTTTGGGCTGGCCAGTTTTTTAACCACCCATATTTTTTACATCGTTTATTTTTTGAAGATCAGATCAGCCAATATTTCTCTTTTAAAAAAACAACCCGTTTTAACTGTGTTGGTGCTGGCGTATGGCGCTGGGCTTGTGTGGCTGCTTTACCCGCATTTGGGCGATTTAGAATTACCGGTAACACTTTACGCAGCCGTTATTTGTATCATGCTGCTTAGCAGCCTGCATATTTTTTTAAAAGTAAACAATAAAGCTGCCAGGCATTTTTTAGCAGGAGCATCTGCCTTTGTAATTTCTGATACATTGCTTGCCATTGATAAATTTTACCTGCCATTTGCCTATGCCGGCGTGTTCATCATGCTTACGTATTGTGCGGCTCAATATTTTATTGTACAGGGTTTTATACTTCAACAAGCTCAAGATGACGCAAAGCCATGAACAAACAAGAACTATTAAATGAGCTGGCAAATAATACCTGGGTAATGTTAAAGCCCTCTTCCATAGAAGGTATTGGCGTATTTGCCCTGCGGGATATTCACAAAGCCTGCCGGGATATGTTTAGTAAACCTGATGCTGCTGATGAATGGATAACGGTCTCAAAAAAAGAAATTGACAGCCTGCCTGCACATGCCCAGTTTCTGGCAGGTAATTATTGCCTGTACGATGAAGAGCATTATTTTGTGCCGGCACAGGGATTTAAAAAAATAGACGTTTCGCTTTTTTTAAATCATTCAGATGCACCCAATGTGATCTCCATTAATGATGGTGATTATTTTGAAGCGTTAAGAGATATTAAAAAAGGTGAAGAACTGCTTATTGATTATGGGCAGATTGTGGATGGGGAATAACTTCTTGTTGCATCCTTTTCAAAATAAAATAATTAACTACATACGCACTTAATATCGGGATTAGCATGATACAGAAATAAATAAAATAACCTACCTGAACTTCGGGCACCGGCTTAACCTGTGTAAATAATTGATCGCCCAAAATACTTTTACTGAAAATAACACTGCTTGTTACATTCCACCCCAGATGTATTGCAATTGGATAATAAAGCGAAAATGTTTTTGAACCCAGATTTTGCAGTTGAAATCGTAGCGAGGGTTTCAAATACAAAACAGATAAGGGTTTCAGGTTATTTTTTGGATGAAAGAATAGTGAACTATTTTGAATTCAAAAGATGTTCTGAAAGGCTTAGCTGTGAAGGATTTGGAAGCCGCAGTAGATTTCAACTGCAAAATCTGGGTTGAATAGCTGTATGCATAAACCAACCCAATGGTACCTGTAATAATAAATGTAATGAGCATTTGCACTATATCTCCAATAACCTCGTGTGAGAACCAGTGATACATACCAAATGTAATCGCTGAAATGAGAATGGCTTTAGTATGCCCCAGTTTCTTTATAAGCATGTAAAACAAAACGCTTCGGAAAATAAGTTCTTCAAACAACACCGATTTTACATTCCACCAAATGCCGGTTACAATAAGGTTGGTGGTAAGCTTTGGATTTAACTCCCATTGCTGTTTTGCAAAAAGCATCCGCATAAAAAAATCAGAAGAGCAACAAAGGGCGGTAACAATAAAAAAAATAGTAAAGCCAGTCAGCCTTTTTTTGGTGGGATAAAATTCAAATAAGTTTAAATTCCCTTTTTCAAAAAGCCAGATGATGAGCCAGGAAATGAGTAATTGAACGATAATGCCGAGCATGAAATTGCAGTTTTGTGCTTAGTACACCGGGCTAAAAATAAGTCAATGTGGTCATGTGGGGCATTAGAACATAAAAAAATCCCTCCTGCAGAAATGCAAGAGGGATTTTTTATTTTAAAGTTTCATGCTTATTCGGTTTTTCCAATAGCATTAATATCATCCTGCAAAGGATCGCCTTTGGGGTCGTATCCATATTGATTGCTACCGGTTTCGCCATTTGTACAGGCCAGTACCAAATTATAAATGGGTATCAAAATGTACCAGCCACTTTTGCCAACATCATGCATACGTCTTACCCCAACTGCTATTGATGGGATTAGTGACCCTAAAGTAAAAACCAGCCCTACAGCACCAATTTCGGAACCTATTGCCTGATCCACAAAGATCAAAACAATAGCAATTAGATAATAAAATAAGGTATAATACCAATATTCACTTCGTCTGGCTCTTCCTTCAAAATTTGCGTAATTTTTATACACTTTTACAAAGTAATCAAATGCATTCATAACAGGTAGTTTTGGTTTAGACACGAATATAGTAATAATGAATAAAAAAAACCTCCTGCATTACGGCAAGAGGTTTTTTTTATTTCGCAGACGTACATCGTACATCTAACATTGAACATTTTAGTATCCACCCATACCGCCCATATCGGGTGCGCCATGGCTATGTGGTGCTTCATCTTTTGGCTTATCAGCTATTACACATTCTGTTGTTAACAACATACCTGCAATAGATGCTGCATTTTCCAAAGCTACACGGCTTACTTTAGTCGGGTCAATAACACCGGCTTTAAATAAGTTCTCGTACACTTCAGTTCTTGCATTAAAACCAAAATCGCCTTTTCCTTCTCTTATTCTTTGTACTACAATAGAACCATCAATACCTGCATTAGCTGTAAGGCAACGGATAGGCTCTTCCAAAGCACGGCGAACAATGGCCATACCGGTTTGCTCATCAGCAATCTGTCCTTTTACTTTTGGTTCCAGGCTTGCAATGGCACGGATGTAAGCAACACCACCACCCGGTACAATACCTTCTTCAACTGCTGCTCTTGTTGCATGTAAAGCATCATCAACACGGTCTTTCTTTTCTTTCATTTCTAATTCGGTAGCAGCACCAATGTATAATACCGCAACACCACCGGCTAATTTTGCCAGGCGTTCCTGTAGTTTTTCTTTGTCGTAGTCAGATGTAGTGGTTTTGATCTGCGCTTTGATCTGTTCAACACGGCCAGTGATGGCTTTCTTTTCTCCTTTACCACCAACAATGGTAGTATTGTCCTTATCCAAAGTAACTGAAGAAGCCTGTCCCAATGAACCTATCTGAACATCTTCCAGTTTATTACCCATTTCTTCGCTGATTACTTCACCGCCCGTAAGGATGGCAATATCAGTCAGCATTTCTTTTCTGCGGTCACCAAAGCCCGGTGCTTTTACAGCAGCTACTTTAATGGTACCACGTAATTTATTTACAACCAGTGTTGCCAGTGCTTCGCCTTCCAGGTCTTCTGCAATGATCAGTAACGGACGGCCACTTTTTGCAACAGCTTCCAGTACAGGAAGAATATCCTTCATGGTAGAGATCTTTTTATCATAGATCAGGATATATGGATTTTGCAATTCAGCCTGCATTTTTTCGCTGTTGGTTACAAAGTATGGACTGATATAACCACGGTCAAACTGCATACCTTCTACAATATCAACTGTAGTATCGGTACCTTTTGCTTCTTCCACAGTAATAACACCTTCCTTACCTACTCTTCCAAAAGCTTCGGCAATTAATTTACCGATGGTTTCGTCGTTATTGGCAGAGATGGTAGCCACCTGCTGTATCTTTTTGCTATCGTTACCTACAGTCTGGCTTTGATCTTTCAAGCTTGCCACCACCAGGCTTACAGCTTTGTCAATACCACGTTTCAGATCCATTGGGTTTGCGCCGGCTGCAACCATTTTAAGACCTTCGCTGATAATGCTTTGAGCCAGTACAGTAGCAGTTGTTGTTCCATCACCAGCAATATCTGCGGTTTTAGAAGCAACTTCCTTTACCATTTGAGCACCCATGTTTTCAATAGGGTCTTCCAGTTCAATTTCTTTTGCAACGGTTACACCATCTTTGGTTACACTGGGAGCGCCAAATTTACGTTCCAACACTACGTTTCGGCCTTTGGGGCCCAGGGTTACTTTTACAGCGTTGGCTAAAGTATCAACGCCTTTTTTCATTTTGTTTCTTGCTTCAATATCGAAGAATATCATTTTTGCCATAAAATTAATTTGATATTGTGCTTATTAGCTAATTTGCTAATGAACACCGGTTATAATAATTTGTTTCTTTATAAGATTTTTATTGCTGAAGGAGTTAGCAAATTATCGAATTAGCTAATCAGCTAATTAAACAATTGCCAGTATATCACTCTCCCTCATAATCAGGTAATCCTTTCCTTCTACTGAAATTTCTGTTCCGGCATATTTACCATATAACACCTGATCACCAGCTTTTACGGTTACAGGTTCATCTTTTTTGCCCGGACCGGCAGCTAGTACCACACCACGTTGGGGTTTTTCTTTAGCAGTATCCGGTATAATAATTCCACCGGCGGTTTTTACTTCAGCAGCAGCGGGTTGTACAATAACCCTGTCGTGCAAAGGTGTAATGCTTAATTTTTTTGAAGCATTTGTTACTTTAGCCATAATTGTATTTGTTTTGATTTTTTTAAAAGAATAACCGTTTTACGGGTCGCAAAGGTACTGCCATTATTGTACCAATAAGAATTAAGTACATAAGATGGCAGGATTTTGGCGAAAAAAATACAGTATCCGGTTTATTTAAACAAATTCGGCAGGATTTTTTGTCAGTATTGTTGCTTCGCAACAATTTAATTGCCACAGAAGCACAGAAGCACAAAAACTGCGAGACTTTACCTAAACTTTAAACCTATAAACCCTAAACACGAAGTTCTAAACCTTAAACTCTAAACTTCTTCATACATTTGCAGCTTCAAAAGCAAAAGTTCTTTAAGCAATGATCAGCAGAAGAAATATCCGGGTAAAAGTAATGCAGACCTTATACAGCATTGACAGCATGAATGGCGATGCAAAACCCGGCGAGGCAACAGGCATTCTTACCAAAAAAATAGAGCAGAGCAGGCAGATATTTACCTACCTCGTTTATTTTATAACCGAAGTTGCCCGCTATTCCGAAACCGATGCCCGGCAAAAAGCCTCCAAACACCTGCCTACAGCAGCCGACCTCAATATAAATACTAAAATAGCCGGTAATGAATTACTCTGGAAAATAGTAGAGAATCCCAGTTTTAAAGCCACTGTTGCAGAACTGAAACCGCAGCATATTGTTGACAAGGAACTGCTGAAAAAGATCTACCTGCAATTGGTTTCATCACCCGAGTATGCAGAATATATTGAGGAGCAAAGCAGAACCAACAAACTGGAGAAAGAAATGCTGGAATTCATTTTCAGTAATCTGATGCTGCCCAACGAAGATTTTATTGCACATGTAGAAGAACAGTTTATTCATTGGGATGATGACGCCGAAATGATGAACCAACTGGTACTTAATTTTTTACAAAAGCCTGCCAACATAAATTTTTCTGAAATATTAAGTAAAGAGAAATGGGAGTTTGCCAAAGGCCTGCTGCAGACCGTTTTGGATAAAAAAGATATTTGCCTGGAGCTGATAAAACCTAAACTTAAAAACTGGGATGCCGAGCGTATAGCAGCGCTAGATCTTATCATCCTGCAAATGGGTGTTTGCGAATTTTTGTTTTTTGAAACCATTCCAACCAAGGTTACCATCAATGAATATATTGACCTGGCCAAGGATTACAGTACTGTGCAAAGCGGACAATTTGTAAATGGTTTGCTTGATAACATTCACAAGGAACTATCTGCCGAAAATAAAATAGTAAAGAAGAGTTATAAAAACAGTACTATATAAATTATTCCAAATCGACATAACTTTGCAAAAATTTAAACCATTGAAAAAATATATTCTGTTTCTGCTTGTTTCTGGTACTCTTATTTCGTGCGATGTAAAACGCAAAGATAAAAATGCCATTGATGCAGATATTCAGAAAGTACTGGCTTCAAAAGATTCCACCACTGTTCAGATCATTGACACTGCCTATAATTTTGGAAAAGTAACTGACGGCGAGAAAGTAGCATACAGTTACCGTTTTAGAAATACAGGAACAAAACCTTTAGTAGTTGTGCAGGCTTCGGCCAGTTGCGGATGCACGGTTCCGCAAAAACCGGAGAAACCCATTATGCCCGGCGAGATTGGTTTTATAAAAATTGTGTTCGATAGTAAAGGAAGGGTTGGCCAGGCACATAAAACCATAACGGTAGAGTCAAATGCTAACCCCGGATTTCCGCCGCTGATATTAACAGGCGATGTGGTTGCAGCAAAATGAATGAACCAATTGACGAATTAACCAATTAACAGATTAACATTTAAACAGTATCAACTTTTAAAACAAATAAAAACACAACATGCAATTATTAAGTATTTTTTTGATGATGGATCCACAAGGAAAAGGTGGCAGTAGCGGCACTTTAATTATGATGGGATTGATGATCCTGGTATTCTGGCTGTTCATGATCAGGCCTCAGGCAAAAAAAGCAAAAAAGCAAAAAGAGTTCATAAACAACCTGCAAAAAGGTGATAAGATTGTAACTATTGCCGGCATACACGGAAAAGTAAATAAGGTTAATGACGATGCTACATTGGAGTTGGAAACCAGCCCCGGCAGCTATATTAAAATTGAACGTAGTGCCATCAGTATGGAGTGGACGGCCAATATTAACAAGCCGGTAGCTGAGGTAAAGAAATAATCGCAGATTAGCAGATTGATTAATTGATTTCGCAGATAATGCAACTTATTCCGGAATTGAAGTTTAACTTTAATTCCGGATTTTTTATTTTAAAGATTTAATTACATTAGCTGCATCGCTTTGAATTTAAAGGATGTCAGCCTGAGCCTGTCGAAGGCGGGTTCCGTTTATCATATACCGGCTTCGACAAGCTCAGCCTGACAGCTTCAAAAAATTTAGAAAGAAAAATGCAGTTATCAACATCGTACATGCTAAGAATCGGTATCACAGGTGGCATAGGCAGCGGTAAAAGCACCGTGGCAAAAGTATTTGAAGTGCTTGGCATACCTGTATATTATGCTGATGATGCAGCAAAAAAATTGATGAATACCAATGAAGAACTGAAAGAAAAAATTCAACGTCAATTTGGTAACGATGTTTATAAAGATGGAAAACTGGACAGAAAACATCTTTCGGAAATTGTTTTCAATGACCCGGAAAAATTACAGTTATTAAACGTACTTGTTCATCCTGCTACATTAAAAGATGCAGCAAAATGGATGCAAAATCAATCAACAGCATACTCGCTGAAAGAAGCCGCACTTATTTTTGAAAGCGGCGCTCATGAATACCTCGATTATGTAATTGGCGTAACCGCCCCCACCCCGCTACGCATACAACGTACTATGCACCGTGATGGCATTACCCGTGAAGAAGTTTTAGCCAGGCTTGATAAACAAATGGACGAAACCATTAAAATGAAACTCTGCGATTTTGTGATTAAAAATGATGAACAGGAAATGCTTATTCCGCAGGTATTGCAAGTGCATGAAAAATTACTGTTACTATCAAAAAATAATTTTCAAAATCAAAAATTGGTTCATATTTAATACTGCCAAATTCGAGTTCCCTCTCTTTTGGAGAGGGGTTGGGGTGAGGTCAAAATAAATAAAATGGAAAAAGTAAACCTTGCCGAAAAATTCAACCTCTTCTACGATTATTGCAATCCCCGAATTATTGGAGAATTAAATGGCCAGCATGTGAAAGCCTTAAAACTAAAAGGTGAATTTGTATGGCATAGCCATGAGCATGAAGATGAATTGTTCCTGGTGGTAAAGGGTAAATTTAATATGGAATTAAGGGATAAAACGGTAACCATCAGCGAAGGCGAATTTTTTATTGTACCCAAAACGATAGAGCACAGGCCAGTTGCCGAAGAAGAAGTGCACATACTTTTATTTGAACCGGCCAGTACATTAAATACCGGCAATATGCAAAATGAAATGACGAGGAAGAATCTGGAAAAATTGTAGATAGATTTTGCCTTCGGCAAATTTGGGCTACCACAGAAACGCAAAAATACAGAAAAAAAAATCTTCCCGTACTCATCTCCCACGGGTATTCCATGATCTTGAGTTTCCAACTCAGCCCTCAGGATGCCCATTTGTTTGTAACTTCATACTATGAAAATTTTTTCCGCTACCCAAATAAAAAAATGGGATGCATTTACCATCGCAAACGAACCCATTGCATCCATTGATTTGATGGAAAGAGCAGCTACAGCCTGTTGCAACTGGCTAATCGGAAAAAATTTTGCTCAAAAGCATTTTCGTATTTTTTGCGGTAAAGGCAATAATGGCGGCGATGGATTGGCTATTGCCCGGATGTTGATTGAACACAAATGCCTGGTTACAGTTTATATACTTGAATTGGGAAAGATTGGCACCCATGATTTTCAAACAAACCTTGAAAGGTTGCATTCCGTTACCACTGATATTCACTTCATGCAGTCGCCGGATTTTTTTCCATCCTTCGGTGATGGTGATATTATTATAGATGCTTTATTTGGAACCGGTTTAAACAAACCGTTGGAAGGCATTACTGCAGCTCTTATCAATCACATCAATAATTCCGCAGCAATAAAAATATCCATTGATCTTCCTTCGGGTTTGTTTGCGGATAAAAGTTCAACAGGAAATACCATTTTCAAAGCAACGCAAACCCTGTCTTTTCAAAATTATAAACTTGCTTTTTTATTACCAGAGAATGAAGACAATTGTGGTGAAGTACATCTTTTACATATCGGTTTACACAAAGCATTTGAAAAAGATGAGCCGGCCAATTTTGAATTAATTAACAACAAACTCATCAAAACCATTTATAAACCACGTTCTCAATTTTCGCACAAGGGAACCTATGGCCATGCAGCCTTGCTTTGTGGCTCAAAAGGCATGATGGGGGCTGCTATTTTATCATCACTCGCCTGTTTACGAAGCGGTATTGGTAAACTAACCGCTTATATTCCGCAATGCGGTTATGATATTTTGCAAACTGCCGTACCCGAAGCTATGGCTTTTGTTGCCGGAGAAGAATACATTGTATCATCAGAAGGAATTGATAAATACCAGGCAGTTGGAATTGGACCGGGCATTGGCATACACTCATCTCATAAAAAATTATTGACCAGTATTTTTGAAACCATAAAAACCCCCATGGTAATTGATGCCGATGGTTTAAACATGGTGGCAGAAAATAAGGACCTCCTCAGGCTTATACCAGCTCAATCCATCCTTACACCACACCCCAAAGAATTTGAAAGGCTGTTTGGCAAAACTGAAAACGATTTTGAAAGATTGTTACTGGCACAAAAAAAATCCAAGGAGTTTAATATCTATATTGTTTTAAAAGGGCATTACAGTTTCATAAGCACTCCAACAGGCATGGGTTATTTCAACAGCACCGGTAATGCCGGTATGGCAACAGCAGGCAGCGGCGATGTACTCACCGGAATTTTAACTGGCTTGCTGGCACAGGGTTACAGCCCGTTTGAATCCTGTATTTCGGGAATTTACCTGCATGGTTTGGCCGGAGATTTTGCCGCAGCAGATTTTTCGCAGCAGGCGATGATAGCAGGAGACATTATCCATTGTTTACCCAAGGCCTTCAAAGCCATTGAACAGTAAAAAAAATCCCGGCAAAAATTGCCGGGATGAAATTTCAATATCAATATAATCAGTTTACCAAATGCTTACGCTGCATGGTATACAAAATGATAAATACAGCTGCAATCAGTGTTGAAAAAATCATTGCAATACCGCCAAACAAACCGCCAAAACCAATAAAGATGGCAAAAGAAAGTATTGGCAATATCTCTCCTACAACATAAATCATATAACCCTGCTTTTTTAAATTACGCATCTGCATAGCACCATAAAAAGTCAGGGCAATACCCACAAGGCCTGCCAGCAAAATATACAAACGGTTTTCATATGCCTTTCTAACCATGTCTGTTGCACCAGATAACATTGAATTAACAGCACTGTTTTCTGTTTTCATACTATCCATTGTTCCATTTAATGATTCATAAAGTTTATAAGAAGTGGAAGCAGATATATAATTCCAAATTGCTGAAATTGCTCCCAACGCACATCCGATATATGTAAGGATGGTTAATACATTTAAGCCCTGTGGAAGCTTTTTCATGTCCTTGTCTTCCAGGTTAAGGCTGTCTTTAGCCTGGTTGAAGTTTTGATTTAAATCTGTCATAAGTTTTAAGTTTTTGGTTTGGCTTACAAAATAGTAATTTGTTTGGTCTTTTCAAGGCTTTCTGCAATTATTTATCAACTTATATAGCTACTTACTTTACCCATAATCCAAATTCCCAACTCCTAAATCCCGTTTTTTACTCTATTTGCCCTATTTTTGCCGTCCAAAAAACAGAACAAATACTACTTATGAACAATCTGATTTATGTTGTACCAGCAATGGGTATTGTAGCCTTGCTCTACACTTTTATAAAGTTTGCATGGGTTTCAAAACAAGATGCCGGCAACGAACGCATGAAAGAGATCAGCACTTATATTGCTGAAGGCGCTATGGCTTTTTTAAAAGCCGAGTATAAAATCCTCACTTATTTTGTAATTATTGGCGCCCTGCTATTGGGTGTATTGGGTTACAGCAATGCCAACAGTCACTGGAGTATAGCCGTTGCCTTTGTTATTGGCGCTTTCTTTAGCGCACTCGCCGGTTTTATCGGCATGAAAGTAGCCACCAAGGCTAATGTACGTACTGCACAGGCAGCACGTACCAGTTTATCACAAGCACTTAAAGTTTCCTTTACCGGTGGTAGTGTAATGGGTTTGGGTGTTGCCGGTTTAGCGGTTTTAGGACTGGGTGGTTTGTTCATTATTTTATTTACAATATTTGTACATGGTGCACCTAATTCGCCTGAATATGTTCATCAATTAGAAATGGCTATAGAAATTTTAACCGGCTTTAGTTTGGGTGCCGAGTCTATTGCTTTGTTTGCCCGTGTGGGGGGTGGCATTTACACAAAGGCTGCTGATGTGGGTGCTGATCTGGTTGGTAAAGTAGAAGCTGGTATTCCTGAGGATGATCCACGTAACCCGGCAACTATTGCCGATAATGTGGGTGATAATGTAGGTGATGTGGCTGGTATGGGTGCCGATTTGTTTGGCTCTTATGTAGCAACTGTTTTAGCAACAATGGTTTTGGGCAGAGAAACAAATGCATTAACCGATAATTTCGGCGGCATGTCTCCTATCCTGTTACCTATGCTGATTGCAGCAATGGGTATCATATTCTCTATTATAGGAACCTGGTTTGTACGCATCAGCGACAGTGCTGGTTTAAGCACTCAAAAAGTACAGAATGCTTTGAATATGGGTAATTACGGATCAATTGTAATTACAGCCATTGCTTCTTACTTTCTGGTAAACTTTTTAATGCCCGATACCATGACTTTACGTGGACATGAGTTCACCAAGAACGGTGTATTTGGTGCCATTATGGTTGGTTTGGTTGTAGGTACATTAATGAGTATCATCACTGAATATTACACTGCTATGGGCAAGCGCCCGGTTAATACCATCATCCGCCAAAGCGGTACCGGCCACGCTACCAACATCATTGGTGGTTTGGCAATGGGTATGGAAAGTACATTCCTTCCAATACTTGTTTTGGCTTCCGGTATTTATATGAGTTTTTGGTGTGCAGGTTTATACGGTGTGGCAATTGCAGCTGCCGGTATGATGGCTACAACAGCTATGCAGCTTGCCATTGATGCTTTTGGCCCTATTGCAGATAATGCAGGTGGTATTGCTGAGATGAGTGAGTTACCTAAAGAAGTTCGTGAAAAGACAGATATTTTAGATGCGGTTGGTAATACCACTGCTGCTACCGGTAAAGGTTTTGCCATTGCTTCTGCAGCTCTTACTGCCTTGGCTTTATTTGCAGCCTTTGTGGGTATCAGTGGTATTGAAGGCATTGATATTTACAAAGCACCGGTTTTAGCTGGTCTATTTGTGGGTGGTATGATTCCTTTTATATTTTCATCGCTAGCCATTCGTGCAGTGGGTGAAGCGGCTATGGCGATGGTGGAAGAAGTTCGCCGCCAGTTCCGTACCATTCCAGGCATTATGGAAGGTACTGGCAAACCAGAGTATGATAAGTGCGTGGCTATTTCTACAGAAGCTTCATTAAAGAAAATGATGTTGCCTGGTGCCATCGCTTTATTATCTCCATTAATTATTGGTTTTGCATTTGGTCCCGAAGTATTGGGTGGCTTTTTAGCGGGTGCTACTGTTAGTGGTGTGTTGATGGGAATGTTCCAGAACAACGCCGGTGGTGCATGGGATAATGCTAAAAAATCTTTTGAAACCGGTGTTGAGATCAACGGTGAAATGTTCTACAAAAAATCGGAACCACACAAGGCTTCTGTAACCGGTGATACCGTTGGTGATCCGTTTAAAGATACATCAGGACCATCTATGAACATCCTGATTAAACTGATGTCAATCGTTTCATTGGTTATTGCTCCTACCCTTGCTACCATGAACTGGGCTACTGCACCAAAGCGTGAAATGCAGGAAATGAAGAAAGAAATTTCGATGATAAAAACAGATAGCACAAATACTACAAACCTTACGGTAATTGCAGATGGAGATGCACTAAAAGTGCCATCAGATAAATTAACTGAGGCATTGATTACGGATAAACTAATTGACAAAGATAATTTTTCAGTTAAAATTATTAAAGGCAAGTTGATATTAAATGATAAAGAAGTTGCTGCAGAAACCTTAATAAAGTATCAACCACTGATTGATACTTTTGGTGGCTCCGATTTTAAGATCACAAAAGTTCAAAAGTAATTATTAATAAAAAAAATTAAGCCCTGCTGATTTATAGTGGGGCTTTTTTCTTTTATAATTATCTGCTGCTAAAATAAAATTTGTTAACAGTTTCCAAAAATTACATAACCGGATTTTGTATTTACAAATAATTTCGTACTTTGCCTTACGAAAACACTCGTACTATGACACTAATCAAGAATAGCAAACCCACAGAAAGTGAACTGGAGATATTACAGGTTTTGTGGAATGAGAAAACCGCTACCGTGCGTACAGTTCACGAAGAATTGCTTAAAACCAAGGAAGCCGGTTATACCACTACCCTTAAACTGATGCAGATTATGTTTGAAAAAGGCCTGGTTACCCGTGATGACAGTAACAAAACACATATTTACAAGCCCGCCGTTACCCGTGAAAACACACAACAGCAGTTTTTGAATAAGATGATCAACAGCTTGTTTGCAGGCTCTTCATCCGATTTGGTATTGCAGGCACTTGGTGGGCACAATGCCAGTAATGAGGAGCTGGAAAAAATTCAGCAATTGATCAACCAACTGAAAAAAAGATAAATAAAACAGAACCTAACCGTTAAAAGCTTATGACCCAGTTTGCCTACAGTTTCTGCTTGGCCATGCTGCACAGCCTCTGGCAGGCCGCATTGCTGTGTTTATTGTATGTAACTGCTAATGCTGTGATTCAAAAAAACACTGCCCCGCTTGCCAAAAGGAATTTTTTATACATTGCTATTACGGCCCAATTACTTTTGTTTGTATCCACTTTTTTCATCTATTTTTCAGATTCAACAGGTTTTGGCGCATTGGCTGAAAGCATACAAAGTATTGCCCGTTCAATAAACGGTGAAAGCATTAAAATACTCACCCCGTGGATCTTCAGCCTATATCTTTTTATTATTACTGGAAAATTGTTGAAAGCAGTTAGCGGTTGGTATAGCTTTAAACAGCAGTTTAAGGTTGGTTTACAAAGACCTGCAGTAGAACTTAAACTTTTTACAGAATTAAAAGCGTACCAGTTTGGCATCAAAAGAAAAGTAAAGCTTTGGTTAAGCACTTCGGTACAAACACCCGTAACATTCGGTTATTTTAAACCGGTTATACTTTTGCCGGTTGCCTTGCTCAACAACATAAGCACCAGACAGGCTGAAACCCTTATCCTGCACGAGTTGACACATATACGCACCAACGATTACCTGCTGAACTGGTTTTTGATAACTGCCGAAACAATTTTCTTTTTTAATCCTTTTATTACAAGCCTTTGTAAAAAAATTAAACTGGAAAGAGAGAAGAACTGTGATGTTAATGTGCTGTCTTTTGAATACTCCCCTGCACTGTATGCAGAAACTTTATTACAGGCCGAAAGGATGAAACAACTCACACCAGTTTTTCAACTGGCTGCTGTAAACCGAAAAAAGCATTTATTACAGCGCATACAGTTTTTTTCCAGCGAAAAGGTTTTAAATCAAACCCTGCGCTTCAATATTGTAGCTCCACTTGTTGGTTTGGTATTGCTGTTCATGCTTTCTACTGCGGTGTTATTTCAATCTAGAAACATAACAGTTCAATTACAATCTGCATCCGGATTGCATTATATTCCATCTGATAATTACATGCTGCCCAATACAGAGTTTGTAAACCCGGTATCTGTTGATATTATAATGACAGAACCTGTTGTTGAGGCAAGCCCTGAAAATATAGAACCGGTTACCGATCAAAAAAATAAAATTAACACGGCTCCTTTAGTTTGTAAGCCTGCCCCCGAAGATGCTGAAGAAACTATAACTAAGCCTGAAGTATATTATGCCAAGCCAATTACTACCCAGGAAAATGATGTCGCAAAACAGATCATTATCACCGAAGAAGGTTCGGGTTCATCTTCAGTAAAATCATTCTACCTCACTTTTGTAAATGGAAAATGGGTGTTGCAACCCGAATGGATAATTACTGCCAATGAAATGCTGGCTGACTCTCTCCCCGGAAAAATTGATTCTTTACAAAGAAGATTAAGAAAGGTTTACCCTGCTGAACAATAATCGAAAGTTTAGAGGTTTAGATGTTTAGGGTTTAGGAATTACCCTAACTTTGTTAATTCCATTTTCACAACTCACAACTCACAACTCACAACTCACAACTCACAACTCACAACTCACAACTCACAACTCACAACTCACAACTCACAACTCACAACTCACAACTCACAACTCACTATTCACCAATGACCA
>Ga0209181_10001511_pt1 | contig 40517 bp, 27 predicted proteins | sample MAT05_FD_187208 | JGI IMG/M metagenome (GOLD analysis project Ga0209181, IMG submission 187208) | Freshwater microbial communities from Lake Fryxell liftoff mats and glacier meltwater in Antarctica - MAT-05 (SPAdes) (version 2) | ecosystem: Environmental > Aquatic > Freshwater > Ice > Liftoff... | reverse complement strand
TCGGCGAAAAACGGCGCCATGACGCCCACGCCGCGCGGTGTGGCTGCGGCCTTGCGCGCGAGGATCTGTTCGTTCAATGAGTGGTTCATGTCCGTTCCCCGTCGATTCGAATCCAGGTGGTCTTCAACTCGGTGTACTTGTCGAAGGCGTGCAGGCTCTTGTCTCGCCCGTTGCCGCTCTGCTTGACGCCGCCGAAGGGCACCGTGATGTCGTCCTCGTCGTATTGGTTGACGTGCACGGTGCCGGCGCGCAGTGCGCGCGCCACGCGGTGGGCGCGGCTCAGGTTGTCGCTCCACACACTCGCCTGCAGCCCGTACGGGCTGGCGTTGGCGATGCTCACTGCCTCGGCTTCGGTCTTGAAGCGGATCACGCCGAGCACCGGGCCGAAGATCTCTTCACGCGCGATCTTCATGCCGTTGTCGACGCCGTCGAACACGGTCGGCTCGACGTAATAGCCGCCACTGTCGGTGCGCGCCTGCCGGCCGCCGGCCACGCAGCGCGCGCCTTCGCTCTGGCCGGCGTCGATGTAGCCCATCACGGTGCGCAGTTGGGTGTCGTCTACCAGTGCGCCCATCACCGTGGCGGGGTCGAGCGGGTCGGCGGGCTGGTAGGCGGCGGCTTCGGCGATCAGCGTCTCGACAAAGCGGTCGGCGATGCTCTCGTGCACCAGCACGCGCGAGGGCGCGTTGCAACTTTCGCCCTGGTTGAAGAACATGCTTCCGGCGACGGTCCTGGCGGCGCGTTCGACGTCGTCGAAGTCGGGGAACACCACGAAGGCCGACTTGCCGCCGAGTTCGTTGTAGACGCGCTTCAGGTTGGAGCGCCCGGCGTAGTCGAGCATGCGACGGCCCACGCGGGTGGAGCCGGTGAAGCCGATGGCGTCGACGTCCATGTGCAAGGCCAGCGCCTCGCCGGCCTCATGGCCGTAACCCGGCACGACATTGAACACGCCGGGCGGCAGGCCGGCTTCCACCGCCAGTTCGGCCAGCCGCAGCGCGGTCAGCGGGCTCTTCTCACTGGGCTTGAGCACCACCGAGTTGCCCGCGGCCAGCGCCGGCCCCAGCTTCCAGGCGGCCATGATCATCGGGTAGTTCCAGGGCACGATGGCGCCGATCACTCCCATCGGCTCGCGCGTGATCAGCGCCAGCGCGTTGCGCCCGGTCGGCGCGATCTCGTCGTAGATCTTGTCCACCGCTTCGGCATACCAGGCGATGCAGCGCGCCGTGGATGGCACGTCGACCGACAGGGAATACTGGATGGGCTTGCCCATGTCCAGGGTTTCGAGCAGCGCGAGTTCGTCCTTCGCGGCGAGTATCTTGTCGGCGAAACGCTGCAGCACCTTCTTGCGCGCGGCCGGCGCGCGCATCGACCAGGCGCCGCTCTCGAAGGCCTTGCGCGCGCTCTGCACGGCGGCGTCTACATCGGCCGTGCTGCCACGTGCCACCGCACCGAGAGTGCGGCCATCGATGGGCGAGACGCAGGCGAAGCTTTCACCGCTGGCGGCGTCCAGCCGTTTGCCGTCGATGAGAATGCGGCCGTCGATCTTCAGACCGGCGGCACGTTCGTGCCAGCTCGTTGGGGCGGCAATGTTCATCTTGTCTCCTTCAAGTGCCGAGGCGGGCTCGCGGCCCGCCTCGCTGGGGCCGAACCGGGGTCAGAAACTGACCACCACCGACGCGCCGAACAATTGGTTGTATTTCTTGTAGGTGCCGTTCTTCACGTAGTTGAACACCTCCTGGTCGGCACCGTCGTAACGGTATTCCAGCTTCATGATGGTGTTTTCGTCGAACAGGTAGTTCATGCCGAAGGTGAGTGCGTAGCGATTGGCGCCGGTGGCTTCGCCCTTGGAAAGACTGCCATCGGCCAGCGTGCCGCGGCCGATGCCGTTGATGTCGTCATCGAAGCTGTAGCCGAAGAGCCCGCCGCCGTTTTTCTCGTTGTGGATGTAGTCGGTGCGCAGCACCGCTTCCAGGCGCGGCGTGACTTTGTAGGCCGCCAGCGCCGACAAGCCCCACCAGCTGGCGTCGCGCAACTGGCCGTCGCTGTTGAAGATGGCGGCGTCCTTCTGCTGACCGTAGCTGGCCTGGCCGTACATGGACCAGTCGCCGCGCACAAAGAAAGCGTCGGCTTCGATCAGGTTGGTCATCGTCGACTTGCCGGCACCCGCAAAGCCGAGTTCGTTGCCAGCCGGGTCGAAGTAGGTGCCGTCGGCGGCAAAGTTGGCCACCTTGCCGTGCAGTCCGCTGAAGCCGAAGCCGTCATATTCGCTCTTCGAGTAGTCGACGCGGTAGATCAGCGCGGGCTGGCGGTTGCCCGACCCGGTACGTGCCGTGTTCACATTGGCCAGACCAACGCGCGACCACCATTTGCCGCTGGTCATGTCGAGCACCGCGCCGGTGTAGGCGGTGGGCGCCATGAAGTCGAACAGCAGGTTGTGCGTGATCAGCTTGTTGCCGGCCGGCAGCGTGATCTCGTAGCCCGTCCAGTCGGGGATCTGGCCGGCCCAGAGGCGCATTGTCTCGTCGGTCAGCGGGATCGACACCGAAGCTTCATGGATGATCGAATTGCTGTTGATCAGCGCGCCGGTGCCACGTTCGGGCGCCAGCGTCAGCTTCCATCTGGTGCCGCTCTCGGTCTCCTTCGCGAAGTCAATGACTGCCATGCCGAAATACGAGTTGTCATATGTGTAGCGGGCGCCTCCGTTGTTGAGGAAGACAAACGAAGCGTTCTTCTGGGCCAGGTTGTAGATGTAGCTCGGATCCACCTGGCCGCTGATCTTCAGGCCTTTCAGGCCCTGTTCGGCGAAGCTGTCCTGGATAGCCTCGGTCTTCACGCCGATGCGGTTGAGCTCGCGCGACTGCTCCGGGGTCATTCCCCATTGGCCGGCTGCGGGTGCGGCGGTGGCAGCCGCCCCAGCCGCTGCGGGTGCGGCCAGCTTGGCTTCGAGCTGATTGACGCGTTCGCGCAGGGCGCGAAGTTCGGTCAGCAGTTCAGCGTTGCTCTGCGCGGCCGCGGGGAACGCGGCGGCCAGTGCCAGGGTCAGGGTCAGTGCGGTGGGGCCGGACAGCTTCATCGTTGTTCTCCTCGGGATCTGGGGTTCGGGTTACGGATCTAGCCGCGGCTCGCCGCAGCCATTTCCAGCGTTCGTTTGCGCTCGGCGCGGGCAATCATGTAGCTGGCCGCCACCACGCCGATGGCCACCACGGCGACGATCAAGGTGGCCACCGCGTTCACGCTGGGGTTCAGCCCCAGCCGGGCACGCGAGAAAATCACCAGCGGCATCGTCGTCGCGCCGGGGCCGGACAGGAAGGCCGACAGCACGACGTCGTCCAGCGAGATGGTGAAGGTCAGCAACCAGGCCGAGACGAGCGACTGCGCGATCATCGGCAGGGTGACCAGCCAGAACACCTGCGCCGGCCGGGCGCCGAGGTCCATCGCGGCCTCTTCCAGTTGGGGGTTCAGGTCCTGCAGGCGGCTCTGCACGATGACAGCGGCGTAAGCCATGCCCAGCAGAAGGTGGCCGAGCCAGATGGTCATCATGCCGCGCTCGGGGAAGCCGATGGCTCGCTGCACGCTCACCAGCATCAGCAGCAGCGACAGGCCCACCACCACCTCGGGCATCACCAGCGGCGCGTTGACCATGCCGCTGAACAGCGTGCGGCCGGTAAATCGCTTGTACTTGTTGAGCGCAAAGGCCGCCAGTGTGCCCAGCACCACCGAGCCGCAGGCCGTCATGAAGGCGATCTTCAGGCTCAGCCAGAGGCCGGCCAGCATTTCGTGGTCATTTCTCAGCGCGTAGTACCACTTGAGCGTGAAACCGCGCCAGACGTTGGGGATCTGCGAGTCGTTGAACGAGAAGACCACCAGCGCCACGATGGGCAGGTAGAGGAATACGAAGCCGGCCGCCAGCCAGCCGCGGCCGAACCACTGGTTGAAGGTCTTGGAAGTGCCTTTCACTTCGAGGCCTCCTGCGCTTCGGCCTGGTATTTGTTGAAGATCGCCAGAGGCACGATGATCAGCAGCACCATCACGACGGCCACGCTCGATGCCATCGGCCAGTCGTTGTTGGAGAAGAATTCATCCCACAGCACGCGGCCGATCATCAGCGTTTCCGGGCCGCCCAGAAGTTCGGGGATGACGAACTCGCCGACACAAGGGATGAAGACCAGCATCGAGCCGGCGATGATGCCGGCCTTGGACAGCGGCACGGTGATCTTCCAGAACGCCACGAAGGTGGTGGCGCCGAGGTCGGCCGCCGCTTCCAGCAAACGCAGATCCATCTTGGCCAGGGTGCCGTACAGCGGCAGGATCATGAAGGGCAGGTAGGTGTAGGTCATGCCCAGCACCAGCGAGAACGGCGTGTGCATCAGCTTGCCCGGCGTCGAGATCGCGCCCATCGCGTACAGAACCTGGTCTGCGCCGGTCGCGATCAGCAGGTCAGCGACCCAGCCGTGTTCACTCAGCAGCCCGCGCCATGCGTAGACCCGCAGCAGGAACGAGGTCCAGAAGGGAAGCATCACCAGCATCAGCAGCGCGGGCTGCACGGTGGGCTTGGCTCGCGCCATGAAGTAGGCAAACGGGTAGCCGATGAACAGGCACAGCACGGTGGTGACGAGCGCGTACCGGATGCTGGCGAGGTAGGTCTTGAAGTACAGCGCGTCCTGCGTGATGAAGACGTAGTTCGACAGTTTCAGCGTCAGCTGCAGCACGCCGTCTTTCAGCGTGATGACGTCCTTGAAGGTCACCACCTCCATCTCCGAGACGCTGATCTTGCCGACGATGAAGAACGGGAACAGGAAGAAGGCCAGCAGGAACGCGAAGGGCACCGCGATGACGGCGAAGCGGCCGTTCAGCCAGGCCGGACGCAGGGCGAGCAACTGGTTCATGCGCGCCCCGGTGTCATTGCGTCAGCACCACGTGCGCCGAGCGCGACCAGTGCGCCCAGACATCGTCGCCCCAGGTGAAGTCGTCGTCGCGGTGGCGCTGCGTGTTGGCCATGCTGACCTTGAACACCGTGCCGCCAGGCAACTGCAGGTGGAACACCGTGAAGCTGCCGAAGTAGGACATCTCCTTGATCTTGCCGTGCAGGCTGTTGAAGTCGTCGGCCGGCTTGCTGCGCGTCAGGTGGATCTTCTCTGGCCGCAGCGCCACCGTGACATCCATTCCCACCGAACCCGTGATGCCGTGGCCGACGTAGTGCTTGCAGTCGGCGCAGGCGATCACCACGTGGTCGGGCTCGTCGACTTCCAGCGTGCCCTGCATGAGGTTCACGTTGCCGATGAAGTCGGCGACGAAGCGCGTCGCCGGGGTTTCGTAGATATCGCTCGGCGCGCCCACCTGGAGAAAGCGGCCTTCGCTCATGACGGCCACGCGCGAGGCCATGGTCATTGCCTCTTCCTGATCGTGCGTGACCATCACGCAGGTCACGCCGACCTGCTCGATGATGTTGACGAGTTCGATCTGCGTTTCTTCCCGCAGTTTCTTGTCCAGCGCGCCCAGCGGTTCGTCCAGCAGCAGCATTTGCGGTTGCTTGGCCAGGCTGCGCGCCAGCGCCACGCGCTGCTGCTGGCCGCCCGACAGCTGGTGCGGCTTGCGCTGCGCGAACTTGCCGAGCTGCACCAGTTTGAGCATGGCCTCCACGCGCTCCGCGATGGGCTCTTTCGGCAGGCCTTCGCGCTTCAGCCCGAAGGCGATGTTCTCCCACACCGAGAGATGCGGGAAGAGCGCATAACTCTGGAACATCATGTTCATCGGCCGTTCGTAAGGCGGCAGTTCGGCCAGGTCGCGGCCAGCCAGCACGATGCGGCCCGAGGTCGGCTTCTCGAAGCCGGCCAGCATGCGCAGCAGCGTGCTCTTTCCGCAGCCCGACGAACCGAGCAGGGCGAAGATCTCGCCCTTGGCAATCTCGACGCTGACGTTGTTCACCGCCTTGTAGCCGCTGAAGTCCTTGACGACGTTCTCGATGCGCAGGAACGCGGTGTCGGTGGCCGGGCTATCCATCGGATTACCTTTCGGGTTCGCGCTCACAGGGGAACGGGATTCAAAGTCCGGTCTTGAACGAAGTGTAGGTGCGGGTCATCAGGCGCCGCAGGTCGTTGTTCAGCGAATCGGGCGGGATCATCTTGGCCAGGTCGGCGGCCGACAGGAAGACCGTCGGGTTCGACGCGACCTCGGGCTTGACGAACTTCTTCGACTCGAGATTCGGGTTCGCGTAGAAGACCTTGTTGGTCAAGCCCGCGTGCACCTCGCCGCGCAGCATGTAATTGATGAACTTCTGCGCATTGCCGGGGCGTGGCGCATCGGCGGGGATCACCATCACGTCGAAGAAAAGCAGGCCGCCGGTCTTGGGAATCAGGGCCTGAACGTTCTGCCCGGTCTTGCCGTCGATTGCACGCTGGCGCGCGATATTGACGTCGCCCGACCAGCCTAGCGCCAGGCAGATCGAGCCGTTGGCCATGTCGTTGATGTAGCCCGAAGAACTGAACAGAGTGACGTAGGGGCGAACCGACTTCAGCAAAGTGGCGGCGGCGGCGTAGTCGCTGGGGTTCTTGCTGAACGAAGGTTTGCCCAGGTAGTGCAGCGCGGCCGGCACCACCTCGGTGGCCGAATCGAGGAAGGACACGCCGCAACCCTTCATCTTGCTGATGTACTCGGGCTTGAAGATCAGGTCCCAGACGTTGTCGGGCATCGGCAGGTCACCGAGCGCGGCCTTCACCTTCTCGACGTTGATGCCCACCGTGGTGAAGCCCCAAAGCCAGTTGACCATGTAGTCGTTGCCCGGGTCCAGCCGCGCAAGCTGTGCCTGAACCGCCGGATCGAGGTTCTTCCAGTTGGGGATCTGGCTCTTGTCGATCTTGCGCAGCAGGCCGCCGTCGATCTGCAGCTTGGCCCAGTTCGACGAGGGCACGACGATGTCGTAGCCCGTCTTGCCTGCCACCAGTTTGGCATGGACGATTTCGTTGTTGTCGAAATTGTCGTAGCGAACCTTGATGCCGGTTTCCTTCTCGAAGTTCCTGATCGTGTCTTCGGCGATGTAGTCAGACCAGTTGTAGATATTCAGGACCTTTTCTTCTTCCTGCGCCAGCACGGCGGTACAGGCCAGGGCCAGGCTGGCGACTGCAAAAGCAGCGACCGAACGCAATGACTTCAGGTTCATGAATCGACCTCCAGGAAATGGTGCGGGAATGGAACGATGGAAAAAGCAAGGGTATGACTGCAGTCTAGAAGAGCTTGTGGTCGCCGGCCATGGGGAGAAGCGCGCAACTGTGCAACATCAGGCCAGCCAACCCTGGGCCTTCGCGTCGGCCAGCGTCAGGTCCAGGCAGCGGCGGATCAGGGACATCATCTCGTCGATCTGCGCGCGGGTGATCACCAGTGGCGGTGCGATGATCATGCGGTCGCCGACGGCGCGCATGATCAGGCCGTTGGCGAAGCAGTGGCCACGGCAGACCATGCCGATGTCGACCGCTTCCGCGAAGGCCGTGCCCAGGTTCTTGTCTTTCACGAGGAGGATGGCGCCCATCAAGCCGCAGGTTTCCGCGTCGCCCACCAGCGGATGGTCGCGCAGCACTGCAAAGTGTTCAGCAAGATACGGGCCCACGTCGTCGTGCACATGCTCGACAAGGCCCAGTTGCTGGATCAGGCGGATGTTGGCCAGCGCCACCGCGCAGGAAACCGGGTGCCCAGAGTAGGTGTAGCCGTGGTTGAACTCGCCGCCCTGTTCGACCAGCACCTTCGACACGCGGTCGCCGACCATCACGCCGCCCAGCGGCACGTAACCGCTGGTCACGCCCTTGGCGAAGGTCATCAGGTCGGGCCTGACGCCCATCGTCTCGCAGCCCCACCAATGGCCGGTGCGGCCGAAGCCGCAGATGACCTCGTCGGTGACGAGCAGGATGCCGTACTTGTCGCAGATGCGCTGGATCTCGGGCCAGTAGGTGGCGGGCGGGATGATCACCCCGCCAGCGCCCTGCACTGGCTCGCCGATGAAGGCGGCCACCTTGTCGGCGCCGATGGCGAGGATGCGCTCCTCGAGCCAGCCTGCGGCCTTGATGCCGAATGCGTCCTTCGACATCGAACGCCCGTGTTCCCACCAGTAGGGCTGCTCGATGTGCGTGATGCCGGGAATCGGCAACCCGCCCTGCGCGTGCATGCCGCTCATGCCGCCCAGCGAGGCGCCGGCCATCGTCGAGCCGTGGTAGGCGTTCTTGCGGCTGATGATGACCTGCCGTTCAGGCTGGCCAAGGATGTCCCAGTAGCGGCGCACCATCCGCACCACCGTGTCGTTGCCCTCGGAGCCAGAGCCGGAGAAGAACACGTGGTTGAATTGCGGCGGCGTCACTTCGCACAGCAGTTCGGCCAGTTCGATGGCCGGCGTGGTGGCCGTCTGGAAGAAGGCGTTGTAGAAGGGCAGCTCCTTCATCTGCTTCGTGGCCGCGTCCACCAGCGCTTGCTGGCCATAGCCCACGTTCACGCACCACAGGCCCGACATCGCGTCGAGGATCTTGTGGCCGTCGCTGTCGGTCAGGTAGATGTTGTCGGCCTTGGTGATGATGCGCGAGCCCTTCCGGGCGAGCGACTGGAAGTCGGTGAAGGGATGCAGGAAATGCGCCGAATCGGCGGCTTGCCATTCCTGGGTGGTGCGTTCGCTGCGGGATGTAAGTACGGCATTCATGGTGCGTTCCTCGGGTCGGAAAGAGTGGGCGTCAAACGTGCAGCAACAAGTGCTCACGTTCCCACGGCGAGATCACTTTCATGAACTCGGCGTACTCGATCTCCTTGACCTCGGTGTAGACGGTGATGAACTCCGGGCCCAGGATGTCGGCCAGTGCCTTTTCATTGCGCAGCAGATCCAGCGCCTCACCCAGACTGCGCGGCAGCGCGAAGTCACCCAGGTAGGCGTCACCCTTGCATTCCGGCGCCGGCTCGATGCGGTTCATCATGCCCAGGTAGCCGCAGGCCAGCGTGGCGGCCAGCGCCACGTAGGGGTTGGCATCGGCGCCGATGACGCGGTTCTCCACGCGCCTTGCGGCCGGGCTGGCCACCGGGCTGCGGATGCCCACGGTGCGGTTGTCGGTGCCCCACTGGATGTTGATCGGCGCGGCGTTGCTGCGCACCAGGCGCCGGTAGCTGTTGACGTAGGGCGCGAACAGCGCCATCGCCGCCGGCGTGTACCTCTGCAGGCCGCCGATGTACCAGAAGAACTCCTGGCTCGGAGTGCCGTCCTCATTGCTGAAGATGTTCTTGCCGGTCAGCTTGGAGACGATGCTCTGGTGGATGTGCATCGCGCTGCCCGGCTCGCCGGCGATCGGCTTGGCCATGAAGGTGGCGAACATGTCGTGACGCAGCGCGGCCTCCCGCACCGTGCGCTTGAAGAGAAACACCTCGTCGGCCAGGCCCAGCGGGTGGGCGTGGAAGAAGTTGATCTCCATCTGCCCGGCGCCCACCTCGTGGATGAGCGTGTCGACGTTGAGTTCCATCTTCTCGCAGTAGTCGTAGACGTCTTCGAACAGCGGATCGAACTCGTTGACGGCGTCGATCGAATAGGCCTGGCGCGATGTCTCGGCACGGCCGCTTCGGCCGATGGGCGGCTTCAGCGGCATGTCGGGGTCGGTGTTGCGCGCCACCAGATAGAACTCGAGTTCGGGCGCCACCACAGGGTCCCATCCCTGGGCGTCGAACAGGTCGCAGACGCGGCGCAGCACCGAGCGCGGGGCATAAGGCACGAGCTTGCCGTCGCGGTCGTAACAGTCGTGGATGACCTGCGCCGTCGGGTCGGTGGCCCAGGGCACGATGCGTACCGTGCTGGGGTCGGGCTGCAGGTGCATGTCGCGGTCGGTCGGCGTGATGACGTCGTAATACGGCCCTTCCTCGGGGAATTCGCCGGTCACGCCCATCGCCACCACGGCCTCGGGCAGGCGCATGCCGCGGTCTTCGGTGAACTTCTTGCGCGGCAGGATCTTGCCGCGCGCCACGCCGGTGAGATCGGGCACCAGGCACTCGATCTCGGTGACGCGGTTCTCGTTGAGCCAGTGCTCGAGGTCGGCGAAGGAAAAATGGTTCTTGGCACTCATGGGAAACCTGTCTGTGTGGTCTGTCTTTTTGATTTCGTGGTGCGGCCCGCGGCGGCACCGGTTGCTTGCCGGCCCGTCGGGCCGGCGCTCAGGCGGAGGCAGGCAGAGGGCCCCGTACGCGGTCGCGGTAGACGCGCACCGCGGCACCGAATGCCTTGAAGATCTGCACCGAGTCAGGGTTGTCGGCGGCGCGCCATTCAGGGTGCCACTGCAGGCAGAGGTTGAAGCCGGGGGCCGAAGGCTTCGAGAACGCCTCTACCAGGCCGTCGGGCGCCAGCGCCTCGACGCGCAGGCCGTCGGCCAGCCGCTTGATGCCCTGGCCATGCACCGAATTCACCCGAAGCCGCGTGCTGTGCACGATGCTTTCCAGCAAGCCGCCGGGCACGACGTCGATGTCGTGCGACAGCGCGTACTGAACGTCGGCCCCGGCGCCGCTGGGCGCGCGGTGGTCGTGCATTCCAGGCACTTCCTGCACGGCCTGGTGCAGGGTTCCACCGAGCGCCACGTTGGCTTCCTGGGTACCGCGGCAGATGGCCAGCAGAGGCAGGCCGCGCGCCAGCGCCAGCGGGATCAGCGGCAGCGTCCAGTCGTCCCGGTCGGTGTCGAGCGGCAGCGTCACGTCTTGCACGTGTTCATCGAAATTCGAGGGATGCACGTTCGACGGCGAGCCCGTCAGCAGGATGCCGTCGGCGATGTCCAGCAAATGCGCCAGTTCGGCCCGCTCGGCGCGCGGCACCACCAGCGGCAGCGCACCGGACAGTCGCACGGCTTCGACGTACTTGCGACCGACGACGTGGAAAGGATGGTCACCGAGTTGCCGGTTGCAGGCCGGCACGATGACGATGGGCATGTGTTTCATGACGTGCATCATCCCAGCATATCGCGCAGCCGATACCAGGCCATGCCGAGCACCAGCGCTGGCGTGCGCAACAGGGCGCCGCCCGGGAATGTGCGGTGGCGCAGGCGGGCGAAAATGTCGAAGCGTGAGGCATCGCCGGCCATCGCCTCGGCCACCACGCGGCCGGCCAGACCGCTGAGCGCCAGACCGTGGCCCGAGAAGCCCTGCAAGTAGTAGATGTTCTGCGCGTTTTGCGTGGAACCTCCAGCAGCAGGCAGACGGCCGAAGTCGGGCGCACGGTTCATGGAGATGTCGACGAAGCCGCCCCAGGCGTATTCGATGCGCGCGGCCGCCAGTTGCGGGAAGGTGTGCACCATTCGCTGGCGCATGCTGCCTTCCAGGTTCGCCGGCGTCACGGTGCTGTAGCTGACGCGGCCGCCGTAAAGCATGCGGTGGTCGTTGGTGGTGCGGAAGTAGTCGAGCACGAAATTGGTGTCGCAGACCGCGGCGCGGCTGGGGATCAGGCTGTCGGCCAGCGCCGGCGCCAGCGCCTCGCTGCAGGCAATGTAGGTGCCCACCGGCATGATGCGCTGCTCCAGCTGCGGGGCGATGCCGTGCAGGTACACATTGCCGGCCAGCAACACCTGGCGCGCCCGCACTTCGCCAGCGGCGGTGCGCAGCACGGGCATGGCGCCTTGCACGAGCGCGGTGACGGCGGTGTGTTCATGCAGCCGCACGCCGGCCGCCGCCGCGGCGCGCGCCAGGCCCAGCGTGTACTTCAACGGGTGCAGATGGCCGGAACGCGGGTCGTGGACGCCGCTGTGGTAACGCGGGCTGTCGATCCAGCGGCCGATCTCGGCGGGCGCGATGCGCGCCATCGGGTAGTGGTAGACCTCGGCCATGCGTTCAGCCCAGGCCGCCAGTTCGACCCCCTTGCGCGCATTCACAGCCAGACCGAGATAGCCATCGCGCCAGTCGCAGGCAATGGCGTGGCGCCCGATGCGTTCGCGGATGAGGTCGAGCGCCTCGATCGACATGTCCCAGACGCGCCGCGCTTCATCCAGGCCGAGTTGCGCTTCGATCGTGGCCTGTTCGCAGGCCAGGCCGTGGATCGCCTGTCCGCCGTTGCGCCCGCTGGCGCCGAAACCGACTTCCTGCGCCTCCAGCAGCACCACGTCCAGCCCGCGCTGACGCAGTTCGAGCGCCGCCGACAGGCCTGCCAGGCCGCCGCCCACCACCGCCACGTCGCATGACGTGGACCCTTGCAGCGCCGGGAAGGACTGATCTCGCACGGCCGTGGCGGCGTAGTACGAATTTCGGGTCAGTTCCTGATCGGTGGTCAGCAAAGGCATAGGGTAGGCGCTAGGCAGGTCCTTGGTGGATGGTTGCAGGCTCAGTTTCGACGTGAAGTTGATTCAAGCAGCCGTATCTCAGGCCGCACGCCGCAAGGCGCCGCGCACGGTGTCGACGATCTCGTCGATCTGCTCGCGTTCGATGATCAGCGGCGGCGAGAAAGCCACGATGTCGCCCGTGGTGCGCAGCATCACGCCCTTGTCGTAGCAGTCGAGGAAGACGCCGAAGGCACGCTTGGTGGGCTCGCCGGCAATCGGTGACAGTTCCACGCCGCCGACCAGACCGATGTTGCGCACGTCGATCACGTTGGGCTCGCCGCGCAGCGAATGCAGGGCTTCCGCGAAATAGCCTTGAAGCGTGGCGGCGCGCGTCAGCAGGCCTTCTTCGGCATAGGTGTCGAGCGTGGCGATGCCCGCCGCGCAGGCCAGCGGGTGGGCTGAATAGGTGTAGCCGTGGAAGAACTCGATCACGTGCTCGGGGCCGGTCATGAAGACGTCGTGCATTTTTTGCTGTGCTATCACCGCGCCCATCGGCACACAGCCGTTGGTGATGCCCTTGGCCACGCACATCAGGTCGGGCGTGACGCCGAAGGTCTGCGCTCCAAACGGGTTGCCGGTGCGCCCGAAGCCGGTGATGACTTCGTCGAAGATCAGCACGATGCCGTGCTTGTCGCAAATTTCGCGCAGCCGCTTCAGGTAACCCTGGGGCGGAATGAGCACGCCGGTGGAACCCGCCACCGGCTCGACGATCACCGCAGCGATGGTCGACGCATCGTGCAGCGCCACCAACCGCTCCAGGTCGTCGGCGAGATCCGCGCCGTGCACAGGCTGGCCAACGGAAAAGGCGTTCTTCGCCAGGTCATGGGTGTGACGGATGTGGTCGACACCCGTCATCAGCGTGCCGAACATCTTGCGGTTGGTGACGATGCCGCCCACCGAGATACCGCCGAAATTGACGCCGTGATAACCACGTTCGCGGCCGATGAGCCGGGTGCGCGTGCCTTCACCTCGCGCACGCTGGTAGGCCAGCGCCATCTTCAGCGCGGTTTCCACCGCCTCGGAGCCGGAATTGGTGAAAAACACCTTGTTCATGCCCTCCGGCGCGATCTCGGCGATACGCGTGGCGAGCTCGAAGGCCTTCGGGTGCGCCATCTGGAATGGCGGCGCGAAATCCAGTTCGGCGGCCTGTTCCTGGATCGCCTGCACAATTTTCGGCCGCGCGTGGCCCGCGTTCACACACCACAGGCCCGCCACGCCGTCGAGGATCTTGCGGCCCTTGTCGTCCCAGTAGTGCATGCCCTGCGACCTTGTCAGCAGGCGCGGCGCCTTCTTGAACTGCCGGCTGGCCGTGAAGGGCATCCAGTAAGCATCGAGAGCCTTGTCCATGAAACGATCTCCAGCGCGGAAATGAAGTGGGCGGCTTGAGAGCCACCGTTGCTTGCAAACTCTGCGCCAGTCTAGCCAAGACGGCGCGCAATGTGCTTGCTTGGGAAGGGCGTGAGAACCCGCGTCCTCGCAATATAATGCGGTTTACGGATTGAAGAAGGCAGAAAATGCGAAACACGACCCGCACGCTGCAATCCGGTGCGAGCCTGGATGCGCTCGACCGAAGCATCCTGGACGAGTTGCAGAACGATGGGCGGCTGTCGAACGTGCAGCTTGCGGCACGCGTGCACCTTTCGCCGTCGGCCTGCCTGCGGCGCGTCAAGGCGCTGGAAGACAGCGGCGTGATCGCCCAGTACGTCGCCTTGCTGAACCCGAAGGCGGTGGGGCGCCACGGCACCAGCTACACCATCGTCAACCTCGAAAGCACGCAGCCGCAGAAGCTCGACGCCTTCGAGCAGGCGGTGCGCGACACGCCGGAGATCCTGGACTGCTTCTACGTCGCCGGCGCAAATGATTACCTGATGCGCTTCGCCTACCGCGACGCCGAGGACCTGGAGCGTTTTCACGCTGAAGTGCTGCCGCGCCTGCCCGGCGTGGTGCGCTCGAACTCCATGTTGGTGCTTCGCACCGTGAAGAAGACGACCGCATTGGCGCTTTAGAGATCGTCTGGAAGTAACTCGGACGTTTGGCCTCGAGGTCGATCAGCGGCCCCAGCAGCTTGCTGCGATCCACATGCAAAGCGCTGAACGCCGTGCTGACCCGCGTGGCCGGTGAAAAAGGCGCCGATCGCAGCGACACTACTCCGAACCACCTCATCGGCACCGCGGCGCGGGCGGGCTGCGATGCCGGTGGCATCGGACAGGGCAATTCCTGAAGGCAAGCGCCCATTCTTCAGTGGCCGTCAGGGCGCGCCCTGTGCGACGTCGAACGAAGCTCGGCCGTTCATGCATCCCGGGCGATCCGGCCGCAGAGATAAGTCCAGACGAAGGAGGCGGCCGCGTAGCTCGTCAGTTCAGCGTGGTCGTAGGGCGGCGACACTTCCACGCAGTCCATGCCGACGAAGGGCAGCGGCGCCAGTTCTTCCAGCAGGCTCAGCACCTGGTTGGTGCTCAGACCGCCCGGCTCGGGCGTGCCGGTGCCGGGGGCGAACGCCGGGTCCAGGCAGTCGATGTCCAGGCTGAGGTAGACCGGTGGCGCGCCGTGGGCGGCGAAGCGTTCACGGATGCCGTCGAGCACGCCGGCCAGCTGCGCCGGGCTTTCCAGGCCGCGCAGGTCGCGTGCGGTGTAGATCAGTCCGCCCTGGTCGCGCACGTACTCGCGCGCCACGCGTTCGCCGGCCGAGCGTATGCCCAGCTGCACCACGCATTCCTTCATCACCAGGCCTTCCTGGATGGCTTCATAGACCCAGGTGCCGTGGCCGCTGGGCTCGCCGAAATGGTCTTCCCAGGTGTCGCAATGGGCGTCGAAATGGATCAGCGCCAGCGGCCGTCCCAGCCAGGCGCGATAGGCGCGCAGCAGCGGCAAGGTGATCGAATGGTCGCCGCCCAGCCAGGCCATATGGTGGCGGCGCAACAACTCGCCCGCCAGCGGCTGCATGACCGCGCGCATGCGCTCCAGCGAGGTGTTGGGCAAGGGCAGGTCGCCGACGTCACCGAGCCGACCCTCGGGTGACACGTTGAAGTGCGGATGGACGCCGTCGCACAGCATGTGGCTGGCCTGGCGGATGGCCCGCGGCCCCATGCGTGCGCCCGGCCGATTGGTGGTGGAGCCGTCCCAGGCCACGCCGGCCACGGCGTACGGAACGCCTTCGCCGGCGGCGGGCGCCTTCATGAAATGTTGGTCGGAGAGGAAGGCGAACTGGGTCATGTCAGGGGGTCGCGCTGTCGTTGAATAGAGTGGAAATGATAGGCGCGGCAGCCTTCGTCGGCCGTGCCTGCAGCGTTTACAGTGTTGTCGCGACCACTCCGGCGCGTCATGGGAGACCTGAATGGGACTGATGAGTTTTGTACGCGAGGCCGGCGAAAAGCTGTTCGGCAAGGGCGAGGCCAAGGCCGCGCACGAAGCCGCCGCCGCGGCCCCGACGCCCGAGAACATCGCCGCACTGTCCGCCAAGGCCGGCGCTGCCATCACCACCTATGTCGCCACGCAGGGAATCGACGTGAGCGGCCTGGACATCGGCTTCGACGGCGCGACATCGACCGTTACCGCCGCCGGCAGCGTGGCCGACCAGGCGACGAAGGAGAAGGTGCTGCTGTGCTGCGGCAACGTGGCCGGCGTGGCGGCGGTCAACGATCTGCTGGTCGTCGACGAGCCAGCGCCTGAATCGCAATGGCACGCGGTGGTCAGCGGCGACAACCTCTCGAAGATCGCCAGGAAGTTTTACGGCGACGCCAGCAAGTACCCGCTGGTCTTCGAAGCCAACAAGCCAATGTTGAGCCACCCGGACAAGATCTATCCGGGGCAGATGCTGCGCATTCCGCCGCTCGCCTGAGTTGCCTTCCCGGTGCTTTGCCGGGCGCTGCGGGACCGCGTCGCACGCTCGCCGACCCCGGGCCCGCACCTCGCCGGCCGCTCTTTCGCATGACTGATCAACGTTTTCGCGATGCGGAAAAGCCCAACGCTGCACCGCAACAAAATTCACCATATGAGAAAATGATATTTCGCATTGTGAGATAGGGACGGCAAGTTATTGATTTTCAATGAATTAATCTTGTGTCTTATATAAGACATAAGTTTCAAGATCGACTTCGATGCGGTTACGCTGATCGGGTGAATTCATCGTCTTTCACCCGAAGTTCAACTGTCATCTGCAAGGAGCCATCCATGACCCGTCTCACCCGTGAACAGCAAGCCGCCGCCCTGGAAAAGGATTGGGCTGAAAACCCGCGATGGAAGGGCATCAAGCGCGGTTACAGCGGTGCCGATGTCGTGCGGCTGCGCGGTTCGATCGGCATCGAGCACACGCTGGCGCAGCGCGGCGCTGAAAAGCTGTGGTCGTTGCTCAACACCGAGCCTTTCGTCAACACGCTCGGCGCGCTGACCGGCAACCAGGCCATGCAACAGGTCAAGGCCGGCCTGAAAGCCATCTACCTGAGCGGCTGGCAGGTGGCCGCCGACGCCAACGACAACGGCGAGATGTACCCCGACCAGAGCCTGTACTCGGTGGATTCGGTGCCGAAGGTCGTCAAGCGCATCAACGGTGCCTTCCAGCGCGCCGACCAGATCCAGTGGAGCGAAGGCAAGGACGACATCGACTTCTTCGCCCCCATCGTGGCCGATGCCGAAGCCGGTTTCGGCGGCGTGCTGAATGCCTTCGAGCTGATGAAGGCGATGATCGATGCCGGCGCCGCCGGCGTGCACTTCGAGGACCAGTTGGCCTCGGTGAAGAAATGCGGCCACATGGGCGGCAAGGTGCTGGTGCCGACGCGTGAAGCGGTGGCCAAGCTGGTGGCCGCGCGCCTGGCGGCCGACGTGATGGGCACGCCGACCATCCTGCTGGCGCGCACCGACGCCGAGGCCGCCGACCTGGTGACAAGCGACGTCGACGACAACGACAAGCCCTTCCTGACCGGCGAGCGCACCGTGGAAGGTTTCTTCAAGTCGAACAACGGTCTGGAGCAGAGCATCAGCCGCGGCCTGGCGTATTCGCCCTACGCCGACCTGATCTGGTGCGAAACCGGCAAGCCCGACCTGGCGTTCGCGAAGGCCTTCGCCGACGCCATCCATGCCAGGTTCCCCGGCAAGCTGCTGGCCTACAACTGCAGCCCCAGCTTCAACTGGAAGAAGAACCTCGACGACGCCACCATCGCCAAGTTCCAGCGTGAACTCGGCGCCATGGGCTACAAGTTCCAGTTCATCACGCTGGCCGGCTTCCACAGCCTGAACTACAGCATGTTCGACCTCGCCTACGGCTACGCGCGCAACAACATGACGGCCTTCGTCGAGCTGCAGCAAAAGGAGTTCGCAGCGGCGGAGAGGGGCTTCACCGCCGTCAAGCACCAGCGCGAGGTGGGCACGGGCTACTTCGACGCCGTGACGACGACCATCGAGGCCCTGGCCTCCACCGGTGCCCTGAAGGGCTCGACCGAAGACGAACAGTTCTTCGAAGCCAGGCACGGCTGAAGCGCTCTGCCACCGCGACGGAACAGCCCGGCTACGACCGGGCTTTTTTCATGGGGCGCCCGGCGCGTCCCTGTTTCGGGCGGCAGGCGCAGCGCGCCCGTAGAGCCTTCCGATCTCGGCCAGGCGCTGGGCGTGCCACGGGTGCACCTGCTCCCATCGCAGGCGCCATTCCCACCAGCCTTCGCTCTGGCCGGGGAAGTTCATACGGCAGGCGCCGGGCAGCGACAGCACGTCCTGCATCGGATGCACTGCGGTGTCGGCGACGCTGGCGCAGGCGCTGCGGATCATCGACCAAGGCATGTCGTGGCCGTCGGTCGCCAGGTAGCCGCGCGCAAAGTGACGTTCATGCTCGCTGGCGCCGGCCCACCAGCCGGCGACGGTGTCGTTGTCGTGCGTGCCGGGGTAGACCACGGTGTCGGGCTCATGGTGATGCGGCAGGAAACGGTCACTGGCGTCGCCCGAAAAAGCGAACTGCAGGATGCGCATGCCCGGGAAGGCGAACTGCTTTCGCAATGCCTCCACATCGGGCGTGATCACGCCCAGGTCCTCGGCGATGATCGGCAGCGGGCCGAGAGCGTCGGCAATCGCCTCGAACAGCGCCGGGCCGGGGCCGGGCATCCAGCGGCCACGCTCGGCGGTGGGCTCGCTGGCCAGAATCTCCCAGTGCGCCGCAAAACCCCGGAAGTGGTCGATGCGCACGATGTCCACCCGTTCGAAAGTGCGCCGCACACGTTCCACCCACCAGGCGTAGCCGTCCTGCGCATGCGCGCTCCAGCGGTACAGCGGGTTGCCCCAGCGCTGGCCGGTGGCGCTGAAGAAATCGGGCGGGACGCCGGCCACCACGCTGGGCCGGCCCTCGCCGTCGAGCGTGAACAGGTGCTGGTTGGCCCACACCTCGGCACTTTGATGGGCGATGAAGATCGGTGCGTCGCCGATGACCTTCACGCCGCGCTGGTTGGCGTAGGCCTTCAATGCGGCCCACTGGCGGAAAAAGCACCATTGGCAGAAGGTCCAGAACTCGATGCGCCTGGCCTGCTGCTGCCGGGCCGCCACCAGCGCCGCCGGCTGCCTGTGGGCCAGCGGGGCGCCCCAGTCGCACCAGTCGCGCCAGGCATGCGCTTCGCACAGCGCCATGAAGAGGGCGTAGTCACCGAGCCAGTTGGCCTGTTCCTGCTGGAAGCGTGCAAAGTCGGCGCGCTGCTCCGCCGTGCCGGTTGCGGCGAAGTGTTCCGCGGCGCGGGCCAGGCGTGCCATGCGGTAGGGAACCACGACGGAGAAGTCGACACGCGCCGCGTCCAGCCCTTCGACGGGCGCCAGGTCGGCGGTGCTGAGCCAGCCTTGCGCCTGCAATTCGCCGAGTTCGATCATCAGCACGTTGCCAGCGAAGGCCGAAGTGCCCATGTAGGGCGAATTTCCCGGGCCGATGCCGCCCAGCGGAAGGATCTGCCAGAGCGATTGCCCGGCGGTCACCAGCCAGTCGACGAAGTGGCGCGCGTCGCGGCCGAAGTCTCCTGAGCCGTGCGGCCCGGGCAGTGAGGTCGGGTGCAGGAGAACACCGCTGGCGCGGGGGAATCTCATGAGGTTGCCCTTGGTTGGCGCGCGGCCGGTTTCAGTTTGCGCCATCGCTGAGCAGCACGACGCTGCGGGCGCCCAGCGGGAAGGCCGCGGCGCCGGCGCTGCGCCAGGTGCTTCTGCCATCGGTGGCCGTGCTGTCGAGTTCGACAGCCCATTGGCCAGGAGGCAAGGCGAACGAGGTGCCGGTGTCATGCGCGTTGAAGAGCATCAGCAATGAGCTCGCCCCGTGGCCGGGCCGGCCGATCAGCGCGCCCAGCACACGCGACGAGCGGTTGCTCCAATCGTCGGCGCTCAGCGCCTGCCCGGTGCGGCGCAGCCAGCTCAGGTCATGCCTGCCACGGCTGTCGGCCAGGCCGCTGTACCAGCGTGATGCCAGCGGCAGCCAGCGCCGGCGCAGCGCCAGCAGGTGCGCGGTGTAGTCGCGCAGCGGCATGTCGGCGGCTTCCCAGGCTATCCACGTGCCGGCATGATCCTGGCAATAGGGGTTGTTGTTGCCGCCCTGGTTGTGGCCGAGTTCGTCACCGGCGGCGAGCATCGGTGTGCCCTGGGACAACAGCAGGGTTGCCAGCAGCGCGCGCTGCAGGCGGGCGCGCAGGGCCAGCACTTGCGGGTCGCCGGTGGGGCCTTCCCAGCCGCAGTTCCAGCTCAGGTTGTGGCCGTGGCCGTCGCGGTTGCCTTCCAGGTTGGCCTCGTTGTGGCGCAGGTCGTAGCTGACCAGGTCGGCCAGCGTGAAACCGTCGTGCGCGACGATGAAGTTCACGCTTTCGGCGGGTTCGCGGCGGCGCGGCTGGAAGATGTCGGACGAGCCGCAGAGCCGCTGCGCGAATTCGCCGCGCGTGATGTCGCCGCCCAGCCAGAAGGCGCGCACGCTGTCGCGGAAGCGGTCGTTCCATTCGAGCCAGCCACGCGGGAAGTTGCCGAGCTGATAGCCGCCCGGGCCGAGGTCCCAGGGCTCGGCGATCATCTTGATGCCGGCCAGCGCGGGGTCTTGCGCCAGCGCCTTGAAGAAGGGGCCGCCACGTTCGAAACCGTGGTCGCCCCGGCCGAGCACCGGCGCCAGATCGAAGCGGAAGCCGTCGACCCGCATCTCCACGGCCCAGTAGCGCAGGCTGTCCATCACGAACTGCATTACGCGCGCGTGGCGGATGTCCAGCGTGTTGCCGCAGCCGGAGTGGTTTTCGTAGTGGGCACGCTGTTCCGCGGGCAGCCGGTACCAGCTCAGGTTGTCGAGCCCGCGCCAGCTCAGCGTGGGGCCGTGTTGGTCGGATTCGGCGGTGTGGTTGAAGACGACGTCGAGGATGACCTCGATGCCTTCGGCGTGCAGCCGTCTCACCATGGCGCGGAACTCGTCGCGCTGCGCCTGCCCGCTGGTGGCACTCGCATACCGCGGCTCCGGGCAGAAGTAGCCGATGGTGTTGTAGCCCCAGTGGTTGCGCAGACCGGCCGCCACCAGGCGCTGGTCGTCGATGAACTGGTGCACCGGCAGCAGGCTCACCGCGCTGACGCCCAGTTTCTTCAGATGCGCGATGGCTGCGTCGCTGGCCAGCCCGGCGTAGGTGCCGCGTTGCGATTCGGGCACGCCGGCCAATGTCTTGGTGAAGCCACGCACATGCAGTTCGTACAGCACGCTGGCGGCCAGTGGTGTGTCAGGCCTTTTATCACCGGTCCAGTCGTACTGGTCATCGACGACGCGGGCCTTCAGCGCGTCGCGCCCGTTGTCGCGCATGTCGCGGTGCTGCGGGTGCACCTGGTCGGCGCCGAAATGCGGTGCCTGCCAGTCGATCTGGCCGACGATCTCGCGCGCCCAGGGGTCGAGCAGCAGCTTGTTCGGGTTGAAGCGGTGGCCGCGCTCCGGCCGCCAGGGCCCGTGCACGCGCCAACCGTAAACGAGGCCGGGCCGGGCACCGGGCAGGAAGCCGTGCCAGATGTCGCCGCTGCTGGCCGGCAGCATCAGGCGCAAGACTTCTTCGGCGCCGTCGCCATCGAACAGGCACAACTCGACTGCCGTGGCATGTGCCGAAAAGACCGCGAAGTTGACCCCGGCCGCGGTGCATGTGGCGCCCAGCGGCCAGGCACGGCCGGCCTCCAGGCCAAGAGCGCGGGCTGACTCTGGCGCAGGCTGCACGAAGGCGCTCAGGCGGTCCATTCGAAGTACACCGTGGCAAGAGGCGGCATCGTGATGACGATCGACTGCGCCCGGCCGTGGCTGGGCACCGCTTCGCTGTGGGCGGCGGCCAGTGGCGTGCCGACGTTGCTGCCGCCGTAGTAGGCCGAGTCGGTGTTCAGCCGCTCGCGCCAGTTGCCCGCTTCGGGCACGCCCAGCCGCAGGCCGTGGTGCACCACCGGTGCGAAGTTGCAGACCACCAGCATCAGCGAGCCTGGCGCCGCGCCGCGCCGCACGAAGCTGAGCAGGCTGCGGCGGGCGTCGTCGTGGTCGATCCACTCGAAGCCGTCGCCGCTGAAGTCGCGCTGGTACAGCGCCGGCGTCTGGCGGTACAGATGGTTCAGATCACGCAGCACACGCTGCACGCCGGCGTGCTCGGGGCTGCCGAGCAGGTGCCAGTCGAGGCTGGTGTCGTGGTTCCACTCGGCGGCCTGCGCGAATTCGCAACCCATGAAGAGCAGTTTCTTCCCCGGGTGGCCGTACATGAAGCCATAGTAGGCGCGCAAGTTGGCGAACTGCTGCCAGCGGTCGCCCGGCATCCTGGCCAGCATCGAACCCTTGCCGTGCACCACCTCGTCATGCGAGATCGGCAGCACGAAGTTCTCATTGAAGGCGTAGACCAGCCCGAAGGTCATCTCGCCATGATGAAACGGCCGGTGGATGGGGTCGCGCGACATGTACTTCAGCGTGTCGTGCATCCAGCCCATGTTCCATTTGTAGTGGAAGCCCAGGCCGCCGGCGTAGGTGGGGCGCGAGACGGCCGGGAAGGCCGTCGATTCCTCGGCCAGCGTGACGGCCTGCGGGCGCTCGGCGCCTATCACTTCGTTGGTGCGCCTGAGGAAGGCGATCGCTTCCAGGTTTTCGCGGCCGCCAAACGCGTTGGGGATCCACTCGCCGGCCTTGCGGCTGTAATCACGGTACAGCATCGAGGCCACAGCGTCGACGCGCAGGCCATCGACGTTGTAGCGCTCCAGCCAGTAGAGCGCGCTGCCGGCGAGGAAGTTGCGAACCTCGGTGCGGCCGAAGTTGTAGATCAGTGTGTTCCAGTCGGTGTGGAAGCCTTCCCGGCGATCGGCGTATTCGTAGAGGTGAGTGCCGTCGAATTCGGCCAATCCGTGGGCGTCGGAAGGAAAGTGCGCCGGCACCCAGTCGACGAGCACGCCCAGGCCCAGCGTGTGCGCACGGTCGACGAAGCGGCGGAAGCCGGCAGCCTCGCCGAAACGCGAGGTCGGCGAGTACAGGCCCAGCGTCTGGTAGCCCCAGGAGCCGTCGAACGGGTGCTCACTGACCGGCATCAGCTCCAGGTGCGTGAAACCCATGTCCTGCGTGTAGGGCAGCAACTCATCGGCCAATTCGTCCCAGTTCAGCCAGCGGTTGCCTTCTTCGGGCTTGCGCCGCCAGCTGCCCAGGTGCACCTCGTAGATGCTCATCGGCGCGTCGAGCGCATTCGCCGCCTGGCGCTCGGCCGAGGGTGGTGCCACCGGTGGCATCGCTGCCACCACGCTGGCGGTGGCCGGGCGCAGTTCCGACTGCCTGGCGTAGGGGTCGGCCTTCTGCGGCAGGGCGCGGCCGTCGCCGGCCAGCAGGTCGAACTTGTAGCGGGTGCCGGCCGCCACACCGGGCAGGAAGATCTCCCAGACGCCGCACTCGCGGCGAAGCCGCATCGGGTGGCGGCGGCCGTCCCAGAGATTGAAGTCGCCGACCACGCTGGCGCGCGAGGCGTTCGGCGCCCAGACGGCAAAGGCCGTGCCGGCCACGCCGTCCATCACGCGCGGTGCCGCGCCGAGGATCTCGAAGGGACGCAGATGCGAGCCTTCACCGAGCAGCCATGCATCCATCTCGCCGAGCACGGCGCCGTAACGGTAGGGGTCTTCGAGCAACGCGGGCGCGCCGTCGGCCCAGCGCACCTGCAGCCTGTAGTGTGCAGGGCGGACCAGGGTGCCGCTGAAGAAGCCGGCGCCTGCGCCCGCTTTCAACTCGCCCAGCAAGGCGCCATCGGCATCCACCGCGCTGACCGTGGCGGCACCGGGCAGGAAGGCGCGCAAGGAAGTGCCGCCGGCCGCGTTGGCGTGCGGGCCGAGCACGGAAAACGGGTCAGCGTGGCGGCCCTGGCAGATCAGTTCGATGTCGTGCGCCGTCAGCATGCGGGCTTTCTCGTTGGATGCGGGCGTGCGTGGTCAGTCTGGCGTGTGGTTCAGCCGCCCGGCTTGATGCGCCACACCTCGTGAGCGTACTCGCGGATCGTGCGGTCCGACGAGAACAGGCCCATGCCTGCCACGTTGGTGATCGCCTTGCGCGCCCAGGCGGCGGGTTCGCGGTACAGCGCATCGACACGCGCCTGCGCTGCCAGGTAGGCGTCGAAGTCGGCCAGCAGCAGGTAATGGTCGCCGCCCCAGAGCAGGGAGTCGACCAGCGCGCGGTAACGTGCCGGTTCCTCGGCAGAAAACAGGCCGCCGGAAATGGCGTCGAGCACGGCCTTCAGCCGCGGGTTGTCTTCGTAGATGCGCAGCGGCTGGTAGCCGGCGGCGCGCTGCGCGGCCACCTCGGCGGCGAGCAGGCCGAAGATGAAGATGTTGTCGTCGCCCACCTGCTGGCGGATCTCGATGTTGGCGCCGTCGTCGGTGCCGATGGTCAGCGCGCCGTTCATCGCCAGCTTCATGTTGCCGGTGCCCGAGGCCTCGGTGCCCGCCGTGGAAATCTGCTCCGACAAATCGGCGCCGGGCATGATGACCTCGGCCACCGAGACGCCATAGTTCGGAATGAACACCACCCTGAGCTTGCCGCCGATGCGCACGTCGTGGTTGATCACGCTGCCGACGTCATGGATCAACCGGATGATGCTCTTCGCCGTGGTGTAGCTGGACGCCGCCTTGCCAGCGAAGATGACGGTGCGTGGCACCCAGTCGCCTTTCGGGTCGGCGAGCATGGCCTGGTAGCGCGCCACCACCTGCAGCACGTTGAGCAACTGGCGCTTGTACTCATGAATGCGCTTGACCTGCACGTCGAACAGGCTGCCCGGGTCGACGACGATGCCGGTGCTGGCCTCGATGTGCGCTGCAAGCCGGGCCTTGTTGGCGCGCTTCACGGCCATGAACTCCCGCTGGAAGGCAGGGTCTCCGGCCAGCGGAGTGAGCTGGCGCAGTTGGTCGAGGTCGAGGCGCCAGGCCGCGCCGATGTGGCGGTCCAGCAGGTTGGCCAGCGCCGGGTTGGCCTGCGCCAGCCAGCGGCGCGGGGTGACGCCGTTGGTCATGTTGGTAAAGCGATCGGGCCAGATGCTCGCGAAGTCCGCGAAGATGGTCTTCACCAGCAGTTCGGAGTGCAAGGCCGAGACGCCGTTGACCTTGTGGCTGCCGACGATCGACAGATTGGCCATGCGCACGCGGCGTTCGCCGCTTTCGTCGATCAGCGACAGGCGGCGCAGGAAAGCGTCGTCGCCCGGCCGGTGGCGCGCCGCCTCGACCAGAAAGTCGTGGTTGATGCGCAGGATGATTTCCAGATGGCGTGGCAGCACATGCTGCATGAGGGAGACCGGCCAGGTCTCAAGCGCTTCGGGCATCAGCGTGTGGTTGGTGTAGCTGAACACCTGCTGCGTGGTCACCCAGGCGGCGGCCCAGTTGAAGCCGTGTTCGTCGACCAGCAATCGCATCAACTCGGCCACACCGATCGCCGGGTGGGTGTCGTTCAGGTGGATGGCCACCTTGTCGGCCAGGTTGTGCAGGCCGCCGTGTTCACTGAGATGGCGTGACAGGATGTCCTGAATCGACGCCGTGGTGAAGAAGTACTCCTGGCGCAACCGCAGTTCACGGCCGGCCGGCGTGCTGTCGTTCGGGTAGAGCACCCAGGAAATGTTCTCGAACTGGTTCTTGAACTCGGCGGCGCGTGCGTAGTCGCCGCTGTTGAAGGCGTGCAGGTCGATGTGCGCCGGAGCGACCGCCTTCCAGAGCCGCAAGGTGCTGACACGCTCGGTGCCGTGGCCGGGGATCACCATGTCGTAGGCCTTGGCATTCACCTCGCCTGCGTGGCGCCAGACCGGCGCGGCGGCCGGCGACTCGGCATGTTCCACCCAGCCGCCGAAGCGCACCGGATAGGCCACCTCGGTGCGCGGAAACTCCCAGGGCGTGCCGTCTTCCAGCCAGGGGTCGGGCCGCTCCATCTGGCGGCCGCCCTGGATGCTCTGCGCGAACATGCCGAATTCGTAGCGGATGCCGTAACCGAACGAGGGCAGGCCGACGGTGGCCATGGAATCGAGGAAACACGCCGCCAACCGGCCCAGGCCACCGTTGCCGAGCGCGGCGTCTGCCTCGGTAGCGGCCAGATCCTCGAGTTTCATCGCGTGCTGGCGGGCGGCCGCCGCGGCGCCTTCCTGCAAGCCCAGCGAGGCCAATGCGTTGCCCAGCGTGCGGCCGATCAGAAACTCCATCGACAGGTAGTAGACGCGGCGCGCGCGGTCGGCGCGGTCACGCGCATCGCCCGCCACCCAGCGGCGCGACAACTGCTCGCGCGCCACCTGGGCCACGGCGTGCATGATGTCGTTGCGCGAGGCCGCCGACGGTGCCACGCCGACGGTGGTCAGCAAGTGTCGGTCGACAGCGGTCGTCATGTCGGCTGGGGCGGGCGGGCTGGGCAGGTGGGTGTCCATCGAGCGGTGGTTGTTTGTGGTGTCCAAGATAGGGATTCATGGCTGCCGTGGAGGCAGCCATGAACTGAGTGTCCCCGAGCGTCCCGGGAAGCGTCAATGGTGCAATGCAGCGGAAATCGCGTAGTCGTACTACAGAGTAGCCAGCAGAGACGCCACGGTTTCAGACCTTCGTGAGATGGAGTGATTTGGCAGCATGGACATCATTGCCTTGGCCGACAGGGAGTTGCGTCCTGAAATGAAGAGGAATCATGTGGCAAACGTGTGCGATATCGCCCGTTCAGCACCGCCGTTTCTTCACCCACAACTTGTGAGTTCCGAGCTCCGCGCTGTAATTTTGTTGCTTTGTGACCGCGACCATTCCGAATGGCACGGCCTGCGGGCACACTTCGCCATGGCCCCGCAGCCCGCATGCATGCAGCGTGCCGGCTCCGGTGCGGCCTCGGCAATAAGCCGAATAACACCGCGAATCCAACCGGGCAATCGATGATGAGAGTTCTGCATGTGGCCGCCGAGGTTTTCCCACTGGTCAAGACAGGCGGTCTGGCCGACGTGATGGCTGCCTTGCCGGTGGCGCTGGCGGAACACGGCGCCGAAGTTCGTCTGCTGCTGCCGGGCCTGCCGCGGGTGCTTGACGGTGTGATGCACAGCCGCACCATCATCGACATCGGTTCCTGTTTCGGTGCGCTGCGTGTGCGCCTGCTGCTGGCGCGCATGCCTGGCAGCCGGCTTCCGGTGTACGTGATCGACGCGCCGTTCCTCTATCGCCGCGACGGCAGCCCCTACCAGGATCGCCACGGCGAAGAATGGTCCGACAACCTGCAGCGTTTTGCCCTGCTCGGCTGGGTGGCGGCCCACCTGGCCGCTGGCGATGCCGACCCGCAATGGGTGCCTGATGTGGTGCACGCGCATGACTGGCATGCCGCCATGGCCTGTGCCTATATCGCCGACCACGCGCCCACGCAGGCTGCTTCTGTCTACACGGTGCACAACATGGCCTTCCAGGGCCTGTTCCCGATGCACGACTGGGCCATGCTCGGCCTGGCTTCGCGGCTGATGTCGCCGGCGGGTCTGGAGTTCCACGGACAGCTCAGTTTCATGAAGGCCGGCCTGAAGTTCGCCGACCGCGTCAGCACCGTGAGCCCGAACTACGCGCGCGAGATCGCCACCCATGAGTTCGGCTGCGGCCTGGACGGCGTGATCCGCGGTCGCGACGGCGCGGTGGCCGGCATCATCAACGGCATCGACCCGGCGCTCTGGAATCCCGCCACCGACCCCGCCATCGCAACGCGTTACGACGCCGAACGACTGGCCGGCAAGCTCGACTGCCGTCGCGCTCTGCAAGCCGAACTCGGGCTCGACGCCGACGATGACGCGTTGCTGCTCACCGTGGTCAGCCGCCTGACGTCACAGAAGGGGCTGGACCTGGTGCTGTCGGCGCTGCCCGAGCTGCTGGCGGCCGGCGTGATGTTCGCCGTGCAGGGCAACGGCGAACCGGCGCTCGAAGCGGCTTTCAGGATGGCGCAGCAGGCGCACCCGGGGCGCGTGCAGGTGCACATCGGCTACGACGAGGGGCGCGCCCACCGCCTGATCGCGGGCGCCGATGTGATCGCGGTGCCCTCGCGCTTCGAGCCCTGCGGCCTCACGCAGATGTACGGCCTGCGCTACGGCACCGTGCCGGTGGTGCGGCGCGTTGGCGGCCTGGCCGACACCGTGGTCGACGCCATTGACGCCAACGTGGCGGCTGGCGTGGCCACCGGTTTCGTTTTCGACGCCGCCACGTCAGCGGCGTTTCAGCGCTCCGTGCTCCGGGCGCAGGGGGCCAGGCGCGACGTCGAGGGATGGCGTCGGCTGATGGTCACCGGCATGGCGCAGCCGCTGTCCTGGGCGGGCCCGGCGAGCGACTATCTGGCGCTCTACCAGCGGGCGCGGGAGGATCGGGCCAGGGGGCTCTGAGCGCGTCCGCGCCGGCTCGGCCGGGAACGAGGGTCTGCAGAGTCTCGACGGCCTTCAAGGGCAACAAGAGCATGAAAGGTCGGCACTTTCAGTGTTCGCGGAAGCTGCGGCGCAGGCCGGCGGTCAGTGGCTCCATCAGGAACTGCAGTGCGGTGCGGTCCGAGGTCTTGATGTAGACCTCGGCCGACATGCCCGGCATCAAGCCGCCGCCCGTGGCGAGCATGTCGGGGGTGGGCGGTATCTCGACCTGAACCGCGAAGTAGGGCATGCCCGTGCGCTGGTCCACCAGCGCGTCGGCCGAGACACGTGTCACTTGGCCGGCCAGCAGGTCCTGGCTGCGCCGCTTGGTGCCGAGCAGCCGGACCTCGGCCTGCTGGCCCACGCGCACCTCGGCCACCGCGTCGGCCGCCACTTTTGTTTCCACCACCAGCGGCACGTCGGAAGGCACGATGTCGACGATGGGCTCGCGCGCTCCGACCGCCGAACCCACCGTGTTGACACGCAGATCCACCAGGCGGCCGGCGGCCGGTGCCATCACCACCTGACGGTCGGCGGCGTCGCGGCCGGCGCGCATCTTCTCTTCCATGTCGACGATGCGCGCCGCCGCTTCACGCAGCTCTTCGGTGGCGGTCTGCACGTAAGCCAGGCGCAGGCTGCTCAGGCGTCCAGACAGTTCGGCCTTGCGCTGGCGGGCCTTGGACAACTCGGCCTCGGTCGACTCGATGCGGGACTCGTAATCGGACAGGCCGCGCTTGAGCGTCATCACCCGGGTGCGGTTGACGAAATTCTCCTGCAGCAGCTGCTCGTTGGAAGCCACCTCTTCGCGAAGTATCTTCAGCGCCTCGGCAGACGCCACGTTGTTGCGCTGATGGGCCTTGATCTCGGCTTCGGTGTCTGTCATCTGGCCGGTCACCGAGTCGAGCTGCCCTTGCAGCGTGCGCCGCCGCGCATCGAAGGCCGAGCGCTCGCGCGCCACGGCCTCCGTGGTGCGCGCCGACACCGGGCCGGTGCCGGCCATGGGGGGCGGCGTCCAGGCAGGGCGCTGCGCCGCCTCGGCCTCCAGCCGCGACTGGCGCAGCCGTTCGGCCACCAGCTGGGCTTCCAGCAGGTCGACTGTGGAATCGACGCGCATGTCTTCGAGCAGGATCAGTGGCTGGCCCTTGGTGACGATCTGCCCCTCGCGCACCATCACCTTGGCCACGATGCCGCCGTCGCGGTGCGTCACGGTCTGCCGGTTCGCTTCCACCTTGACGAGGCCGCCGCCGACGACCGCACCCGAGATCGGCGCCAGCATCGCCCAGCCGACGAACAGCAGCAGCCAGACGACCACCGCCATTGCGCCCTGAAGGCGCCAGCGCTTCAGCAGGGTGGCGACGTCGGGCGGCCCGGATGCATCGCCGATCAAGGCATTGTTGGCCGCCGGTTTCACCGGCAGCTGCGGCCTGAGTTCTATCGCCTGGCTCATGTCTGCCCCGGTGAGGCCGTCACGGCGGTCGGCCGTTGCGGATTGGCTTCGACGTTGGCGATGCGGTCGATCGCACCGTCTTTCATGACCACCACGCTGTCGGCCACCGCCAGCACGGCGCGGCGCTGCGTGACCACCACCACCGTGGTGCCCAGCGCCTTCATGCCGCGGATCGTTTCAAGCAGCGCGGCTTCACCGTCGGCGTCCAGGCTGGCGTCGGGCTCGTCCATCACCACCAGCGCGGGCTGGCCGTAGAGAGCGCGCGCCAGCGCCACGCGCTGCCGCTGGCCGCCCGACAGGCGGCTGCCGCCATCACCGACCGGCGTGTCGTAACCCATCGGCAAGCGCAGCAGCATCTCGTGCACGTTGGCGCGCTGCGCGGCCAGCAGCACGGCGGCCGAATCCACCGGCCCCAGGCGCGCGATGTTCTCGCTGACCGTGCCGTCGAACAGGGCCACGTCCTGCGGCACATAACCCATCCAGCCGCCAAGGCGCACCGGGTCCCAGCTGCGGATGTCGGCGCCGTCCAGGCGCACCGTGCCGGCCGTCGGCTGGGTGACACCAGCGAGCAGCCGCGCCATCGTCGTCTTGCCCGAACCACTGGGGCCGACGACGGCCAGCACGTGGCCGGGCTCGACGGCCAGGGTCACGCCGCGCAATAGCGGCCGATCACCACCGGGCGGGGTGTACGACAGGCCTTCCACGGCCAGCCGGCCGGTGGGCCGCGGCAACTCGGTGCCCACCGCGCCTTCGGTGGTGGCGCCCAGCAGATCGTGCAGGCGGCCGTAGGCGCCGCGCGCCTCGACCAGGTTCTTCCAGCTGCCGATCAGCATTTCCACCGGCGCCATCGCACGTGCCAGGATGATGGTGGTGGCGAGCATGATGCCGGGCGTGGCATTGTCGTGGATCACGAGGTAGGCGCCGAAGCCGAGCATCACCACCTGCACGAGCTGCCGGCTGACGCGGCTGATGGCGGTGATGGCGCCGCCGCCGTTGCTCAGTGCGAGTTGCAGCCGGTGGCTCTTGTGATTCTGCGTCTGCCAGCGCTGCGTGATGGCGGGCTGCATGCCCAGCGCGGTGATCACCTCCGCGCTGCGCAGCGCGTTGTCCACCAGCCGGCCCGACACACGCGAGCTGTCGGTCAGCTGGCCGATGGTGTCGCGCGTGGCGCGTTCGTTGACCCAGGCCAGCAGCACCAGCACGACGATGAACACCGTGGCAAGAATGCCGAGCGCCGGGTGGAACAGGTAGATGATCACCAAGTAGATGATGGTCCAGGGTGCATCGCAGAAAGCCACCACGCCCGGCCCGCCGATGAAGCCGCGCAGCACCGCCAGGTCGCGCATGCCGTCCAGGTACGAACGGCCGCCGGCGCGGGCCGCCGCCCGCAGCAGTTGTGCCAGCAGGCGCGGGCCATGCTGCTGCTCGAGCAGGATGCCAAGACCGCTGAGGGAGCGAGACCTGAAGTACTCCAGCACACCCATCAGTGCCAGTGTGGTGACCGCGATCACGCCCAGCACCAGCAGTGTCTCGACGCTGCGCGTGGTGAGCACGCGGTCGAACACCTGCAGCATGAAGATCGACGGTGCCAGCAGCGCCAGGTTGATCACCAGGCTGAACATCAGCACGGTGCGCAAAGGCGCTAGCAGTGCGGAAAAGGGGGAGGTCTTCATCGGCGTGGAGTCTAGCAATGGTTTTCGGGCGGAACGGGGCTGCAGCGTCATTCGGAATGCGGATGGCGGACGGATGCCACGCGATGCCGACTCCCCGCCGTTCTCCGCGCCTTCGACGCCAGAGGAATGGGCGTGCCGTGCAGAGCGATTCTCGCCAGCGGTCCCGCGGACCACACCGGCGGCGCCGGCCTGGAAGCTGGCGCGCAGCCGCAGCGTGAGCACAGAGTAGCGGTTGCCGAAGCAGCTCGAGGTGCTGGAGTTGTACGTCACCGGCAACTCGTCCATGAACAGGTTGCTGCTGAACTGGCTGCGCAGGAAGCCGCGCGGCCTGCGGTGGAACTGGTAGCCGGCCTCCAGCGCGAGCACATGGTTGTGCTGGTAAACCGGGTTGCTGCGGCTGGCCAGGATGTCGTCGACATCGTCGCGCCGCACCGTGCTCGTCGACGGCCGGGAACGCGGCCACGGTCAGGGTCGTCTGGGCCTGTTGTGCGGCAGGCAGCAGCAGCAGCAGCAGCAGCGCCACGCCGAGCCACGCCCGCTGGCGCATGAACCTGTCTGCCGTATCCCTCAGCCATCACTCCACTCTGAACTTGCGGGCCCGCTCATCGGCGCCCTTCATCTCATTCCAGACACCGGTGGAAACACTCCCGACGGCGGAATGAAAGCGCTTTCATAGCTGTGGGGCCGCAACCTCCTGTGTCAATTGGGGAAATTTGCGGGGGCGCCGCGCTGCCGAGGATCCGGCTTGACGCGGCGGCGCAAGGCCGCCGCCGCGGTAAACCTCGAGAAGGATGCAACTCGCGGCTGGAATCGCGGGGCATGAAACGCGGCGGCGGCATCAGTACCGCAGGCCTTTCGCCGGCCAGCAATTGCAGCATCGCGGTCGCTGCCAGGCGACCAAGTTCGTATACCGGCTGGTGCACCATGCTCAGCGGCGGGATCGAATACAAGGCGCCGGCGAGGTCGTCGAAGCCGACCAGCGACACTTCTTCCGGCACCCGCATGCCGCGCCTGTGCAACGCCAACCCGGCGCCGAAGGCCATCTGGTCGTTGGAGGCAAAGAGCGCAGTGAAAGGTTCTCGGCTGTCGAGCAGCCGCTCCACGGCCATGCGGCCGCTGTCTTCGGAGTACTGGCCCGGCACCACCAGTTCGGGCCGGAACGGCACCTCGGCGGCGGCCAGCGCGGCGCGATAACCGCGCAACCGCTCGTTGGCGTCGGGGTGGCGCGGGTCGCCAGCGATGAAGGCGATGCGGCGGTGGCCGAGCGCCAGCAGGTGGCGGGTGGCGAGCCGGCCACCCTCGAAGTTGTCGAAGTCCAGCGAGTAGAGTCGCGGTGCACTGACGCTGCGGCCGGTGACCACCACGGGCTGAGTCTTGGCGTGGCTGCGCAGCGCGCTGTCGCTCAGGCGGCCGGTCACGACGATGATGCCGTCGACCCGGCGCGAGCGCAGCACGTCGATGCAGCGCGCTTCTTCGTCAGCGTTCCAGTGCCCGCTGACGAACAGCGGGCTGTAGTCGAACTTGCTGAGTTCGTCCTCGATGCCGCGCAGGGCCACACCGTAGAACGGGCTGTCGATCGACTGCGTGACGACGCCGATGCTCAGCGTGCGCCCGCCCGCCACCGGGTTGGGCACGAAACCGAGTTCGGCCACAGCGCGGTCGACCGCTTCGCGCTTTTCTTCGCTGACGACGGCCGTGCCGTCGAGGATGCGCGACACCGTGCTCGGTGACCCGCCTGCGGCCGATGCCACCATGTCGAGCGTGACGGTAGGGGACTCCCTGCGCGGGGGCGACCGGGCGCCACCGCGCGTGGATGTCTTGGTGTTCATTCCCCTGCCCAGGTGATTTGTTTGAATCTGATTTCAAGCGGTCGCTACGGCCTCATGACTGAAGCTGCCCTATGAAAGGCAGCCCTGGTGGCGGTGAGTGGCGCGACGTTCGCCGCCGCGCCGCGTGGCAGGCCCCTGGTGATGCAGGCCGCCACACTGGCTGATCGGCGACCCGGCGCAGGCGCATCACAATTCACCCGAGGCGAACGGCGCCCCGACCGTCTGACCTGCAGCGAACACCCGCTCTGGAATTCATCCGATGTCCCGACCATTCAGGTGCCACGAGGCGCCTTCGTGCCGCACCGCCGGTTCTTCCGCAGCCTGAACCATGGCGCTGGACCTCGATGCGCTCGAAACCATGCGCCGCCAGCACCCGGCCTGGCGCCTGTTGCTGGCCGACTCGGCGCCGCTGGTGGCCAGTTTCCTGCAGCGGGTTTTCGTGCTGCCCAACCTGCGTGTGATGTCGCAGGCCGATCTGGCCGAGGCACTCGAAGACACTTTGTATGCGCTGCGCGAGCAGAGCGGTGCAGCGGCCTGGCCGAAGACCGCGCCCGAGTACCTGACCGACTGGGCCGCCAACGACAAGGGCTGGCTGCGCAAGTTCTACCCGCCTGGTTCCGACGAGCCGCACTTCGACCTGACACCGGCCACCGAGCGCGCCATCGGCTGGCTGGCCAGCCTGGGCGAACGCAGTTTCGTCGGCACCGAGTCGCGCCTGCTGACGCTCTTCGACCTGCTGCGCCAGATGCAGGACGGCAGCGAGTCCGACCCCGAAACCCGGGTGCGCGAACTGCTGCGCAGGCGCGCGCTGATCGACACCGAAATCGCGCTCGTCACGGCCGGCCAGGCGCCCTTGCTGAACGACACCGCGCTGAAGGAACGTTTTGCGCAGTTCGCCGGGCTGGCGCGTGAACTGCTGGCCGACTTTCGCGAGGTCGAGCACAACTTCCGCGCCCTCGACCGGCGCGTGCGCGAGCGCATCACGCTGTGGGACGGCAGCAAGGGCGCGCTGCTGCAAGACATCCTGGGCGAACGTGAGCAGATCGCCGACTCCGACCAGGGCCGCAGTTTCCGCGCCTTCTGGGACTTCCTGATGTCGCGCGCCCGCCAGGACGAGCTGACGCAGATGCTCGACCATGTGATGCAACTCGCCCCGGTGGCTGAACTGCAACCCGACCCGCGGCTCAGGCGCGTGCACTACGACTGGCTGGAAGCCGGTGAACACGCCCAGCGCACGGTGGCCCTGCTGTCCCAGCAGTTGCGCCGTTTTCTCGACGACCAGGCCTGGCTGGAGAACCGCCGCATCATGGACATCCTGCGCCGTATCGAAGCCGGCGCGCTGGCCGTGCGCGAGGCGCCGCCGGCCGGCGACTTCATGGCCATCGACGACACCGCGCCGAATATCGAGCTGCCGATGGAGCGCCCATTGCATGCCGCCGCGCCGCGGCTGCTGATCGACAGCGCCGCGCTCGCCGCGGGTGACGAGGACGTCGATGCCGGCGCGCTGTTCTCGCAGTTCGTCATCGACAAGGCCGCACTCGCGCAGCACGTGCGGCAGAGCCTGCAGCAGCGCACACAGGTGACGCTGTCCGAACTGCTGGCGCTGCGGCCGCTGCGCCAGGGGCTCGCCGAGTTGGTGGCCTACCTCGGCCTGGCGGCGGAGCAGGGCAAGGCCGTGATCGACGACACGGTGGAAGACCAGGTGTCCTGGCGCAACGCCGGCGGCACACTGAAGAGCGCGCGCCTGCCGCGCGTCATCTTCATCAAATGAACAGGGCGGATTCAGCGTGGTCACCATGAAGCAGCCGTTGGCGGCACCCCAGGCGGTCGAACCGGCGGTGGCGAGCGGCGGTGCGGACACCGACCTTTCAGCCGTCGTCGTGCCCTTGCTCAAGGGCGTGGTGTACCGCGCCGACAGCACGTCCGGCTGGGGCGCGCTGCAGCAGCTGCAAGGCCGCGTGCGCGACTATGTGGCCGTGCTCGGGCTGGAATTGATGCTCGACGAAGCCGAGGGCTATGCCTACCTGCGCGCCCGCCCCGAGGCCGACGCCGAGGCCGACGACGATGGCGCGGCCCGGACGCCGAGGCTGGTGGCCAGGCGCCCGCTGTCGTTTCCGGTCAGCCTGTTGCTGGCGCTGCTGCGCAAGAAGCTGGCCGAATTCGACGCCGCGGGCAGCGAGACACGGCTCATCCTGTCGCGCGAACAGGTGGTCGACCTGGTGCGCGTCTTCCTGCCCGATGGCAGCAACCAGACGCGCCTGATCGACCAGGTCGACACCCATCTGAACCGCATCGCCGAGCTCGGCTTCATACGCAGGCTGCGCGGCCAGGACAAGATGATCGAGGTGCAGCGCATCCTGAAGGCCTTCGTCGACGCACAGTGGCTGGCCGAGTTCGATGCCCGGCTGGCCGCCTACCGCGCCCAGTTCGACACCCCCGCGGAGCCGGTCGATGAAGCCTGAGACGATGGCACTGGACTTCGCCGCCGACGAACAGCTCGCCGGCTTCCGGCTGCAGCGGCTGGAGGTCTTCAACTGGGGCACCTTCGACGGCCGCGTCTGGGCGCTGCGCGCCGAGGGCCGCAACGCGCTGCTGACCGGCGACATCGGCTCGGGCAAGTCGACCCTGGTCGACGCCGTCACCACGCTGCTCGTGCCGGCCCACCGCGTCGCCTACAACAAGGCGGCCGGCGCCGACAACCGCGAACGCACGCTGCGTTCCTACGTGCTCGGCCACTACAAGGCCGAGCGCAACGAGCAGGGCGGCTCGGGCCGGCCGGTGGCGCTGCGCGGGCCGAACAGCTACTCGGTGATCCTGGCCGTGTTCCACAACGCGGGCTACGACCAGACGGTCACGCTGGCACAGGTGTTCTGGCTGAAAGACCCGAACGGCCAGCCGAACCGCCTTTATGCGGTGGCCGAGCGCGCGCTGGGCATCGCCATCGACTTCGCCGAGTTCGGCTCCGACATCGCCAAGCTGCGCAAGCGGCTGCGCGGCGCCGGCGTGGCCGTCGAAGACAGCTTCCCGCCTTACGGCGCCTTGTTCCGCCGCCACTTCGGCATCAGGAACGACCAGGCGCTGGAACTGTTCCACCAGACGGTGTCGCTGAAGTCGGTCGGCAACCTGACCGACTTCGTGCGCAGCCACATGCTGGAGCCCTTCGACGTGGCGCCTCGGCTGCAGGCATTGATCAACCACTTCGACGACCTGCACCGCGCGCATGAGGCCGTGCTGAAGGCCAAGCGGCAGCTGGACCTGCTGGCGCCGCTGGTGGCCGACGGGCAACGCCACGCCGAGCTGCAGACGTTGATAGAGACCCAGCGCGGTGCGCGTGACGCGCTGCATTCCTTCTTCGCCGGGCTGAAGGCCGAACTGCTGGCCAGGCGCCTGCAACTGCTGGACGAAGAACGTGCCCGCCACGGCAGCCACATCGAACGGCTGAGCGGGCAGCAGGCGGCGCAGCAGGCGCAGTCGCGCGAGTTGCGCCGCGCCATCGCCGACCAGGGTGGCGACCGCATCGAAAGGCTGGCGCTCGACATCGCCCGACAGGAAGATGAACGCCAGCGGCGCGTCGACAAGGCCGCGCGCTACGACGCCCTTCGCCAGGCGCTGGGACTGCTGGCAATGCAGAGCGCCGACGACTTCATGGCCCAGCGCCAGCTCTGCGTGCCACTGCGCGAGGCCGCCGCCGAGCGTGAGGCCGCGCTGCAGAACGAGTTGAACGAAACCGGCGTCGCCTTCGCGCAAGGCCGGCTCGAGCACGCCGCGCTGGCCGCCGAACTGAGCAGCCTGAAGGCGCGGCGCAGCAACATCGATGCCCAACAGGTGGCGATGCGCAGTGCGCTCTGCGCAGCGCTTGACCTGCCGGAGGCCGACATGCCCTACGCCGCCGAGCTGATCCAGGTGCGCGAGGACGAACGCGACTGGGAAGGCGCGGCCGAACGGCTGCTGCGCAGCTTCGGCCTGTCGTTGCTGGTGCCCGACGCCCACTATGCGCGCGTCAGCGAGTGGGTCGATCGCACCCAGCTGAAGGGCAGGCTGGTCTACTTTCGCGTGCGCGCCGGCGGCAAGGGCGGCCGCAGCGACACGCCCCGGCTGCACCCCGATTCACTGGCCCGCAAGCTGGAGCTGAAGTCCGACTCGCCTTTCTACGGCTGGCTGGAACGTGAGTTGGCAGTCCGCTTCGACATTGCCTGCTGCGCCAGCGCCGAGCAGTTCCGCCGCGAGACACGGGCGGTCACACGCGCCGGCCAGAGCAAGACGCCGGGCGAGCGCCACGAGAAGGACGACCGCCACCGCCTCGACGACCGCAGCCGCTACGTGCTGGGCTGGAGCAACCAGGCGAAGATCGCCACGCTGGAGGCCAAGGCAGGCGCGCTGGCCTTGCGCCTGGGCGAAGTCGGCAAGCGCATAGCCGACCTGCAAAAGGAACAGGACGCGGCGCGGCAACGCCTGAAGGCGCTGAACAAGCTGGAGGAATACCGCGACCACGCCGAACTGGACTGGCAGGCCAGCGCCCGCGCCATCGCCATCCTGCAGGCGGAGAAGCGCGAGCTTGAAACCGCCTCCGACATGCTGCAGGCGCTGGCCAGGCAGTTGCTGGCGCTGGACGCCAGCCTGACCGAGACCGCCGGCAAGCTGAAGGAGCGCGAGGCCGAACTCGCGCGTTGCCTGCTGAAGGCCGAACAGGCAAACGCCTTGCTGGAATCGACCCGGCTGGTGCTGGCCGCTCCCGAGATGCCGGCACGCAGGCAGCACCACGTCTTCATCGAGAACCACCGCGCCGAGGCGCTGGGCGAACAGGCGCTGAGCGTGGAATCCTGCGACCCGCGCGAGCAGGACATGCGCAACTGGCTGCAGACCCGGATCGACGCCGACGACCGCAAACTGGCGCGGCTGGGTGAAAAGATCGTCAGGGCGATGGCCGAGTACAAGGAGGCCTACAAGCTCGAAACCCAGGACGTCGACGCCAGCGTGGCGGCCGTCTTCGAGTACCGCGCCATGCTCACGCAGCTGAACGCCGACGACCTGCCGCGCTTCGAGGCGCGCTTCAAGGAGCTGCTCAACGAGAACACGATCCGCGAAGTGGCCAACTTCCAGTCGCAGCTGAACCGCGAGCGCGAGACCATCAAGGAGCGCATCACGCGCATCAACGAGTCGCTGACGCAGATCGACTACAACCCCGGCCGCTTCATCGCGCTGGAAGCGCAGCCGGCGCCGGATGTCGACATCCGTGACTTCCAGAGCGAACTGCGCGCCTGCACCGAAGGCACGCTCACCGGCTCCGACGACGCCCAGTACTCGGAGGCCAAGTTCCTGCAGGTCAAGCGCATCATCGAGCGTTTCCGCGGCCGCGAGGGCTCGGCCGAAGCCGACCGGCGCTGGGCCGCCAAGGTGACCGACGTGCGCCACTGGTTCGTCTTCGCGGCCAGTGAACGCTGGCGCGAAGACGGCAGCGAGCACGAGCATTACTCCGACTCCGGCGGCAAGTCAGGCGGCCAGAAGGAGAAGCTGGCCTACACCATCCTGGCGGCCAGCCTGGCGTACCAGTTCGGTCTGGAATGGGGCGCGGTGCGCTCGCGCTCCTTCCGCTTCGTGGTCATCGACGAGGCCTTCGGCCGCGGCTCCGACGAGTCGGCCGAGTACGGGCTGCGCCTGTTCCAGCAGCTCAACCTGCAACTGCTGATCGTGACGCCGCTGCAGAAGATCCACATCATCGAGCCCTTTGTCGCGAGCGTCGGCTACGTGCACAACGAAGACGGCAGCGCATCGAAACTGCGCAACCTGAGCATCGACGAATACCGCGCGCAGCGCGACGCGCCGCCATGAACGAGCGTGCCACGGCCTGGACCACGCCGGCCGACTTGCGCGCGCAGATGCTGCGGCTGTGGGAGCGCGGCGAGTTGCTGGCGTGGCTGTTCGACGCGCAAGGCCTGTTTCCCTTGCGTCTGACGCTGCGCGCGCCGACGTCGAGCGAGCTGTCCACGCGTTTCGACGACGTGCGGGCCTGGGCGCAGCAATTGAAGGAAGGCGAGGGCGCCGGCTTCCGGCTGGTGCGGCGCGAGGTGCGGCACCGTGTCATCGGCCAGAACAGCCTGCCCGGCGAAGCCTGGGTCGACACGCTGGCGGATGCGCTCAGGCTCGCCGGCAAGGTGCGCGAAGCGAAGACCTTCCAGACCTTGCTGGACGACACCCGGACCCGCGAGCCCGCGCTGCTGCCCTGGTTGCGGCGGCAGCCGCAGCGTGCGCTGGCGCTGGCAGGGCAGTGGTCGCGGTTGCTCGACGTGGTGGCCTGGCTGCGCGCCCATCCACGCCCGGGCTGTTACCTGCGCCAAGTCGATCTGCCGGGCATCGACAGCAAGTTCATCGAGGGGCAGCGCGCGGTGCTGGCCGAGTTGCTCGACCTGGCCTTGCCGCCCGCCGCCATCGACAGCGGCGCCAGCGGCCAGACCGGGTTCGCCCGACGCTACGGTTTCCGCGACAAGCCATTGCGCGTGCGCCTGCGATTTCTGGACCACCGTCTCGCGCTCTGGAAGACGGGCGTTGACCCGGAATTCGACGCCGATTTCACCGTCTTGCAGGCCGCCTTCAGCCAACTTTCACCGTCGCCGCGCCGCGTCTTCATCACCGAGAACGAGGTCAACTTCCTGGCCTTCCCGCCGGTCGAAGGCAGCCTGCTGATCTTCGGTGCCGGCTACGGCTTCGACGCCCTCGCGCAGGCCACCTGGCTGGCCGGCTGCGGCCTGCATTACTGGGGCGACATCGACACCCACGGCTTCGCGATCCTCGACCAGTTGCGCGCTCATTTCCCCCATGCGCGCTCGTTCCTGATGGACCGCGACACCCTGCTCGCGCACCGGGCCTTGTGGACCGAGGAGCCGCAGCCCACGCAGCGCGACCTGCCGCGCCTGAACGCCGACGAACAGCGGCTCTACGACGACCTGCGCTGGCGCCGGCTCGACGGGCTCGCCCCGAGGCTGGAGCAGGAGCGCGTCGGGTTCCGGTGTGTCGAGGACGCGGTGGCCGCCATCGTCCGCGGGACGGCCTGACGGCGGCGGCGCGGCGGCGTGGTTGAGATTTACGCCGGCGCGTCATGGTCGGCCCCGCGTCTTGGTATCGTGCGGCTGAAACCCCTGAAGAAAGTCGAACTGCAAGATGAGGCGGATGACGGCTGCTGGTTTGCACCCCGTGACGCTGCCCATGCGTCTGCCGGTCTCCGCCCGATGAGCGCCGCACACGGCCACGGCCACGGCCACGGCCACGACCACGCACCGGCGAACTACAACCGCGCCTTTGCCATCGGCATCGGCCTGAACATCGCCTTCGTCGCCATCGAGGCCTTTTACGGCTGGAAGATCGACTCGCTGGCTTTGCTCGCCGACGCCGGCCACAACCTGAGCGACGTCATCGGCCTGATCCTGGCCTGGGGCGGTGCGCTGGCCGGCAGG
>Ga0209181_10001506_pt1 | contig 40561 bp, 26 predicted proteins | sample MAT05_FD_187208 | JGI IMG/M metagenome (GOLD analysis project Ga0209181, IMG submission 187208) | Freshwater microbial communities from Lake Fryxell liftoff mats and glacier meltwater in Antarctica - MAT-05 (SPAdes) (version 2) | ecosystem: Environmental > Aquatic > Freshwater > Ice > Liftoff... | reverse complement strand
CTGATCTTAATTTAAGTGCCGAGGAGTTTCATCAAGGTATTAGAGGACATTGGGGCATAGAAAATAGATTGCACTGGGTAAAAGATGGAATCCATAAAGAAGATAAAAATAAAATTCGGTGTGGAACTGGGCCTGTAGCCGCTTCTATTTTTTCTTCCATTGCGATCAATATCCACCGAAAAAATGGAAACGACTCCATTTACGAGGGCCAAATTAAATTTCGCAACAATGTCAAATATCTTGTCAAATTTTATAGCACTTAACAGCCCTGCCTCAATGGGGAAACCGTAGCGTACTCCGCGATGCCTTAGGGGTTTGAGGAATTGAGTATCCGAGGAATTGAGCGGGTGCGGCCTCAATTTGATGTACCCCCGAAAATGGATTTTTGCACTAAAAAAGCATTTTTGATAAGTTATCAAGCATTTTTTCAACCTTGATGTGAGTTGGTTTCGGCGTAGCCGATTCTCGGATTTGAAGGTATTGAAAATGCGTAGAAAAGTACATCAAATTGAGGCCGCACCCGTCAAGAGAGTCCACAGGCAAACAGTCAAGAGAGTCCACAGTCAGACAGTCAAACTAGTCAAGAGAATCCACAGCCAAACAGTCAAGACAGTCCACAGTCAGACAGTCCACAGTACCCCTTTCGAGACTGTGGACTGTCCGACTGTGGACTTGTCTGACTGTGAACTGTCTGACTGTGGACTGCCGACTTTCCGAATGCCTCATCGCACCACCGTCACGTCTCCCCGCAGCACTTCCGTCGTACCATCCCAAAGTTCTACCTCCAGCAGCCAGGCATACACACCTGACGCGGCGAAACGATCCTTGTAGCGACCATCCCAGCCTTCTGCACTATCGGTCGGCGCTACATTGCTGCGTTCAAACATCAGGTTGCCCCAGCGATCAAAAACGACAAATCGCTTGATTACGCGGGTAGCCGGGCCAAAACCGGGCCAAAAAATACCATTTTCATCGCTCCCCGGCGCTAACGCATTGGCATTAAAAACACCAACTATGCGCTGTATCGTGATGGAAATGGCATCCTCCGCCGTGCAACCCTCGGGGTCGGTCACGGTGAGCATATAGGTACGGCTGCGGAATGGACGCAAGATCGGATTGGGGCAATTAATGCAACCATTGATGTTCAAACTGTCGCGCCAGCGGTATTGCAACGGACGAACGGCAGTACTCAGGATGCGTACCGGCAACGAATCGCCCAATTGAAGGGTGGTATCCAACGGAAGGCGGACAAACAATTCCGGGGGTTGTCCCACCGAAACCGGCAGCGTATCCACACAACCGTAGGGATCTTGGGCAAATACCTGATAAGCATCGGCTTTTAAGTCGCCAAAGACTTTGCCCTGCTGGTAATTGCTGCCATCCAAACTAAAAGAAAGCGCAACATTGAGCGTGTTAACCAGGATGGAGCCGTTGGTTTCTCCATAACACCGAATAGAATCGGCGGCTAAGGTGAACTCAATGACCGGATATTCTGTGACCTCCTTTTGGGCCGTTTCTGTACAATCATTGGCATCCGTCACCGTGAGGGCATACCGACCAGCAGCCAGGTCTTTAGGCCGGCTCCCGGACAACCCCGCTTCGCTCCATTGAAAAGCAAACGGCGCAGCGGAACCCGTTATGGTGGCTTTCAATGCCCCGGTAGGTTCATTTACGCAAGCCGGGGTCATATCCAAAGCAATCAAAATAGGGGCTAATACCGTCAGATTAACCGTGTGCAAGGAGTCGCAGCCATTTCTGGCAGTGAATTTTTTTGGATAAATACCGGATACGTTTATGGGGGTGCCAAATATATCAGAAGCGGTACCGGCGCATATTGTTCGGCTTTCCTTGGTGGAAAAGGTGTCTTTTGGCAAAACTTTCAACAAAACCGTAGAATCACAACCCGTGCGGGCAGCAAGAAAAAACGTGCGGGCATCGCCGGGCAGGAAATTTTGGTTATTATACCTTAGCGTGGTACCCAAACACACCGCTGTATCTACTTTTATCGTGTAAGTCCCCAATTTAGTGCCTTTTACCCGCACTTGCACGGTGGAATCGCAACCGTGCAAGGTCTGCAACCGAAAGGTTTTGCTACTGTCGGGGTCAATGATTTTACCATTCCAAACGACCTCGCGGCCGTAGCAGATGGTCGTGTCTATTTTGTAACTAAAAGTGTCAAATACCGTAAGGAGCAGCGTATCCCGACTGATGCAGCCATTGCTAAACCCGGCTGTCAGTACCACCTTACTGGTTTTGGCCGGCCCCGCTTTCACCGTGGGGCAAGTGGGGCAATTCACGGCATTAGTCGGCGACCAGGCGTAGTAATCAAAACCGGATTCGGAAAGTGCTACGGTTTCTCCCTGGCAAATAGTGCGATCCGGCCCGATTTGCGCGACGGTGCTGCTGTCCAACGTCAGTCGAATGGCATCCGTCTGCGTGATACCGCATACATCGGTGATGGTTACCGCGTAAAGGCCCGGTCCCGGGGCGGTGAATTTGGCGGTAGTGGTGCCATTTTGCCAGCGGTAACCCACATAATTCATCCCGTTGGCATTTAGCGCCAAGGTCCCATTATGGCAGATGGTAGAGTCTTTGCCCAAATTCAGGGTGGGCGGCATATATTTGTAATAAAATGAAACTATATTGTTGACAAAGCTACATTCTCCGAGCGTGGTGGAAGGGAAATCCTTGCTTAGACTAAAGGGGGCAGATACGGAATGGTTATCATTAAAAATAACAAACACCGAATCATTGGCGGTACGCGGTATCCTGAATGTGAAAGTACGGATGCTGTCCGGCTTGAGGTCAAATCCAATGGGTTTGGTGTGTACCCACGGGGCTGCTGTCCGCTGCGGATTGCCTTTATAGGCCGTAATGGGCGTATTGGCGGGTACTATGTTGTCTCCGATATTGCGGGCGCGAAGCGTAATGACTAAGGAGTCGCGGTCGCACGACACATTTTGAAAAAACAACACGACATCCGGTGCCGGGAAGGTTGGGTTGAAATACTGGTTCAAAAACCCGTTCATTCTGAGGCTGTCGCCAATGATGTGCGGGTTTTGCTGGTGCCTTGGTACGCTGAGGTCGTCGTTGATATTGACATTAAAAAAGGCGTGCTGATTCCACACTTTCCGGGAAGCAATGCCGGGCGTGCCGACTGCTTCATAGGCGACTACGCGTCCAAAGTTTTTGGAGCCGTTTGTGCCGCATTGAATGAGTATTTCCGTTTGCCCGTCGGCATCCACATCTAAGACCAACGGGTTTTCAATGTGGGTGGCAGAAATGCACGCATCTTCCCATTTCACCACACCAGTGGCCCCATCTAACACCTGCAACGCGGTTTCTCCCCGGTAAATGACATCGGCAGAGCCATCGCCGCAAAAATCAAATATACTGGAGCAGGTGATGGACGATTGATCGAAAATGTCATTTGCCCAAAGTACCGTAAAGTTGTTTTTGAGGGCAAATAATTTTGGGTGCGCCACAAAACTAACTTCCAACTGCCCGTCACCATTCAGGTCGGCAACATTGACCCGTGAAGCGCCTTCTCCATAATTATTCGGCATCCTGAATTCCCGCAGGATGGCAGGTGTTTGTATGTCCCAACAGTACACGGTGTTCCAACCATTTTTCCGGCCCTGCACAATGGCATCTAAGTCTCCGTCGCGGTCGAAGTCGGCGATGCTGGTAAAACCATCGGAATAGGCATTGGGGCATTTTACCACCGTTTTCACTGCGCCTGTTTGTAGGTTGACGGATAATACGGAATTACCGGCCACAATTTCTAATCCCTGGCAATCGGGGCAAAAGCTATCCGGCAGTGCATCTACCGGAACCGGCGAAGCCCAGGAACGCACCTGACTGACCCGTGCGGGGTGTTCTCCGGCCGACATGGTGGCATCGCCCTGGGCCAGTAAAGCGCCGGTTTGCCCGTTGAAAACCTGATTGCCGATATTGATTTCCGGGAAGCCGTCGTAATCAAAATCGGCGATATTGGGTACGGAATGGTTGTATCCCGGATTGTATCCCACGGGTATAGCGCTGCGGTATTTTAGCGTGCCATCGTGTTCGTAACAGCGCAATATCCGATCCTGACCGACCACCACCATTTCGCCGTAACCATCTTTGTCTAAGTCAGCAATGGCGGGTGCCGTACCGCCCGGATAGGTCGTTTCACCGATGATATGCACTTTAATTTTCCCGTCTATACCACTCAGGATGTAAATATCCCTCGTATCGGGGGTAAAAGACCGGATCACGACTATTTCCGGGATGCCATCCCGATCCATGTCGCCCGCCACTAAGGGCGAATAGGTGCCGGTTTCGGCTTCGCTTACCCATTTTATGCCGAGTTGGATATTGCCACAAGGGGGCTGGAAAAAACAATCGGCATTGCAGGTGGTGTAATAAAATTTGTCGCAGGTGCCCGGCGCACAGGTACAGTCCTGGTCATAGCAGTCAATAAGGCCGTCGCCATCATCATCCATGCCATTGTCGCAGATTTCGGCAACGCTGTTTTCCGGCACCGGAACAGTGATTTTTTGTGAAAATAACGGGGATGCTGTTAAAAAGCAGGATAACAGCAAAAAGGAGGGTACAAAACGTACGCAGGGAAAAAATAAGTAATGATTGGACATCCTGATCGGTTGGTTAGATTAGTTGGCGCGGGAATGAATTAGTTAGTGGTGTGGATTAAGTTTTTTACAAAAAATTTAATCCACACCACTAACTAATTCATTTACAGATAAAAACACACAATAATTTTTTGTTATGAAAGAATTTGACGGTATTGTTTCGTGCTCAGGTACTATTAATGCTTGTAGCAAACGTTTTCTGAGGGCATTTGGTTTACAGACTGCCATAATTAACGAATGGTTTAGATGTTTGAGTATACGGCGGTAAATAATTAGGGAACGGCTTTATTGGCTGAAGCGTTTATTGGTTGAATTGTTTATTCCACAGGTATATCTTTATCAATGGCACAATAGTCTTCAAGATTATGCGTTGACTTGTTATGAAAGGGACATCGAGATTTGTATATCTTTATCAATGGCACAATAGTCTTCAAGATTATGTCTTACAACGTGACCGCATATTTAATTTACGGGTTACTGACTTACTGGATTACCGTTCGGACGGGTTGGGTTTTTTACCGCAACGGCATTCATTTCATCCGGGCAGAAATCCGCGATGAGTTGGTGGCTACCAGTATCAACAACCTCTTATTGGGTTGTTACTACCTGACCAACCTCGGGTATATCACTTTGCAAATATGGCACTGGGCTTTTATCCCTAATTTTCGGACAATGCTGGAATCGCTGAGCCAAAAAACGGGTTCGATTATTCTGCTGTTGGGCGTGTTGCACGCCTTCAATATGTCGGTCATTTATTGGCTTGGCAAACGCAATTTTCATCACTTCTAAACACCCTTTATCATGGACAATCGTTTAACGTTTTGGGCCTACCTTATTTACCTGCCTTTGGTATCAGCACTTACCTATTATGTCGCTTGGATGCTTTTTAAAAATGGGAAAGTTTTTATGTTGGATATCTTCCACGGGAAAGCAGACATCGCGGACAGTACCAACCAGCTTTTTGAAACGGGATTTTATCTGATCAACATGGGATACGCCCTTGTTATGCTGAAAATCTATTACGAAATCCATTCAGGGCAGGAATTGATTGAAATATTGAGTGGAAAAATTGGTGGATTTGCCATTTATCTTGGCATCTCCCTCTTTTTTATGCTTTATCTCTTTCTTAGGGGCAGGAAGATGAGCCGGGCAAATGCGACCCGGCAGACGGAACATAACAGGTAAACTGTAAACAAAGCATTGGCAGAGGGCGAAACGCGGCGTATACAGTAGAAATGATAAAAAAATAAAGTAAAGATTTATACGGAACGAGAAAACAATTAATTTTCCCAAATTAATTGAACTTTTTTGCAGTAATCGTTCGTTTATTGATGAACGTTGTGCGCCATAAACTACATCAATAAATAAACAAACCAGCCATTGATTCGCTTAATATTTTCTTTCATTCCGACAGTTTTATGCTGTTGCAGTCTGTATGCCCAGCATCGTTTTGATAAATGGGGAGTCGTCTCGCCCGCTGATTTGGCCATAACCGTATATGCGGCAGATTCCGCTGCCAGTGCCGTCATCCTGCACGATGTGGGCACCACTTGGATAGAGTACAACGAACGAAAATGGTATGTCACCCATACCCATTTTCGGCGTATTAAAATATTTGACCCGGCTACTTTCGATCAAAGCTATCTCAATATCATCATTCGGGCTGGTCGCCCGGGTGAAGGGGTTGTGTGAAAAAGGTTTTAGTGACAATCCTTTTAACACAATCCTAAATTTAATAAAATTACCGTATCTTTGCAATCTAAAATAAACGGCATCCATGACATATATAGAAAAAATAAATATTTTTTTAGCGCCAAAGTATGATATAGCGTTCAAAGTATTGGACTTATTCGCAGGTTGTGGTGGGCTTTCATTGGGATTCGTGACGGAAAACTATTGAAATTATCATTAGGAAAACATAATGACCTTCAAAAATCTATAATTGAAGAGTTCTTGCCCCGTCACGGACAAGGTTGCGAAGTACTTTATTTAGGCGATACTGCTAATAAAATGCTTTATATTGAGGAAAAAAAATTGAAATCACTCAATTTTTTTGAATTATCACATAATGAATTACCAGATATTATCGCTTATAATGAAAAGAGAAATTGGCTTTATTTGATAGAAGGAGTTCATACTAGTGGTTCAATAAGTGAGATCAGAATGTTAGAATTAAAAAGGCTTACAAAAAACTGCTCAGCAGATATTGTTTATGTAACTGCTTTTCTAACCAAAGCCGAATTCAGAAAATGGGTAAGTGATATTGCATGGAAAACAGAAATATGGATTGCAGAAAACCCAGATCACTCAATTCATTTTAATGGCGATAAGTTTTTAAGGCCCTATAAGTCAGACAAGTCAGACATCTAAACCTCATCAGGCAAAAAATTGTTGATTTATTTGGCGATTGACAATACATCAACAATCGTAAATCTTCCAAACAATTGACGACCCGCATTTCTATGCTCAAAATAATCCATTATCTCCTCCTCCTCCTGCCCTTTGTGTCCGTTACGGCACAAAACCCCGTCACTAATACGCCTGTTCGCCCTGCCGGATTATCCCCCCGCGACAGTGCTGTGCTAAAACTCTTCGATCAACCGGCTAATGTTAAATGGATTCGCACTTTTAAGGGCCGTATGGATGATGTTTCACCCATAGATATCATTATCGGGTTCGACGGGCGCAATTGTAAGGGTTTTTTGATGTACCCAAAAAATAAAATCCGCTTCAAATTAGAAGGCACATTCCCGGACAGTAACCGACTCCGGCTGGAAGAACGCGATGCTGCCAATCAGCTAAGCGGACGATTGGAAGGCCGCATTCACAGTCGGCGTTTGGAAGCCGACTGGACTAATTACAACAATACCCTCGGTGCGCGAGTGGAAGCCGATGAACCGCTACCCGGCCAAACGCTGCTGTTAGGTGGTGGCGACAACAAGTGGACGAGCCGCTACTTAACGCGTTTCAATAATGCCCGTGCCGACATGGTGCTCTCCCGCCTGCACAACGGCTACCTCTATGGCTATCTGTGGATAGAAGCCGATGCCAAAACTTATCAACTGCGTGGCGAGGCAGATAAAACGGGCAATTTTACCTTAAAAGCCTTCCTCCCCGGACAAAAACAAGCCGCTGTCATGACCGGGAGCCTGAAAACACCGCAAGAATTGGACGTCAAATGGTCGGGCAACGGCGAACAACGCGAATTCAAGTTTACACAACGCGAGCGCTTAGTGATGGGCTGTTTGGAAAATTCGGACTATACATCTGCCTACGATGCCCTCTATCCGCGTACGGCCTGTCCCAACTGCAACACTTGGCTCGATCAGAAAATAAACGCTTGGACCGCCAAAACAAAAACAGCACTTTCGGCAGAAAAAATGCCCTCCACGCCCGAAAATCGCAACAAACAACGCGGCAGTGCCTGGGCCGAAGTAGTATGCTGGACGGAAAATATCTTTACCGGCTACCTGATCTTTTCAGAAACATGGAATCCCGCCGCACAAGGTATACCGTTTAATTTTGATATAAGAACCGGAAAAGAAATCAAGTTTGGTGACCTGTTCAACAAATCATTTGATGCGCAAAAATGGATGGAAGATTTTGCCAAAAGAGAATCCCCAAAAATGCCGCAATTTGCTGCTGATGTGAAATACCGTGAATGGATTGTCGCCAACGGCTTTCCCCTCGTTGCCATTCGCCGAGACGGGCTACAGTTGGCTACGCACTTTCACCCGGATTATGGGCAACAGTTTTTGGTCATTCCTTTCTCCGAGTTAAAGCCTTACATGAAAAAAGATAACCCTGTTGCGGATTTGGTGAAATAGAACGCCTATCTTTGCGACGCAAAATATTATTGGGGATTGGAATAACTAACCATTAAGTAGGTAAGTAGTCCACCGTCAATAGTCGGCAGTTCACAGTCTCACAAACCTTTGATACGCTGCCCCCTCAATTGCGGAACTATGAGACTGTGAACTACTACAGGAACCAGTAAATAATAACCGATAGATAATCATCATTCAATGAAAAAAATTATTTTTACGCTATTCGCGCTGCTTACCCTGTTCACCGCTTGCAAAAATGTGGACGATGCGGTAGTGGGCCAGTTACAGCAAAATATCACTTCGCTGGAGCAGGCTGTCACTACTTTAAAGGAAAGCAGCACCACCCTGGGTTTATTGACCAATCAAATTGACGGCCTGCCGGAAAATGTAAAAAACAACGCGACCGGCTATTCCGACCTCAAGGAAAAGGCCAATTCAATTTCCAATCGCATTGCCGTGCGCACCTACGAATACGGTAATTTAGCCACGCAGATGCGGACGCTTGCCGCTGATTATACCGCCGGAAAAATGAAAACACCGGATGTTCAAAACTCACTGAACCTGCTCAACGACCGCATAAAAGATGCACCCGTTTTTGTAGAAGGTGTGCAAAAAAATTTGGCCGATATTCAGGCTAGTATCCAGAAATTTCAATAAGGAACGAGAAAATAATAAGTTGATTATTTCAGGTAGATCATTTTTGGGTCAGACAACCATCTTTTTGCGCTAATAGTGGCACGCTGCAAACAAAAAGATGGGTAACATGGCACTAAAAGGGTCACATGTTATAGTTAAATTATTATTTACTCGTTCCTAAAGGTACTTTTTTAAACCATTACAAAAAATACATTTGTTAAATAGTCGTTACCATTAGCGCGTATGAAAATAGTGCTAATGTTGCTTTGTGTTGCGTGTAGTAATGCTGCCTTCAGTCAGAATTTTATCATGGATGGTTCGCCGGTTACGGCGTGTCGGGGTACCTTCTATGACAGCGGGGGCAGCACCGGCAACTATGGTAACAATCAAACCCTCACGACGGTAATCTGCCCCGGCAATGGCGGAGGCTCGCACGTCCGGTTGAGTTTTTCGGGTATTGACCTGGCGACAGGTGATGCCCTGTGTTTTTATGATGGCCCTGATGTCACGGCACCACTGCTGGCTTGTGCCGCTGAATACCCACCCGGGCAACCCTTTATCGTACAGGCCACTGCTGCCAATGCCAGTGGATGCCTGACGGTCGTTTTTACCTCCAACGCTTCCGGCACAGCAACCGGATGGGCTGCGGCGATCGCTTGTACAGCATCCTGCCAAACGATTGAGGCCAATATCCTGTCCACACAACCTGCTGTGCTGCCGTCGGATACCGGCTGGATTGATATTTGCCCGGGCCAAACCATCGCTTTTGTCGGAAAGGGAAATTATCCCCAAAACGGATACAATTATACACAATCGGATGCTACTTCGATATTTGAATGGCAGTTTGGCGACGGGGATGTATCAAATGATCCGGTGGGAGCACACCGGTACGACCGCCCCGGTGGTTATATCGCCCAATTGTTTGTGACCGATGCTAAAGGATGCCGAAGTACCCGTTTCTCGGCGCGCCGAATTCGGGTAGCGCCCCGACCCGTTTTTTTGCAAACATTACCCCCGCCCAGCCCGGTTTGCGCGGGCGATACCCTGCAATTGAGCGCCGTCACCGGAAGTGTGCATCCACGAAAAAACCTGTCCGTAACCCCGACCATTGCGGCTTTTTCGCCCATTCAAAGCAGATCCGATTCTTTATCTTTGCCCGACGGCATCGGGACTGCCTATCAAACAGGTATTTTTCTCACCAGTTTCGGGCATAGTCAGGTGCTGACAAACGCAAATGAATTGGAACAAATTTGTGTAAACATGGAGCACTCCTGGGCGCGCGATTTGGAAATAAAAATCATCTGTCCCAACGGACAAAGCGCTATTTTGCACAATTTTGCCGGAAGGGAAGGCAATAAAATACTATTGGGCGAGCCCTATGACAACGACGTAGTCACACCAGTGCCCGGAAAAGGATATGATTATTGCTGGACACCCACGGCGACCCAGGCACCCTGGCTGCAAACCGCCGCATCATTAAGCAATGGTGGTACCCTGCCTGCCGGAAATTACCAGTCAGCGGAATCGCTGAACAACCTGCTTGGCTGCCCGCTCAATGGAGAATGGAGCCTGCGCATCACCGACCAATGGCAATCTGACAATGGATTTATCTTTTCCTGGGGTTTGACATTCAAAGACAACCTGTACCGACAACCGGAACAATTTACCCCGGCGCTACAAATTGGCTACTGGAATCAGCCATTCCCCCTGATCCATTATTCAACCGATTCCATTGCCGCTAAGGTGCAAAATGCCGGGTTGGCAGCCTTCCGTTTTACCGTAATAGATGCTTTTGGCTGCTCTTGGGATACTACCCTCACGACGCAGGTATTGCCTCCTACCCATCCTGATTGTTATACCTGCAAAGCGAATTTTCCGTCCTTGCGCGACACTGCGGTTTGCGCCAAAGAACCGGTATTATTCGACATCACTTCGCAGCAACCCGATACTTTTCCGGTATATTTTGAAGTCTTTCCGGGCATCCCGGTTGGTTATTTGAATCACCCGCCGCCCAACCCGCATAAATCGGAAATAACAATTGGTAATTTGGGTTATAACATTCTGATAAATCCTGTATTACAAATTAAAAATATTTGTGTTGATATTAGCACAGACCGCGCCGGAGATTTGAATCTTTCGCTGCGCGCTCCCGACGGAAAAGTATTGGCACTCTCCTCCAACAACGGGGGAAGCGGCCCAAATTATACCAAAACGTGTTTTACCCCAAATGCCACCGCTCCCATAGCGGGGGCCGCCGCCCCGCTCACTGGTGCCTTCCAGCCCGAAGGCAACTGGGATGACTTGGCCGGAGCAAGCGTAAACGGCACCTGGCAACTCTTGGTTTCCGATGCCGATGGCCCTGAAATGGGTACCCTAAACGCTTGGAGTATGGGTTTTCAGGTCGTCAATTCGGTAACGTACACTTGGAATAGCCTGCCCATGCTTTCCTGCCTGAATTGCTCCAGCCCCGTCGCTGTGGCCAACCAAACAACCACGTATCAGGTACGTACCCGCGATGCATTTGGGTGTATGACCCGCGATAGCGCCACGGTCCGCATTCAGACCCTCCTCGATGCTCCCGCCAATCTGGGGGTACAAAATTTTGGCCCTGATTTTATGACCTGGCACTGGAACCCGGTGCCGGGTGCTGCCGGCTATGAAGTACGTATAGGGGGCGGAGCGTGGCAAATGCCCAATGCAAGTGCTTTGTCACACACGGTCAGCGGTCTGATACCCGGTGAAGTGGTGGAAATAGAAGTGCGGGCGGTGAGCAATAATGCCTTCTGTACCCCTACCACTGCCGGCGCTTCCCAAAGATTGATTATTTGCACTTTTTCGGCAACGCTGGATTCTGTGCAGGCAGTTCGCTGTGCAGGCTCCGGCAACGGTTCGGCTTTTATCAGCCTGCAAAATGCCCAACCACCAGCATTGTTTTTTCCAAATGGCACCGGCAGTGGACTGCCTTCCGGGAATTTGAAGCAGTTATTTTCGTCCGGCAACCATTTTGTTGTTGTGCGCGATGGCACGGGCTGCCGCGATACGGTAACGTTTAACATCCAGGAACCGCCGCCGGTTATGGTCATGGCCTCCGCGTCTGCTGCACGCTGCCATGGCCAAAAGAGCGGCAGTGTCACGGCAGTAGCCACTGGTGGAACGGGCATTATACAGTACACGTGGCGGGCTTGTACGGGCGGCCCCGTTCGCACAGGCGCAACGGCCAGTAATCTGTTGGCGGGTTGTTACGGGGTGACAGCTACCGACGCAAATGGCTGTACCGCAACTAACACCGCTGTCGTGACCGAGCCACCAGCATTAAACATCCAAATTACTGCTGATTCTGTGCGTTGTTTTGGTGGTTTCGATGGCAGCGCTGCTGCGGTGGTCGTGGGTGGCACACCCGGTTATCGGTATCAGTGGGACAACGGCACCACTACTGCCAATGTCAGCGGGTTGTCTCCCGGAATCCACGTTTTAAGGCTACAGGATGCTTTGGGTTGTGAGGTCGTTACGACGGTTTTTACGGGACAACCGGCTCAATTGTTGATTGACAGCACCCGGGCGGTGGCACCACGGTGTTTTGGCGACAGCACCGGCCGTATTGCGGTTTTCCCTTCCGGGGGCACTCCGCCTTATGGGTATCAATGGAACAACCCGCAAACCACCCAAACTGCTGTTCAATTGCCGGAAGGAAATTATACCATTACCATCACTGATAGCCGAAATTGCCGGGTGGTTACCGCATTAGCCTTAGTCAATCCGCCTCCGGTATCCCTTGTTTTTAGCAGTGTTTTAGCGGAAAAATGCGTGGCGGCCTGCGATGGTTCCGCGCAAATCAACACCATCGGTGGCACGGCACCTTATCAATTGGCTTGGGGTGGTATCGTCATTTTAAAAGGAGATACTTTGGCTATGCAGATTTGCCCCGGCCGGTGGCCCCTGTCTGTGACGGACAAAAACGGGTGTGAAGGGCAGGATACTTTGCGTATTGAAGCCGCTGTTCCGTTAGTTTTGGCGTTTAACAGCACCAATCCTACTTGTGCAGGCATTTTAGACGGGACGGTTTCTGCCATCGTAAACGGTGGTCAACCGCCTTATCAATACCGATGGAACAATGGCAGCACTAATTCGGGTTTAACCGGTTTGCCTTGCGGAGAATATGTCGTAACGGTAACAGATGCCAATCGCTGCACGCAAACAGATACCGTGCGCCTCTCCTGTTTAGCGGTACTTCATATTGCAGTGATAGTAGTTAAACCCGCTAAGTGTTTTGGTCAATCTTCCGGGGCAGTGACCGTAACGCCACAGGGAGGCACCCTCCCTTACCAATATATTTGGAGTGATCCCAACCGGCAGGTAGATTCCAGCGCCATGAACCTGATAGCAGGCAGCTATACTGTTACCGTAAGCGATGCCCGGGGGTGCAGTGTGACCGCCACTGAAACGGTAAAGGAGCCTAATCCGGTTAAAGTTCGCATGATCCCTGCTGATGCCCGATGTTTTGGCAGCAGCGACGGGCAGGCGACGGCACAAGTAGAAGGCGGGAGGATGCCTTATTTTTTTGAATGGAGCAATAACGCGACGGATTCCATACTGAATAATGTACGCAGCGGCAATTATTCGCTGACCGTGCGCGATGCTAATGGGTGTGAGGCACCGGTTATAACTACTTTCATCGGGCAGCCTCCCACTCCGGTAAACGCCACTGCTATTCAGGCGAAAAAAGCCTGTTTTGGCCTGACGGACGGTAAAGCCGTCGCGCAGGGCGCGGGTGGAGTGGGCCGGCCATACACTTTTGAATGGAGCAATGGCGCTGCTGACAGCCTGTTGACAGGGATTACGGGTGGTGTTTTTACCGTAACGGTGGGCGACCGCAACGGCTGCACGGATGCTGCCAGCGTTAACATTGAACGCTTAATGCCCATTCAAATAAATTTGATTTCGGTACCAACTTCGTGTTTCAACGGAAATGATGGATTAGCCATCCTCAATCAGCTCACGGGCGGGGAAGGCGGCGGTGATACAACCCGGTATCAGTACGTCTGGAGCATTCCCAATCCGAGTCTCACTTATGCATCCGGTCTGACGAATGGCCAATATTTTATTACCGTAACCGACCAACAAGGGTGTTTTGCGACAGATTTCATAGAGGTCGAATCGCCCCGGCAGTTGAAACCCAATCTGAAAGCCACTAACGCGGCCTGCTTCAACCAACCTTCCGGCGGGGTCACCATTACCTCCATAGACGGGAATAATAGTATTGCTGCGTATCAATGGAGCAATGGCCGTACCACTAAAGATTTATCGGGCATCCCGGCGGGTGTGTATTCCCTGACGATTGAGGATGTGAACGGCTGTACTGGCAGCGATACCGCTGTGGTAACCGAGCCGCCGCCCCTGTCGCTGCGATTTGAACCCTCCGAATTGCGGTGCAGCGGCGACACGACCGGCTTTATTGCTGCTTTTGCCGGCGGCGGTACGCCGGGGTATCGGTTTTTATGGAGTAACGGGCGCAGCGGCGCCACCGTTCGCGGGCTTGGTTTTGGAAATTATTCCGTGACCCTGACCGATAAAAATGGTTGTACACTGGCCGACACCACCGTTCTTGTGCGACCTGATTCTTTGGGTTTTCGGGTCACGACGAATGCCCCGGTTTGCTTTGGCGGCAGCAACGGAAAAATTACCATAGCCGTAACGGGTGGCACCAGCCCCTATCGCTATACGATCAACAATGGCCCGCCGGGCGGGTCGTCTGTTTTTTTACAACTAAAAGCAGGTGATTACACGGTTCGGGTATTTGATGCGAACGGCTGTTTATCGAGTGCAACGGTGACGGTGGCGCAACCCCTCCCCATCGTGGTCTCTCTACCGCTCGATACGACGCTGGTTCCGGGCGACAGCCTGACGCTTTCTGCCGATCTTTCCAATACGACAGGATTGGTACGGTACACGTGGAGTAGTACCTTAAAAGACAGTATTACGTGTTTAGACTTGCGGGAATGCAGTGAAATACAGGTATTTCCCCTCCGCAGCAATACTTACCGGCTCACGGTGGCAGACGACAAGGGCTGTACGGGTACTGGTGCTACAAAAGTAACAGTGCAAAAGCCGCGCGGCATTTTTGTGCCATCCGGGTTTTCCCCCAATGGCGACGGGCAAAATGATCTGTTAGTCGTACATGGTTTAAGCCGTCAGGTGCAGGAAATTCTTTATTTCAGGGTGTACGACCGCTGGGGGGAATTAGTTTGGCAGGATGAAAATTTTCGGGTAAATGATGTGTCTCGGGGATGGGATGGCCGCTTCCGGGGCCTCCCCTGCGACCCGGGTGTATTTGTTTGGACGCTGGAAGGGGTGTATTTGGATGGGTATCGGGAAGTGTTGAAAGGGGAGGTGATGCTGGTGCGGTGATAGCTGGCGTACTTAACAGCCGTGCTTAGCATCGGGGGTACGTTGTGTTTACTTCAACCCAATCGCTTTTTTATATTCAGGCGTCCCGCACAGGTTCTGCCATCGAATATCATTCTTATAGCCTTCGGGCGTAAAACCCAGCAACTTATTGGGTGGCGTTACCGCACGGTGCAGGAATTGGTAAAAGGAGTCCATTCGGTGCATCTTGTAATTTATTTCCGCCCGGGTATCCCAAATATTATTGTCAAATTGATGGATGGATAGAATATAGGCCGCCATTGAGTCCGCTATTTCGTATTTTTCGTTGCTGACATAAAAATAGATTAGATCGTTGTACACGTGGGCATTGTCGGGAAGATAACTGATGGCTTTATCAAAAATGGATTTAATATACGCTTCGGAACCCTGGCGCGTTTCATAATTAAAAAAGGCGAAAGAGGCATTTAGCATACCAAGTGCCCGATTTTTGTCAAAAAAATTGCAGGTTTTCCACCACTTTTTTTCGTAAGAATGATACGTTTCGATCCCCTGCCTACAACTTTCACTGATCCGGGGATCCGTATGACTTTTATAATCAATGATGTGAAGCGCCTTACTTTTCAGGATAGCAACCTTTAAAACATAGGCGGCAATATCACGCGGGTATTCCCGCCGCAAGTGATCACAAATAATGAGGGCACTGTCGCAATTCGTCAGATAGTGGTCAAAGTCACCCGATTCATTTTCATCGTGGTCTATATTATGCAACAGCAGAAATATATCCATTACCCTGTCTTGGATATAGTCTGATTCATTTGGTTCTACTGCTTCCTCTTCTTCTTCACGCTGTGCCAAAATTCGACCAAACGTTAATACTTGTTTTGCTTCCGGTATTTTATGCTGATAAATCAGGCTGCGAGCCAAAAATTTTGGATTCGTGTATTTGATAATTTCGATTGCAGCGAGCGACAGCAGGGAATCAATCATGCTGACTTGGGGTACCCTGAGCGGGGTTTCAATGGCTTGGTTGTTGATTTTAAGAAATAAGGCCAATCCTTTTTGTCCGGGCTTTTGTTCGGTTTCCACAATATGCCCTACTACTGCCCGGTCGTGGATGTTGACAATCGTTTTGGCGGCTTTAAAAAGCCCTCTTACATCGAAATAACCGTCGTAATTATCCTCCAGCCGAACGATGGAAGTTTGGTTGAAAGAGACCAAATTGAGCAGCACCGCACCACGGCTGGAAGCGGAAGGGGTCAGGTTGGTGATTTTACGGATTTCTTCAAAAATTTTATCGGTTACGGCACTGCTGTTGTATCCTCTGGTATCCAATTCCTGTGGCACCGTAATGGGCAATACGGTAAAATTTTTATTTTGACATTCTACAACAAAACGCCAAAGAATCAACAGGCTAATGATAAACGTAAATAGTTTGACATGGTGCTGAATAAAATAATCCAAACGGGAAAGCGGCTTAATCGATTTCACCCCATTTCTGAGTTGTTGGGTACTGGGTTTGCGAAAGGTAATTTTAGATACTTTCATATTAGTGGCGCGGGAATGAGTTGTTTGATAGTATTTTCACGGGTTTTTTTGCAAAAAAATCCGTGAAAATACTATCAACTAACTCATTTACAGATAAAAATGCATAACAAGTTTTTAATTTTGTCAGGAAAAGGGGACATGCTATTTCGCTCAAAAAGCAACTGGAGAAAATAAATTCCAAAATTAAAAACTTGCAAATATAGGTAATATTTAATAAGCGGCAGAACAAAAATTTCCGGTAAAATTATCCATGCTTCTTTTTCCATTACTTGCTTACCTTTGCCCAATGTTTACTTTATCAGAAATCCATATCTATCCCGTCAAATCGCTGGGCGGCATTGCGTTGGCCGAAAGTGTGGTGCAGCGCCGTGGGTTGCAATACGACCGTCGCTGGATGCTCGTAAATGAAGCGAACGTATTTGTAAGTCAGCGGGAAATACCCACCTTGGCTATTTTGGGTACCGCGCTCGAGCCAGAGCAATTAGTCGTTTATAAAAAAAACAATCCCGCAGATCGCATCCGCATCCCTTTAACTAATCCGGAATCAGACATGGTTGCGGCACCTTTAAGGGTATGGGATGACCTTTTTGAAGGGTATATAGTATCCGCAGGCGCTGCCGCCGAGTGGTTCTCCGATCACGCGGGCCAACACCTGCGTTTGGCCTTTATGCCCGAAAACGGACTGCGACCTGCTGATGCCCGTTACGCTCCTTCGGAACAGTACGTCAGTTTTGCCGATGGCTTTCCGTTTTTATTGACGGGACAAGCGGCATTGGACGAACTAAACCGCCGCATGGAACACCCCCTGCCCACAAATCGCTTTCGACCCAATCTTGTTTTTACCGGCGGAGCACCCCACGAAGAAGATAAATGGACGGATATTCGCATTGGATCCGCCGATTTCCGGTGTGTAAAGCCCTGTGCCCGATGCGTACTCACAACCACCGATCAAGACACTGCCGAGCGGGGTGCAGAACCCATCAAAACCCTTGCTACTTACCGGATGGAAAACAAAAAAATCCTTTTTGGACAAAATGTGGTGTGGACAGGCGACGGCGAAACGACCATTCGGGTGGGGGATAAGGTGGCGGTTTGTTGATTTGGCAGGTTTTAGCTGTTTTTTTTACGGATTGCGGGTACATATTAGACTTGATCCGACCTGTGGTGTTTCTACATGAGAAATGGCTGCTCATAACTACTTAACATCATACGCTTAGCGTTTCCTTCCGGGTTAAAACCCACGATCGTTTTTGTTTTCGGGGTTGTGTAAAGAGTAATTATTAAAAAAATTATTTATACTTTTGCCGGATATTAATTTGATTAACCGTCATTATTGTCGGTACAAATTTTATTAACGCGGGCAAATAAGCACAAAACCATATTTTATTTGGTTGATATTTTTGAAAAATTATGGACTACACTCTTTACACAACCCCTTGAGAACAAACGCCGGGTTGAGAACAAACGAAATTTAAAGACGCGAGCAGTGGTGTAATGACTTGTAAGTAGGTGAATAGAAATAATCGTGGTTTTTAATTTCATTAATTACCTTATTATCAAAGGTTTATGAGACTGTGGACTGCCGACTATTGACTGTGGACTACTTAATGCATAACTCATAACTCCTTTTTTGCCTCCTAAACTTTTAAACACTTTAATCGTTAAAATCCTTATGATGAACACACAACACTTGGTTCGCCCGAATATTCTGGCATTAAAGCCTTATTCTTCCGCACGCGATGAATTTCAGGGGGTGGCTTCGGTGTATATTGATGCCAATGAAAACAGCCTTGGCAGCCCGGTACCGGAAGACTATTCCCGATACCCCGATCCGCAACAAGGGGAATTGAAAAAGGCGATCAGCCAAATAAAGGGCGTAGCACCGGAGCAAATTTTTCTTGGAAATGGCAGCGACGAAGCCATTGACATGTTGATGCGCGCTTTTTGCGAGCCGGGCAAAGACAATATTATCCTGCTGCCGCCTACTTATGGTATGTACAGCGTGCAAGCCAATATTCACGGCTGTGAAATCCGCCGGGTGCCGCTGCGCCCCGATTTTTCGCCCGATGCAGCAGCTGTATTAGCCGCTACGGATGCTCATACCAAATTATTGTTCCTGTGTTCGCCCAATAACCCCACCGGCAATTGCCTACCCGATGCGTTTTTATTGGATATGTTGCACCGTTTTCCGGGCATAGTTGTCATAGATGAAGCGTATATTGATTTTTCTACAAAAGGCTCTGCACTGCGCTGGTTGGAGGATTTTCCGAACCTCGTGATACTACAAACACTGTCAAAAGCCTGGGGTTTGGCAGCACTGCGCATTGGCATGGCATTTTCCAATGTATTTAATATCAGTATTTTAAATAAAATAAAATATCCTTATAATATCAGTATTGCCAATATTAGATTGGCTGCGGAAGCGTTGCAAAATGCGGATATTGTACAAGAAAAAGTAGCGATATTGTTACAAGAGCGCAAACGACTGGAAGCCGAACTGCCCAAATTGGCCTGCATCCTTGAAGTATATCCCTCCGATGCCAATTTTTTGCTGGTGCGCACCACCGATGCTGATGGCATTTATCAGTATTTGAGCAGCAAAGGTATTATCACCCGCAATCGAACCCGCGAAATGCACTGCGAAAATTGCCTGCGGATGACGGTTGGCACACCGGAAGAGAATACGGCATTGTTGTCTGCGCTGCTTATTAAATAACTTAGTTTACAGTGTATTAAATACTGATTTTAGATACTGCTCCATATCGGTTATCTGAACGCGCTCTACGATCCATTTTTGGATCAATTGCTGGAGTGTAATTTGGGTTTCTTTTGAAAGTTCTAATGAAATGGTTAGTTCCTTCTTGTCGCTGTCTGCCGGGCTGCCCATCCAGGCATAAATAAATGGCGTTTCAGAATCAGGCGCTTCCTGGATAATTTTTAAAACTCTGTCCTTACTCAACACGCTGAAAATGGGATTGCCATCATAAAATTTTTCTCCATTGTTGAAATGAACCGTATAATACGCTGTTGGCGTTGCGTTGGTGAGTGTTTTAAACAGTCTAGTATAATAAGCCTCATTCAGGCAATAAACCCGCTTATCTGTTAGAAAATTCTTATATAGGTGTATCATTTTATAACCAAATAACGAATATAACAAGTGTTATTGAAACAAAAGCAACACCTAAGATGACTTCAATTTTTTATGCGTTTTTATTTAAAAATAACTTGAGTGCTTGACACATTTGGGGAACCACAATATATTAAAAGGGAAAAGTTTAACAAAACTTGTTAACCACCCATGTTTCCCTGTATTTCATATTGCTTTCCCCCAAATATGTCAAGTACTCAAATGAATTAGTTGATGGTAGTTGCATAGATTTTTTTGTAAAAAAAACCTATGCAACTACCATCAACTAATTCATTCTCGCGCTGCTAATTACATTGTGAATCGGATGCTGGCATTCAGCATTGTACCCAATTGGCTGAACTGGGAACCATTATAACCCAAAATATCATAGCGGCCGCTAAAGCCGAGGAAACCACGCAACAGGCTGGTTTCTCCAGAATTAGCCAAGGTAGACTCCGCAGCACGGTATCCGGCATCGCTGGTGCTAAAGCCCGATCCTTTGAGTTGATCTGCGGTCAGCAGCTTCAGCTCCCATTTTGGGAGTACGTTGAGCAGGTTGTTTACATTCAACGTCAACGCAATTTTACGGGTAATGTCAAAATTGAGTGCCAAATCGGTCACAACAGCGGGTTTGAACTCTTGTTTGATATAATTCATCACGCTACCGCCATTGTCCAAATCCTGAAAACCTGTTTTGCCAAAAATGGTGTTATTCAGCGATACGCCAAATTTACCCATCGTGTAGTCAAAACCCACAATGGTTTTCGTGCGCGGACGGCTTTCTGTCAACAAAGAGCGGATCTGGGAGTTCAGGATGGTAGAACCCGCATCACTGATCGGTTTTGGCACCTGTGGATCGCCCACAATTTCATTTACTAAGGTGAAATTGCCAGCGAGGTTAACAGCCAATTTGCCACGACCCAGGGCGATATTGCGGTAGTTGGCGACAAAGTCAAGACCGCTCGTATTGGTTTCGATACCATTGATAAAAAACTGAATGGTTTTTACACCGCCTTTTGACAGGATTTGCCCAAGCGTAGAATTCGGATCGCTGGAAGAAATAGAGGAACTATAAACAATCCTGTCTGTCACATTGATATTATAGTAATCTAAGGTGATATTCAGGTTTTTAACGGGATTCAGACCAATACCCAAGGAGATGTTGGTAGATTTCTCCGGTTTGAGTTGCGGAATACCCAGCAAACGGGCCTGTACACTTCTGTTATTGAACAAGCCGGACAACTGGATAGAGCCACCAATGAACGCAGCCTGCGTGGATTGTGCGTAAATCTGGTGGAGGGTTGGCGCACGAAAGCCGGTAGAAACGGATCCGCGGACCGTAAATTTATCGTCCGCTACTTTCAGGCGGGATGACAATTTACCCACCGTAGCATTGCCAAAGTCGGAATACTTTTCGGTACGAACTGTACCATTGAGCAGGAAATTTTCGGTCACATCTAAGTTAGCATCCAAATAAAGACCGATATTATAACGTGAATTAGTGGTACCATTCACGGAGCTAATGCCAGGGAAAGAATTGGCACCTTCTCCGGAATAAGAAGCCGTATCACCGGCAATGATACTGAAAGTTTCTCTTCTCGCTTCCGAACCAAATGCAATGCTAAATTTTTCCGTCAAGGCTTTGGAAACATCTAAGTTACCGACGATATGGTTGAAATTATAGCCACCCGTTTTGAAAGAAGTGGGGCTGGAAGTACCGAGGGTACGGTTTACCGTGTTATTTACGGTGTAGGTCTGTTCGTTTCCGCCAAACGTAACGCTCACATCGTGCATCCAGCCATTGGTTTCGTCTTTTAAGCCAATGGTGCTGTTATAGTCTGTCAGGTCGCCTTCAAACGTCGGCACATAACCAACGTAACCTTTGTAAATATTCACATCTTCTCCGGCAAACGGAGAGGCCGTGAGGTAGTTTTTGCCGCCATTATCCGTGGTGTTGTGCAGCAGGCCGCGATCTACCCGCCAGTAAGCGGGGCGGAAATTAGCAAAACTGAATACTTTTTTGGTCACCAATGCCGCATTGGCATATAGCTTGCCATTTTCTCCGATGGGGATACCACCATTGATGAGGAACTTAGCCGCCGTGATCTCTCCACTACCATTGATGTTGTTGGCAGTAGGAAAGTCGGCCAAATAGCTTCTGATGCTGGCATCGGAAGCAGCGTTGCCGCCAAAAGTAGCAACTTCTGTTGGAATATCAACGGTGCCGGAACGAATGGCGCTTTGTTGCTGGCTAAAAGCCATCGTATAGTTAACATAACCCCGGTCGCCAAAATTGGCACCGCTGTTGAGCGATACGCCATAATTGTCACCCCGGCCATTTCCGGCAGGAGTCTGGTAAGCACGGTCGTCCTTTTTAAGGGTGGTGCCACCATTGAGGGTCAGCGTGGTGTAGTCAAAACGATCCTTCAAAATCACGTTCATAACGCCTGCAATGGCATCGGAGCCATACTGTGCAGAAGCGCCGTCGCGCAGGATTTCCACGCGTTTGATGGCTTCCATCGGGATGGCAGAGAGGTCAACACCCGTCTCTCCACGACCGGGAGAAAACTGCACATAGAGCAGGGAACTCAGGTTTTTACGTTTGCCATCAATGAGGATCAGGGTACGGCTGGGTCCCATATTCCGAATTTCGTAAGGGTCCAACAGGGTAGAAGCATCGTTTACCGGCGTATTCACCGTATTAAACGAGGGCACGCGATATTGGAGGGCTTTGTCGAAAGACTGCTGCCCGGTGGATCGGATGTCTCTGGCACTCAATACGTCAATCGGCAGGGGCGTGGTGGTGAGCGTGCGCTGTGCGGCACGGCTACCAACAGAAATGACGACTTCACCTAAAGTAGCAGCATCGCTCAACAGTTCTATGGATACATCGCCGGAAGCGGGGATAGCCACTTCCTGTGGTGTAAATCCGGTGTAATTTACCCGTAGTTTGGTAGCTCCGGGTGGTAAACGCAGGCTAAATTGTCCGCTTGCATCGGTATAAGTGCCGATGTTGGTACCTTTCACAGAAACAGAGGCACCCGCGAGCGGATCACCTCCTTTTTCAGTTACGATACCCGTCAGGGTACGATCTTGTGCTATTACCTGAAAGGAGGCAAGCAACAATCCAAATAAAAAAAGTAACGCTTTGTTCATAAAATAGAATTATTAGTTAAAAAATCGGGTGCAAGGTCTTAATTATTTAGGAAATAACAATATTTTAGGAAATAAAAAATGAATGCAAATACAAATTCCATATATAATTCTGTTCTATTCCACTAAAGTTTCAAAAAAAGTTTCAGTAAGAATTAAATTTCAAATTTTCCTGGTTTTTCCTCTACCCGTTTAAATCGGCATTTCACCCGTTTACGCCGGTTAGTTACCCCTTGCTACTTGTTGCTGCCCGGCTCCCGCCGCTATCTTTGTGTCATCAAGAGCGCCACATCGGGCAAATTATGACAATACACCGCACCCTCCTCCTTCGTTCCTTCGTTCAGTTCGTGCTGGAGCGACTGACTGACCTGCCCAATCATGATTATACTGCTTCCGGCCTGTTTGCTATCGGCTGCACGTTGTTTTTGAGCGAGGCTGCCCTATGGGATATGGCACAACAACTCATCGAAATGCTATTGGGCGATACTTCAAAACCTGCTACTCAGGAAGGTTATCAGGTGGGTTAAGGTTGTTCCGGTAACACAAATATTAAGTAGCCCGCAGTTCACAGTTGTCCAATGGAGGCGGGGTCAATTGATGCTATTTTTGGTGCCTTCGGGCGCGATACTATGGTATAATTTGGCCGTTTTGCACCCATATAATGGCATTATAGCGGCAACAATGTCGTGCCCACGGCACTTTTGACACCTCTCTACTGCAAAAAACCTACCATATTGCCATGCCTAACGGCATTGATTTGTAGCATTAATCGACCCTGCAATGGAGGGGACAGAGGGCAATGTCATCAACTCAAGCGGTGGAGTGATAAAAAAGGGGTTATGTTTGCGAGCATTTGCCGCTTCAAGTTTACCCGACTGATGGATTTCCAACAAGTATATTTCCATGCTTTAATCGTGCAGCACCTAAAAGAATAACTTACCAAAATTCGCCAACAAATCTGTCCAATTGTTATAAATTATTGTTTGGCGATCCCTACGCACCTATTTTTTTAAGAAATCTTTAGCATTTCTGTATTAAACATTCTGCCGAAATAGCCTTCTTAGTAACGGGTAAACAATAACTTGATAGTTTTAGGCAGGTTAGTTTTTGTTCAAACAACTATCTTTTTGGGCATGAACCAATAAAAGCAAATAAACCTTGCTTTTGTGTCGTGAACGTGCGTAGCACTGGTTCTGTTTAGACAAAAATATGGGCAGTTTGGGCGGAAAGGAATCACATCAAATGGTTAAGTTATTGTTTACTCGTTCCTTAACATAGTTTGCCCGTTCACTGTCGGCAGTTAATATTAAAAGATTATTCATTCTCCATTATTCATTATGCTATCTCAAAAAAAATTGTAACATCTCCTTTGGCGCTTTGGCTTTGGCCCGCGCACCAAAAGTTGGGAAAACTGGATAGCCCTGCCAGAATCTGCCTGGTGGCCCAAAATAAAAGACGATTCCGCTGCACAGCCTGAATATTTTGATGTGGCTGATTCTGCCATCAAAGGATTGCTCATGGGTGCAGGAGAAATTGGGAAAATGGAAAGTCGGGAATTGGATAAGGAAGAGAAAAAAAAGATCAGGCAACAAAGCCGGGATGATTTGCGCAACCTCAACTTGCTGTGGTTGGATGAAATGATCCATTCTAAGGCGCAATTGCGTGAAAAAATGGCGTTGTTCTGGCACGGTCACTTCGCCAGTCGCAATATCAATATTCTGTATCAACAACAGTTGTTGCAGGTCATTCGGGAATATGCCCTTGGCAATTTCCGCGATTTATTGCACGAGACTTCTAAAAGTGCCGCTATTATTGCTTTTTTAAACAATCAGCAAAACCGCAAAAAACACCCCAATGAAAATTTTGCACGGGAAGTAATGGAACTTTTCACTTTGGGACGCGGGCATTACACCGAAACAGACATCAAGGAAGCCGCCCGCGCTTTCACTGGTTGGAATTTCCGACTCAATGGCGATTTTGTTTTTCGGGCATTCGATCATGATGCTGATACTAAAACGGTATTAGGCAAAACCGGGAAACTGGACGGCGATGAGGTGTTGGATATTTTATTGGAAAACCGGCAGACTGCCCAGTTTATCGCCCAAAAAGCCTATCGTTTTTTTGTCAACGCGGAACAAATACCGGCAGATCGCATACAATGGATGGGAGATCGTTTTTACGACAGCGGTTACCAGATCATGCGGTTGCTGGAAGATATAGCGAGCAGCGACTGGTTTTATGCTCCGGAAAATATGGGTGCAAAAATTAAATCGCCGGTGGAACTTTGGGCGGGTGTTTGTCGTGCCCTGCCCCTCGAATTAGACGATCACGAAGCGCCGTTATTGTTGCAAAAAGCGCTGGGCCAAGTACTCTTTTTTCCGCCCAATGTGGCGGGGTGGCCGGGTGGAAAAAACTGGATTGACAGCAGCTCGCTGATGCTTCGTTTGCGTATTCCCCAAATGCTGTATCGCCAGAGCGACATGGATATCCGGGGCAAAGAGGATGATGACCAGCAAATGGGTATGGAGGCTCGTAAGGGCGGCAAACGACGGCTTGCAGCCACCATTGATTGGCAGTTGGTGGAACAATTATTTGCCAAAATACCTGCTTCCGATCAAACCCAGGCCGTGGCACAATTTTTATTGCCGCATTTGCCCAATGCCCAAACCATGAAAATCATAGAACAATATGCCGGAAACGTCGGGGCAGCATCGCCGCTGCACCGTGCCATTATTTACGCCATGTCTGTACCGGAATATCAGCTGTGCTAAACCGCTCAACCTTTTGATTGACGATTGATGATTACATGAAATATGATTGTTGATGTATCTGTGTGTGCCGCTCAATTGGGTGCGGCCTCAATTTGATGTACTTTTCTATGCATTTTCAATACCTTCAAATCCGAGAATCGGCTACGCCGAAACCAACTCACATCAAGGTTGAAAAAAATGCTTGATAACTTATCAAAAATGCTTTTTTAGTGTAAAAATCCATTTTCGGGGGTACATCAAATTGAGGCCGCACCCATCCCAAATCCCAATCAACCTACACAAACATTGAAAAAAACCTACTCCTTTCCTTTAGCAGCTTGGGGCTACACCTTGGAATAGCGTTTAAAATCAGGGGCAAACAGCAATAGTCAATTTCTTGCTCATCCAGAACATCGAAAAATCTGTGTCGCTGAAATTCAAAACCCCCCTTTTTATCGAATTTTTCGGCTAATTCGTAAAAAGTTGCGATCTTTCGACTTTTACCGGGGAACAGAAATAATTGCGTTTTTGTTTTTTTGCAAATAATTAATTTTCAATCTTTTGTAAAGCGCTCCATTAAGTAGGTAAATAGAAATAATCGTGGTTTTAATTTCATTAATTACCTGATTATCAAAGGTTTGTGAGACTGTGGACTGCCGACTATTGACTGTGGACTACTTAAGTGGGTACGCTAAAATAAATGTGGTTATAAATTTATGCAAAATTCACACAATCAAACAGTTGTGGAACTCATAATTAATAACTCATAACTACTTACTCGTTCCTTATCACTGCTTAGGCCGTTTTTTTATGAAGTCTTTTGTACCATCCCTTTTCCTTTTACTACGCATCACCTTTTTTTCTGCCCTTTTACAGGGCCAAACCCTGAACCCCGAACACCTGCGCGGATTGAGTATGCGGTCTATCGGACCGGCGGCCATGTCCGGTCGCATTACCGCCCTGACAGTTGACCCAAATAACCGCGAAATCCTCTACGCAGGGGCCGCTTCCGGTGGTGTGTGGCGCAGCACGGGCGGCGGCACGGGGTGGGAACCGATTTTCGACAATGCACCCATCCAAAGTATCGGTGCCATTGCCATTAGCCCCCGCAATCCCGATGAAATATGGGTAGGTACAGGAGAAGGCAACCCCCGTAACTCCCAAAATTTTGGTGTCGGCATTTACAAAAGTATAGACGGTGGCAAAAATTGGGCCTGCATGGGCCTGCAAAATACCCGCACCCTGCACCGCTTAGTGCTGCACCGCGACAACCCAAATGTGGTTTTCGCGGCTTCGCCGGGATCGGCCACCGGCCCTAATGAAGACCGTGGTGTGTTCAAAAGTGCCGATGGCGGAAAATCCTGGCGTAAAGTACTCTACGTCAATGATTTAACCGGTTGCGCAGACTTAGTGGCGGATCCTTCCAATCCCAATAAAATGTTTGCGGCTATGTGGGAGTATCAGCGCTGGCCTTGGTTTTTCAAAAGCGGAGGGAAAGGCTCCGGCCTCTACGTCACATACGATGCCGGGGAGACCTGGAAAAAAATAACGGACAAAGACGGCTTGCCGGAAGGTGAATTAGGCCGTATGGGGCTGGCTATTGCACCTAATCACCCGGAAATCGTGTACGCGCTCGTAGAAGCCAAAGAAAATGCCCTCTATAAAAGTACCGATGGCGGCCGGAGTTGGAAAAAACAAGCCACAAAAGGAATGGGCGACCGACCGTTTTATTATTCGGAAATTTATGTAGACCCTAAAAATGAAAACCGCGTTTACAGCATTTTTACCACTATTTCACGCAGTGAAGATGGTGGTAAAACTTTTAACCCCTGGGCCGGGTGGGTAATTCACCCTGACCACCACGCTTTTTGGATCAGCCCCGATGACCCGAATTATATCATCAATGGCAATGATGGGGGGGTTAATATTACCCACGATGGCGGTATAACCTGGCGTTATGCCGACAACCTGCCGGTCGGCCAGTTTTACCACATCAATGTAGACAATGAAATGCCGTACAATATCTATGGTGGGTTGCAAGACAATGGCTCCTGGGTAGGGCCTTCCGCCGTGTGGAAATCGGGCGGTATTCGCAATTCCGACTGGCAGGAAGTGTTGTTTGGCGATGGTTTTGATGCCATGCCCCGCGCTGACGATGCGCGGTATTGTTTTGCGCAGTCACAGGGCGGAAACCTCGCTTATATTGACCGAAAAACGGGTTTCACGCAGGGTATACAGCCCCTGCACCCGGACGGTCTGCTACTACGTTTTAACTGGAATAGTGGCCTGGCGCAAGACCCTTTTAACGCTAAAGGTCTGTATTTTTCCAGCCAATACCTGCATTATTCAGCCGATTTGGGGCAAACATGGAGCCTCTTGTCGCCCGACCTGACGACCAATGATACCTCCAAAATGCACCAGGATAAATCCGGCGGCCTCACGATGGATGCTACCAATGCTGAAAACCATTGTACCATCATCGCCGTAGCACCTTCTCCGGTGCAGCGCGGTGTTGTATGGGTCGGTACCGACGATGGCCAGGTACAAATCACCCTTGATGGCGGCAAAACCTGGGAAAACTGTGCGGATCGCCTGCCGGGTTGCCCCAAAAAAGCGTGGATACCCCAAATTGAAGTTTCCGCTAAAAATGCAGGAGAAGCCTTTATCGTGGTAAACAATTATCGCCAAAACGACTGGCAACCCTATCTCTACCACACCAAAGATTTTGGTAAAACCTGGCAGCGGTTAGCCCAAAACGTAGCGGGGTTTTGCCTCTCGGTCGTGCAGGATATGGAAGTTCCGGGGCTGTTGTTCCTCGGCACCGATCAGGGCTTGTATGTGAGCGTTGATTATGGCGTTTCCTGGACGCACTGGCCCAACGACGCAGCACCCGACGGCAAAAAAATGTCCGGTTCCTTTCCCAGCGTGCCCGTTTACGATATGAAAATCCACCCGCGTGATGCCGATTTGGTCATTGCTACTTTTGGTCGTGCCTTGTGGATAATGGACAATATCCGTCCGTTGCGCGAAATAGCCAAAAACGGTGTAAAAATTTTAGAGCAGCCGTTTAAATTGTTTCCGGCTCAGGATGCGGTGCTGGCGGAATTTCGCTCCGTAGACGGTGCGCGTTTTGCCGCCAATGAAACGTTTAAAGGAGATAATAAACGCCCGGTGGCGTACATCCCTACGTGGTCGGCACCCACCAAACCCAAAACGCCAACTCCTTTAGCAGACGCAGAAAACGTCAAAAAAGACGCAAAAAAAGGGGCGAAGGACAAGGCCGCAGTAAAGCCGGAAGCAAAAAAAGAGGATGTGGAAAAGAAAGAAGACATGGAAAAGAAAGAAGATGTGACGAAGAAAGAAGATGTGACGAAGAAAGAGGAGCCTGCCAAAAAAGAAGGCGGCGACGAAAAAGATAAAAAAGGTGGTGGCGACAAAAAAAAGGAAAAAGCCACCGTGACCGTTTTGGCCATGAACGGCGATACCTTGCGGCGCTTTAAAACGGAGATTGACAGCCTCTTTGGATACATTACCTGGAATTTAGACACCAAAGGCGTGCGTTTCCCGACCAACAATGAGCCCGACAAGGACAACATAGAACCCGGCAATGGCCCCCAGGTAGTACCAGGCACTTACAAAGTAGTGGTGAAACACGGCACTTACCTCGATTCTACCACGGTACGCGTTTTGGAAGACCCCCGTATGCTGATTCCGGCAACGCAACGACAGGCAAAAACCGACGCTATCCGCGATTTTCAGAAAAGCGTGGAAAAGGCGACTAAAGCGTACAATCGCCTGAAAGATGCCGAAAAAACCATCAAATTGGTAGAAGATCAGTTTGTCAATGTGCCGGACAGCACAAAAAAGGAGGCCATCAAACTCGGCAAAACCTTGCAGGATAGCATCACGGTGCTGAAAGATGCCTTTTTTATGCAAAAAGAACCGAAGGGCATCGAACGCAATCCGAACGCACTGAATGCTAAACTTTTTAATGCCAGCGGCTACTTAGGTGACGGTACCGGGGCGCCCAATGCTACCGCTATTTTGGCAGTGAAAGCGGCCAACCAAGCCATCGAAAAATTGGTGGAGCGGGTCAATATGCTGTTGGACAAACCTTGGACGGGGTATCGGGAAAAAGCCGAATCGGTGAAGTATTCGCTATTTAAGCCCATGATACGGGATTGAATTAATTGAGTGCTTGACACATTTGGGGAACCACAATATATTAAAAGGGAAAAGTTTCACAAAACTTGTCAACCACCCATGTTTCCCTATATTTCATATTGCTTTCCCCCAAATATGTCAAGCACTCAATGCATTTGATTGACGATTGATGATTATATGATATATGATTGTTGATGTTCCGTGATGTGTTCCGTGATGTATTTGATTTACGATTGATGATTACATGAAATATGATTGTTGATGTATCTGTGTGTGCCGCTCAATTGGGTGCGGCCTCAATTTGATGCACTTTTCTATGCATTTTCAATACCTTCAAATCCGAGAATCGGCTACGCCGAAACCAACTCACATCAAGGTTGAAAAAATGCTTGATAACTTATCAAAAATGCTTTTTTAGTGTAAAAATCCATTTTCGGGGGTACATCAAATTGAGGCCGCACCCCTCTTGACTGTTTGCCTGTGGACTCTCTTGACTGTCTGGCTGTGGACTCTCTTGATTGTGGACTGTCTTGACTATCCGACTATGGACTTATTTCCGGTCTAACAAATCCTTCACTGCCCAAATCACATCTTTTTTACCCAAGCCATATTTTTCTAAAAGTTCGGCGGGTTTTCCGCTTTCGCCAAAAGAATCGTTGACCCCCACGTATTCCATGGGTACGGGCAGGTGATGTGCCAGCAGGTTAGCGATGGCATCACCGAGGCCGCCATTGCGCTGGTGTTCTTCGGCTACCACTACGGCGCGGGTTTTGCTCACGGCATCAAGAATAGCTTCATCATCTAAGGGTTTGATGGTGTGAATATTGATGACTTCACAGGAGATTCCTTCCGCGGCAAGGTCCTTTGCGGCTTCAATACTCGTCCAAACGAGGTGGCCGGTAGCAAAAATGGTCACATCGGTACCGGCGGCAAGGTGCAGGGCTTTACCAATTTCAAATTTTTTGTCTCCGGTAAACATCGGCCAGGCCGGGCGGCCAAAACGCAGATAGACCGGACCATAATGTTCCGCGATGGCCATCGTAGCGGCTTTAGTTTGATCGTAATCGCAGGGGTTGATGACCGTCATGCCTGGCAGCATCCGCATCATGCCGAGGTCTTCCAGGATTTGGTGCGTGGCACCGTCTTCGCCGAGGGTCAGGCCCGCGTGAGAGGCACAAATTTTCACATTTTTATGCGAATAGGCAATGCTCTGACGAATTTGGTCATAGACGCGGCCGGTGCTAAAATTGGCAAAAGTACCCGTAAACGGAATTTTCCCGGACAATGCGAAACCCGCCGCAATGCCCATCATATTGGCTTCTGCAATGCCACATTGGATAAATCGTTCGGGGAATTCCTTTTTGAAATGCTGCATTTGCAGGGATTCCAACAAATCGGCTGTCAGTGCAACAATATTAGGGTTTTGGCGACCTGCTTCGAGTAGTCCTTGTCCAAAGCCGTCCCGGGTCGCTTTGGTGCCAGTTGATTGTATATCTTGAATATTCATTATTTTAGTGTTTTAGTGTTTTGGTGTTTTGGCATACGCGTGAATACATCAACAACCATATATCATGTAATCATCAATCGTCAATCAATAGGTTGAGGAACTGAGGAACTGAGTATTTGAGGAATTGAAGAATTGAGCGGTGCACACCGATACATCAACAATCATATATCATGTAATCATCAACCGATAAACAACTTAAAAATCGCCTAACGCAGAAACGGGCAATTGTGCCATCGCCACATCAAATTGTTCCTGATTGGGTGCCTTGCCGTGCCATTTATGGGTACCTTGCATAAAGTCTACCCCGTAGCCCATTTCGGTGCGCATCAGGATGACGACGGGTTTGCCTTTACTACTGTGTTTGCGCGCTTTTTCAAGGGCCGCTACCACTTCTTCCAAGTCATTGCCTTTTTCTAAGTGGATTACTTCCCAACCGAATGCTGTCCATTTAGCGGGCAGGTCACCCAAAGACATAACTTCCTGCGTGGAGCCGTCAATTTGTTGGCCGTTCCAGTCAACCGTCACGATCAGGTTATCTACTTTGTGGTGTGCAGCAAACATGATGGCTTCCCAGCATTGGCCTTCATCCAATTCGCCATCGCCGGTCAGGACATACACCTGACGGGTATCGCCTTCCAAGCGCTTGGCTAAGGCGGCCCCAATGGCGACCGACATCCCTTGCCCCAGCGACCCGGATGCGACCCGGATGCCGGGCAGCCCTTCGTGGGTGGCTGGATGCCCTTGCAGACGGGAATTCAGTTTGCGAAAAGTGGCCAGTTCTTTTGGATCAAAATAACCGCTGCGGGCCAGTACACTGTACCAAACCGGGGAGATATGGCCGTTAGAGAGAAAAAACATATCTTCTCCTTTACCCGTCATATTAAATTTGGGATCGTGTTGCATGATACGGCCATACAATGCCACAAAAAATTCGGTGCAGCCCAAGGAGCCACCCGGATGCCCGCTTTGGCAATTATAGACCATGCGAATAATGTCGCGGCGTACCTGAGTGCAAAGGGGTTTTAGTTCTGTGATTTGCTGTTTCAAAATGAAGGATAAATAAAAGTTAATGCAGAAATTTAACAGACGGAAGATAATTTACTCGACGGCGCAAAGGTAATAGTATTTCAATAGTCGTATAGCTTAACGGTAATTAATCTAGGTAAAAAGAAAGCGCTCCTTATTCAAGAACAAGGAACGCTTTCTTTTTAGGCATTATGTCAGTTTAGTGCTTTTGGCAGAAGAGCCGGGTTTATCACCTGATGGAGGCTTGTTTTTGAGTTCATATCTCATCTACGGACGAAAAAACAAACGAAAAGCAGGCTAAAAAGATATTATTATGTTGAAGTGATTAAATTGGCACAATGTCTATTTATTTATTTCAATATCATCCAATTAAAACTTAGTATTATAGGTAAAGAAGGCACCTAAACGCCCTGTTGTACGCAATTTTTGCTCTACCACCTTGGTCACTTCATTTCTAATGAGTGTTTTGCTGTAATGGTTATAGAAAGCATCACCGGTCAATTTCAGGCCAAATCCTTTGAAGATGGCAATATTAGCAGCATTCATCCAAATAACGCGGCCATTCATATTGTCGCGGTAATTGGGTACCCATTCTAACCCGGAGCCTAAAGACAACCTTTTTTCAAAGAAAGTAGCACCGTAATTAGCGTTGAACACAGGGCCGAGTACCACCCGGGATGCTTTACCTGGCTCATTGCCCAAGGCACCACTCGTGCGAAGTGCACTTTCTGCCACGTAGGTATAATCAAGCCCTATGGGCGACAAGGAAAAGGTCAGGTTGTTGGTGGGTTTGTAGATGATGCCGGGAGAAAGCGCAAAATTGAGCGGAGAAAAGAACTGAGAATTCAAATCTTTATCGGCGCCATTAAAGAACCCTCCGGTGAAAGTCGGGAACATTTGGGTCAATATCCGCGCATTACCGCCCACGTACCATTTATCATTATTGCTAATGGAATAGCCGGCCGTAGAACGAACCAGCAATACGTCGGCTCCTTTTGAAAATGGGTTATCTCTTGCAACGCCTTTGTCGTCATAAAGGGTTTTCCCGCCATTGCGCAGGGCGGCCAATTGCAATCTGCCGGTATTTTCCCAAAGCAACTTGCCTTTTCTGAAATCAGCAAATAAATCTATCAAACCGCCCAAACCGAATTGATCAGCGGGGTCACTTACCTGTGGATTGATGAACTTCATGCCATTCATGGTGAGGCCCAGTTCAGCGCGTTTTTTCCATCCGGTTTCGGCTTTTGCCTGCCGTTCTTGAGCAGTTTTTGCATCAGCGGCTGCTTTTTCAGCCTTCTGGCGTGCTTCGTTTACAGCTTTGTCGGTATCTTGCGACAAAGCCGGTGCCATACAAGCACAAAAAGCCAGAAGGAGTACACTTAATTGTTTCATAAACAAGTTTAAAAAATTATTAGATTCAGGAACGGGTAAACAATAACTTATCCATTTGATGTGATTGCTTTCTGCCCAAACTGCCCGTCTTTTTACTCGTACGGCCCCACTATGATCGCAAAAAGATAGTTGTTTGAACGAAAATTAATCTACCTGAAACGAACAAATTGTTATTTACCCGTTCCTTACATAATGAAAAGTCCATTTTTAAAAAATGGCGCGATAATCTTACAGGTAGGAAGTGTTTCTTAATTTTTATCTCTTATTTTTCTTCAATCCGTTTGCTTTCTTCATCCGGATCGGGGTATATTATTTCTACTTTTTCGGTCGTTAATTTACTCAAAGGTATGACAATGGCGCGCTCATCCGTTTGTAAGATCAGGGAAGCGGCATCAATCGCCACTACTTTTCCGCGTACACCTATTATTTCAACATCATCGCCGATACGAACCTTATTGCGGTTGTAATAGCCTGCCAGATAATTGGCCATCAGCTCGCGCGAAGCAATGCCGTAACCGATGGCAAAAGCGAAACATATAGCGCCAATGATGACGGTCAAATTGGCGGATATAAATCCGGTTTCCACCCCTGCCTGCCCCAATGCACTGACGGCAGCCGTGACAAACAGAAAGTAAAATACGCCGGAAGAAATAGTTCTTGCCGACATAACGCCCATAGATTTCAAGACTGTTTGGAGAACACCCCGCACGACATCCGCGAGGAAAAGTCCGATCAAAAAAATAACAAAGGCCGAAGATAAGGCAGGCAGGTAATTAAATAATCCTCGTACCATATCTGTTATAATCTGCACCCCCAACAGGTCGGTGGCCATAATAATGACACACAACATGATGAAATAATAGACCACTTGTGCCAATGCCTTTGATAATTCAAATTGCATGCCGGAGCGTTGTACCAGGTCAATATCATTCATTCGTTCTCCCAATTTATCCACCTGAAGTGCTGAAAAGACCCGTTGAATGACATTTTTAATGGCCAAAGCAATAACACGTCCTATCAGCAGCACCATCAGTGCGGTCAATATCTTGGGAATGGCCTCGGAAAATCCGTTCACCATTTGCGTAAATACGCCGTCTTTAATGCGGCGCAGTAGTTCTTCCATACGATTAAGGCAGAAAAATTGTGACCAGATAAATTCCTGGTGATTGTTAGGAACGGTTTCAGCATAAAGTACTAAACTTAGGTAGATTAGTTTTTGCTCAAATAACTACCTTTTTGGGCTAATAGTGGGGCTATTTAAACAAAAAGAAGGGCAATTTGAGTGAAAAGGAATTAGATAAGATTGATACTTTATTTTGACATCGTTCCTTAGGATGCGGCTACATTGGGATCAGTCAGGTTTGGTTTTTAGGAGTTTATGACGGCTTTTAGCGTCCTCTCCCGGGTGGGATACGCCAAAAGGGCATATCCTGATCGTCGGAAATGTGACTGCCCGGGCCACGTGGATCCGGGCGATGGTCGCCTGATACTAATCGGGCAGCAGTACGAAAGGCGTTAGGTAAAAAATGATCCAGCAAATTTCCTGCGGTATTCATGCCATGCGCATTTTGCAGAATGAGCCCCTCTAAGTCATCCGGCAGGCGATTAGATCGGTCGTCGAATAAATCTTTAAAAGAATTAGCCATACATCAATGCTTGATTAAAAGATAAAAAAAATGATCGGTATTAAGGAACGAGGAAATAATAATCTACCTAAGTTTAGTACTTTATGCTGACACCGTTCCTTATTATTTACTCCTTCCTAAGTTATCCATTGGTTGAAATTTATTAGAAACTACACCATTGAAGCGGGTGCTGCCGCTGGAATGTCTTCTTCCAGGTCTTTGCCCGCATAAATTTCTTCATATATACTCTGTGCTTTATGCTTGGCCCGCATAATTTGCATTTTTATAGCGCTTTCCGTTTTGCCAAGGATATCGCCCATATCTTTGATGGGTAAGTCTTCCGCGTATTTCATCTCCAAAATAATCCTGTCGCCGGGCGGAAGCCGCTCCAAAACTTTTTCTAATCGCCCCCTCTTCATTTCTAATAATAAACTGTCGGGTACTTCTACTTCTACTTCTTTACTGACCAAACTGACATCTTCTGAGAAAATCAAAGGCATCTTCTTTTTCTTGCGGATCAAATCAATACAATAGTTGTAAGTAATTGAATAAATCCAGGTAGAAAAAGAAGATTGTTCGGTAAACTTAGAAAGATTCAGCAGTACTTTTACAAAAATATCTTGCGTAGCATCTCGTGCAAGACCTTCATCGGACAGCATGGTGATGCATTTAGCAAAAACTTTGCGACCAAAGCGTCTGTAAAGTTCGGTAAAATAAGCAGTATTTTGCTCGCGAAGATACCGGGCGATCAGATCACTGTCGCTTAAATGGTCCATTTTTTTGTTTGCGGCAGGAGTCACGCGTAGAAAATTTTGACAACAAATAATTGATTAACAACAACTTATTAATCAATGTTTTTTGACACAACCGTCATAATAACCGCAAAGACACACAAATTCCGGGAGATATCCTAATTTATCCGGCAATTTTTTTTGTGTGCAAAATGCCTCCTTTAGTTGATGGGACGTTAAATGACTAAGTTGGTCACATAGTATAATTTTTTTTTTAAATATTTAACTAAAAAAAGCAAGTTGGCAATACGGAGTAATTACTTATTTCCCCAACGAAATCATATTAGCAAAAAGTCTGTACGCCCCCGGAACGCCCGCCGGTAACTCCCGAAAAAAGGACAAACCGGTATACACATAATACCCTTTACCATAATTCGCCACTAAAACAGCGCCATCGGCAGGTTTTTCTTCGGGGTCATTGCAGGAGATCGGTGCCTGAAAAGCCGCATCCCATTCTATTGGGAAATAAAGACCGCGCTCTTGCACCCAACCCTCAAAATCTAAGGCCGTGAGTTTGTTAGGTGTATTCAAAACAGGATGTTCGGGCAAACGAAAACGCATTTCTGCATTTTCATCCGTGACGCGGGTACGGCCCAATTTCATCGGAAAAGGTGCCAATTTATCCAAAACGAGGTCGAAATTATTGTTGTACTGTACAATCAGCGTTCCGCCATTTTGTGTGTATTCCAATAGTTTTTCCTGTTGGAATTTCAATCCCATTTTGGTGTTGTAGGCCCGGATGCCAATCACAATGGCATCGAAAGCACGTAATCGCTCCGTTGTAAAATCTTTATCTTCCAATAGTATGACATTACAACCCAATTGTCGGAGTGCCGCCGGAATATCGTCTCCGGCTCCCATGAGGTACCCTATATCTTTAACTTTTATCGTCACATCAATCCGGGAAGCCTTTACCGTAGCGGGCACTAACACACTTTGTTGTGGTATGTGATCGTATTTAATGGTAATCAGGTTATAGTTGTACGCACGGTCGTTTACGGTAGCCTCCACACTCAACTGCCCTTCTGATGCGCCGCCGGCAGCAGAAACATGAAAAATCAACGTTTTATCTTCGCCCCGGCGGGTAAAGGCTACATTTTGCGGGCCTTCTACCACTGTCCAACCCGGTGGGCATTGGAGTTTCACTTGCACATTGGCAGAATCGCGGCCCGATCTGACGTGAACGGCTACTGCTTTGCTTTGGTTGCCGGCAAAAAGATAAGCGGATTCACCAAAGGATAAATAAGCGGGCGGCAGCACTTCAAATGGTCGCCAGAATTCGCCCAACGTGGCTTCTTCTGTTTTCCAGGCAACTTCGCTTTCGTATTCAAATGGCATTCCGTTCACGGTCACTGCCCAGCGTACTTTGGCAAAACGCGGTGTTTCCGGGCGGCCGCGCAGGGTTTGATCTTCTACGGTGTACATACCGTTATCAAAAGGAGCCAATAACCAATAAGGGGCCGTAAAACCAGCATTATCGGGTATTTTTACCACTTTATTGTGGGTAAATACTTTATTATTGACCAATGGAAAGGTAGTGGTGGTATCAAACAAACCCGGAGCAATAGAAAATCCGGTTAATACCACCGCCACATTGGAGCGATTGGTGGCTTCCACGCTGATTTTTACTTTTTCGCCCGGCGCTACAATGGGTTCTTCGGCGACGGCTTCTACATACAACCCCATACAATTCCGGATGACTTCTTTGATTTCTTTTGATTTTACCTGTTTCCAATGGCCATCAGGCAGGGCATTGATCATTTGAGCGGCTTTGAGCAGGTCTGGCACGGAAGCAGGAGGATTATCCGTTCGGAAATTCTGGTCAATTTTTGTCATCAATTTTCCAATTTTTTCACCGCCTTCCACGCGACTCCAGGTGGTATTGATGCCCGAAAACAGGTCGTCGCCCACGGGTTTATCGCCTTTCACCAAGTCAAACCAATCTTTACTCTCCCCCCGGCTGCTCATGGCTCCAAAGCCCTGGCAACGGTGCATGGAGCGCGCTTCTGCCGATATTTCGTTGTTGCTTTTGCCTTTTAGCGGCAAAAATACGCCCAAATCTACCGGTGTCATGTTGCTTTTGTCGGCTTTTTCAAACTTATCACGCCCACCATAAAACCACCAGGAGGTATTAAAAAATACCCGGCGAGGTTGCCAAGGTTTTACGTATTGTAATTGTTCCGGGTAAGCATCTGCTTTGCCAGCGAGGTCGAAGGCTTCTACGCTGAGCATCGCGGAAGCGGTGTGGTGTCCGTGTGTATCCGATTTTTTGTGGTAAAACCGATTAACGACTACATCGGGTTGCACATCGCGCATGGCCCAAACCACATCGGATAATACGGCATCTTTGCGCCAGATTCGGAGGGTCTCGTCGGTGCTTTTGGAAAATCCAAAGTCATTGGCACGGGAAAATCGTTGTTTACCGCCATCAATAGCACGCGCCATGAGCAACTCCTCGGTGCGCAATACGCCCAGCAACTCTCTGATTTCGGGGCCAATCAGGTTCTGACCACCGTCACCCCGGGTGAGGGATAAATAGGTAACATCATACAGTTTATTGTTGGCGCAATAGCTGATAAAGCGCTGATTTTCATCATCGGGGTGTGCCGCAACAAACAATGCAGTACCCAATACATTTAGTTTTTTTATAGATTGATGTATATCGGATGCTGTGGGTTTTGTTGGTTTTTGCCCGTAGGAGAGTGCCGGAAACAAAAAGAACATCAAAAGTAGTGTCAGGCAGTAGTGGTATTGCACCGGAAAGGAGGCTGGGCAGCGTAAGCGGTTGAAAGACATGGCTTAAAAATAGTAGTTTATAATGTTTGATACCGTGCAAAGTTATGATTAATTTTCTGTAAGGAACGGTGTCAGCATAAAGTACTAAACTTAGGTAGATTAGTTTTTGCTCAAATAACGATCTTTTTGGGCTAATAGTGGGGCAATTTAAGCAAAAAGATGGGCAATTTGAGTGAAAAGGAATCAGATAAGATGGATACTTTATTTTGACACCGTTCCTAACGAACGGGTCAATTAATTTATTCCCGTGCTACTACCCCCTCCAAAAAAGGAACAAAGCGGAACGCGTCAAATATTTCTTCCTGAAATTCGTCGGGTTTTTGCCGTAGGATACGGTGCATTTTTTGCACCTCCAAGCCCACCGGAATCACCAAAATTCCGCCCGGCCAAATCAGTTGTTGCCGGAGGGGTTCCGGCACGGTAATCGCACCAGCGGTCACGATAATTCTGTCATACGGGGCAAAATCAGGCAGGCCCTTCATCCCGTCCCGGAAAAAACACCGGATGGTACTAAATTTCATAGAGGACAGCAGGTTCTTGGTTTGCATCCAAAGGGCTTCCTGCCGCTCTATTGTATAGACGCGGGCACCCAAAGCGGCGAGAATAGCGGCCTGATAGCCTGAGCCGGTACCTATTTCGAGTACCCGGTCACCGGGCCGAATACGGAGCAGGCAGGTTTGGTAGGCGACTGTAAATGGCTGAGATATGGTTTGCTCATTGCCGATGGGGAAGGCTTTGTCCTGATATGCGTGTTCTTCAAAGGCTTTGTCCAAAAAAAAATGGCGTGGCACTGCCTCCATGGCCGCCAAAACGGTCTCATCGGCAATGCCACGCTGTCGGAGTGCCTCCACCATGCGTTTGCGCAATCCTTTGTGTCGGTAAGTGTCTTTCAGTTTTGTGTGTTTTAGTGTTTTGGTGTTTTAGTGTTTTGCTCTCTGTCTTGTGTCTGATGTCTGATGTCTTGTGTCTGATGTCTTGTGTCTTATGTCTAATGTCTAATGTCTAATGTCTTGTGTCTGAAGTCTTGTGTCTGAAGTCTGAAGTCTTGTGTCTGAAGTCTGAAGTCTTGTGTCTGAAGTCTGAAGTCTTGTGTCTGAAGTCTGAAGTCTTGTGTCTGAAGTCTGAAGTCTTGTGTCTGAAGTCTTGTGTCTTGTGTCTGAAGTCTGAAGTCTTGTGTCTGAAGTCTTGTGTCTGAAGTCTTGTG
>Ga0209181_10001505_pt1 | contig 40573 bp, 28 predicted proteins | sample MAT05_FD_187208 | JGI IMG/M metagenome (GOLD analysis project Ga0209181, IMG submission 187208) | Freshwater microbial communities from Lake Fryxell liftoff mats and glacier meltwater in Antarctica - MAT-05 (SPAdes) (version 2) | ecosystem: Environmental > Aquatic > Freshwater > Ice > Liftoff... | reverse complement strand
CTTCGGGAAGTTCTCCCAGAAGTGCGGCATCGTCACGCCGAGGCCGGGGAGCAGCACGATGGGTGTGGCGCGCCGCCCGTCGGCGCCGTTGAGGCGGTAGCCGCGGAAGGGCAGCGGCACCTCGCCAGCCCGGTTGACGTGGTTGCGGCCGTTCCAGTTGTCGCCGCCGCTGGACGCCTGGAACAACTCGAAGGGCAGCGGGTACGGCGCGACCGGGGCGCCACGCTCGGGGGAGCAGCGGACGCTGTCTTCCGTAGGTCGGGTCGAGTCTTCGAGACCCGACGCGGGGGGCGTGAGGGCCGTGGTTGAAGCCGGTTGGCTTCCCCCGTCGGGTCTCGAAGACTCGACCCGACCTACGGGGGCGGTCGGCAGCGCGAACGTGAACGACGCATCCTTGAGGAACACCGAGCCCGGGTCGCCCAGATCCCAGAGGCCGCCGGGGTGATCGGCGCGGCGCGGGTTCCGCAGCGTGAACTCGACCCGCACCACTGACAGACCGGCGAAGTAGTGATACCGCGCCTCGTACTCTAGCGTCGGCCGGGTTGATGGGTCGGGCGGCCCGATTCGGCCGTCGATCTGAAGAGTCGCTCGCACTAGGCCGCCGTCGTTCCCGATGATGTGTGGGCATGTTTCCCAGTTTCGGCCGTCTGCCCAGGTGACGCTCGTCCGCGTGCGGCACGCTGGATGAGTTGGGGTCGTGCCGGACGAGACGGACGCCGTCCCCCACACGAACTGGACATCCCCGGCTACAACCACCGGACCCACCTTCGTCACGTCGAGGCGGAACGCCGGCTCGTCGGAGCCCGGAGCGTGAGCGACGGGCAAGGTTTGCCCGTCGCTCACGCTCCGGGCTCCGACGGACACCACGTACTCACCGACCCCCGCCTCCGCGATCCAGTCGAGCAGCACCCACCGCGCCGAGCCGTCGGCCCAGCGGTCGGTCGCCTTCGCCTGCACCGGCACCGCTCGCCCCAAAGCGTCGGTCAGCGTCAGCCGCGCCACGTCCGTCACGGCCCCGCGCGGCCACGGGACGCCGGCCGTGACCGGGCCGCGGCCGGCGGCGGGGGTGGTCACCGTCAGCACGCAGCGGGGCGATTCCACGGGGCCGCCTTTCGTTCCGGAAGCGCTGTAGTATAGTTCGGTGTTCCGACCGGACGGGGGGGCGTGTGAAGCAGCTGCTGTTCATGGCCGCGGTCACCGGGTTCGCGGTCGTCGGGTCGTTCGCCAGCACCCCGTTCGTCGGGTTCTGCGTCTACGTCTTCTACGGCGTCTTCCGCCCGCAGTTCATGTGGAAGTGGTCCCTCGAGCAGTACGGGGCGATCAACTGGTCGCTGTACGTCGCCCTGGGCACCATCCTCGCCACCGTCGTGTTCGGCCCGCGGCCGCCGACCCCCGCCCCCGGCCGGATGCCCCCCAGCCGCGTCAGCATCGCCCCCCTTCACGTCGCCATGCTCCTGTTCGGGCTGTCACTTGTTGCCAGCTACCTCACCGCCCGGGTGCCCGAGGCCGGCGACCGGATGGTGGACGACTACTGGAAGATGTTCCTGATGTTCGCCGTCGGGGCGGTCGTGGTCCGCTCCGTCGGGCAGGTGTGGGCGCTGTACCTCACCTACGCCCTCACGCTGGCGTACGTCGCCTACGAGGTGAACTACCTGTACCTGTTCAACGGCTACCTCGGCATCGCCCGCAACGGGTACGGCGGGCACGACAACAACGGCGCCGGCATGCTCCTGGCCATGGGCGTGCCGCTGTGCGCGTTCGGCTGGGAATCCACCCGCCGCTGGTACCGCTGGGCCTTCGCCCTGTTCATCCCCGTCATCCTCCACGCCGTGCTGATGACGTACTCCCGCGGGGCGATGGTCGCGCTCGTCGCCGCCGCCCCGTTCTGGATCCTCCGCGGCCGCTACCGCAAGCAGAAGATCGCCCTCGGCGTGGTCGTCCTCGCGTGCATCCCGGTCCTCGCCGGGCAGGAGATCCGCGACCGCTTCTTCAGCGTGCAGAAGTTCCAGGAGGACGGCAGCGCCAACAGCCGGTTCACCAGCTGGCGGATCGGCTGGGAGATCGCCAACGAGAACCCGGTGTTCGGCGTCGGCATCCGCAACTCGCCGCTGCTGACGTACTCCTACGGCGCCGACATGGAGGGCCGCGTCATCCACAGCCAGTACATCCAGATCGCCGCCGACAACGGCTACGTCGGGCTGGCGTGCTACCTGGCGATCGTCGGGTTCGCCATGTGGGATTTGGAGAAGGTGATCCGCGCCGCCCGCCGCCGCGACGACCCCGACTCGGTGCGCGCGTACCTCGCCGCGGCCGGGTTCCAGGGCGCCATCGTCACGTTCCTGGTGGGCGCCGTGTTCCTCTCCGCGGAGGCGTTCGAGCCGCAGTACTGGCTGTTCCTCGCGGCGGCGCAGCTGCGGCTGGCGTACTTCGCCGCGCCCTACGCTTCCCCGGCGCCGCCGCGGCTGGTGCCGGCATGAAGCTGTCGGTGTACACGTTCGTGAAGAACGGGCTGTACCAGGACTACCACCTCCTGGACATGCTCCGCCACCACCTGCCGCTGGCCGACGAAATCGTCGTCCACGAGGGGCTGTCCACCGACGGCACCTACGAGGCCATCAAGGATTTGGACCCGAAGGTGACGGTGTTCCGGTCCGACTGGGACGCCCACAAGGGGATGGACTACGCGGTGCGGTTCAAGGACGCCGCCCGCGTCCGCTGCACCGGCGACTGGTGCGTCCTCCTCGACTGCGACGAGTTCATCCCCGAGTGGGAGTTCGAGCCACTCCGCAAGCTCCTCGAAACAACGACCGCGGAGCTGCTGCCGGTGCAGCTGCTGAACTTCTACGGCAACTACAAGGTGTACCACGCCGCCCCGGAGAAGATCCGCTGGCCGGGCCGCAAGGTCATCATCCACCGCAACCGGCCGGACGTGGAAATCTTCGGCGACGGCTCCAGCGTGCGGCTGCCGGGGCACGAGGCCGCGTGGGACGCGCCGCCGGTGCTGAACGTGCATCACTTCGGCTCGGTGCGGAAGCCGTCGCGGCTGCGCGAGAAGTGGCGGAACATGCGCGGCCGGCTGTACCTGACCGCCGCCCCGAAGTTCCTGCTGCCGTCGTGGCTGTTCGACCTGTTCCCGCACGCCTGGGCCGACCCCGCGTACCTGCCGGACCTGCGGACCTACGAGGGGCCGTTCGTGAAGGCCGTGCGCGACAACCCGGCCGAGTTCGTGCGCGACCGCTTTCGGCTGTACGAGTACCTGAAGAAGCACCCGCAGGGGGCGGGCGCATGACGCGGCCGCTGCGGGTGGGATTCGTCGTCCACGTCATGCAGGTGGCCGGCGCCGAGGTGCTCGTCCGCGAGACCGTCCGCCGGCTGGCGGGGCGCGTGCGAGCGACCGTGTTCTGCCTCGATTCGATCGGCCGCATCGGCGAGGAGATGCGGGCGGAAGGCGCGGACGTGATCGCCTTCGGCCGCCGCCCCGGCCGCGACTGGGGCGTCGCCCGCCGCCTCGCCGCCGCGGCGCGGGAGCGCGGCGTCGAGGTGATGCACGCCCACCAGTACACGCCGTTCTTCTACTCGGCGCTGGCGAAGCTGCTGAACCCCGGCTGGCGCCTCATCCTGACCGAGCACGGCCGCCACTACCCGGACCGCGTGTCGCCGCTGCGCCGGGCCGTGAACCGCCTCGCCCTCGACCAACTCGCCGACGCCGTGACAGCGTGTTGTCACTTCAGCGCCGCGGGGCTGACGCGCACGGACGGCTTCCGCGGTAGCCGCATCGAGATCGTCGAGAACGGCATCGACGTGGACCGCTACGGCCCGCCTAACGACCCCGCGGCGCACAAGGCGGCGCTCGGCCTCGACCCGGCGCGGCGGTATGTGGTGCACGTGGCGCGGCACCACCCGGTGAAGGACCAGGCGACGCTCCTCCGCGGGTTCGCCGCCGCAGGCCTGGACGGCGTCGATCTGCTGATGGCTGGCGACGGCCCGCTGCGCGACGAGCTGGAAGCGCTGGCGGCGCAGCTCGGCGTGCGGGAGCGCGTGAAGTTCCTCGGCATCCGCACCGACGTGCCGGAGCTGATGCGCGCGGCGGACGTATTCGCGCTGACGTCGGTGAGCGAGGCGGCGTCGCTGACGCTGCTGGAGGCGATGGCGACGGGGCTGCCGTCGGTTGTCACCGATGTGGGCGGGAACCCCGAGCTGGTACGGCACGAGTGCGAGGGGCTGCTGTTCCCGCGCGGCGACGCGGCCGGCTGCGCCGCCGCCTTTCGCCGGCTGTTCACCGATACGGCGCTCGCGGCCCGGCTCGGCGCCGCCGCCCGCGCCCGGGCACGGCAGCGCTACCGGCTCGACCGCACCGTGGACGAATACTTCGGCGTTTACTGCCGCCTCGCGGGACGAACGTCATGAGTGCCGCCCGCGAAGCCGCCAAGCGCCTCGCCCGTGCCGTCGCGTTCGTGCTCGTCCTGCCGCTGCTCCTCGACTACTGGTTCTGGTCGCGCGTGTTCGGCCGGCACACCGCGTTCCGCGGCATCGTGCAGGTCGCCTCGCTGTTCCCGGGCCTCCCCGGCATGTACCTGCGCGGCGCGCTGCTGCGGCAGGTGCTCGCCGAATGCCACCCGTCGGCGTGCGTCGAGTTCGGCGTGCTGTTCTCGGAGCCCGGCGCGAGCATCGGCGAAGGCGTGTACGTCGGCCCCCGCTGCATCCTGGGATTGGTGAGGCTCGAACGGGACGTGCTGCTGGCGTCCGGCGTGCAGGTGCCGTCCGGCGGCAAGACGCACCGGTTCGACGACCCCGACGTGCCGATCCGCGACCAGGGCGGCGAGCCGACGACGGTCACCATCGGCGAAGGGGCGTGGGTCGGCGCGGGAGCCATCGTCATGGCCGATGTCGGCAGGGGCACGGTCGTCGCGGCCGGGTCGGTGGTGACGAAGCCGCTGCCGGAGTTCGTGATCGCCGCCGGCGTTCCCGCGAAGGTTTTGCGGCCGCGGTTCGGGGGCACGCCCGATGTCTGAGCTGGCGCCACTCGTGGTTTTCTCCGACGACTGGGGCCGGCACCCGTCGAGCTGCCAGCACCTCATGTCGCACCTGCTGCCGACGCGGCCGGTGGTGTGGGTGAACACCATCGGCACCCGCCCGCCGCGCCTCGACCGCGCCACGCTGATTCGCGCGGCGGAGAAGTTGAAGCAGTGGGCGCGGGGTTCACCTAACCCCCCCGGCCCCCCTTCCCTAAGAGGGAAGGGGGGGGACGCACCGACCGACTTGCCGGGCACCATCCCAACTTCAGCAGTGTCGCAGGATGCCGCGGGGCGCGATCACCCCTCCCCCCCTGGGGGAGGGGCTGGGGGAGGGGTTGACCACGCGAGCGTATCTTCAAGTCCTGCGTGGCCACTGGCGCCCCGCGTCCTCAATCCCACCATGTGGCCGTCGTTCCGCGGCCGGTTCGCCCGCGGGCTGAACCGTCGGCTCCTCGGCCGTGCCGTCCGCGCCGCTGTCGCGGAGTTGCCGGCGCCGCCGGTCGTCGTCACCACGCTGCCCGTCACCGCCGACCTGGTGGGGGCGTTCCCCGCGGCGCGGTGGGTGTATTATTGCGTGGACGACTTCGCCGCCTGGCCCGGCCTCGACGGCCGCACCCTCTGCGACATGGAAGCCGAGTTGGTCTCGAAGGTCGATGCGGCCGTCGCCGTCAGCGAGAACCTCCAGCTCCACCTGGCGAAGCTCGGCCGACCGTCGCACCTGCTGACGCACGGCGTCGATCTCGAACACTTCCGCCGCGCGCCGGGTGCGCTGCCCGAGTCGCTGCGCGGGCTGGAGGCGCTGCCGGGGCCGCTGGTCGTGTTCTGGGGCGTGATCGACCGGCGGATGGATGCGGAATTCGTGCGGACGCTCGCCGGATCGCTCGAAGCCGGGACCGTCGTTTTCGTCGGCCCGCGGCACGACCCCGACCCGGCGCTGCTGGCGCTGCCGCGCGTGGTGGCGCGGCCGACGATCCCCTACGCCGACCTGCCGGCGCTGGCGGCGCGGGCGGCGGTGCTGGTGATGCCGTACGCCGACCTGCCGGTGACGCGGGCGATGCAGCCGCTGAAGCTCAAGGAGTACCTGGCGACGGGGAAGCCGGTCGTGGTCCGCGACCTGCCGGCGACGCGCGACTGGAACGATTGCCTGGACGCCACGGGTTCGCCGGAGGCGTTCGCGGCGGCGGTGCGGGAGCGGCTGCGCGACGGGGTGACGGCGGCGCAGGCGGCGGCGCGGGCGCGGCTCGACGCCGAGGGGTGGGCCGCGAAGGCGGCGCGGTTCGCGGCATGGCTTTGAGCTCGCCGCTTGCGGCGGTGCAAGGCGCTGCACCGCCGCGAGCGGCGACATCAAGCGAGCATCCCGTGCCGCGCCAGTGCCGCCGCGAGTTCGCGCGCCGTGCGATCCCACGTGAACCGCGCCGCACGCGCCGCGGCGATCTCTCCCAGCTCTGCGGCGCGACCGGGGTTCGCCGCGATCTCGCGCATCCGCTCGATCACGTCGTCGTCGTCCACCTCGGCCCAGCGGCCGGCGTACACCGCGTTCCGCGCCTCCACCAGCCGGTGCGGCAGCTCGTAGCCGACCGACCCGTCGAAGAACGCCCCGACGCCGCCGAACGCCGCCGACACGAGCGGCCGGCCGCACGCCATTGCTTCCAACAGGTGGAGCCCGAAACCCTCGCCGTGCGACAGGTTCACGAACGCCGTGAGCCCCCGGTACCACGCGGTCAGTTCTCCGGCGGCCAGCGTGTGCCGCGTCACCTCGACGCGCGGGTCGCCGTGCGTGTCCACCGGCGGCGACGCGGGCGTGATCTTCACGCGCAGCCGCACCGCCGGGTCGGCCGGGAAGGCGCGGACGAACACGTCGATGACGCGCTGCGCGTTCTTCCGCAAGCCCCCCTCGTCGAGCGCGCCCGCGGTGCCGAACACGACTCCCGGTGCGGCGGCTGTCGGCGCGAATGCCGCGGGATCATAGCCGAGCGGCACCACCTCGATCGGCACCCGCACGCCGTTCGCGCGGAAGCACTCGGCGCCCCACCGGCTCGGCACCACGACCAGCCGGCAGCGGTTGAGCGCCGACACCGCCCCGGCTGGGAGTGTGTCCGTTTCCCACATCGTGAGCGCGGCCGATCGACCGCACGGGGCGAAGCGGTGGAGCAGGTGCGGCGGCGCTGCGATGAGCCGCGGCGCGTCGGGAAACCCTTCCGGCAAAGTGAGCAGCGACAGCACGGCGGTCGGGTCGCGGAGGACGTTGACGCCGCGGGCGAGGAGGCCGCGCGCGACTTCGAGGACGACGTGGTCGTAGCCGCCGGGCTTCAGCGCGATGCCGGCGAGGGCCAGCGGCGGTCCGGGCGCTTGTGCCACGGCGGCGGGGCGCTCGCTGAGCAGCTTCGCGGCGAACTCGCGGACTCGACCGCGGGCAAGGAGCCGGCCGCCGCGGACCAGCGCCGGCCACACCGCCCCGACGGTCCGCACCGCCCGCCACTTCCGCCGCACCGCGCGCACCACGCCCATGCCGACCCCCCGCGAGGACGCGCCAGGGTGCGGGTTTGGGAGTGAGGTGTCAAGGGGAAGGTGTCGAAGCCCGGGGACGGCCGTCCCCGGGCTTTCAGGCTTGTGGTGATGATTCAGACTGCCGCCCGAAGCCGTCGTCGCCCAGCAGCGCGAGCATCCCCCAGAAGCCGAACACCGCCCCCGGGACGCAGCACAGGTGCGGCACGTTCAGCGCCGCGGCGGCGCACCCGAGCTGTGCCAGCCGGTAGCCGCGCCGCCGCACCAGGCACACGCCGCCGGCCGCGCTCAGCACCGCCAGCGCCATCGCCGCCGGCCACACCCACCGCAGCTTCGGCGCCAGCTCGGCCGCGGCCCGGTCGTCCTCGGCCTCGGTGTCGCCGTCCGCGGGCGGCGGCGCCAGACCCATCGCGCGCACACCTTCCAGCCGCTCCTTCAGCCACTCCTTGCCGCCGTCCGGGCCGAGGAACTTGGTCAGTACCATCCCGTTCGCCACGAACGACACGAGCCCCACGAGTACCAGGCCGACGCCGGCGAACTTGAGCGTCAGCCGGTTGCGCTTCGGCGACGGGCCGCGGGCGCGGGCGGGCGCCTGGATCAGCACCGGCTCCGTCAGCCGGCCGTCGGCGCGGACGGGGGCGGTGAACGTGGCCTCGCACTCGGGGCACTGCACCGTCTGGCCGAGCCAGTCGGTCGGCACCCGCACGGTGTGCCGGCAGGCCGGGCAGGCGATCACTTCGGTCGTCGGGTCGGGCATCGGTGAAGGAGTGAAGGGGTGAAGGGTGGTTGCCGCTTGCGGCTTCGCGCCGCGGCGCGAAGCCGCAAGCGGCAACAATCCTGGAAGTCGGTCGTCTACACGACATTATCCGGCTTCGCCTGCGGCACCTGGCACAGCTGCTGCACCGGATCCGGGCGGCGCGGCATCAGCAGCTTCGCCGCCAGCGCCGTCCAGCCGGTCTGGTGGTTCGCCCCCAGCCCGCCGCCGTCGTCGCCGTGGAAGTACTCGTAGAAGAGAACGTGGTCGCGCCAGTGCGGGTCGCGGTACTTCGGGTGCCGCCCGAACGCCGGCCGACCGCCGTCCGCCCCCTTCAGGAACAACCCGCTCAGCCGGTCCGACAGATCGTCGGCGACTTCTTCGAGGCTCGCCGTCTTCCCGGAGCCGACCGGGTGCTCGACCTGGAAGTCCGGGCCGTAGTAGTGGTGGAACTTCTGCAAACTCTCGATCAGCAGGTAGTTCACCGGGAACCACACCGGGCCGCGCCAGTTCGAGTTGCCGCCGAACAGCCACGAGTCGGAGTCGCCCGGCACGTACTTCACCCCCAGCGTGTCGCCGTTCATCTTGAGCGTGTACGGGTGGTCCTGGTGGTACTTCGACAGTGCCCGCACCCCGAACGGCGACAGGAACTCGGCCGGGTCCAGCATCCGCTTCAACAGCTTCTTCATGCGGCTGCCGCGCAGCAAGCTCAGCAGCCGCCGCTCGCCGACGCCGGATTCGTTCCAGCGCGATACGAGCGCCGCCAGGTCCGGGCGCTGGTTCAGGAACCAGTCCATGCGGCGGGTGAAGCCCGGCAGCCGCTTCATCGTGTCGGGCTCGAGCGTCTCGACCGCGAACAGCGGGATGAGCCCGACCATCGACCGCACCCGCAGCGTCACCGGCGGGTGGCCGTCGCAGTGGAGCTGGTCGTAGTAGAAGCCGTCGGCGTCGTCCCACAGGCCGCGGCCGGCGCCGCCGAAGTCGGCCATCGCCTCGGCGATGTGGAGGAAGTGCTCGAAGAACTTGCTCGCCAGGTCCTCGTACACCTTGTTGTGCAGCGCCAGTTCCAGCGCCATCCGCAGCATGTTCAGCGAGAACATCGCCATCCACGCGGTGCCGTCGGCCTGGTTGATGTACCCGCCCGTCGGCAGCGGCTTGCTCCGGTCGAACACGCCGATGTTGTCCAGCCCGAGGAACCCGCCCTGGAACAGGTTCCGCCCCTGCGCGTCCTTCCGGTTCACCCACCACGTGAAGTTCAGCAGCAGCTTGTGGAACACGCGCTCCAGGAAGGCGATGTCGCCGCCGTCGCCGCGGCGCTTGCGGTCGATCTGGAAGACGCGCCACGTCGCCCACGCGTGCACGGGCGGGTTCACGTCGGAGAAGTTCCACTCGTAGGCCGGCAGCTGGCCGTTCGGGTGCATGTACCACTCGCGCGTCAGGAGCACGAGCTGGTTCTTGGCGAACTCCGCGTCCACGAGCGCCAGCGGGATGCAGTGGAACGCCAGGTCCCACGCCGCGTACCACGGGTACTCCCACTTGTCCGGCATCGAGATGACGTCGTCGTTGTACAGGTGCCCCCAGTCGCCGTTGCGCACCTTGCCGCGGCCCGGCGGCGGCTTCGGCGGCGCCGCGTCGCCGCGCTCCCAGGTGGTCACGTCGTAGGCGTAGAACTGCTTCGTCCACAGCAGCCCCGCGAACGCCTGGCGCTGAACGAGCCGCGCGTCCGGGTCGTTCATCCCCTCCTGCAGCTCGGCGTAGTACGCGTCCGCCTCGGCCTTCCGCGCGGCGAACACGGCGTCGAAGTCGGCGAACGGGTCGGGGATGGCCTGCCCCGGCATGTCGGGCGCCAGCAGCAGCCGGGCGCGCACGGTGACGGACTTCCCCGCGGGCACGGTGAACCGATACCAGCCGCCGACCTTCGTCCCCTCGGCCGCGGGGTTCACGGCCTTCACGTCGTGGTGGACGATCCGCTCGTGGAAGGCGTCCTTGAAGTGGCCGGTGTCGGCCGACCCGAACAGGAGCGGGCTGTTCGTCTCGTTCTCGGTGAACAGCAGGTCGGGCGCGCCGTCGAAATGGAGGCGGAAGTCGAGCCAGGCGGGGTGGTCGAGGTGCGCCGCGGCCGGGCCGCACCGGCGGGCGCGCGGCTTCGGCGCGCCGTCGCTCCAGCTCCAGGTGTTGCGGTACCACGCCTGCGGGACGACGTGCAGCTCGGCGGCGTCCGGCCCGCGGTTGTGGGCCGTCACCGTCATCAGCACGTCCATCGGCTCCGCCTTCGCGTACTCGACCTCCACGTCGAAGTAGCGGTCGTCGTCGAAGATGCCGGTGTCGACGAGTTCGTACTCGGGCTCCTGGCGGGTGCGGCGGCGCGACTCGGACAGCAGCAGGCTGTACGGGAACTCGCGCTGCGGGTAGCGGTACAGGAACCGCATGTACGAGTGGGTCGGGGTGCTGTCGAGGTAGTGGTACTGCTCCTTCACGTCCTCGCCGTGGTTCCCCTGCTCGTTGGTCAGCCCGAACAGCCGCTCCTTGAGGAACGGGTCGGCGCCGTTCCACAGGGCGAGCGAGAGGCAGAGGCGCTGGCGGTCGTCGGACACGCCGGCGAGGCCGTCCTCGCCCCACCGGTAGGCGCGGCTGCGGGCGTGGTCGTGGGGGAAGTAGTCCCAGGCGTCGCCGCGCGGGGAGTAGTCCTCGCGGACGGTCCCCCACTGGCGTTCCGAGAGGTACGGCCCCCACTTCTTCCACCACGCCGTCTTCTGCTCGGCCTCGACCAGGCGGGCTCGCTCAGGATTCATCCAGTCCCCTCGGCACGGCGGTTGCCTTGATGCTACCCGCCAGGTCGGACGTGCCAAGTTCCGGCCGGCCGTTTTCCCCGACCACGGGGGTGAAGGGAGTGCACGTGCGTGCGGCTCGAACTTGTGCGGGATACGCCCTGGGGGCGGCGGTCGGTGTGCTGCTCGGCGCCTACGTCCGGGGCGGGGCCGACGCCCGGGAGGTGCTGGCCGCCGAGACCGCGCGGACGGTCGAGCTGGACGAGGTCCGCCTGATCCACCTCGACTGCGGTGAGCACCAGTTGCGGCTGGTGAAGGAATTGGCGGTCGGTCGGATCGCCCTCGCCGAGGCGGCAGAGGACGTGCTGGCGGCCGCCCAGGCGCGCCCAGGGTGGCTCGTCGGCCTCGCCCGCACCTTCCCCCACGACCCGGACGACCGCACCCGGGTCGCGCGGGTGCTCGTGGCCTGGGTGAGGGAGCTCACGGCGGCCGACCCGGGCCGGCGGTGCGAGGCCGTCGGCCGCGTGACCGCCGAGTTCGAGGAGATGACGGACGCCGCGGACGATTGACCCCCGGCCGCACGCCCCGCACAATGGCCGGCACCTCCCGGAGGCCGCGCCATGTCCCGCGTCCTGGTCGCCGTCGCGCTCCTCCTCGCCGCCGCGGCCCCCGCCGCCGCCCAACCCGGGGGCCCTCCGGCTCGCCCGCCGAACGTCGTCCTCGTCATGGCCGACGATTTCGGGTACGAGTGCGTCCGCGCCAACGGCGGCACGTCGTACCGCACGCCGCAGCTCGACGCCCTCGCCGCCGGCGGCGTCCGCTTCACACACGCCTTCGCGACGCCGCTCTGCACCCCGAGCCGGGTGCAGCTGATGACCGGCCGGTACAACTTCCGCAACTACGTCCGCTTCGGCCAGTTCCCGTTCGGCGAGCGCACGTTCGCCCAGGTGCTGCGGGAGGCCGGGTACGCGACGTTCATCGCCGGCAAGTGGCAGCTCGCCGGCGGGTTCGACGGCCCCGGCCGTGTCGGGTTCGACGAGTACTGCCTGTGGCAGCTGTTCGAGCAGGCCATGGGCTCGCGGTACGCCGGCCCGAAGCTCCACGCCGCGGGTCGGCTGCTGCCGAACCTGGAGAACCGCTACGGCGAGGACGTGTTCCGCGAGCACGCCGAGGCGTTCGTGCTGAAGAACCGGGAGCGGCCGTTCTTCGTGTATTGGCCGATGGCGCTGACGCACGCCCCGTTCGAGCCGACGCCCGACAGCCGACCCGGGGCGCCGACCGGCCCGGCCACCTTCCCGGACATGGTGGCGTACCTCGACAAGACGTTCGGCGCGTTCGTCGCCTTCCTGGAGCAGCACGGGCTGCGCGAGAACACGCTGATCGTGTTCACCGGCGACAACGGCACCGGCCGGCCGATCACCTCGACGCTCGACGGCCGCCCGATCCGCGGCGACAAGGGGCACACGACGACCGCCGGCACGCACGTCCCGCTCATCGTGAACGGGCCGACGGCCGCGAAGGGGCGTGTCTGTTCCGATCTGATCGATTTCACGGACCTGTTCCCGACGCTGGCCGCGGCCGGCGGCGCGCGGCTCCCCGCGGGTCTCGACGGCCGCAGCTTCCTGCCGCAGGTTCGGGGCGAGGCGGGGACGCCGCGTGAGTGGGTGTTCGGCCACTACGAGCCGCGGCACACCGGGTTCGAGGGGGTGAAGGTGCGCTACGCCCACGACCGGCGCTACAAGCTCTACCAGGACGGCCGGCTGTTCGACATGAGCGCCGACCCGCTGGAACAGACGGCGCTCGCCGCCGACGCGGCGCCGGACGCGCGGCGGGCGCTGCAGGCGGTGCTCGACCGCTACGAGCGCGAGTCGCCGCTGGCGAAGTAAGTGTGGTTCGTCGGAGCCCGGAGCGTGAGCGACGGGCTACGCTGGCCCGTCGCTCACGCTCCGGGCTCCGACGGACCAGCCGTGCATCATTCGTCAGGAGTTTCCCCCATGCCCCGCCTCCTCGCCATCGCCGCGCTGCTCGCGCTCGCCGGCCCCGCGGCCGCCCAGCCGGCCAAGCCGAACATCCTCCTCGTCCTGTCCGACGACCACAGCGCCGCGCACGTCGGCTGCTACGGCAACAAGGAGATCCGTACCCCCAACCTCGACGCACTCGCCAAAACGGGCACGCGGTTCGACCGGTACTACGTCGGCACCCCGCAGTGCGTGCCGTCGCGCGCCACCCTCATGACCGGCCGCAGCGCCATCGCGGTGCAGAACACGCGCTTCTCGGCCCCGCTCGCGGCCGAGTACGCCACCTTCCCCGAACTGCTGAGGCGTGCCGGCTACTTCGCCGGCGTCGCCGGCCGCAGCTTCCACCTCGACGGCTCCGCCACCCCGCCCGAGAGCGAGGACGTGTTCCGTCGCTTCGACCTCCGCACGTTCCCGCGCCGCCTCGACTTCGTGAAGACGAACGGCACCCGCGACGGCATCCTCGCGCAGTTCCGCGAGTTCCTCGACGCCGTGCCGAAGGACAAGCCGTTCGTGCTGCAGCTGTGCTTCTCCGACCCGCACCGGCCGTACACCCCCGGCGGCGTCCCGCAGCCGCACGACCCGGCGCGGCTCACGCTGCCGCCGTTCTACCCCGACACGCAACTCGTGCGGCAGGACTACGCCGCGTACTACGACGAGATCAGCCGGTTCGACGCCGACCTCGGCACGGTGCTGGAAGAACTGCGCCGCCGCGGACTCGACGCGAACACGCTGGTGGCGGTGTCCGGCGACAACGGGGCGGCGCAGTTCCGCGGCAAGGGGACGCTGTACGAGTTCGGCATCCGCTGCCCGCTGGTCGTGCGCGGGCCGGGCGTCCGCGCCGGGGCGGTGGTGTCCGAACTGGTGTCGGGCGAGGACGTCGCGCCGACGTTCCTGAGCGCCGCGGGCGTGGAGGTGCCGCGCGAGATGACGGGCAAGAGCTTCCTGCCGCTGCTGCGCGGGGAGAAGCACGACCCGCGGCGGTTCGTGTTCGCGCAGCGCGGCGCGCACGGCTCGGGCCTGCCGACGAACACGGCGCTGTTCGACCTCGGCCGGTGTGCGGTCGGGCCGCGGCACAAGCTGATCTACAACGCCCTGTGGCAGTTGCCGTACTGGCCGGTGGACTTCGCCGGCGACGCGATGTGGAAGGAGCTGGAGCAGCGGAACCGCGACGGGCAGCTGCCGGAGTTGGTGCGGCGGTTGTACTTCAGCCCGACGCGGCCGATGTTCGAGGTGTACGACCTACAGACCGACCCGCACGAGCTGACGAACCTGGCCGGCCGCCCGGAGGCGGCGGCGGTCGAGCGCGAGCTGAAGGCGGCGCTGCAGGAGTGGATGATTCTTCAGCGGGACTTCGTGCCGCTGCCGGTGCCGCCGGGCGCGCAGTCGAAGAAGAAGAAGGATTGACCCGTAGGTCACAGGAGTGTCTGTGGGGTGCTGGTCCCCATCGATCGTGGACAACCCCCTCACCCCGCGTGCTTCGCCGCGACCCTCTCCCCCGAGGGGAGAGGGTGGGACCGGCCGGACCCCATCACGGGCGGGCATCGAAGCGCGGACGTCGGGTTTGCGTCCGCGCGTGGTTGCCCACCCGTGATGAAGTTTGGGTGCCTCCCACCCTCTCCCCTCGGGGGAGAGGGTCGCGGCGAAGCACGCGGGGTGAGGGGGTTAACCACGATCGATGGGGACCGGTGCCGCGTCCGCAATCCGACAACCTGCGGATCAAGACCCCCGCCCCGCCCGGTAGCGGCGGATCAGCGCGTTCGTGGACGAGTCGTGCCGCACCTCGCCGTCGCCGCTCAGCTCCGGCACGATCCGCTGCGCCAGCACCTTCCCCAACTCCACGCCCCACTGGTCGAACGAGCCGATGTCCCACACCACGCCCTGCGTGAACACGCTGTGCTCGTACAGCGCGATCAGCGACCCCAGCGCGAACGGCGTCAGCCTCTCCAGGAACAGCACGTTCGACGGACGGTTGCCGGGGAACGTCTTGTGCGGCACCAGCGCCTCCGTCACGCCCTCGGCGCGCACCTCGTCGGCCGTCTTCCCGAACGCCAGCGCCTCCGCCTGCGCCAGCACGTTCGCGGTCAGCAGGTCGTGGTGAATGCCGTGCGGGTTCAGCGACTTCCCGAACATCACGAAGTCGCACGGGATCAGGTTCGTCCCCTGGTGGATCAGCTGGTAGAAGCTGTGCTGCCCGTTCGTCCCCGGCTCGCCCCAGTACACCGGCCCGGTCGCGTAATCGACCTCCGCCCCGGACAGCGTCACACGCTTGCCGTTGCTCTCCATCGTGAGCTGCTGGAGGTACGCCGGGAAGCGCTTCAGGTACTGGTCGTACGGCAGCACCGCTACCGACTGCGCCCCGAAGAAGTCCACGTACCACACCGTCAGCAGCCCGAGCAGCGCCGGCAGGTTCTGGGCGAACGGCGCCGTGCGGAAGTGCTCGTCCATCGCCCGGAACCCGGCGAGCATCTCGCGGAACCCGGCCGGGCCGGCCGCGAGCATCGTGCTCAGGCCGATCGCCGTGTCCATCGAGTACCGGCCGCCCACCCAGTCCCAGAAGCCGAACATGTTCGCCGTGTCGATGCCAAACTTCGACACCTCCGCCGCGTTCGTGCTGACGGCGACGAAGTGTTTGGCCACCGCCTTGTCGTCCTTCAGTGCCGCCAGCAGCCAGTCGCGGGCGCTGGTGGCGTTGGTCATCGTCTCCTGCGTCGTGAACGTCTTCGACGACACGATGAAGAGCGTCTCGGCCGGGTCGAGGTCGCGGACGGCCTCGGTGAAGTCGGTGCCGTCCACGTTCGACACGAACCGGAAGGTGCGGGTGCGGTCCGTGGTGTTCCGCAGCGCCTCGTAGGCCATCACCGGCCCCAGGTCGCTGCCGCCGATGCCGATGTTCACGACGTTGCGGATCACCTTCCCCGTGTGCCCCTTCCAGTCGCCGGAGCGAACGCGGTCGGCGAACGCGGCCATGCGGTCGAGCGTGTCGTGAACGTCCGGCACGACGTTCTTGCCGTCGAAGTTGACGGTGCTGCCGCGCGGCGCCCGCAGCGCCGTGTGGAGGACGGCGCGGTTCTCGGTGACGTTGATCTTCTCGCCGCCGAACATCGCCTCGATGCGGCCGCGCAGCTCGCACTCGTCGGCGAGTTGAAGGAGGAGCTTGAGCGTGTCGTCGGTGACGCGGTTCTTGGAGTAGTCGAGGAAGACGCCGGCGGCCTCGGCGGTGAGGCGCTCGCCGCGCGTCGGGTCGGCGGCGAACAGCTCGCGGAGGTGCGTGGACTTCAGTGCGGCGTGGTGGGCCTGGAGGTCGGCCCACGCCGGCAGGCGGGTCAGGCGGGCGGTCATGGCGGCTCCGGGGCTGGGGTCCGTGGGGGCACCGCTTCGTGGCATTGCGCCGCGGAGCCAAAGGGTCACGATTCCGTCCGAGCTGGTTTCACCGGTCCCGCGTGTTGTACCGAATCCCGCCGCTTCAAGAACAGCGTCGTCCACACGCCGAACTCGAACCGACATTGGACATTGAGGGCCGGCCCCCTCGGGATTCGTTCGTTGCGTCCGCTCGGACGGGTGCGATACGATGGGGTAGTTGCTCGAAACCCCGCGCCGCGTCGGTCACGAGGCATGCCGAACCCGGCCGCCTGCCATGCTCCAGCTCGTCAGCACCAAGCGGGACCAGCCGATCAGCAAGCTCCTGGACGCCGCGTGCGTGATCGGCCGCGACCCGGGGAGCGACCTCTGCCTGCCCGACCCGTCGGTCTCGCGGCGGCACGCGCGCGTCTGGCGCGAGGGAGACGAGTACTGGGTCGAGGACCTGCAGAGCCGTTGCGGCACGCTCCTGAACGGGGTTCCCGTCCAGGGGAAGTCCCCACTCCGCTCCGGCGACACGCTCACGATCACGACCACGAAACTCCGCGTCCTCCCCGACGACCTGTCGTTATTCAGCCCGGGCCTGACGCCCCCCGCCGGCCCCCCGGACGTGTCCCGCGCGGGCGACGGGCCGACGCTCTATGGCGCCAGCGCGTCGGGCGTCTCCCCCCGCGGCCGCCGCCGACGAGCCGGTGGGGTGGTTTTTGGAGAAGCTCGACGCCAACGCGACGGTCGTCGTGGCGCCGGGGGCGAGCCCGGAGGAGTCGGCCCGCCGGCTCGGAGTGCTGTTCCGCATGTCCCGCGAGTTCACCGCCGAGAAGTCGCTCGATGTCTTCGCCCAGCTCGTCGTCACCCGCCTGATGGAGAGCTTCCCCAAGGCCACGCGGGGCAGCTTCGTCGTCTCCGACCCGAGTACGGGCGCGCTCCTGCTGAAGTACGGCACCTCCCCGGATAACCCGGGCCTGAGCCAGACGCTCGCCCGCCGCGCCCTGGACGAGTCGCGCGGGTTCATCTACGAGCGAACCGCCGAGGACCCGTTCGCCAGCGCCAGCATCACGGAGTTCAACATTTCCTGCGCCATGTACGCCCCCCTCCTGTGGCAGGAGCAGAAACTCGGCGTGTTGTGCGTGGACGACCAGCGGACCCGGCGCAGCGTGTTCGGCGAGGACGACCTGCGGCTGTTCGTGGCGGTGGCGCAGATGGCGGCACCGGCCCTCGCCAACCACAACCTCCAGAAGGACGTGGCGAGGGAGGGGCAGGTCAGGGCCAACCTCCTGCGGCAGTTCTCGCCCAAGGTGGCCCAGCGCCTCCTCAGCCACCGCGGCCGGATCCGGCTCGGCGGCACCCGCGGCGGGGTCACCATCCTCTGCTCCGACATCCGCGGGTTCACCCGGACCGCCCGCGACATGGAGCCGGACGACGTGGTGGACCTGCTCAACGCCTACTTCGCCCGCCTCGTGCCGATCCTGTTCGCCCACGGCGGCACAGTGGACAAGTTCGTCGGTGATGCCATTCTGGCCGTGTTCGACAGCACCGACGCGGACCCCGACCAGTACCGTAGCGCCGTGCGCGCGGCCGGGAAGATGCAGGCCGCCGTCCGCGAACTGAACGCCCGGCGGGCCGCCGCCGGGCACGTCTGCTGCGGCGTCGGCATCGGCATCCACTGTGGGGAGGTCATACACGGGTTCGTGGGGTCGGCCGACCTGATGCAGTTCACCGTCATCGGCGACGCGGTCAACGCCGCCTCGCGGTACTGCGCGGGCGCCCGGGACGGCGAAATCCTCATCAGCCCCGAGGTCTACGAACACGCCTGGAAGGTCGTGAAGGCGCAGATGGACTACGTCAAGACCAAGGACAACGAGCAGCTGAAGGTGTTCCGCGTGGCCGAGGTGATCGGCAACGCGGGCGGCGGTCGGGCGTGAGGTTCGCAACGGGCTCTGACGCGCGGATGAGGGTGAGGTATTCAACGGTCGTGGCCGGATCCCCTGGTCAGGCCCACGCTCCGGCGGGTGAGACGCGTTCCAACCATTCGCTTCCGCCCGGTTCGCCGGGCGGAAGTCGTTTCGTGAGCGGTACCTGCGCCCGTCGCGCATTTCGGACGTGCGTCATTCAAATTCCGTGACATGTTCCCGCGACCCGGTGGGGGCGCGGCGGGAGAATCACTTCCCGCCCGTCAGCCCCAGCGGTGGAGGGGGCCGCCGCGGGCGAACAGCGGGTCGATCCGCCGCGCCACGTCCGGGTCGTCCTCCAGCGGCGGCGGCATGTGCGGCTTCAGCCGGGCGTCGATCACCAGCGGCCCGGTGCAGCCCCAGTGCTTCCGCCGCGTACTTGCCCCGACGCCCCACACGTCCGACGCCGGGTCGCTCCGCGTGAACACCACCCACACGAAGTTCTCGACCGAGCGGGCGACGAAGTCCGGGTCGTCCACCACCAGGAGGCAGGGGACAGGAGACAGGAGACGGGAAGCAGGGGCCAGCGCGGCGCACAGGCGGAGGATGTCCGGGTCGCCGTCCGGTTCCTGTCCCCTGTCTCCTGTCTCCTGCCCCCTGACCCCTGGGCCGCGGACCGCCACCACGCCCGGCAGCACCACCCGCGGGTCGCCGAAGCCGGCCGGCAGCGCGAAGCCCGCCGGCAGCGCCGTCGCCAGCTCGCGCCGCTTCGGACCCGCGGCGGCGACCACCAGCTTGCTGCCGGCGTTCAGCCCCAGGCCGGCGCTGTAGTCCAGCGTGTCGGCCGTGGTCCGCGTGTGGAAGTGCAGGTCCGTCTCCCAATCGACCCGCTCCAGGACGTGACGGAAGAACCCGGCCACGTCGTGGATGTCGAGGTCGGGGGCGTCCTCCTTCGCGGCGATGAACAGGTACTTCGCCAGCGACAACTGCCCCTGCCCGAGCACGGCACTGGCGATCGTCAGCAGCTCCTGTGGCTTCCGCCGCTCGGCGTAAGGGACGTACCGCTCGCTGCCGATGGCGAGGAGCAGCGGGTGAACCCCGGCCGCGTCCACGGCGTGGACGGCGTGCAGGCCGGGGATCACCGTCGGGATGACGGGGCCGGTCAGGTCGTGGATCAGCTCGCCGAACGACGTGTCCTCCTGCGGCGGCCGGCCGACGACGGTGAACGGCCAGATCGCGTCGCGGCGGTGGTGGACCGCTTCGACCGTCATCACCGGGAACGGGTGGGTGAGGCTGTAGTAGCCGAGGTGGTCGCCGAACGGGCCTTCGGGTTTGGTGCGCGATGGGTCGATGAACCCGCGGATGACGAAATCCGCCTCCGCGGGCATCGGCAGGGGCCGCAACCCCTCCCCCCTGCCCCCTCCCCCAGGGGGAGAGGGGGAGTCTGCAAAAACCAGGCTCAGCCGCCGGCCGCCGATCGCGGCGGCGAAGGCGAGCTCGGGCAACCCCTCCGGCAGCGGCATCACCGCGGCCAGCGCCAGCGCCGGGGGGCCGCCGACGATGATGTTCACCGGCAGCCGCTCGCCGCGCCGCACCGCCGCCGCGTGGTGGACGCCGATGCCGCGGTGAATCTGGTAGTGCAGCCCGCACTCGCGGTCCGGGTCGTAGTCGTTGCCGCCGAGCTGGACGCGGTACATGCCGAGGTTCGACCGCATCCAGCCGGGCCGGTCGGGGTCTTCGGTGTACACCGCCGGCAGCGTCACGAACGGGCCGCCGTCCATCGGCCAGCATTTGAGCTGCGGCAGCTGCGACAGCGTGGTGCGGCCGGCGAGGATCGGGCCGCGGCGGACGAATTTGGGGCGCAGCTTCCACGCGGCGAGCGGCACGTCCCAGTAGCGCCACGGCCGGCGGGCGAAGTTGCCCGGATCGACCTTCAGCTCGACGAGCTTGCGGACGGTGGCGAGGGCGTCGCGGAACAGGAAGCGCGCCCGGGCCGGGGTGCCGAACAGGTTCGACGCCATCGGGAACGGCGTGCCGCGGACGCGCTCGAACAGCAGCGCCGGCCCGCCGGCCCGGTAGACGCGACGGTGGACGGCGGCGGCGTCGAGGAGCGGGTCGATCTCGGCCGGGAGGCGGACGAGCTGCCCGGTCCGCTCCAGGTCGGCGACGCACGCGCGCAGGTTCGGGTATCCCATCCGGCTCCCGGTTCGTGTGCGGAAAGCTCACCCGTGACAACGGGTGGGTGCGGGTCTAACCGCCCTCGCGAGGCGCGGTTAACCCCGTCCCCCACACGGCCCCGAATTCGCGCCCGCGCCAACCTATCGGCTCAGACCGGAAGTTCCGTCAGGAAGTAGAGTCATTTACGGGTAATCGGGTGCGAACACACTGGAAGCCGCCGGCGGGGAAGGTATTGTGGAATCGGGATTCCATCCTCCCGGGTCGCCGCCCATGCCGGCTCTACCGTCGCGCCCGACCGTCCTGCTCGTCGACGACGAGCCGATGATCCGCGAGCTCGGTCGCACCATCCTGGAACAAGCCGGGTACGCGGTCGTCACCGCCGACGACGGCGACACCGGCGTGGCGGCGTACGAGGCGCACCGGCCGGCGCTGGTGGTGATGGACGTGACGATGCCGCGGATGTCCGGGCGGGAGGCGTTCCTCCGCATCCGCGCCCTCGACCCGGCGGCCCGGGTGCTCCTCTCGACCGGGTACACGACCGAAGACCTGGCGAGCCTGTCCGGCCCGGTCGGGATGCTGCCGAAGCCGTACCGCCCGACCGACCTCCTCGCCGCCGTCCACGCCGCCCTCCCCGGGGCGACTCCGTAGCGCCACTTCCAGCCCGGCACCCATCGTTCTATTCCGATCCGGCAAGCGGGGCGGACTACGGGATTTCTGCGGCCCGGCGGTTGCGGCCGACCCTACCGCCGACGACAATACACCTCCCACCGTCGTCGCCCTCCCGCCGGGAGCCTCCCCGATATGCCCGCCCGTCTCCTCCCGCTCGTCGCCTTCCTCGTGGCGGCGCTCGGCGTCCCGGCCGTGGCGCAGCCGCCCACCCCGGACCAGCAGGCCGCGCAGCTCCTCGCCGCCGGACAGAAGGCGTTCAACGACGCCAACCCCGCCTTCGCCGCCGACCGGTTCCGCGAGTTCCTCGGCAAGTTCGGCGGCCACAAGGACGCCCACGCCGCCCGCTACGGCCTCGGCCTGGCGCTGCTGGAAATCCAGCCGCCCGACTACCCGAAGGCGGTCGAGGCGCTGGCCCCGGCGGCGAACGAGAAGGCGTTCCCCGACCAGCCGCTCGCCCTGTACTACCTCGCCGCCGCCCAGCGCGGCCTCGGCCACAAGGAACTGTCCGAAGGCGTCGCCCGGCCGAACGAACTGCCGCAGCGCACCCAGGCCGCGAACGGCCGCTTCACCGAGGCGCTGAAGCACTTCACGCTGTCCCGCGAGGCGTTCGAGAAGAAGCCGGACGCCGACTGGGCCGCCCGCGCCCGCTGCGACCAGGCCGAGATGGAACTGCGGCTCGGCAAGCACAAGGAGGCCCGCGCCACCGCCGAGCCGTTCGCCAAGGACGCGGGGCTGGCGCAGAACAAGAGCCGGCCGCTCGGCCTGTACTACCACGGCGTCGCCAGCTTCCTCGTCGCCGACTACCCCGCGGCCGGCAAGTCGCTGAGCCTGCTGGCGCCGTTCGAGCAGCCGTTCGGCCCGCACGCGCGCTACCTGCGCGGCCGGGTCCACGCCAACGCCGGCGAGAAGGCCGAGGCCGCCGCCGCGTTCGACGCCGTCATCAACGGTTTCGAGAAGCAGAAGAAGGACGCCCAGGCCGCGCTCGGGCAGCCGGACCGCTTCAAGAACGACCCGTGGGAAAAAGCCCGCCTCGAAGCGCTGGTGAAGGGGCCGGTTCCCGACTACGTCGCCGGCAGCGTCTTCTACGGGGCGTGTCTCGGCTACGAGGCGGGGCGCTTCGGCGAGGCGCTCGGCAAGTTCCAGGCGTTCGTCAAGGACAACCCCGCGTCGGCGCTCAAGGACGACGCGCAGCTGCGGGCCGGGTTCTGCCTCGTGCAGACGAAGCAGAACGACGAGGCGCTGAAGGCGCTTCAACCGCTGGCGAACCACCCGAAGCTCGCCGACCAGGCGCTCTACTGGCTCGGCAAGGCGCACGCCGGCCGGGCCGCCGCCGCCGACCCGAACAACGCCCCGCAGAAGGCGCAGCTGCTGAACGAGGCGCTCGGCGCGCTGCGGCAGGCGAGCGACCGCGCCAACCAACTCGCCGGCTCCGACCCCAGCGCGAAGGGCCGCCGCGCCGAGATTCTGCTCGAACTCGCCGACACGCACCTCACCGCGAAGCAGCCGGCCGACGCCGCCCGCACCTACGAGGCGATCCTCAACGAGAAGCTCCTCCCCGAGCGCGCCGAGGAGACGCTCGACCGGCTCGTCAGCGCGCTGCACCTGGCCGGCGACTTGCAAGGCTCCGACGCCCGCGCCGCCGCGTTCGCGCAGCAGTTCCCGCAGAGCCCGCTCCTGCCGTCGGTGCTGTTCCGCGTCGCGGAGAACCAGTACGCCCGCGCCGACAAGGCCGGCAAGGAAAACAACGCCGCCGCCGCGAAGACGGGCTTCGCCGACGCCGCCAAGAAGTACGAGGCGGTGGTGGCGAAGTTCCCCGAGTTCGAGCGGGTACAGCGGGCGCGCTACGGGCTGGCGCTGTGCCACGTCGCCGCCGCGGACTACGAGAAGGCCGCCGAGGTGCTCGACCGCATCCCCGGCCCCGACCGCACCGGCGACCTCGCGGCGGTGCCGTTCGTGCTGGCCGACTGCCTGATCCGCCTCGCCCCGGCGAAGGCCGACGACGCCCTGGAAGACAACAAGCTCCGCGAGAAGCTCGGCAAGGCGGCCGACATGCTCGACGCCTTCGTGGCCGCGAACCCGAAGGCGCCCGAGGCCGCCGACGCGCTGGTGAAATTCGGCTACTGCCAGAAGCGGCTCGGCATCCAGCTCGCCCCCGGGAACGAGCGGAACGAGGCGCTCACGAAGGCCCGCGCCGCGTTCGACCGGGTGGCGAAGGACTTCCCGCAATCGCCCGTCGCGGGGAACGCGGCGCTGGAGCGGGCGCAGGTGCTGGCGCTCGTCGGCGACAAGGGCGGCGCCGTCAACTCGCTGGCCGCGTTCGCCAACGACCCGCTGGCCAAATCCCCCGTCGCGCCGCTGGCGTTCGTGGCGCGGGCCACGCTGCTGCGGGAGCAGAACCAGGCCGGGAACGCCGCCGGCGTCATGCAGGACGCCCGCACCCGCTTCGAGGGACAACTGAACGGCGACGCCGCCCGCAAGGACTGGGTTCACCTGCTGCGCTACCACCACGCGGTGGCGCTGTTCGAGAGCGGCAAGTCGCCGGAGGCGCGGAACCTGTTCGACCAGGTGACGCGCGAGGCGGTGCAGAAGCCGATCGGCGCCGAGGCGGGCTTGCGCGGCGGGCAGTGCCTCGTGGACGAATCGAAGAAGGCGCTCGCGGAGGCCGAGAAGGCGAAGGGGATGGCGAAGGCCGACCAGCTCGCCGCGGCCGACGCCAAGGTGAAGGGGGCGAAGGCGGGGCTGGTGGAGGCCGCGAAGGTGCTGGAGCGGCGGGCCGACGAGTTCAAGCCGCACCAGCCGCAGGCCGAGGTCCGCGCCCGGATGCTGTACGACGCCGCCTGGGCGTACAAGGCCGCCGCCGCCGACCCGGCTTCCGCCTACACGAAGCTGATTGCCGAGTTCCCGAACCTGTCGCTCGCCGTGGAAGCGCGGTTGGAGCTGGCCGAGCTACTGGCCGACGCCAACAAGCACGACGACGCGGCGAAGCTGCTGAAGGAGGCGCTCGACGCCGAGCCGACGGACAAGAGCCCGCCGCCGGACACGACCGACCGGGTGCGGGTGCGGTACGGGGCGGCGCTGTTCGCCAAGAAGGACGTGGCCGGGGCGCTGGCGCAGTTCGACGCCGTGGCCGGGAACGAGAAGTCGGCGCAGCGCGGGGTGGCGCTGTACCGCGCCGCCGAGTGCCTGATGGCGACCGGCAAGACCGACGAGGCGCGGGCGAAGCTGGTGACCTTCCGCGACAACGGGGCGTTCCACAACGTGCCGGGCGTCAGCGACCGGGCGGTCTTGCGGCTCGGGCACGCCCTCGGCGAGTTGAAGCAGTGGGAGCCGAGCCGGCAGACGTTCGAGACGCTGATCAGCCGGTACGGCGACGGCAACGCCTGGGCGGTGGACGCCCGCTACGGCATGGGCTGGTCGTTGCAGAACCAGGGCCGCTACGACGACGCGGTGAACCAGTACGCGCAGGTGGCGCAGAAGACGGCCGACGACCGGGCCGGCAAGGCGCACCTTCAGATCGGCCTGTGCCGCGCCGCTCAGAAGCGCTGGGACGACGCCGGGAAGGCGTACGCGACGGTGTACTTCGGCACGTTCCCGGTGGAGTTGCAGGCGGCGGCGATGGTCGAGCACGCCCGGGTGTTCGTGGAGCAGAAGAACCTGACGGAGGCGACGCGGCTGCTGGACCGGGTGCCGCGCGAGCTGCCGGCGGACAGCCCGTGGGCGGCCGCGGCGCGGGAGCTGCGGCAGCGGATCGGGAAGCAGTGACGGGGGAAACAGCTTGTGGGTGAGTCCGCTTGCGGCTTAGCGCTGCCCAGCGCTAAGCCGCAAGCGGACTCACCCACAAGCCACCCACTCAGCGCGTGTCCAGCAGCTCGACGCGGAACACGAGCGTGGCGTTCGGGCCGATCAGGCCGCCGGCGCCGCGGCTGCCGTAGGCCTGCTCCGGCGGGATGTGCAGCACCCGCGTGCCGCCCACCTTCATCCCGGGAATGCCGTCCTTCCAGCCCACGATGACCTGGCCGAGGCCGAACTCGATCGGCTCGCCGCGCTTCACGCTGCTGTCGAAGATGGTGGCCTTGTCGTCGGTCAGCCAGCCGGTGTAGTGGACCTTCACCCGAGCGCCGGCCTGCACCTCCTTGCCGGTCCCGACCACCTCGTCGTGGTACTTCAGCCCGGGCGACCCCATATCCTGCCACTGGTCCGCAGGCAGGTCGGGCCGCTTCAGCTTCTCTTCCATCGGTGTGTCCTCTGTTGTAGAGTCGCTCGCCCCGGCGAGCGGCCGGCGTAAGCGGGCTGTTGTTCCGCGCTTCTGACGCCCCGAGGAACAGCCCGCTCACGCGGGCCGCTCGCCGGGGCGACGTAGCGTCACTTCGTCCCGAACAGCTCGATCTCGAACACCAGCGTGCTGTTCGCCGGGATGCCCGGCCGGCCCCGCGCGCCGTAGGCCAACTCCGACGGGATGCGCAGCCGCCGCACACCGCCCACCTTCATCCCCGGAATCCCCTCCTGCCACCCCTTGATGAGCATCTCCAGCGGGAACTCGGCCTTCTCGCCGCGCTTCACGCTGCTGTCGAACATGCTCGCGTCGGCGTCGGTCAGCCAGCCGGTGTAATGGATCGTCACGGTGTCCCCGGCCTTGGCCGCGTCGCCCTTGCCCACCTTCGCGTCCCACACCTCGACGCCGCACGGGAGCTTCTTCCACTCCTTCGACTTCAGGTCCGGCCGCGACGGCAGCTTCGCCCCGTCCTGGGCGACCAGCCCGTGACCGCCGGCGACGACGGCCGCGGCGGCGAGGGCGAAGGCGGACAGCACACGCATCGGAACTCCTCCGGGGGCGAAAAACGGGCCACGCTGGTATACGGATTCGGCCCCGGCGAGCCGCCCGCCGTCAGGCGGCGGGTGCGTCACACGTTACCCGGCCCCTTACGGGGCTCGGCTCGCCGCGTCGTCGTCGCGCTCGGCCGCCGGCGCACGCGCTTCAGCTTCGGCACCGGCACGTCGTGCTCGTCCTCGATGTCGCCGACGATCTCCTCCAGCACGTCCTCCATCGTGATCAGCCCGAGCACCTTCCCCGCCTCGTCGCGCACCACCGCCATCGGCCGGTGCGACTTCTGGAACAGCTTGAAGGCGTTGGCGATCGACTCGCCGGGGTCGAGGAACGTGGCCGGGTACATGGCGTCCTCCAGGACCACCAACCCGGACGTGCTGAACAGGAAGAACAGGTCCTTGGTGTTGACGATGCCGACGATGTTGTCCGGGGTGCCCTTGTACACCGGCATCCGGGTGTGCGCCCCGAGCCGGGCCGTCTCCAGCACCTTGTCCGGCGGCGAACTCACCTCCAGGCCGATCACCTTGTCCCACGCCACCATGCTGTCGGCGACCGTCTTCTCGCGGAGGGCGAACACGTTCATCACCATGTCGGCCTCGGCCGCGCCGATCTCCCCCGCCTCCTCGCTGTCCTCGACCAGCAGCCGCAGTTCCTCGACGGTGTGGACCTCGCCGTCGTCGGTGCTCCCCTTGTAGCCGAGGCGGCGGAGGAACCAGTTGCTCGACCCGTTCATCAGGGTGATGAGCGGGCTGGTGACGCGGGTGAACCAGTTGACCGGGACGGCGATCAGGAGCGAGATCCGCTCGCTCGACTGGAGCGCCGCCAGCTTGGGCATCTGCTCGCCGAACACGACGTGGAGGTAGGTGATGATCCCGAGGGTGACGCTGATCGACACGATTCGCGTGAGCAGCCCGGCGTCGCCGCCCGGCAGTGTGGCGAACAGCGGGTGGAGCGCCTCGTGGATGGCGGGTTCGCTGACGAACCCGAGGGCGAGGCTGGCGACGGTGATGCCCAGCTGGCAGGCGGCGACGCTGCGGTCGAGGTCGGTGACCGCGGCCATGAGTGCGGCGGCCCCGGCCTTCCCCTGGTTGACGAGCTCCTCGACCCGGGTGCGCCGCACGGACACGAGCGCGAACTCGGCGGCGACGAAGAACCCGTTGATGCCGACGAGGATGGGAATGGCGATCAGACCGACGACGGTTTTAGCGGTGTTCGGCCCGTCGGGGTCGGCGGCGAAGAGGGCGACAGCGAAAAGTGCGGGTGACAAGTGGGCTCGTGTGTGAGGAACTGGGCCGGGCGGCGGGTATTCTACGAGCGAATGCCGCGCCGGGGGCGGCTCCACGGCCGTGTCGCTCCAACGTACTTTCGTCTGGCCGACTCAATGCTTCTGGTGACCCCCCGGGGGGGCGGCCAGACACAATGAGCCTCGCCCGGTCGTCAGTCCCACTTCCGCAGCTCCTCGACCACCCCGCGGACCTCGTTCTTCCGCTTCTCGAACACCGCGAACAGGGCCAGAATCGCCGCCCCGAGCACGATCCCGGAGGCGTACCAGACCCAGGTTTGCGCCCGGTCCACGGCGGCGTGCCAGATCATGGCGAACACGTCCAGCAGGAGGAAGCCGGCGCCGAGGAACAGGAACGCCCGCACCCGCAGCAGGATGCCGCCGAGGATGCCGGCGACGCAGAACACCGCCAGCACGACCGGCAGCCACAGCGATTCGCCGACGCCAGCGATGAACATGTCCGCGGCCGACGACACGTACAGCAGCCCGACGCCGGCGTAGCGGAGCCCGGTTGCGAGTTCCGGCTTCAGCTCGCGGCGGTTGACGTGTTCGGCGACCAGCACGATCAGCGCCAGCGGGATGACCCACACCTGCGGATGAACCGTGGCCGGGACGCCGGTGTGCGCCAGCAGCGACCACACGCCGGCGTTCGCCGCGAGGGCCGCGAGCACGGCCCAACCGAACGATCGGCGCTGCAGCGCGACCAGCCCGTACAGCAGCCCGCCGAGGAACCACAGGCCGGCGTAGGAGTCGAAGTGTTGGGGCAGCTTTTCGAGGTAGCCGAGGAACGGCCGCAGGCCGGGGGCGGCGTCGTCGGCGAAGGCGAGGACGAACCCCGGCGGCTTCGTCCAGAACGCCAGCAGCGGCACCAGCGGCAGCAGCACGCCGGTGCGCCACAGCGGCCCGGAAAGGACGGTCAGCCGCCGCCGCTCCGCCACCTCCGCGGCGCCGACGCCGAGGAACGCCAGGAGCATGACGACGAACGTCCAGTAGCGGACGAGGGCGCCGACGAACAGCTCGGGGAGGTTGAGGCGGACGTGGGCGAAGAACAGGACGAGGAGCAGCTCGGCGAGGTAGACGTAGGCGGTGCGGCGGCGTTCGGGCAGGCCGAGCGGGTCGGGGCCGGGGCGCAGCGCCGCCGCGAGTGCGAGGCCGACGAGCGCCGCGATTGCGGCAAGGATTGCCAGCGTTTCCGGGAGGTCGAGCGGCGTGCGGCGGATGGTCGGGGTCGGGTCGAACGCGAGCACCTGTTGCAGCAGCACGACCGCGAGCGCCGCGAGGGACGCGGCCGCGAGGACGGCGCCGGGCCGCCGCAGCGCCGCGACCGGTGCCGTCAGGCAGGCCGTGGCGCTCGCGACGAGCGCGACGAACGCCCAGCCGTTCCGCTTCAGCCACACGGCCGGCTCGGCCGGGTCGGGCGCGGCCCAGCCGGTGAGGGCGAGCGCGGCGGCGGCGAGGAGGACGGCCGTGGAGCGCAGTTGAGCGGCGAACGGCGCCTTTCGCGCCAGCAGCCCCGCGGCGACGGCCAGGAGCAGAACCGCGACCGGCCCGCCGAGGCGGTTGGCGAGCGTGAACGGGGCGACGGCCAGCGCCGTCGCGAGGAGCCCGGCCGCGGCGGCTACGACCGCCTCGGCCGCGATCAGGCGGCGCCACCGGTAGCCGACGCGGACCGCGGGGCGGGCGAGCCATGCGGCTAGAGCTGCGACGAGCAGCGCGTACCCGGCGAGCCCGACCGGCGAACCCCAGTGGCGGAACGCCGGCCCGGGACCGACCAGCGCCGCCGCCACCAGCCCCGCGGCGACGACAACCAGCCAGCTGCCGCGACACAGCAGCGGCGCGCGGAACAGCGCCGCCGTCAGGGCGAGCCCCACGGCCGCCCACGCGGCGGCGAGCGTCTCGAACGACAGGCGCGACCCGGCTCCGTCGAGCGGCAGCACGGCGCACGCGGCGATCACGCCGGCGATCATTCCGGCGAAGCCGACGACGTGCGCCCGCAGTTCCGGGTCGTGCGGCGTCGCGCGGTTGAAGCACGCCCACGCCGCGGCGGCCAGCAGCGGCCCGCCGACGAGGCCGAACTCGGCGAACGCGGGGTCGAGCCCGCGGTCGGGATGCACGAACAGCTGCGCGGCCGCCACGAGCGCGATCAGCCCGACACCGAACAACCCCGCCGCCGCCTGGAGGTCGAGCAACTGCCCGCCGGGCACCCGGCGTTCGGCCGCGATCCACAGCGCCGCCCACGCCACCACGCTGCCGACGGCCAACATCACGAGCCGGAGGTTCTCGACGGGGCCGAACGCGCCGCCGGCGGTGACCACGCCCAGGGCGTAGCCGCCGGTGACGGTCGCGGTGAACGCCAACCCCGCGGCGAAGGCGTAGCCGGGGAGGCGTTCGCGCGCCGCCGTGCCGGCCAGGCCGAGCACCACCAACGCCATCGGCACCACGTTCGACCACGTCCAGCCGATCCGGGCGAAGATCGATTCCTCGGCCGGTCCGCTCGGCGTCAGCCGGCTCAGCCCGAGCCGCGCCACGTCGGCCGTGAGCGTGACCACGACCACGACCGAGCCGGCGAGGAAGAGGTAGGACCAGAACGCCGCGGCCGGCGTGGCGCCGGGGCGGAAGCCGATTCGGTCGGCGGCGTGCGCGAGCGGCCGGCGCGCGAACACGAGTGCCGACCCGGCCACGAACGCGGCCGCCATCCCCCATCGCAGCGCCGACGCCGCGGCGAGTTGCGGGCCGAATGTGCCCGCGGCCAGCAGCGGAAGCGTCAGCAGTAGCAGGACCAGCCCGACGAGCGCCGGGTCGCCGGTCGGTTCGGCGTCGGTGCGGAGGCGGAGCCAGCCGAGCAGCACGGCCGCGAGCAGCGCGGGGACGAGCCACGCCGCCGGCTCGAAGGCGTGCGCCAGCTGAGTAGCGGTGGAATGGACTCGCCAGCCGAGCGGCGTCAGTTCGTCGCGCACGGCCGGTTCGACCGCGGCGGCGAGCACCAACAGCTGCCCGACGACGACGGCAGCGATGACGAAGCGGTCGAGCGCGAACGGGTCGGCGAGCCACAACTCCCGGAGGCGGGCGCTGCGGGCCGCCAGCCGCCGGGCGACCACCCAGACGAGCCCGAGCAACGCCAGGGCGACGCCGAACGCGCGCAGCACGCGCGGGTCGAGGGGGGTGGCTTCCGGCCACCACTCCTGTCGTTCGACCCAGGCCAGCCCGGCGAGCACGGCCGCGGCCGCGAGCGCCGCCTGCGCCGGCGAGAAGCTGCCGGGCTCGCGCCACACCCACGCCGCGGCGAACCCCAGCACCGCCAGCCCCGCCGCGTACCCGGACCACTCCAGCGCCAGCCCCGCCGGCGGCACGAACAACAGCACGCCGGCGGCGCACGCCGACACCCGCGCCGTCGCCCGCAGCGGGTTCGTGAACAGCCGTTCGCGGCTCCGCTTGCCGCGCAACACCAGCGCCAACAGCGCGCACACGGTGGCGTGCGTCAGCGCCGCGGGCAGTAGCGCCGCGCGCTCCGGCCGCAGGTCGAGCGTGTAGTACGCGAGGTGCGCCAGCCCCACGAACGCGGCCGCGGACCCGGCATACGTGAACACGGACCGCGCCGCCACCCGGGCCAACAGGAGGCCGGTCGGGAACAGCGCCAGGAACGTCCCGGCGTGGAGGTCGTACGCCGGCCGGTCGAGCGCCAGCACGAGCGCGAGCACCGCGGCGGCGGTCGCCACGTCGCGGCAGCCGACGCGCAGCTGCCCGAACACGACCCCTCGCGGCCCCAGCTTCGCGGCGAGCGGCGTGAGCGCCAGCGCCGCCGCGGCCAGCGCCAGCGCTTCGAGCGCGACCGTGAAGTCCCACGCGGCGGGCGAGTCGGGCCGCAGCGCCCACAGCGTCCACAGTGTCGCCAGGAGCGCGAGCCAGACGCCGGCCTGTGCTGCGGCGCGGAACTTCCAGCGCACGTTCGCGGCGAGCAGCCCGAGCGAAGCGGCAAGGTGCGCCCCCGCCGCGGGCCACGGCGCCTGGTCGCCGTGGCCGGTCAGGAGGAGCAGCCCCGCGACGCCGCCGACGAGGCCGCCCAGCGCGTACGACTCGCCCAGCGCCCGACGCCCGGCCGCGGCCGCGAAGTTCCCCACGGCCGCCAGCACCAGCGCGAAGCCGACGTAGCCGACGCCCGCGGCCGCGCTGACGAGCAGTGTCCGCGTCCACTCCGCGGACGCACCCCCGCCCCAGTCGCCGGCGGCGCCGAGGCTCGCCAGGACGAAGGCGAGCGCCAGCAGCGGAACGGCGCCGAGCTGGAACCACGGCAGCGCCTCGCGCCAGGCCACCCGCGTCAGCAGGGCGCCGGCGACCGCGGCGGCGAGCGTCAGCCGCAGCGGGTCGGGCCACGCCAAGAGCACGCCAGTCGCCAGCAACGCCGCGCCGGCCACGGCGGCGCCGGTCGCGGTCGCCTTCAGCCCGCCGTGCCCGGCCACGAGCCGCCGCTGCACCAGAAGTCCGGCTTCCAGCAGCGGCACGGCCCCGATCACCAGCGGCACCGCGAGGCCGCGCACCGCGAGCGGTACGTCGGGGGCGCGAGTCAGCAGCAGACCCCACGCCGCGCTCAGGGCGAACAGGCTGACGCCGACGAACACCAACACCGCCGTCGCCGCCCCTTCGCCCAGCGGCTCCGACGACGGCTGCCGTCGGTACCACGTCAGCCCGCCGAGAACGGCGGCGCACGCGGCGGCGTGGCAGGCCAGCGGCAGCCACGGCGCGGCGACGCCGCCCGGCACCCACACCGCCGCGGGCGCCCCCACCACCGCCAGCGCCAGCAGCCAGCGGCGGTCGATCGGACCCGGCAGCAGATCGGTGCCGATCAGGTCGCGGCCGGCGGCGCGGGCCATCGCCACGAACGCCAGCAGTGTCACCACCTTCACCCCGAGGTCGAGGGCGCCGCCGTCGGCCGCGGGCGTGGCGAGCAGCAGCAGGTTCAGCGGCGCCAGGAGCAACGCGATGACGAGCAGGCCGCGGCTCGTGGACGCCAGCCGCCAGTGGTGCAGCGTGTACTGCCCGGCGCCGAACAGCGCCGCGGTCACCCCGGCGGCGAGGAGGAACGGCGCGTACGGCAGCTGCTCCAGCGACCGCCACAGCGACAGGACCAGCGCGATCGAACAGCCGACGATCAGGAGCCCGCCGACGAGCTCCCCCCAGAAGATGTTCCGCTCCTCCATGAAACCTGCGAGCGACCCCCCGCGCCGCGGCTCCTCCGGCGGCGCTTCCGGCTCCGCGACGACCGGCGGAGGTACAGGCACCGCTTCCAGCAGCGGGACGGACTCGAGTGGTCGGGCCAGGACGGGTTCGGCGCGGGCCGGCTCGGCGGGTCGGGCGGTCAGCGCGTCGAGGCGGATGTGGAGCGCGTCGGTCACCGGTGCGGCGGCCGCGGCGTCGAGTTCGCCGCGCTCGACGAGGCCGGCCACCTCGCGGACGGCGAAGCGGAGGTGTTCCAGTCGCACGGCCGGGCGGCTGTCCTGCTCCAACCCGCACCGCGGGCAGCGTAGGTCGTGGGGCCGCAACTCGTGCTCGCAGCCGGGGCACCATTGGCGGCGGTGGCGCGGCGGGGGCGGCGGGCTGGCCTTGCCGGTCAGCGCGTTGAGGACGGCCGCGGCCGTCTCCCACAGCGCCTTCCCGACCAGCGCGGTCATGCCGAGCAGTACCACCAGGCCGCAGCAGACCCAGAGTTCCATGGGCGACCCGGGAGGGGCGGGGCGGGCTACCGGTCACGACACCATAGCGTGACCGGTATTCCCGCCGCCCGCAAGGGCCGGCCGCGTCAGTTCAGCTGGATCGTCTCGCCCCCCTGCGACGTGCCGGCCGACCGCCACGCCGCGAGGTCGATCGCGTCGCGCACGAACCGCACGCTCCCGTCGCACATCGCCGCGTTGATGCCGCCGGTGTGCTTGCCCCGGGCCAGCTGCATCCGCGCCAGCGAGCCCGTCGAGGTCGTCGTACACGGCATCCGCGGGCTGCTCGTCAGGTCGTTGTTGCACCCGGCCCCGGTCATCACGTCCGGGGCGCTGCCGTGGTTCGGCGTCTGGAACGTCGTGAACCCCGCCCCCCCGCCCCACCAGCTGAACCCGCGGTAGTCCGCCGCCGGGCTCTGCCGCCCCAGAACGATCTCCGCCACGCACAGCGTGTTGCTCGTCCCGTCCGTGATCGCCGCGATCTTCCGCGGCTGGCCGGACCGGCCGGTCGCGGCGTTCCCGCCCACGTAGTCCACCGGCGACGAGTCGCCGCCGGCGGCCAGCGTCGCCGGGTCCTCGTACCACCCGAACGGGGCGCCGCCGAACGTCACGCACCCGGTCGCCGCCGTCGTCGTCCCGCCGGTGCAGCCGGTCGGCTGGTTCACCTGGTAGAAATTGGTGTTGCCGGCGTTCAGCACGTAGTTGCGGAGCGTGATGCTGCCGATCATCTGGGGTTGGTCGCTCGGGCAGAGGAACGTGCCGAGCTGCTTGCTCGCCACGTTCGTCAGGTTGGCCCCGCCGGCATACCGGCTGGTGGACCCCGCCGGCGTGCCGCCGCCGTTGTCCAGCCCGCCGAAGTTGGTGTACCCGGCGAACATCGGCTGCTGCTCCATGTACGGCAGGATGGGGACCATCCACGTGCCCCAGCAGCAGCCGGTGCGGCTGACGCCCGGCAGGAACGTGCCGTGGGCGCTCTCGTAGGCCATGTTCGCCAGCGCGATCTGCTTGATGTTGTTCTGGCACTTGGCGCGGGCGGCGGCCTCGCGGACCTTCTGCACCGCCGGCAACAGCAGCCCGATCAGGATGGCGATGATGGCGATGACGACGAGCAGCTCGATGAGCGTGAACCCGGCACGGGAACGCGGACGCATGACACCCTCCTCACGAACGACCTGGGGATGAGAGGCACCGACCGGAGATGAAACGGGGCGAAACCCGCGGCTACGGGATGTTGAAGTCGAACATGTTCGGCCCGCCGGCCTTGACGGTGACCTCCTGCTTGGATTCGCGCCCCCACGCGGCCGGGACGAGGTCCTTGGAGACGATGTTGGCGCCGCCGCCGGGGCCGGGCGGCTGGTCGGCGCTGACCGGGTTCACCGCCGTCCTGCCGTCGCCGGCGGTCATCCACACGCGATACCGTCCGGGCTTCAGGCCGTTCTCGCGGGGGATGTCGTACTTCCCGCCGGAAACGACCGACGGGGCGGCGGTCCCCTGGTTCTCCAGCGGCTCGAACGTAACGAGGCCGCCGTCGGGGAACGTCTTCGCCTTCAGGGTGATACTGCCGGACACGGCCTCCTTGCCGTCGCCGCCGCCGCAGCCGACGACGACCAGCGCGGACGCGAGCGCGATGAATAACCGGGGCATGGGGGCTCCGGGGATGGCGTGATGGTCGGAGAGGTGTGCGGGCGGCGAGTCGCCCACCGGTTCGAGTGTCCCACCATGATCGGTGGGTGTCAAGGGATTTCGGGTGCGGTCGGGAGCCGCACCTCGGCGTCGATCGGTCGGCCGTCGGTCAGGTGGTTCACCAACGTCGCGCCGTACACCGGCGCGTACAGAGCCCCCTTCGACCCGAGGCCGGTCAGGATCGCCAATCCCGGCCGGCGCGGGTGGACGCCGAGCATCGGCTTCGTGGTCCGCAGCACCGGCCGCACCCCGGCCCGGTGGTCGAGCACCTCGAACGGCAGCTTCAGGAACTCGCGCAGCCCCGCCTCGATCGCCGCCCGGCCGGCCGCGGTCGGCGTCGGAGTCAGGTCGTCGCGGTCGTAGGTACTGCCGGCCAGGAACACTTCGCCGCCCAGCGGCGCGAGCCAGACGCCGCGGTGGACCGGCCGCGTCTCGCCGAGGCCCGGGACGCGCACCGTCAGCACCTCGCCCTTCGCCGGGTTGTACGGCACCTGCGGGAACCACGGGTTCCCCACGCCCGCCGCACCCTGGCAGAAGATCACGCACCCCGCGGTCAGCCCCAGTCGCGGCAGCCGCACGCCGGTCGGGGTCGGTTCCACGTCGGCGGGGTCGAGGTCGATCGCCCGGTAGGCGTGGTGTTCCTGGAACAGCGTGCGGTAGGCGTCGAGGAAGCGCGGGGTGTCGAGGCGGGCGGCGGGGGTGAGGTCGAAGCCGCCGTGCGCGGCCGCGAACCACGCCGGGTTGATCGAGCGGTCGAACCGCGTCGGGTCGATCTTCCCGCGGGCCACGTCGCGCTCGGCGGCGTCGGCGAGCAGCCGCAGCGCCGGGGCGTGGTGGAAGAACTTCGTGCCCGTCTCCGCCTCCGAGCTGCCGTAGAAACCCGTCGCGATGTTGAAGCAGTGGTCGAGGTTCCAGGTGCGGGCGACGCGGCGGCCCGTGTACGGCGTGATGAGGCCCGCGGCGACGCGCGAGGCGGCGCCCGGGTCGGCGCGGTCGAGCACGAGGAAGCGCCGGCGGCGCCGCCGCAACTGCCACGCCACGGCGGTGCCGGCGAGCCCCTGTCCGACGACGACGAACTCGAAGTCGTGTCCCACCCGGATCAGGGTATAATCGCGGCATGGACGAGAAGGTGGAATACGACCCGGCGACGGCGTACCACGAGGCCGGGCACGCGGTCGTGGCCCTGGCGCTGGGCCGGCCCGTCCACCGCGTCAGCGTGCTGCCGAACCGCGACCGGCTAGGGCAGTGCGAGTTCGGGAAGGCGGTGTTCCGCCCGTCCGAGGACTGGGTGGAGCGCGAGGTGATGATCTCGCTCGGCGGCCTGGCCGCGGAGGCCCGGCACACCGGCACCTACGGCTGGGGCGAGGCCGAGCGCGACCTGCGCCACGTCCGTAAGTTGCTGGAGCAGACGACCGCGCGCGCCGCGGCCCGGCTGGAAAAGCGGATGCTGGCGAAGGTCGAGAACCTGCTCGCGGACGACGGCCACTGGCGCGCCGTCGAGCGGATCGCGGCGGAGTTGCTGGTTCAGGGCGTCATCAGCGGCCGGGCGGCGCGGCACCTGTACGACCAGGCGGTCGAAGAGGAGTGACCCCGGCGAGCCGAGCCCGCGCACGTCGTGTCAAACCGCCGCTTCGGGGAACAGGCCGAGCTTCATCAGCAGCATCCGCAGGTCGATCATGTCCGGGGCGTTGATCCCGAACGCCTCGATCGTTGCCCGGCCGGTGGGCGAGCGGCCGACCAACTCGCCCGGGGTGACCGGGGACCACGCGAAGTGATCCTCCCACACGTCCTCGCGCGGGTGGAAGAAGCGGACCGCGCTGCTGTCCGCGGGGTCGGGGCCGGCGGCCGCGGCCCCCTTGTGCGAATTGCAGTGCGGACACGTCAGGGCCAGGTTCGACGGGTCGGTCGAACCACCTGCCGCCTTCGGAACGACGTGGTCGATCGGGAAGGTCGCCACCTGGCCGCGCGTGAGAAGGCGGCAGTACTCGCACCGGTGGCCCGCGCGGGCGGCGACCTCGGCCCGCCGGGCGGCGGAGAATGCGCTCACGCCGGGACCGGCTCGGCGGCCGCGAGGCGGCGCAGCGCGAACTCGGCCTCCAAGCGGTCGATCGACCGCTGCTGCGTGAACTCCACCCACGCCGTCAGCTCGTCCCGCTCGTCGGGCGAGAGCGCTTCCTTCCGTTCGCCCAGGTCGAGAATGCGCCGGTCCAGCGCGGGCGGGAGCGTGTACCCGGCCACCCGGCGGAGGGTTGTCAGGGCGGCAGTCCAGGTGGGGTCGGCGGGCACGGCTCAGCCTCCGGTCGTTCCTACAGTATAACCGCATCCGGGGGCTGACGCCCCCGGGCTTCGCCGTGCTTACTGGACCCGCTTCAACGACTCCTTCTTCCCCTTGGCGTCCTCGGTGTCGAGCTGGTCGGCGGTCAGCCGCAGCACCACCACCTCCTCGGTGATCGTCTTCGTGCCGACCGTCAGCACGAACTTCAGCTTCGCGCCGGTCACCGCGTACGTTCCCTCCCACGTCTCGACCTTGCCGGCGGCGCCGAGCCTGAACACCACCTTGCCGGCGGCCTTGAACTCCACCGAGGTCACCGCGTCCTTCTTCGCCTCCACCGGCTCCCACCGGCCGATCAGCTTCGCCGGGTCGAACGGCGAGTCCTTCTCCTGCCCGGCCGCGGACCCCGTCAGCGCCAGCAGCGCCGCCAGCCCGACCCCGCACGCGATTCGCGTCATGGCTCGTTCTCCCGGAACGTGGGCACCGTCGCCCGGCGGTGCAACTGCCGCGCCGCCGCCCGACGGCACACGGCGCGTGTGTCCTCCTCGCGCGGCCGAACGTTGAAACGCCACGCGCGGACAGCCGGAAGTGTTTGTGGCCCCGGCCGGCGTGGGGTACACTATACCCGCCACGACCCGCCCCCCCCGAGTCCGCGGATGTCACCACCGCCCGACGTGCCGGACCCCAACGCCCCCACCGTCGCCCGCCCGCCGGCCGGCGACTGGCAGGAGGCGCTCACCGCCCCCGGGCTCCCGAGGCCGGGCGAGTCCGGGCTGCCGTCCGGGCTCGCCCTCGTCGCCCTTGAGCAGTGGATCGAGCGCAACCGCGACCGCATCGACGTCGGCGAGTTCAAGCTCCTCGAGCGGATCGGCACCGGGGCATTCGGGTCCGTCTGGGAGGGGCAGAACTTCTACAGCGGCGAGCGCGTCGCCGTCAAATTCCTCACCGCCGGCGACGACCGCTGGGAGGCGATGCTCGGCGAGGTCAAGCACCTGCTGGCGCTCGAAGGGACCGGCGGCATCGTCACCGTCAAGCAGGTCCGCCGGGGGAACGCCAACCAGCCGCCGCACTACGTCATGCCGCTCGCCAACGCCGGCTCGCTCGCCGGCGTCGTGGCCGCCGCGAAGCCGACGACCCGCCCCGGCGAGGCGGTCGTGCCGGTCGCGGAGGCGGTGCGGGTGTTCACCCGCGTCGCCGAGGCGCTGGCCGCCGTCCACCGCCGCGGCATCCACCACTGCGACCTGAAGCCGAACAACGTGCTGCTGCACCGGACCGACGCCGGCCAGCCGCCGCAGCCGCTCATCGCCGACTTCGGCCAGGCCCACCTCGCCACCGACGACACCCCCGCCCTCGGCACGTTCTTCTACATGCCGCCGGACCAGGCCGACGCCGCCCTGACCGGGAAGCGCTCGGACAGCTCGTGGGACGTGTACGCCCTCGGCGCCCTGATGTACGAGCTCCTCGTCGGCGAGCCGCCGCGGCGCGAGGACGCCATCCTCAAGTCGATCCGCGGGACCGAGCACCTCGCCACGAAGCTGACCGCGTACCGCGACGGGGTGACGGCCGCGGCGAAGCCGACCGCCCACCGGACGCTCGTGGACCCGCTCCTCGCCGACGTCATCGACCGCTGCCTGTCGACCGACCCGGCGGTGCGGCCGCGCGACGCCGGCGAGGTGGTCGCGCGGCTGAAGCAGCGTGTGTGGTGGCGGCAGGTCCGCGGCCCGCTCGCGGTCGGGGCCGCCGCGACGCTGGTGTTCGTGCTCCTCATCGCCGGCGTCAGCGCGTTCGCCGCGGACAAGGTGTACCGGGCCACCACGGCGGACGTGAGCCGCGAGATCGACGGCAGCCTGACGCGCACCGCGTGGTACGGCAAGGGGGCCGTCGAGCGGACGCTCCAGGATCACGTCGCGTTCGTCGAGGAGCACGCTCAGGTCGGCGAGGTCGTCCGCGACCGGCTGACGGCCGCCGCCGAGCGGGTCGCAGCCGCCGGCGCGAACCCCGATCAAGCATTCGACGCGGTCGGCGACCGGGCGGCGTTCGACCGGTACGTCGCCGCCGTCCACGCCGACGCGCAGAAGCGCTGGCCGGGCGTCGCGGGGCGCACGGCGGCGCTCATCGTGGTCGCCGGTGACACCCCGGCCGGCGGCCCGGCCCGCGGCTACACGCTGTCCCGGGCCGGCGGGGCGCGGCCGCCGACGGAGGACCGCGAGCACCCGGAGCAGGCGAAGAACTACCGCACCGACTGGTCGTTCCGCGACTACTTCACCGCCGCCGGGAACCGGTTCGACGAGCTCGACCGGCCGCACCCGGTCGTCCGCCGGACGCACATCTCGCAGACGTACCAGTCCCGCCGCGACGGGAGCTGGCGGATGGACCTGGTGACGCCGGTGTGGTCGGCCGACGGGCGGGTAGTCGGCCTCCTGTCGGTCGGGCTCGACGTGAACCGGCACCTGCGGCACCTGATCGACATGCCGGACGCCGTGCTGGCCGAGAAGCAGGACATCGCCAAGGCGCTGGACGCGTTCGTGGTGAACGACCGCGGCTCCTGGGTGTGGCACGAGGACGGCATGGCCGCCCTCGACGCCGACGCCGGTCGCGGCGTCCTCCGCGACCCCGAGAACCTGACCGCCCGCGCCCGCGCCCTCGCCCCACTCCACAACCGGTCGGCCGACGACTTCGTCCCGTGGGCGTCGGCCGACCGCGGCCTCGCCGACGGCCCCGACCGCTACGCCGACCCGGTGGCCGCGACCGACGCCGCCGCCGGGCCGGAACTGCTCGCCCACACGCTCACGTTCCACCCGTACCGCCACAGCCGGTACGAGGAGCACCGCGGCCGGGCGTGGGGGTTCGTCGCCCAGGTGCCGGAGGCCGCGGCGCTGGCCCCGGTCGTGCGACTCAAGGGGCAACTCGTGTGGGCCGGGTCGATCCTCGTCGCCGCCCTCGCGGCGCTGGCGGTGGGGCTGTGGGGGTGGCTGTTCCGCCTCCTCCGCGGGTGGGAGTTCGCGGGGCAAGGGTGAGGCGCGAAACCGATGGAGCCGCCCGCCTTCGACCCGAACGCCCGCACCACCCCGCAGCACACGGAGTGGCGCCCGCCGCCCGCCGGCGACGCCCCGCCCGAACTGCCCGGGTACGTCGTCGAGCACGAGATCGGCCGCGGCGGCGTGGGCGTCGTCTACCTCGCCCAGGAACTCGCCCTCGGCCGGTCCGTGGCCATCAAGACGCTCCTCCCCCACATCCCCCCGGACGGCCCGACCGCCCGCAGGTTCCTCAACGAAGCCCGCGTCACTGCACAGCTGGTTCACCCCGGCATCCCGCCCGTCCACGCCGTCGGCCGCCTCGCCGACGGCCGGCCGTTCCTGGCCATGAAGCTCGTCCGCGGCCTCGTCCTCACCGACGCCCTCGCCGACCTGGCGGCGACGATCGAGGGGCGGCTGCGCGGCATGACGGTCTTCGAGCGGGTGTGCGAGGCGGTGGGGTACGCCCACTCGCACGGCGTCGTCCACCGCGACCTGAAGCCGGGAAACGTGATGATCGGCGCGTTCGGCGAGGTCCACGTCATGGACTGGGGGCTCGCCAAGCTCACCGGCCAGCCGGCCGACGACGCCGCCGACCCGGGCGGACCGGTCGGCGACGGACTCACCCGCGCCGGTGAC
>Ga0209181_10001502_pt1 | contig 40652 bp, 37 predicted proteins | sample MAT05_FD_187208 | JGI IMG/M metagenome (GOLD analysis project Ga0209181, IMG submission 187208) | Freshwater microbial communities from Lake Fryxell liftoff mats and glacier meltwater in Antarctica - MAT-05 (SPAdes) (version 2) | ecosystem: Environmental > Aquatic > Freshwater > Ice > Liftoff... | reverse complement strand
AGCTTTGCTAATGCCAGAGCAATTCCTGCAAGCAGAGTTTGCCCGCCTACGCTGGCTGGCCGGTGCCGAGGTCCAAAGCAAAATTATTGCCAATGATCCCGATTACAAATGGGTTTATTTGCGAGCCGGGTTCAGCGATGAAAACAGTTCAGAGAAGCCGTTGGTTTTTCTGATACACGGTTACACCGGCAGCAAGGAAAACTGGTTGCCGGTCATGCGTGAACTCGGTAAGAAATATCGTGTCATCGCTCCCGACTTGCCGGGCTGGGGTGAAACCACGAGGCTCGAAAATGACGACTATGGCGTCATTTCGCAAAGCGAACGCCTGGCAAGATTCATTGGTTCATTCAACGAAACTCCGAGCATTTTGGTTGGCCATTCCATGGGCGGCCATATTTCAGGATTGCTAGCGGCAAAAAGACCGGAGCTGATTTCAAAACTGGTATTGATGTCTGCAGCTGGCGTGGAATTCGAACAAAACGATTTCGCCCGTTCTGTGTTGAAAGGTGGCAATCCGTTTGAAGTCAAAACCCGTGCACAGTTTCATGCACAAATGCGTCTGGTATTTACCGAGCCGCCATTGGTGCCGTGGCCGTTCGATGAAGCGATGGTGCAACGTCGTCGCAAGGATGCTGCCTTCGAAGCGAAAGTGCTCGACAGTATTGGTCGAGGCGACGAAGTGATTGCCCTGCAATCGGAAATGCAAAAAATTCAATCGCCAACTTTATTACTGTGGTGCAAAGACGACCGTGTGATCGACGTCAGTTCGGTACCGGTTTTCTTGGCCGGCATTGTCGGCTCGCAAGCCCTGATCCTAGAAGGCTGCGGTCATATGCCGATGATGGCGAAACCGAAAGAAGTTGTGAACGGTATTGAGAATTTCTTGGCGCTGTAAGCGCTTGTTTTTTTTGGAGCCCGTTAGGCGCCAATGAATCTGCGATGCCAATAAATAATGGCTTGTATTGATCAGACAAAATCGAAACATTTTCGTAGGGTGGATCCCGCCGTTTTTTGGCGGTATCCACCAAACGCCGTCGCCATCTGTGGTGGAATCACCGAACGCCGTCGCCATCTGTGGCGGTATCCATCAAACACCATCGCCATCTGTGGTGGAATCACCCACGGTGTGCCACCGGTGGGTGGTTCCACTCTACGATGCTAATAAATCATGGCTCATAGTGACCGGATAATTATCGAGACATTTCTGTCAAAAATAATATTGACGTAGGGTGGATCCCACCGTTTTTTGGTGGTATCCACCAAACGCCGTCGCCATATCCATCAAACACCATCGCCGTCTGTGGTGGAATCACCCACGGTGTGCCACCGGTGGGTGGTTCCACCCTACGGACTAAATCCGTTTTTGCAAAAACAACACTTGGGTGGATCAAGTGCAACCGAGTTTGTGGTTTATTTATTGATGCTGGCCCGCGAAGCATCGCGCGCTTCCTTGAAGGCATTCCCATCGCGATAATTAGGCCACTTGTCGCTATTGGCCAGAGTTTTACCTAATTGTTGAAGTGCATTTAGATCCTGTACTACACCGCGTAAATCCCAGTTCGGGTCGAAGTTGTCGGCAGCTTTGTGATAGTGCTCGACGGTGTAGTCATCCACGATGGATTGGCCATACTCGGGGCCTTTCTCAAGATTTTCGATGCCGCCTTTTGCATAAACAGCAGGCACACCGGCTTTGGCAAAGCTGAAATGATCAGAGCGGAAGAACATACCTTTTTCCGGCGAGCTTTCCTGTTTCAAAACACGTTTTTGTGCAGCGGCAATCGGAGCTAGCCAATCATCGAGTTCCGAATTACCCAAACCAATGACCGTAAAATCTTTGGCCGGGCCGACCATGGTCATGGCGTCAAGATTAATCACCGCAACGGTTTTCGCCAATGGAATCACCGGATGTGCAGCGTAGTATTTCGATCCGAGCAGGCCAGATTCTTCTAGCGTGACGAATAAAAATACGACCGAGCGATCGGCAGGTTTGTTGACGGTGAACTGTTCGGCTATTTCCAGCACCCCGGCAACGCCGGAAGCATTATCAATGGCGCCATTATAAATATTGTCACCGGGTTCGTCGGCGTGCGTCCCTAAATGATCCCAGTGTGCGGTGTAAACAATGGCTTCATCGGGCCGGGTTTTGCCCGGCAGAATAGCGAGCACATTGCGTGATTCGCCGCGTTTGGTGCTGTTTTTCAAATCAATGGTCAATTGCGAATGCAGGGGCACGGCTTTGAATCCACGTTGATTCGCCGCTGTTCGCAGTTTCATAAAATCCAGACCGGCATTGCTGAATAATTGTGTTGCCGAATCGGCAGTCAACCAAGCCTGCACGGGAATGCGTGGTTCCGGCTCTTCACTAATTGGCAAATCAAATTGCGCACCAGACCAGGAATTTTTTACGACATCCCAGCCATAGGCCGCGCCTTCGGTGTCATGAATAATAAGGGCGGCAGCAGCGCCTTGACGTGCGGCTTCTTCAAACTTGTAAGTCCAGCGGCCGTAATATGTCATGCGGCGGCCTTCGAATAATTTTGTGTTGCCGACATGGAAGCCCGGGTCATTGATTAACATCACGACAGTTTTGCCTTTGACGTTTAGTCCGGCGTAATCATTCCAGTTTTGTTCGGGTGCATTGACGCCGTAGCCAACAAACACCATATCGCTCGCATTGAGTTTGACTTCGGCCTGCTCGCTTCGGGTACCCATCACCATGTCTTTACCCATCAGCAAACTTTGGCTTTTACCTTTATGACTAATGCTCATGCTCGAATCGGCGCTGACTAAACTTTCTATCATCGGTACCGTTTGCACATAGCTGTCACCATTGCCGGGTTTCAAGCCCAAGCGTTGGAATTGTTGCGTTAAATACGCGACCGTTTTTTCTTCGCCAAGTGTGCCAGGTGCGCGGCCGCCAAATTCATCTGAAGCTAGTACTTTGATATGCACGGATAAGTCTTCGGTCGATACTTCCGGACCGAAGCCATGTTTTGCTTTGGCGACAGAGGGCTGTACCGGGACACCCGGATCGGCAATACGAGCGGGTGCTTGGCAAGCGCCTAAAAACAAGCAAGCAGCTGAGACGAGGACAATACGCGACATAGCACCTCCGGTGTGAAGACCGATAATAACGCGAATGCCGCGCCCTAAGTGTTAGCTGAGCTTAGTGTGAGCTGTGTCTCAGTCTTTCCGCGCCGGTGGTTTGTCGGTATAGGTTTGTACGCTAGCGCCGGTGACCTTGCCGATTTTTGCCGTGCTGTGTACCCATAATTCGACAGGGCGTTTGAATACCAACTCACCCATCACGACTGCATTGGGTCCGATGAGAATACGAGGGATTTTTTGTTTGCCCCAACTCATGCCGCGGGTTTTATCTACCAAAATACCACCATGAATATGCGAGCTGGTGCCAACGGTAATATCGCCATTGACGGTGCTGACTTGCCCGGTAATATTGGATTGGTAAATCAGGATTTTTCCATTGACCGTGCTCAGGTCGCCGCCGAGTTCAGATAATTTGCCAACAGTGACGGCGCCATTGACGGTACTAACTTCGCCGCTGACTTTTGTTTGTTCGCCGAGACTAATCGAACCATTGACTGTGCTGGCACTAGCAAGAACGGCTTTGTCTTGACTGGAAATACTGCCGTTAACGGTTTCAACATTGGCAACGGTGGCACCGGCATCAATGCGAACACTGCCATTGACGGTATCCAGATCACCATAGCTTTGGCCGCTATCGGCATGAATGCTGCCATTGACCTTGGAGACAGCTTTGTCGTGCTCATTGTCATGGGCAAAAGTGCTGCTGGCGGCTAAAGCGAAAGCAAGAAACAAAACGGTACGGCGCATGGTGAATTCCTCAGACATTGGTGAGCTTAGGATGCAGGCGGGGCAGAAAAGGTTTAGAAACTGTTTGCACTTGTTCGTGTCAAAGCTTCCAGCCACCAGGCACCCACGCGAAAAGCACGGTGAGTCTGTCTGTACTTCGTTACAATTGTGATGTGCCATTGGTCAGGAGACTGCTTTGAATCGCCCGAAACCCTTATTACTGCTGATTCTGGATGGCTGGGGCTATCGCGAAGAAACTGCCGACAATGCCATTGCCCTCGCGCAGTTGCCGCATTGGCGCGGTTTATTGAAAGACTATCCGAACACTTTGGTACATACCGAAGGTCGTTTTGTCGGCTTGCCCGACGGACAGATGGGCAATTCCGAAGTGGGCCATATGAATATTGGCGCCGGGCGTATTGTTTATCAGGATTTAACCCGCGTGGATGCCGATATTGAAAGCGGTGGTTTTTACGAGAATTCCGAATTGGTAAAAGCCTGCGATCTGGTCAACCAGTTTGATGCGACTTTGCATATTTTTGGCTTGCTCTCGCCCGGTGGCGTGCACAGTCATGAGGCGCATATTTTTGCGATGCTGGATTTGGCACATCGCCACAACGTAAAAAAAGTAGCAGTACACGCCTTTCTGGATGGTCGCGATACACCGCCAAAATCGGCAGAGGCGAGTATCCGTGCATTACAAATAGTGTGTAATGAACTGGGTAATGCAAAAATTGCGACCGTCACGGGACGTTATTACGCGATGGATCGCGATCAGCGTTGGGAGCGCCAGCAAACGGCGTATCTTGCGATGGCCGAAGCACAGGCCGATTTTCATTATGACGATGCTTTAAGCGCCTTGAAGGCCGCTTATGATCGTGGCGAAACCGATGAGTTTGTCAAAGCCACTGTAATTGATGGTGGTGCGCGTATAGAAAACGATGACGCCATAATCTTCATGAATTTTCGTGCCGACCGTGCACGTCAGCTGACTTCATGTTTTGTACAGCCGGATTTCTCAGGGTTCACCAAACCACGTGCAATAAAATTATCGCGCTTTGTTTGCCTGAGCCAATACGATGAAAAACTCGATGCTGCTGTTGCTTATGGTTCCGACGATTTACCCAACACACTGTCCGATGTGCTGGAAGCCAACCATTGCACACAATTGCGGATTGCCGAAACCGAAAAATATGCACACGTCACTTTCTTTTTTAGTGGCGGCCGCGAGCAGCCGGCGCTGGCTGAAGATCGCGTTTTAATTCCTTCGCCCAAAGTGGCGACTTATGACCTGCAACCGGAAATGAGTTGCCCCGAACTGACCGAAAAATTGGTCGCTGCCATTCAAAGCCAGCACTACGATGTCATTGTTTGCAATATTGCCAACCCCGACATGGTCGGCCACACCGGGGATTTAGCGGCGGCCATTCAGGCCGCACAAGCGGTTGATACCGCGCTCGGCGCTTTGCGTGCAGCGATTTTGGGTGTTGGCGGCGAGATGCTGGTCACGGCCGATCATGGCAATCTGGAAATGATGCGCGACCCGATCACCGGTGAACCACATACCGCTCACACTGTCGGGCCGGTGCCCTTTGTCTATGTCGGACGTAAAGCGACAATGAGAAAAGGCGGTGCACTACGTGACATTGCCCCCACCATGTTGGCCTTGTTGAATATTGAAAAACCGATCGAAATGACCGGCACTTCATTGGTGGAGTTGAGCTGAGTGCCAAAATTTTTTGTCACGGCGGCATTGTTTTTTTTATTGGTATTGCACTCAAGTGTTGCCGTGTCGGCCAAGCCGAGCGCGCAAGCACAGGCGGTAGCACAAAAGAAAAAACTGGAAGCGGTGCAGGCGCAAATAAAAAAGCTGGGCGAAGACCAGAAAAAACTTGAGCTACAACGTGCCGAGGCGAATCAATCGGTTCGGGAAATGGATGCAAAAGTTGCACAGGCCAGCCAGCTTGCACGCCAAAGCAGCCAGAAATTGTTGGCGCAACAATCGCAGCTCGAGTTATTGGAAAAAGACAAACAGGCACTAGAAAATAAACTGGCAAAACAAAAACAGGCATTGGCTGCGCTGATTCGATCAGCCTATAGCATGGGAAAAACACCCAGCCTTGAATTGGTTTTATCGCAGGACAAGATCAGTGATTCCTCGCGAGCGCTGACTTATCACCGCTACTTTGAAGTTGATCAAAAGGCACAGCTTGATGTGATAACGCGGCAATTGCAGGAACTGTCCCTGATGACCGAAAAAGTAAAACTGCAACAGCAACAGTTTCAATCTGCAAAAATTGCGCAAGAAAAAAATATTTCTGCCTTAAGCGAACAACGCAAACAGCGGGATCTGGCTTTGGCACAGGTTGATGCGCAATATCGCGATAAAAAAACCCGTTTGAATGCCTTGGGTCGCGATGAAAAAAACCTGAATCAGCTACTTAATAAATTGCAGCAGTTGATGGCGCAAAAGCCGATAGTAAAGCCTTCGCGTGACGGCAAAAAAACAGCGCGAAAACCCATGGTGGTGGTGCCAATGGGCCCGATGCGATTGCCAGTACAGGGTAGTGTGTTAGCCGGTTTTGGCGGCAGCATGCCCGACGGCCACCGAAGTGACGGCTTGTTGATCGCCGGCAACGTTGGCGCTGAAATTCGCGCCGTAGCCGCCGGTCGCGTGGCTTACGCCGATTGGTTAAAAGGCTATGGCTTGTTGCTGATTGTCGATCACGGCAATGGCTGGATGAGCCTGTATGCGTTCAACGACAGCTTGCTGAAGAATGTTGGAGACAGTGTCAAAGTCAATGATGCCATCGCCACGCTGGGCCGCTCTGGCGGGCAAGCCAGTCCGGCGCTATATTTTGAATTGCGTCAAAATGGTCAACCCAAAGATCCACGAGTCTGGTTAAAACCTTAGGAAAAACAATGCGTGCGTTTGTGTTACTTATTCTGTCCCTATTTTCGTCAATGAGTCTGGCTCAAGCGGTTCGTAACCCGTCAGCTAAAACAAACTCAGGCAGCAGCTCAATTCCGATTGATGAAATTCGCCGCTACATGCAAGTGCTCAGTCTGGTCGAGCAATCCTATGTGGACCCGATCAAGAATGGCGACTTATTTGATGCTTCGCTGCGGGGTTTATTACAGGAACTCGATCCGCACAGCGCTTATCTCGATAAAAATGAAATGCAGGAGTTACTTGAATTTTCTTCAGGTACTTATCAAGGCATCGGCATTGAAGTGGAACTACGCAAAGACAAAAGCCTGACGATCGTCGCACCGATTGATGGCTCGCCAGCCGCCAAAGCCGGTTTGCGTTCGGGCGATATTATTACCGCGATTGACGGCAAGCCGGTAAAGGGCAGCAACGCCAATAATGCCAGTCTTGGCTTGCGTGGCAAGCCGGGTTCGGTCGTGCGTTTAAACATCACGCGCGCTGGTGAAACCGGCACCAAAGAAGTACTCGTCACCCGTGAATTGATCAAGCTCGATAGTGTGAAAGCTCGAATGCTCGAACCCGGTTATGGCTATGTACGAATCAGTACTTTTCAGGAAGATACCGGCCGCAGTCTAGTGCGGGAAATAAATGCATTAAGTAAATCGCAAAACGGAAAGTTACGTGGTTTGGTGCTCGATTTGCGAAGTAACCCCGGCGGTCTGCTGGACGCTGCCCTGCAAATTGCCGATGCGTTTTTGGATTCGGGGGTGATTGTCAGCACCCGGGGGCGCATGGGAGATTCTAATCTGATTTTACGTGCATCGCCCGGCGATATTTTAAGTGGCGCGCCAATTATTGTTTTAGTCGATGTGGGCAGTGCCAGTGCTTCCGAAGTGGTGGCCGGTGCACTGAAAGACCAAAAGCGTGCACTGGTCATGGGCAGTCGTACTTTCGGCAAGGGCTCGGTACAAAAAATATTTCCAATGACTCGTGGCGACGGCATCAAGCTGACTATTTCGCGTTATTACACGCCCAACGGAAAGTCGATCCAGGCCAATGGCATCATGCCGGACGTTATTGTTACCGGCACCGCCAATAAGGGCATCCGCGAGCAGGACCTTGTCGGCCACTTGCCTGGCGATAATGAGGTCGATGATGGTTTTTCGCGCGGCGAATCGATTAGTGGTGACGATATTATTAATCGTGCACTGGCACGCTTGAAATTGGCACGTGCTCCGAAGGCCAAGAATCAAACCCAGATAAAAACAAAAAAATAAATCAGGGTTTTGCGTGCCCTGAAATACCGAAATCAGTCCACATTGTTTTGTTGCGAACGGCTTCATCCCAGAGGGCTTTATTTTTCTTGATAAGCTCGGGATCGGCGTAGCCACGTAAATGATCAAGATGTAAAACAACTGCGCGATAGCGAACACGTTTGCGTTTGATGCCCGAGCGATTCAGGCGATCGCCGAACTCCCAATCCGAGCCACCATATGCCATTCGTTCGTCGAAACCATTAACCGCCATCAGGTCATTTTTCCATCCCGAAGCATTATTGCCATACCAGTTGGCTTGGACAAGACTGAAGCTATCCAAGAGACGGGCTTTCAGACCTTTGGCTCTCAGGCGCTGGCTAATTTTTTTTGACGGATAACCATTGGCAATTAAATAATCCAGATCAAAACAACGGTTGCTTAAAATATCGTCCTTGCTAATGACCTCACTGGTACTCATTGGCAGGCGCACATAATCACCGGAAAGGTAAGCCCCGGATTCACGATTCCTGAGATGGGTTTCGACAAAATCATGACGGGCAATGCAATCGCCATCGGTGAAGATCAGGTAGTCGCTTTTAGCCTGGACGATGGCCTGGTTGAGAATACGGCATTTGCGAAAGCCTTCGTCTTCCTGCCAGATATGCCCGATAGCAAACGGTACTTTGGTCCGCATATCGTCAATCAAGTTGCGGGTTTCATCGCCGGAGCCGTCATCGGCAACAAGGACTTCGAAATCCTGATGTGTTTGACAGCTGAAGCTCCAAAGTACTTTTTCGAGCCAGACGGGATTATTGTAGGTTGTGATGATAATGCTGGCTTGGCTCATGATTATGCTTTTTCTGCTAACGCCTGTTTGTAGTAAGCAAGCAAACCCTCTGCCCGCATTTTTCTATAACGTTCAATCAAGGGGTTTCCGGACAGGTCCCCGCTGCCAGTGGTTTTATTTGCATCCAGTAATACGACCTCACCCTCGTGGATTACGTAATCGAATTTACCATAGTCAAATCCGAGTTGTTTCCGCAATTGCAGGATTTCCGGGTGGGTCTCGCATTCCACAAGGCTTAGGCTGTTGCCCACAGACACAATAGGCTTGGGTGAAATCATCATTTGACAGGGCGTAGCATTGCCCAAAAATACGCAGCAACGGACATGGTAGAGTCCACGGTCGCGTTCGGGCAGGAATTTTTCGACGATCAAATCCGGCCGGCTAAAAACTTCCCGTGGCACCAGCGAAAGATGGCTGAAGATTAGATAGTCTCTTTGCTCGCTGATCACAATTTGTTGCCGAAATTTCCGTGAAAGCTGCTCAATATGTAGCCCGGCCCGTGACCACCATGTGCCATTCAAGCGTTCGGGAACACCGGCCGAATTACAGTTGGATTTGACGATGACCTCACCGTGGTAGCTATCGTTCTCCTGCAATAACTGCTTTGAGATCGTGGATTTCCTGATGTCTGCGATATTTTTGTTCAAGCAAATCCGATAGTGGTCGGCGAAATCCAGAAACCGCTGCGGTACCACGCTCAAATCGACATGCACAATCGCTATGTCTGCCGGCACAAAGGTATCGGTTCCGAAAACAGGGATCGTTTTGTGGCCTAGTGCTTCCCAGTATTTGGCAACGTGCATGATGTCATAGCGCTGAAGATCTCGATGACGGTCTTTTTCATGGAAAAGGATCGCGATCCGCATGAGGATTTAGCGCAGCGGTTTCATCGGAACCGGAAAAGGCGTTACTACTTTTTCACCGGTGGCTGCATCACGGATGGCCAGCTGGCCTTTACGATCGACTTCCTCAATTCGCACGATGCTTTGCATTGGGAGGTGCAATACCTTTGTATTGGCAAATTCGTCGCGAATACGCTCTTCAGTCGGATCAACGACCAGGCCTTCGTTGACATCGAAAACCAGTTCACTGATTTCGGTAAAGCCCCAGATATCGCCCGACATAATTTTACGAGCATAAAGCTCGTAGATTTTTCCGGCGTTGAAGAAGGTAATTTTATAGAGCTTTTTCATAAGCCATTATTTCAGTCGGGGAATTTTGATAAACGGTCGCATCAGCAAAGCAATGATAATGCCTGCGATAAAGCCACTCACGTGCGCCCACCATGCAACATAGCCAAATGCCGGTCCAAGAAACGTGAACAGCCATTGCAGCAAGGCCCAGACGCCGATCAATACCACGGCGGGCAGTCGGATAAACTCCAACCATAAACCCAGCGGCAATACGATGCCCAAACGCGCGCTAGGGAAGAGCGCCAGATAGGCGCCAATAAGTGCCGAGACGCCACCACTGGCACCCACAATCAATCGGCCCGGGGTGTCCAGCATCAATGAAGCCACCAGATTTGCGATGGCGCCACCGACAAGAAATACCGTAAACAGTCGCCAAGGCCCGAGTGATTTTTCCGAAGGATAGGCAAAGATCAAAAGAAAGATCACATTGCCCAGCATATGCACCCAGTTTATGTGGATGAACATGGCGCTAAGCAAAGTGAGCGGGCGTCCGTCGGTAAAGCCGACACGCCATTGATGCAAGCTGCCCGACAGCGTGCCCCATTGGTCAAGATACACTCTGACCTGCTCCGTACTTGGCCACCACTGCAACCACAAAAATACCGAAACGATAATCCCGATTAGTAAGGGCGTTGCCCAGCGTCGGCTGGATTTTTTTCGTGATGGCAGATTAACAAACATTTTATAGAGCCATCATGGTCGCGGCAATAAATACGATTGCCCTTGCACCGACAATACCACGCCATCTTGACGGATTTGTTCAACCACCGCCGTACCCAGCACGCTGCCTTCGTTAACGCGTTGGCCGTCAATAATCGCGAAGCGTTTGCCAGCTTCCGGCGAATACACATGCATGCTGAGTTTGAGTATTGGCAACTGTTGTCGTTGTTCGGTCGGCAACTCGGCCAAACTTGCCATCCGTGCTACAGGCATCGCTTCTGTCATTGTCAGTGGTACTTCATTTACTTCCGGCCCGATGCTTGGAGTCACTGGAGCAGCTGGTGCGGGTGCAGTGGCAATGATGAGAGGTACAGCGGCAGTTTGGATCGCAGCAGGCTTTGCGGTTAGCGCGATTACTGGTGGATCAATAATTGCAGGCGCTTGTTCGGGTGTTTCATTGACAGCTTCGGGCGTAATGCCGGGAGCTGTTGCAATCTGTTTTTGTGTATAAAAATAAGCAAGAATCAAGCCAATAATTGGCAATGCAATTACTAATAGCAGTAGCGGTAATTTGGATTTTTCTCTGGCACGCGCATGAGTCTGCGTAGTAGGTAAGGGACTGAGTAGGGTCGGCACTTGCCCACGCATGCGTTCGGCTTCGGATTTTTTCAAGGCATCAAGAATTAGCGACATGCTCAACTCCCGTGGCCTTGTTGGGCGCATCAAAATAATAATGAATAACGTAGCCTGTCATGATCGCCATCACCAAAACCATAGACCAAAAAGTCATTCGGCGAAGGGTGTAATAATTTTGCGCTGGTAACACTTCTTTAGCGGCAAGGGCGACCAGTTTTTTGTCGATTATTTTATTTTCATGCACGTAAGCCGCCAGCAATGCCCGATCGGCGATAATGTTTAATAACCTCGGTATGCCTTTTGAATAGTGAAACAGCGCGGTGATGGCGTCGGCGGCAAAGGGGAACTGCGCCCCGCCGGCGACTGCATAACGATGCCGTAGATACTGCTGGGTTTCGGTTTTGTTCAAAGGCGTTAAGTGAAACCGTGCGGTAATCCGTTGCGACAATTGCCGCAAATCACGGCGCGCCAATAAATCGCGTAACTCAGGTTGCCCGAGTAAAATAATCTGTAATAATTTTTGCGTATTGGTTTCAAGATTGGTGAGCAAGCGGACTTGTTCCAATGCTTCGGCCGAAAGATTTTGAGCCTCGTCAATAATTAGTACTACCCGCAGACCTTCGGCATAAGCCTGCAATAAATACACATTTAAGGCGTCGATCAATCGTTTCTGATGGCCTTGTTTACCGCGCAGTGGAATATGCAATTCCTTGCCGATGGCCTCGAGCAGTTCAATTGGTGACAACATCGGATTCAGAATCAGGGCCACACGGGTATTGGCCGGTAATTGTTCCAGTAATAAACGACACAAGGTAGTCTTGCCGGTGCCGACCTCACCGGTTAATTGCACGAAACCACCGCTACTGCCCTGTCCTACACCGTATAAGAGATGCGCCAATGCGTCCCGATGGCGATCGCTTAAAAAAACGAAACGCGGGTCCGGGCTGATTGAAAAGGGCGGTTCACGTAGCTGGAAGTGCTCGAGAAACATGCGGTCAATAATCGTAAAAAGCCAGTATAACGCGGGTTTGTCAAAAACGTAGGAGGGCCCTTGGGCCCGGCATGCCCGAATCAAGGTCGCCCGCAAGCGGCCTCCTACGGATTGCAGTTAATACTAAGCTCACCAATCGCTTAGACTTCATGCAACCCAAGGAAGCTCTATGTCCACATCACCCATAATCAATCAGACCAATCTGCAATTTTTATTACACGAAGTTTTTCCAGTGGAAAAACTATGCGCCTATCCACGATTTGCCGACCACGAAGTCGCGACCTTCGATGCCGTTATTCAAGCGGCGCACGATTTGGCATTGAACAAGTTTCTGCCACATAACCGACAATCCGATAATCACGAGCCAGAGTTTGATAACGGCCGTGTCAAGACTATTCCGGAAGTGAAAGCCGCTTTGGATGCCTATGCTGAAGCCGGATTTCCGGCCGCATTTGCCGACAGCGAAGATGGTGGTATGCAACTACCCTTCAGTATTTCGCTGGCCTGCGATGCCTTGTTTGCCAGTGCGAATGTGTCCACCATGGGTTATGCGATGCTGGCGCGTGGTGTTGCTAATCTATTGAAAGCACATGGCACTCCAGCGCAACAACAAAAATTTATGCAGCCCATTTTGCAGGGCCGCTTTCTGGGCACGATGTGTTTAAGTGAAACGCAGGCTGGCTCATCATTGGGTGATATTAGAACAACGGCAATACCAAATGCCGAAGGCAGCTATCGTATCAGCGGCTCGAAGATGTGGATCTCCGGTGGCGAACATGAGCTATCGGAAAATATCATCCATATGGTGCTGGCAAAAATTCCCGGTGGGCCGGCGGGTGTCAAAGGCATCAGTTTGTTTATCGTGCCGAAATTCTTGGTGAATGAAGACGGTAGTGTAGGTGCACGTAACGATGTGCAATTAGCTGGCGTCAATCACAAGCTTGGCCAGCGTGGCATCGTCAATACTTTCCTGAAATTTGGCGAGCAGGAAAACTGTATCGGCTATCTAGTTGGCCCGATGCACCAAGGCTTATCGCAAATGTTTCATATGATGAATGAAGCGCGGATTGGTGTCGGTGTCGGCGCGATTATGCTAGGCACTGCCGGTTATTTGCATAGTCTTGAATATGCTAAAGAGCGCAAACAGGGGCGTCATCCAGAACAAAAAGATCCAGCTTCGCCACCGGTTGCCTTGATTGAACACGCCGATGTGCGACGCATGTTATTACAGCAAAAATGCTACACCGAAGGTGCGCTGGCGTTAGCATTTTATTGCGCACAGCTGATTGATGTACGTGATAACGACCCCGATAAAAACAGGACGCGCGAGGCATCGCTGTTACTTGATTTAATTACACCGATCCTGAAAGCCTGGAGCGGTGAGTGGTGTTGCAAGGCCAATGATCTGGCCATTCAAATTCTGGGTGGTTACGGTTATACCCGCGAATATCCGGTCGAACAATATTATCGCGACAACCGATTGAACCCGATTCACGAAGGTGCCAATGGCATTCAGGCGCTGGATTTGCTGGGTAGAAAAGTGCTGATGGAAAACGGCGCCGCCTTGCAATTATTGCTGCAGGAAATCCAGGGCGATATTGCGCAGGCCACTAAAATCGAAAGTCTCCAGCCATTTGCCGATCAACTCTCTGAAGCGCTGCAACAGGTCAGTAAAACAACAGAAATATTAGTCACGCAACTACAGGCCGGCAATATCCGCCTAAGCCTCGCCAATGCGGCGTATTACCTGGCCATGATGGGCCATGTGTCTATTGCCTGGATGTGCTTGAAACAGGCGATAGTGGCTGCCGGATCTAAGGAAAGCGGACAGGATTTTTATCAAGGCAAACTTCAAGCCTGCCGTTTCTTTTTTGCCTATGAATTGCCACAAATAGAAACTCATGCCGCGCTCTTGCAAAAAATGGACGACACTACGCTTAGCATGCCGGTGGGAGCCTTCTAATGACCGATTCCGCTTTCACCGTTGAACGCGATGGTCATGTTTTATTGATGGGATTTAATCGTCCTGAAAAACGCAATGCCTTCGGTGTCGATACCTATTGCGCACTCGCAGCGGCGTATGGCGAACTGGATCGTGACCCTGATTTACGTGTGGGCTTATTATTCGGCCACGGTGAGCATTTCACCGCCGGATTGGATTTGCCACAATGGGCACCGGTGCTCGCACATGGCCGCTTGCCCGATTTGCCTGAAAGCAGTCTCGAGCCTTTTGGTGTCGATGAAACAAAACGTCTAAGCAAACCTTTGGTGATTGCGGCACAGGGCGTTAGTTTTACCGTGGCGATGGAATTGATGATGGCCGGTGATATCCGGGTGGCATCGCGTACTGCACGTTTTGCACAACTGGAAGTCCAGCGCGGTTTTTTTCCCTGCGGTGGCGCCACGGTACGTTTAATGCAGGAAATCGGCTGGGGCAATGCGATGCGTTATTTGCTGACCGGCGACGAATTCAGTGGTGAAGAAGCGTATCGACTCGGTTTTGTTCAGGCACTCACCGAGCCTGGCGAAGAATATGAGTACGCGTTGACTATTGCACGATCCATTGCAAAAGCCGCACCTCTTGGAGTGCAGGCAGTGCTAGCATCGGCACGTCAGGCAAGGCATGAAGGCGATATCAGCGCATTGAAAGCGTTAATGCCTATGTTGCCAAACATGATGAAAACCGAAGATATGCAGGAAGCGATAGCCGCCTTCAAGGAAAAACGCGCACCGATATTCAAGGGTAAATAAGCATAAACATTCGGGGATGTTATGGCGAAGCGACTTAAATCATTAAGCGGGCTGGACGCAGGTTTTCTTTATCTTGAAAATGCCGGCACACCGATGCATGTCGGAAGTGTGATGTTGATTGAAGTGCCGAAGACACGCAGCAAGAAAAAATATGATTTCCAATCCGAATTGATGCAGCATCTGCATGATCGACTGCCGCGTGCTGCCGCACTAAGACGCGTACTCAAAGAAACGCCGCTGGATTTAGCACATCCCATGTGGGTCGAAATTGAACAGGTAGAGTTAAAAAAACACGTGCTAAAAAAAACCTTGCCCGGCAATGGCGGCATGGCGAAATTACATGCCTTGACTGGAAAGTTACATGCCGCATTATTGGATCGTAATTTACCGATGTGGCAGTTCGTGGTGATTGAAAATGTCGAGCCTGGTGTTATTGCACTTTACTCAAAAATCCATCATGCCCTTCTCGATGGACAAGGCGGCGTGGCATTGGCACAGGTACTGCTCGACATCGAAGCGAAAGCGCCTAAAAAAACCGTCAGAAAAAAAACTACAGAAGTTGACGACGCTCCGCGCTTACGTAAACGTGACCTTACTCAAACCGCATTGCGTTCAACGGTAAATCAATTTGCAAAATTATTACGGGCGTTGCCGGGCACCTTAAAACTTGCCGGTGATATGAGTTCACTGGGCAAACTTAAAAATCTGCGTGACAGTATTTTGCTCGCTCCGCGTACACCGTTTAACCAGCAAATCAGTAGTACCCGCAGTTTTGCCACGGTGTCAGTGTCGATTGAGTTGGTGAAGCGCGTTGCGCGCGGTTTCAATGTCAGTTTGAATGATGTGGTGATGGCGATGTGCGGCGGCGCCTTGCGTGAAATGCTCAACAAGAGTCGGCAATTGCCCAAGCAAAGTTTGATCGCGGCCATGCCGGTATCATTGCGTGAAAGCGGCAATACCGATTCAAACAATCAGGTTTCGATGGTGCAGTGTTCGCTAGCGACCGATATCGCCGACCCCGTTGAGCGCTTGCAGGCGATTCGGGCATCAACTGCGCAAATCAAGGAACGCGTTGCCACTTTCAAGAATATGATTCCCACCGATTTTCCCGGTTTGGCCGCACCGATCTGGGCTTCGGGCTTATCGCGGCTCTGGGCCAGCGGACGTGTTGCCGAACGCTTGCCGCCTCTGGCGAACGTGGCTATTTCCAATGTTCCCGGCCCACCCATTCCTCTGTATCTAGCCGGAGCGAAGCTGAGACACTACTATCCAGTATCTATAGTGACGCACGGTTTGGCTTTGAATATTACTGTACAAAGTTATGCAGGCTCGCTGGAATTTGGCATTACCGCCTGCGGCGATATTGTGCGAAAACCAGAAGCTCTCGCTGCTGCATTGTCGCGCTCCCTACACCAACTCAATGAGATTCTGCCCGAATGAAAGCACCTGTCATGCGTCCGAAAACACATCAAACACTCAAGCCACCGTCATGGTTATGCATGGCCCTGGAAGGACGCGCGGTATTTGAATGGGGTTCGTATCTGGCGGCTTGGCCTTTGCTGAAAAATGCTGCGCGTGGCGATGGTCACCCGGTATTGGTATTGCCCGGCCTAGGGGCCGGTGACCGCAGCACCTATCCGATTCGTCGCTATCTTGATCGCTTGGGTTATGCCACTTACAAATGGGACCAAGGCCTGAATTTCGGTCCGCGTGAACACGTGATTAAAGGTCTGGTCGAAAAAGTCAGACAAATGCAGTTTGAACATGATCAGAAAATAAGTATCGTGGGTTGGTCGCTCGGCGGCGCGATGGCCAATGCCTTGGCATTGAGAATGCCGGAAAGAATTCGTTCTGTTGTCACGTTGGGCTCGCCCTTGACCGGCCATCCCAAAGGCACCAATGCCTGGCGAATTTTTGAACTGGTCAGCGGTTTTCGCCATGACGATCCACGCTTGATGGAATTGGTCGCCGGACAACCGAGCGTGCCAACAACATCGATCATGAGTAAAACCGACGGCATCGTGAACTGGCGCATGAGCCTAGCACCGGATCATCATATGGCCGAAAACATTGAAGTCAGCGCGACGCATTTGGGTATGGGCGCCAATGCGGCGGTGTTATGGGCTATGGCCGATCGGCTCGCACAAAAAGAAGGCGAGTGGAAACCCTTCAATAAAAAAGCCACGGCATTTCATTCACTCTTATTCCGCGACCCACATACATTTCGTTTGGCAGATTTGATCGCACCTTAATGCTTCGACGCAGGAGCGAGCTCTGCTCGCGAAAAACCTGCGACGACGTTTCATGTAGGAGCCCGCTTGCGGGCGAAAAATCGGCGAAGTTGTTCCTTCTTCGCGCGACCACCAAATTTTACTGACGTGGTCTTAGACTCAAAAAATGCTCACCCGCAAGTGGCCTCCTACGAATACGAAGCCACATGCATCCCAACCACAATCCAAAGCAAAACCAATACAAAATTACTGACCGCAAATGTCGTCAATCGATGTATGACCCTGTTGTAGCTTAGGTGAATCAAGCTATCGCTTTATCGCCAGTGACGACCACCTGCGGTCACATACATCAGCACGCACGCAACATAGAACAGCATCGGCAATTCGAGCAAGTTCATGTAATTGCGATTAGGAATGCTCACCTACGGCGGCACCGTCGCTGACTCGCCATATTTGAAATCGTCGGGTTCCATTTCACGCCGCAGACCGGCACCAACCCGGTAAAACGGGATTAGCAGTAGTACCAGAAAAGTCCAGCTTGCGAGCGCGAATACCGGGTAAAGAATGGCAGGTTTTTGCTTTGGATTACCCAGCAGAAAAAAAGTATCTATTCGTAGGGGCGCCTGCTTGCTGCGCCCAAAATCTGCAGCAGGCTCTGGGCGCAGCAAGCAGGCGCCCCTACGAAGGCAGAATGATCAGATTGAAAAATCAATCCGCCAGAGTCAGCAAACTTGCATTACCACCGGCAGCGGTAGTGTTCACAGTCAAGGTACGTTCGCTGGCAAATTTCAACAAATAGTGCGGGCCGCCTGCCTTCGGCCCGGTGCCACTTAGGCCTTCGCCACCAAAGGGTTGCACGCCAACCACGGCACCGATTTGATTGCGATTCACGTAGCAGTTGCCGACGCGAACCGATTTGGCAATATGATTAATTGTGGAATCGATGCGCGAATGAATGCCGAGCGTCAAACCATAACCGCTGGCGTTGATTTGATTAAGCACGTCATCGAGTTGCGAGGCTTCGTAACGAATCACGTGTAATACCGGCCCGAAAATTTCGCGATTCAATTGCGACAATGAGTTTAATTCATAAGCACGCGGTGCGAAGAAACTACCATCGGCACAAGCAGCCGGCAATTGCACGGCTTTAATTAATTTCGCTTCTTTATCCATGCGTTCTGCATGCGCCACTAGAATGGCTTTCGCGTCTTCATCAATTACTGGGCCAACATCGGTTGACAGCAATCCAGGATCACCTACGACCAGTTCATCCATTGCACCGCTCAGCATGTGAATCACTTTATCGGCGATATCGCTTTGTACGAATAAAATACGAGCAGCTGAACAGCGCTGGCCAGCCGAATCAAAGGCGGCGGTAATCGCGTCTTTCACCAATTGTTCCGGCAATGCCGACGAATCAGCAATCAGTGCATTTTGTCCGCCGGTTTCCGCGATCAAGGTCGCTATCTGTGCATTGCGAGCAGCAAGACTGCGATTGATTGCCCACGCAGTTTCGGTGGAGCCGGTAAAGCAAACACCGGCAACACGCGGATCTTTGGTGAGTGCCGCGCCCACGGTAGCGCCATCACCCGGCAGGAATTGCAGCACTTTTTCCGGTACACCGGCTTCGTACATCAACTTCACGGCGAAGTAGGCCATCAAACTGGTTTGTTCGGCCGGTTTTGCAATCACGGTATTACCGGCAGCCAGCGCCGCTGCAATTTGGCCAATGAAAATCGCGAGCGGGAAATTCCACGGACTGATGCAAACGAATACACCGCGACCATGTAATTGCAATTCATTGGATTCACCGGTTGGGCCAGGCAATTTTTCCGGCTGGCCAAATAATTTGCGTGATTGAACGGCGTAGTAACGACAAAAATCCACCGCTTCGCGAACTTCGGCGACCGAGGCCGACATCGATTTGCCGGCTTCTTTCACGCAAAGCGCAATCAATTCGGGCATCTGTTGTTCCATCAAATCGGCTGCATGTTCCAAAATTTTTGCGCGTGATGCGGCTGGTGTGTGATCCCAACCCTGAAATGCCGCATGGGCGTTATCTAAAGCGATCGGCACTTGCGCAGCATCGGTCGATTGCCATTGACCCACGCTTTCTTTGCGATTGGCGGGATTGGTGACCGCATTCATTGCGCCAGTATTTTTGCTGCCAGGTACCAGTGGCGTTGCCTGCCAGTTTTTGATGGCGGCATTCACGCTGTTGGCGAGTTCGGCTAACGCGGAATCATTGGCTAAGTTGATGCCCATAGAATTTTTTCTCTCGTCGCCAAACAAATGGCCAGGGGTAGGAATGCGGGGATGTGCTTTGCTCTCAAAACCGGTAACGGCGGCAACAGGATCAGCGACCAGATCTTCCGGCTTTACATTTTCGTCGGTGATACGGTTTACGAAGCTGGAGTTCGCGCCGTTTTCTAAAAGACGGCGCACCAAATACGGCAATAAATCTTCATGCGAACCGACCGGTGCGTACACGCGGCAGGGAATCGCCAAATCATTCTTACCAATCACTTCGGCATACAAATCATGGCCCATGCCATGCAGGCGTTGGTATTCGTAATCAGGCATTCCGGCATTTTTTGCGATTTGGTAAATCGCGGCAATTGTGTGCGCGTTGTGAGTCGCGAACATCGGATAAATTACGTCGCTCGCCTGCAACATTTGTTTTGCACAGGCGATATAGCTCACGTCGGTATTGGGCTTGCGGGTGAAGACCGGATAATTGGCGTAGCCTTCCATTTGCGCTTTCTTGATTTCCGAATCCCAGTAGGCGCCTTTGACCAGACGAATCGGCATGCGGCGACCGGTGCTTTTTGCCAGATCAATCAAATAATCGAGCACGAAGGGTGCGCGCTTCTGATAAGCCTGCACCGCAAGTCCGTAGCCTTCCCAGCCAGCCAGGGATTTGTCAGTGAATACTTTGGCAATCAGTTCCAAAGATAATTCAAGACGTTCGGATTCTTCAGCATCAATGGTGAAACCGATACCAAATGATTTTGCCTGTTGTGCGAGTTGCAAAATACGCGGCGCGAGTTCATTCATTACGCGTTCGCGTTTGCCGATTTCAAGGCGCGGATGCAGCGCTGATAATTTAATTGAAATAGAAGGTGCAGCAAAAATATTCGGATACGGGCCGCCGGCACCAATGGCCGTGATCGCATTTTTATAGGCCTGGAAATAACGCTCGGCATCGGCAGTGGTGAATGCACCTTCGCCCAACATATCGAAAGAATAGCGATAGTTTGAACCTTCGCCTTTTTGTGATCGCTCGAGGGCTTCCGAAATCGTGCGGCCCAATACAAATTGATGACCCATGATGCGCATGGCCTGGCGCACTGCCAATCGAATCGCCGGTTCACCGGCGCGGGACACCAGACGCTTGAACGCGCCGCCGAAATTGCGTTGGGTCTCATCATTCAGGCTGACTATTTTTCCAGTCAGCATCAAACCCCAAGTCGAGGCGTTCACCAGAAGGGAATTGGATTGACCAACATGCGAGTCCCAGTCGGCGTCGCCGAGTTTGTCGCGAATCAATTTATCGGCAGTGCCTTGGTCGGGAATGCGCAATAAGGCCTCGGCCACGCACATCAGCAGTACACCTTCTTCGCTCGATAAATCATATTCGCGCATGAAGGCTTCAACCAAACCGGGATCTGCCGCACGAATTCGGACTTTCTTCACCAGGCTGGCCGCCATGGCTTGTACTTGGGCCTGATCGGTTTCGACAAGACGCGCCTGTTCGAGTAATTCGCTTAAATGCTCGGCCTCATCCCGCGCATAGGCTGCGGTGATGCGCATCATCAAGGGTGAAAAGCGCTCGGGTAACTCAGACGAAAGAATAGGATTCACAGACGACCTGGCGGGTAGGAGAGGAAAGCGAGACGGCAATTCTACGGCTTTGCGAGGCTTGTGGGCAGGGCGTGTTTCTTCACCTAACTGTCCATGCTCGCGAGTATTCTTGTTGCCGGTAAGGCGGTCTAGCGGGTAAAATCAGCGAGATTTCCTGCGGTCAAGTGTTGCCCAACCCAAGGATTTTCGATGATTGAGCAATTTTTGTCTGAAAACAGCCGGTGTGCCTTGGTCTTGCGACCACGGCGCGCGCTGACGAAACATCAATTCATCGGGCTTTTCGGGCTTATTGCAATAGCCACTTGGCTGGTAGCTTTAGCTAGTTATGGGGTGGGAAATGTATTTGCACCAGCGTTTGCATTGCTCGATTGTTTTTTTGTAGCAGCTACGTTGCGCTGGGTTTGGTTGCAGAGTAATCGTTTTGAAACGATTGAACTCGATGCAGAGCATTGCACCGTGTTGCAGTCGGGCCGTGAAGAATTAGCGTTTGATGCCCACCCCTACTGGGTTCGCATGCAGCTTGAAAAAGCGCAGGAAGCACCGCGTATCGTGCTGGCGTCAAAAGGCAAGAGTTGTGAGGTGGGATCGTTTCTGGCGCCGTATGAGCGCGTCGATCTGGCCGCAAAATTGAAGGTATTACTGGCGCAGGCGGCACATCGCGCTTAACGAATTTTAGGTTTGATGTACGGGGATTGAGGCGGACATGATGAAAACAAATCGCATCACGGCAATATTGACCGGCCTGCTGGCCAGTGTTGCTTCTTTGGCAGCGTTTGCCGATGACACCAAGGAGCCGCAGCTCTGGCAGTTGAATATGACCGATGGCGTAACCGCCAGCTCGCAAAATGCCTATGATTCGCACATGATGATGTTCTGGATCTGCGTGGTCATCGGTATCATCGTGTTTGGTGCGATGGCGTTGGCGATGTTTAAATTCCGCAAATCCAAAGGCGCTGTGCCTGATACCAATTTTACCCACAGTACTTTTCTGGAAGTTCTGTGGACTGGAATTCCGATCATCATTCTGGTTGGCTCGGCCATTCCAGCGACCGGCATGGTGATAGATCTTTACAATGCCAATCATTCGGCTAAGCCGTATGAAATGACGGTGAAAATTACCGGCCAGCAATGGTTATGGAGCTACGAATACAAGGGCGAGGGCGTTGCATTCACGTCGCGTCTTGATCGAGAATCGGATCGTCTGCGTCAGGACAAAAACGCCACCGCAGAACAAATCAAAGCGCACAAACATTATCTGCGCGATGTCGATAATCCCTTGGTCATTCCAGCCGATACCCGAGTGCGTTTCGTGATCACTGCCGATGACGTGATTCACGCATGGTGGGTGCCTGCCTTGGGTTGGAAACAAGATGCGATTCCCGGCATCATCAACGAAGCCTGGACCGAGGTGCCGGCAGCGAAAATTGGTACTTATCGCGGTGTTTGCGCCGAGCTATGTGGCAAAGATCACGGCTTTATGCCGATCGTGGTGAAAGTGGTTTCGAAGGCCGATTACAAAATCTGGTTGGCGGCACAGAAGGCGGCGAAAAATCCGGTTCCAGTGGCAGCTCCGGAAGCAGTGACTGTTGAAGCTGACGAGGTGCCTGCAGAAGATGCAACTGAAGAAGCTGCCGCACCTGTTACCAAAACCCAACCCTAATTCATTGAATTCTTTAAGAGGCACGCGCTATGGCATATGACACCGCTGCTAACGACGGTCATCACGACGATCACAAGCAAGGTTTTTTCGAGCGTTGGTTTTATTCCACCAACCATAAAGATATTGGTACCTTGTATTTGCTGTTCTCATTGCTGATGTTCTTCATCGGCGGTGCGATGGCAATGGTGATTCGTGCCGAGTTATTCCAACCGGGCCTGCAATTGGTCGCACCTGAGTTTTTCAATCAGATGACTACCACGCATGCCTTGGTGATGATCTTCGGTGCGGTGATGCCGGCATTCGTGGGCTTGGCCAACTGGATGATTCCTTTGATGATCGGCGCGCCGGATATGGCGCTGCCACGCATGAACAACTGGTCGTTCTGGATTTTGCCGTTTGCTTTCACCTTGTTGCTGATGCCTTTAATTCTGCAAGGCTTCGGTATTGGCAGCGGTGGCCCGGCCGGCGGCTGGACTTTGTATCCGCCACTGTCTTTACAAGGCGGCACCAGCACAGCCTTCACGATTTTTGCCATTCACATGATGGGCGTCAGTTCGATCATGGGCGCGATTAATATCATTGCGACTGTGTTGAATATGCGTGCTCCCGGCGTGGATTTATTGAAAATGCCGGTCTTCGTCTGGACCTGGCTAATCACCGCTTTCTTGCTGATTGCCGTGATGCCGGTGCTGGCCGGTGCAGTGACCATGTTGTTGACCGATAAATTCTTCGGCACCAGCTTCTTCAATGCTGCTGGTGGTGGTGATCCGGTGATGTATCAACACATCTTCTGGTTCTTCGGTCACCCCGAGGTGTACATCATGATTCTGCCCGCTTTCGGCGTGGTTTCGGAAATCATTCCTACCTTCGCACGCAAACCTTTGTTCGGCTATCAGGCGATGGTGTACGCGACCGCTTCGATCGCCTTCCTGAGCTTCATTGTATGGGCACATCACATGTTCACCGTTGGCATGCCGCTCGGTGGCGAACTGTACTTTATGTACGCGACCATGTTGATCGCCATTCCAACCGGCGTGAAAGTGTTCAACTGGGTCACCACCCTGTGGCGCGGTTCGATTAGCTTTGAAACCCCGATGCTGTTTGCCCTGGGCTTTGTGATCATGTTCACCATCGGCGGTTTCTCGGGCTTGATGCTCGCGATTGTGTCGGCGGATATGCAATATCACGATACTTATTTCGTGGTGGCCCACTTCCATTACGTGCTGGTGACCGGCGCCATCTTCGGCATCATGGCCGGTGTGTACTACTGGCTGCCGAAATGGACCGGCCATATGTACAACGAAACTTTAGGCAAATGGCATTTCTGGCTCAGTACCATTTTCGTAAACCTGTTGTTCTTCCCGCAACACTTCCTGGGTCTGGCCGGCATGCAGCGCCGAGTCCCGGACTACAATCCGGCGTTTGCCGACTTCAATATGTGGTCGTCGATTGGCGGGTTTGGTTTTGGTATCAGCCAATTACTTTTTGCATACATTGTTTGGCAATGCATCCGTGGTGGCGTGAAAGCCGAAGCGCGTTCATGGGAAGGCGCAAAAGGCTTGGAATGGACGGTGTCTTCACCGCCGCCACACCATACCTTTACCACGCCGCCGGTTATTCGTGACGGTGATCTGGCTCATGGCGATATCACACACTAATGAATAATTCTCCGCAAAAGAATGTAGTGCAGGGCCGTGCGAAAGCGCGGCGTACTGCACTGATTGTTGGTTTGATTGCGCTTGCCGTTTACGGCGGTTTTTTTCTGACGATGCTATAAAACTAATGAAACTTGAAGTTCACAAAACACTCAAAAACATTGCACTGATTTCAGTGTGTTCGTTCGTGTTTGCGTTTTCGATGGTGCCTTTGTACAACATTGCCTGCGAAAAAATCTTCGGCATTAAAATGGAAAAAGGTCCGACCGGCGAAGAAACCTTGGTTGGCGCGAAGCTTAATAAAGAGCGCAAGATCACGGTTGAATTTGACGCTACCGTAAATTCGAAATTGCCTTGGAGCTTTCAACCATCGCAACTGACGATGGAAGTGATTCCCGGAAAAATGTACGACACCCATTACGTTGCGAAAAATAATGCCTCGTACGCTGTTGTAGGAAATGCCGCGCCGTCGGTAGCGCCGATTACGGCGTCGAGCTTTTTCAATAAAACCGAATGTTTTTGTTTTACCGAGCAGCTGTTAACAGCCGGCGAGCAACGCGACATGCCGGTGCGTTTTGTCATCAATCCGAATTTGCCGGAAGATGTGCACACCATTACCCTGTCGTACACTTTTTTCATTAATGACAAAGCGACCGCGCTTTTAGCAGCGCCAAGCTCATCACTGACCGCACGGTCAGCGCCGTAACACTACTATTTAGAGATATAGGGGAACACCATGGCACATGCCCAACCCGACGCAAACGTATATTTCGTTCCGCATCACAGCCGCTGGCCTTTCATAGGCTCGGTCGTCATGTTCACCATGATGGTGGGTGTTGCGAACTGGTTTAATGGTAGCGACTGGGGCTTCAATGTTTTCATGGTCGGCTTGTTCGGCATGTTGTTGACACTGGGCTTCTGGTTTGGCGACGTGATTTCCGAATCACTGCAAGGCCATTACAACGAGCAAGTGGATACCTCGTTCCGCATGGGTATGATGTGGTTTATCTTTTCCGAAGTGATGTTCTTCGCTGCCTTCTTCGGCGCCCTGTTTTATGCCCGTGCTTTCGTGTTGCCCTGGTTATCGGGTGAAGGCGATGGCGCACTTACCAATAATTTTCTCTGGCAGGGTTACACCGCAGGCTGGCCGGCCAACGGCCCGGCAGACATTGGTGGCGCATTTGAAACCATTCCTGCCTGGGGCTTGCCACTGATCAATACCGTGATTTTGCTGACCTCGGGCGTCACCATCACTATGGCGCATCACGCATTAAAACAAAACGCCCGCAAAGCCTTGTTGATTTGGCTTGGGTTGACCGTTGCCTTGGGTTGCTTATTCCTGTTTTATCAAGTCGAAGAATATGTCCATGCTTATCAAGAGCTCAACTTGACTCTGGGCTCCGGCATTTACGGCTCCACCTTCTTCATGCTGACTGGCTTCCACGGCATGCACGTGGCGCTCGGTACCATTATGCTGGCGGTAATGTGGCTGCGTTGTGCGAAAGGCCATTTCAGCAAGGACCACCATTTCGCGTTCGAAGCGGTTGCATGGTACTGGCATTTCGTCGATGTGGTGTGGCTGGGTCTGTTCCTGTTCGTTTACGTGCTGTAATCGATTCGAACCGAATAAACAAAAAAGCCGACATTGTCGGCTTTTTTGTTGCCAGCGATTTTTTTTGCAGGACTATGGTCCGGCCTGAACAGGCTGCGAGATTGATTGACGTGCGATGAAAAAAATCTGACGATGCTATCCATGAGCTTCGATCTTTATCTTCAGAAATTCCAGAATGGCGAAGCCGCAGGCATCTCGCTGGACGTCATTCGCGATACATTCGGGAAGTATGTAGTGGAAATGGATGAAGATTTTTGGCAAGTCCAATACAGTGTCAATGCATCCAGTGATATTTTCCTGCAGGTGCTGCCTGATGACGATAGCTTGATACATACATTATCGGTTCATCGTGCTTGTAGCGACATCAGGTTATGGGAGAGCTTGTGGCTTTTGCTTGCATTGCCGGGGACCATATTTTACTACCCGGGCTGCGTTGCTCCGCTGGCGCGTGATTCACAGGCATGTATCCACATGCCGGAGGATATGCGTGAGTCACTCGGTGATCCAGTGATTGTAAGTAACGCTCTGGAAATTTTTCAATCGATTGACATGTAGGGTGGAACCGCCCGCTTTTGGCGATTCCACCATGCATTACGACGTTGCTGGGTATGGTGGATACCACCAAAGAGCCGTGGGATACACCGTGCGATTGATCAGCCTTGAATCCCATGCGGTTTGATCACGCCGGTATAGATACCGAGAATAACAAGTAGAATCAGCCCGACTGACAGGCCTATGCGCCAGCTCAGTGATTTGACGGTGCGATTACTTTTGCCTTTGTCCACCATCATGTAATACAGGCCGGCGCCGAGATTATACAAAATCACAATTAATACGCCGATTATGAGCAGTTTTTCCACGGTGTACACCTCGGATAAGCGATAATTGCATTATCCACTTTCAATGAGAGTAAAGGGTGAAAAAAAGCTGGCTTTACTATCTGTTTGCACTGCTTTTATGCTTGGCATTTTTCTCGCTAGGGCGCTGGCAGTTGTCGCGTGCAGAATGGAAGCAACAGCGACTCGATAATGTTGCCGCGATCTTGAAACAAAAAGAGCCGGAACCATTATCACGACTCTCAAAAGAAAGTAAAACCGATCTGTCGTGGACAGCTGGACGAGGACATTTTTTAACGACACCTGCATTGCTTCATGACAACCAAAGGCTCGGCGATAAAGTTGGTGTGAATGTGTATCGCGTGTTCCAACCAGACAAAGGCAAGGCGATATTGGTAAATCTTGGTTGGCTGGTGGTGCCCGGTGATCGCAGCATGCCCGTGCTTGAAAAAATATCGGGCTCGTATCAACTGACCGGTTTGCTGATAGCACCACCTTCACCAGGGATTGCCATGGGTCCTGCCTATCAAAAAACCAACGAGCAATATTGGTTGATGACGCGCATGCCGCTGGATGAACTTGCTGCAGATTTAAAAATACCGCTGGCGAGCCGCGTGTTACGTTTGAATCCGGAGCTGCCGATGGGCTATGCACGCGATTTAGACGTTCTGCCCAATACGCTACCACCAGAAAAACACAAGGGTTACGCCGTCCAGTGGTTTGGCCTGTGTCTGGCGACGATCGTCATTACACTGGTGCTTGGTTTTCGCCAAAGAAAACGACTGAATCAGAATAGTGCTGCAAGCATAAAATGACCAAAGAGAATAAAAATGACTGATACCGCACGTCCGCCACAATGGAAATCACGTTTGATATTGCTGTTAATCGTGGCCATGTTTTTCTCCTCGTTTTTTGTCGCCTGGGGTTTGCGATTAGCCGGATGGACACCGCAGGGGTCGAAAAATTTCGGTGAATTGATCCAGCCGCCTATTGATTTGACGGCAAGCAATTTTCGGCATGCCGACGGCAAGCCCTATCCGTTGGAACCGGAAAAACATTTATGGCGTGTGGTCATAGTGACCACGCCCGATTGCACCGATGCCTGCACGGCTATGACCGATACGCTGTTTCGCGTTTGGGAAACCCAGGGGAGTAAGGCCGAACGGGTCGATGTGCTCTGGTTCGGCGAAGTGCCGAAAAATGGCCGTAGCTTCCGGAAACTATTTGCCATGCAGGCATCGCCTGAATTGCTTGCCGCATTGCCGCAAAAGGCGACAGCTACTTCCTTGCCGGTTTACATCATGGACAACAGAGGCAATGTCGTCATGCAGTACCGGCCGGGCTTTGATCCTTCACACCTGAGAAAAGACTTGTCACGGTTACTCAAATAAGTCGCTCTTATCCCGTAAAATAGACCCATGAATCCTCCCTTTCGTCATTTTCACCGCCTAGCCTGGGCTGCATTGGTGCTGGCATTTTGCGTTATCGTGTTCGGCGGCTTTGTGCGCTTATCCAATGCAGGACTTAGCTGTCCAGATTGGCCGACGTGCTATGGCAAAGCAGCATGGCCAACCCAGGCACATGAAATAGCCACCGCCAATGAAAACTACGAACGTGTCGTTGAAGTCAGCAAGGCTTGGCGCGAACAACTGCACCGTCATCTGGCGGCGGGTTTGGGCGTGCTGGTACTTTTATTGAGCTTGTTGGCAGCAAGGCGTCGTAGTTTTGGCGTCGGCAGTATTTTGCTGGCATCAACACTGGTGGCGCTCTCGATTCCGTTTTATACCGGCTTGAGTTTGCAAAAGCCTTTTGAATTTGTCTTGGCGTCTAATCACAACATTTCTATCATGCTGGTGCTGGCGGGTGAGTTGATTTTGTTATTGCAGGCAATTCGCTGGTCCAATGCCGATGCCGCCAGATTAAGCGCCGCACTTTTGCTAGTGATTGTGTTCCAGGCCATGCTCGGCATGTGGACCGTGATCTGGCTGGTAAAACCGATCATCGTGATGTCGCATTTGCTCGGCGGCTTGCTGACATTCTCCATGCTGACCTGGTTGGCCTGGCGTACCACCCCGGATCGACAACTGGTGCAAGGTGTTGCGCCCAAACTTCGGGTACTGCTTTGGATTGGCTTGGTATTGCTGGTGATTCAAATTGCTCTGGGCGGTTGGACCAGTGCAAATTACGCAGCGCTAGCTTGCGGTAGCGACTTCCCGACTTGCCAAGGCGAATGGTGGCCCGAACATGATTTCAAGGAAGCTTTTGTGTTGTGGCGTGGCATTGGTGTCGATTACGAAGGCGGTGTGCTCGATGGTGCTGCGCGCGTGGCGATTCAACTGACACATCGCATGATGGCGATATTGGTCTTCGGACATTTATTGTTCGTCGGCATTCGCATGATCATGACCCATGGCCTGCGTTACTGGGGCGTAGTGCTGACGATTTTGTTGTTTGCACAAGTCGCCCTTGGCATCAGTAATGTTGTGATGAATCTGCCGCTCTGGTCTGCCGTCGCGCATAACGCCGGTGCGGCTGCATTGCTGTTTGTGATTGTCGGCTTGCTCGCCCGTTTACGTGCGCCTGATTGATGCGTATTCCGTTTGCCGATTATTTTGAACTGACCAAGCCACGTGTAGTGGCTTTAATCGTTTTCACTGCCGTTATTGGTATGTTTCTGGCGGTACCCGGAATTCCACCCTGGAAAGCTCTAGTGTTTGGTAATTTGGGTATCTGGTTGGCAGCATCGTCGGCTGCGGCTATTAATCATTTACTTGATCGTCGTATCGACGAAAAAATGGTGCGTACTTCACACCGGCCTTTACCGAGTGGCAGTTTAACGGCACGCCAGGTATTAGTATTTGCCTTGATACTCGGCGCATTGTCGATGCTGCTTTTATGCCTGTTTGTGAATTGGTTAACAGCGGCGCTGACGTTTTTTTCATTGATTGGCTATGCCGTTATTTACACGGTGTATTTAAAACATGCCACACCACAAAACATCGTAATTGGCGGTGCTGCTGGCGCTGCACCACCGGTATTGGGTTGGGTCGCGGTTACAGGAGAAGTGCATGCCTATGCATTACTTTTATTCCTGATCATTTTCGTCTGGACACCGCCGCATTTCTGGGCGCTGGCCATTTTCCGGCGCGAAGATTACGCGCGCGCGATGGTGCCGATGTTGCCGGTGACCCATGGTGTGGAATACACGCGCTGGCAAATTTTGTTTTACACGATCTTGCTGGTGCTGGTGACTTTACTGCCATATTTTTCCGGCATGAGCGGCCTGTTTTATCTTGGCGGCGTGCTGGTACTCGATGCGGTGTTTCTGTACTACGCCATCCGCATGATGAATCCGCCCAATGAAGCTTATGCAATGAAAGTATTCGGCTATTCGATCTGGTATTTGATGGTCCTGTTTGCATTCCTGCTGATTGATCACTGGATCAAGCCCTTTGCCTCTTGAGGGCGCATGCTTGCTGCGCCACGCATAAGAGTTTTTCAGAGCAGGCCCAGCAAACATAAGCCCCCGCTGAAATTCATAACGCAAATCTAACACTTTTATCCCGATGACGCGGTTTTTTTGACGGCTGGCATCATATGCGATACCGTACACAGACTGAACTGTTAGGAAAGAATTTATGGCAACCAGAAAAATAAAAGGTGTAACCCGTCAGGAAGTTGTGGAAAAAAGCACTGCTGGCTGGATGATGCGAATACAAAGACAGAATGTTCTGACCCAGGAATATTTTTCCGACAGCATCTATGGCTCTAAAAACAAGGCCCGCATCGCCGCTGAAGCCCGCTACCAGGAGCTTGCGAAAAAACTTCCGCCGCCGATCTTGGCTGGCGCTTCAAAAAGTGTACGCAATAGTTCCGGCAAGGTCGGTGTTCGGCTAGCAGTGAGTAAGGGTCGTTACGAAGATTCGAGTTCATTATCTTCATACGTCGCCTTTTGGCGCGACGGTGGTGCTGACTACACGATACAATTTGGTTGTTTGAAGTATGGGAAACGCGGCGCTTTTCTGAGAGCATCCATTGCGCGCGACAAGCAATCTTGTGATCGGGAATTGATCGAGAAAGAATTCAAGCGCAGTAAAAAATGATTGTTGCCGCTACAAAGATTCCAAATTGTGTGCAGTAAATCAAAACCCCGCCGAAGCGGGGTTTTTGTTGCTTTATTTTTTCACTAATTCTACACGTCTGTTTTTTGCACGTCCTGTTTCATCAGCATTGCTCGCTAGTGGTGACAACATACCAACGCCACCTGCTTCCATTTGCCCGGCACTCACACGATGCTGGCTGATCAACATATTGATAACAGCGTTGGCGCGACGTTTAGACAGGTCGGTATTGGCCGCCAACGTACCCACATTGTCAGTATGGCCGACGATGAACACTTTCAAAGCAGTGTTGGCTTTTAGCAAGTCGGCTATTTGTTCGATAGCAGCAGCAGATTCTGGCTTGATATCGGTTTTGTTAGTATCAAAATAAATACCATACAAGGCAATGCGACCGGAACTGTCAATGGAGCTTTGCATTTCCGCTGCGGTCACTGCGACCATTTTTTTCTCGCGTGCCTGGGGTTCAATAGCGATTACCATCGCCATGGTTCGGTCATTAAACGCTTTGCAATAAAGTGTGTCTTGAACAGTGTACGCATAAACTGCGACATAGATATCGCCACTTTCAGTGGGAATGCGGTAAACCAAATACCGTTGTTCGCTAACATCCATCGTGCTCGCGCAATTCCCGTTCGAGAAGCTCGGAGCCTTTATGCGTTCACTGGGATAAAGTTTGTCCAGCAAGCCCTGGGTGCCGCCGCCATGATCGTTGCCCCTCATATCTCCGCCGCAGGCTAAACTAGTACAAGCATAAAGAACTGTGCCACCCATAGCGCTTAATTCATCGACGTAGTTGCGTATAACTTCTAGGGGAGAACGTTCTGCTGGCGCCAAATAAATCAGGCGCGTATAGCGGCCTTCTACAACCTTTGATTTTTTCCCCTCTATAAAATTATTATTTTTAGCATCGGTCTTACCCGGCACTTTAAATAAAGGCGAAAGTGGAAATCGAATAACATCAAAAGCTTTTCGTTCATAATTGACGATAAAGCTACCTTCGTAGCGTTTCAGCACAGGCAGGTCGCGACTGCCGGGTTCGTCTTTTGTCGGTTCCGTGGCGTCAGCCGCTGCTATGTGAGGCATGAGTAATAGAATTAGCAGTAATAGGTACTTCATGTTCAAAATTCCTTTGGTGGAGAATATGGATGTCAATGAAGAAACGTGGACCGAGGCCGTAAAAGGACATGGGCTGAGTATTAGTTTTAGCGAGGGCACTGTCCAACACTTTTACCTATTGCAAGTATGATCTAGGCAGTGCCCCTGCTTCTCTTTTAAGAGTATTTATTTTTCCAGTAAATACTTCTGCCAGAACAGCATGCTGGCAGCACCAAAATAATCGTTATTGGCTTTCTTCGCAAAGCCGTGGCCCTCATCCTTGTACATTAAATACCAGACATCACCGCCATTGCCGCGAACGGCTTTGACGATTTGTTCGGCTTCGGTGTACGGCACGCGCGGATCATTGAATCCCTGAGCCACGAATAGCGGACTGCTGATGCTTTTCGCATTGTTCAAGGGTGCAATTTTTTCATGGAAGGCACGCATTTCCGGTTCGCGTTCATCGCCATATTCGGCGCGGCGCAAATCACGGCGATAACTTTCGGTATTGGTCAGGAAGGTCGTGAAATGCGAAATGCCCACGACATCAATGCCGGCACGAATACGATTGTTATAATCGACCATGCTGGCAAGCACCATGTAGCCACCATAGCTGCCGCCGGAAACACCGACGCGATCCTTATCTAAGCTTGGCTGGGTCGCTATCCAGTCCAACAAGGCACCGATATCTTTCACCGAATCTTTGCGCTTGAAGCCGTTATCGAGTTGCAGATAGTTTTTTCCGTAGCCGGACGAGCCACGCACATTGGGTACCAATACGGCGACTTTCATTTCGCGCAGCATGTACTGGATGTTGGGGCTGAAGGTCGGGAAAGCTTGAGCTTCGGGGCCGCCGTGAATATTGATGATGACCGGGAATGGACCGGCACCTTCGGGTTTGTACAAGAACGCGGGGATTTCCATCCCATCAAAACTTTTGTAGCGGATCAAGCTTGGTGCGATAAAAGTATTGGAATCCAGACCGCCGACTTCACTTTGCGACCAGCGTGTCAGTTGTGCCGTTTTAAGATCGATCACATAAACATCGCTTGGCGAAGTTGCCGTATTGATGCTGAGTGCCAGTTGTTGGCCATTTGGGGAAAACTGGTAGCCGCCAACAACACCGATCGGAAGCTTCGGCAATTTACGGGCCTTGTAAGTAGTCGTGTCGAGTACGCGCAAGGTCGAAATGCCGTCTTCATTGGTCACGAAAGCAATATGTTTACCATCCTCGCTTTGCGCAAAACCTTCCACGTCCCAGGGAATGTCCTTGCTGATAACGCGTGTCTTCATTGTAGTTAAATCATGGAAACGCAGGTGCTGGAATTCCGACTCTTCATCGGAAACAAAAAACACGCCCCTACCGTTGCGGGCATATTCAAAACCGCTGAAAGCAGCCTTGCCGCCATCGACCGGAAACATCGTCAATTTTCCAGTGACCAAATCCACTTCGCCAGGGCGTGAATCATTGGCGGAAATATATTGTCCGACCAGAAGTTTTTTACCGTCGGCTGAAAAATCAGATGCACCCCAAGAGCCGCCTTCCTGCACGACCAGTTTCGCTTCACCATTCAACCCACGAACCCAGATATCGGTGTCCTTGCCATTGCGCACGGTGCTGCTGTAAGCCAATTGTGCGCCGTCTTGCGACCATAGCCCGCCCTGGTTTCGCGACTTGCCGTCGGTCAGCATGCGCACCTGGCGCGACTGCAAATCGTAGTAATGCAATTGAAAAAATTCATTGCCGCCGATGTCTTTGCTGAACAAAAAACCTTTGCCAGCCTTCATCGGCTGGATGGAAGCGCCACCCACGGGTTCACGATAAAAAGTAAGCTGCTCGCGCATTCCCATTGGTTTGCTAACGCGATGTATTTGTCCGGTATCGCCAAAGCGCGTACTGATCAACATGCTGCCGTCGTCCACCCAGCCCTGGAAACTGGCACCACGGGTGTTTTGATATTGATTCAATCGATCAAGCAATTCGACGGGAATTGCTGGCAGATTTTCACTGACGCGATTGCCACTTTCGATGCGTTCGGTTTTTTTGGTGTCGGCCGCAAAAAGTGCGGTGGAGCTGAGTAAGGCAAGGGCAAGCAGGGTGGTTCGCATAAGTCCTCCGGAGTAGGCCGATAGACTAACGAATTTTTATAATTTTTGCGTGATTGTGTAGGAGGCGGCTTGCGGGCGACATCTATTTACGGGCGGCATCTATTTATTCGTCGCCCGCAAGCGGCCTCCTACCGCATTCGGGCGGTCAGCAAATCGCGGAGCTCGTTATTCTCTTCCGGGCTGCGTCCGGTTTTGGCATTCAATTCTTCAATACGTTGCATGCGAGTTTGTTTATCGAGCTGTTGCAATGCGTCATTAAACTCGGCCTGCCAATGTTCGGGTTCGCCGGGGAATTCTTGGGCCGCCAGTTTTTGCAGTGATGCCTGTTCTTCACGGCCCTCAAAACTTTCGATAATCAAACCGGTATTGATATCGGGCCGGACGCGAATCAGCGCAATCAACTCGCACAGAAGTGGAATACCCGGTTGCCGTAGGATTGAAAATAAATGCGGCGGTTCGATATGCAACACCAGTGAAGGCTGTTGCAATAACAAAGTGATAGCGGCACGGACAAGGCTGAGTTTGGGTGGCGGCGCGGTATTGCGGCGCGGTGCGTTGCTGAGCAAAGGGGCATTCGTGAGCGCCGTATTGGCTCGTAGTCCGGTCATTTCACTTAAACGCTGTTGCATCAAATCACGAAATGCACCGTCAGGAATTACACTCAGCATTGGCTTGGCACGTTCGGCCAATCGTGACTTGCCTTCCATGGTATTTAAATTGACGTCTTTGCCTAATTCATCAAAGAAAAATCGCGATAGCGGCGTTGCTTGCTGCAATCGTAAATCAAAACCATCGGCGCCTTCCTGTCGCACAATGCTATCGGGGTCTTCACCATCGGGTAAAAATAAAAAGTAAGCCTGACGGCCATCTTTCATCCGCGGCAAGATCGATTCGACGGCCTTCCACGCGGCGCCACGACCAGCACGATCACCATCAAAACAAAAATACACATCGGCGGCATTGCGGAATAAAAGTTCGGCATGGTCCGGCGTAGTTGCCGTGCCCAATGTCGCAACGGCTTGTGTCACACCGTATTGAAACAATGCGACCACATCCATATAACCTTCGACCACGATCAGGCGCGGAATTTTCGAGTTCGCCTGCCGCACTTGCCACAAACCATAGAGTTCGCGGCCTTTATGGAAGAGCGGCGTTTCCGGCGAGTTCAGATATTTCGGGTTCCCATCTTTCTCTCGGTCCTTTTCCAGCACGCGACCACCGAAAGCAATCACGCGACCACGGCGATCATGAATTGGAAACATCACGCGGTCGCGAAATTTATCGTAAATGCGACCGGTATCGTTTTTGGAAAACAAGCCGACTTTTTCGAGCAACTTCATTCGGCGCTCATCGGTGCCGAGTGCATCTTTCAAAGCATTAAAACCATCGGGCGCATAACCAATCGAAAACCGCGCGCGGTTTTCGGCATCGACACCGCGTTTATCCAGATAGGATTGCGCCGCCATGTTTTGCAGTAATTGTTTTTGAAAAAATTGCGTGGCGGCATCCAGTGCCGCATACAAATCTTTCGACTCGCCCGACTCATTGCGTGAACGCGTGTCTTTGGGGATTTCCATGCCGACACGTTTGGCGAGTTCTTCGACCGCATCCATAAATTCCAGACGGTCGTAATTCATCAGGAAGGCAATGGCTGTGCCGTGCGCGCCACAGCCAAAACAATGGTAGAACTGCTTAGTCGGGCTCACCGTGAAGCTGGGTGAACGCTCATCATGAAACGGGCAGCGCGCTGAATATTCACGGCCCTGGCGTTTGATCGGAATGCGTGAACCCACCAGTTCGACGATGTCGGTACGGGCAAGCAAGTCATCGATAAAAGCGTCAGGAAGTCGGGCCATCCGCATAGTTTGCCATGGCAGCCCGCTTTTACGGCCATCCGCAGTCGCAAGGCCTTGGGAAACCGTACTTTTGCCCCGATAATAGGGCCATGAACGACACTCCCGAACAACGTGGCTTTATATTCCCCGGCACACTGGAACTCAGCGTGATGGGGCCGGCCGATATTGGTCTGGATGCACTTGTGGTGCATACGCTCGAATCCATGGGCTTGCTCTGGCATCCGGAAACCCTGCGAAGCAAGCCATCAAGCCAGGGTAAATATGTCTCGGTGACGGTCGGTTTTCATGCCGAAAGCCGTGAGCAGTATGATGCCGCCCATGATGCATTGCGGGCGTTGCCGGAAGTGAAGTGGACGCTGTAATCCAGCCACGCACTCAGCCATGGAGCATCCGCGACCTTGGCCGTCAGAACTTTCTGAGAGTCTGGCCCGCGATGGAGCGCTTCACCGATACCCGTAGCGATGAAACGGTCGATGAGCTTTGGCTGGTCGAACACGACCCGGTGTTTACGCTCGGTCAGGCCGGCAAGCCAGAGCATGTATTGGCAGCCGGTGATATTCCGGTTATTCAAACTAATCGCGGCGGTCAGGTCACGTATCACGGGCCTGGACAAATCGTGGCCTATCCTTTGGTTGATCTGCGCCGGATTGGCATTGGTGTGCGTGAGTTTGTCTGCCGAATTGAACAAGCCATGATCGACACCATGGCAGTTTGGAATATCGAGGCGGTACGCAAGCAAGGCGCACCTGGTGTTTATGTGAAAGGCGAGAAGATAGGCGCGTTGGGGCTTCGGGTCCGGCGTGGATGCACTTTTCACGGCCTAGCGTTCAATATCAATATAGACCTAGAACCGTTTTTACGCATTAATCCCTGCGGTTATGAAGGCCTGCAAGTCACCTCGATGATAAACTGCGGCGGTACGGGTGATTTGGCTTTGGTAAAAGCCGAATTGGTGAAACAGATGGCGAAGCAATTGAATTTGTCGCCGGTGCTTACTGATAAATTACCCGATCTTTCTTTTTCCGATATTCAACTGGCCTGACCCATGTCCGACGCAAAAACCATTCCGCTGACGGTAATTAATTCCCTGCAAGAAGGCGTCAAGCAACTGGGCGAAAATAAAATCGCCCGCAGTCCGGTGAAATTTGAAGTCGCACCGGTATTGCGTAAGCCAAGCTGGATTCGTGTTCGTATTCCCTCCGGCAATGCCGTAGCAAACCTGAAAGCGCGCTTGCGTGAAAATCGTTTGGTCACCGTCTGCGAAGACGCCAGTTGCCCGAACATTCACGAATGCTTTAGTCACGGCACGGCCACCTTCATGGTTCTGGGTGCTATTTGCACGCGCCGTTGCTCGTTCTGCGATGTGGCACACGGTCGCCCGAAACCACCTGATGCCGATGAACCGATGAACCTTGCCCGCACCGTTGCCGACATGGGTATGCGTTATGTGGTGATTACCTCGGTTGATCGCGATGATCTTCGCGATGGCGGTGCACAGCATTTCGTCGATTGCATTCGCGAAACCCGCGCATTAAGCCCGAATATTAAAATTGAAATTCTAACACCCGATTTCCGCGGCAAAGGCCGCATGGAACGCGCGCTGGAAATTCTAGCGACCAATCCACCGGATGTGTTCAACCACAATTTGGAAACCGTAGTCGAGTTGTATCCGAATGTGCGGCCCGGTGCCGATTATCAATGGTCACTGGATTTGCTGAAAAAATTCAAAGCCCAGCATCCTGATCTGCCGACCAAGTCCGGCATTATGTTAGGTCTGGGTGAAGAAAAAGATCAGGTGCTCGCCGCCATGCGGGACTTGCGCGCACACGACGTCGATATGATTACCATTGGGCAATACCTGCAACCTACGCCGCATCATCACCCCGTCATGCGCTACTGGACGCCGGAAGAGTTCAAGGAGTTCGAAGTACTGGGCATGGAAATGGGTTTCACGCACGTTGCATCGGGCCCAATGGTACGCTCGTCGTATCACGCAGACCGTATGGCGGCCGACGCTGGGTTTGTTGAACCTTCCGTCTAGGTTCAGGCTCAGACTATAACCATTGGCACAGGCAAGGCGCTGAAAACCGGCGCATGCTAAAACCGTTCACTGTTGCGAGAGAATCCATGTTGAAAAACAAATTGATAGCTTTAACTGCCCTTATCCCGCTCACACTAGCAATCGGTGCAGCGCCCGGCAGTAAAGCAGGTAAGCCGATGGTTGCCGATCTTGGCATGCATCCGACCGCCGATCAGGGTATTGCGGCTACTTTTGTTTATGGCGTGTTTTCTGACAGTGATCTGGCTTACCGACCGCGGCCTTTGAACGATGAGTTGTCGGCCGATATCTATCGCCGCTACATCGATATGCTCGATAGCGAAAAAATGTATTTCACCGCTGCCGACATGAAGCGCTTTGAAATATATAAAACTACGCTTGACGATGCCATCAAGGCACGCAAGCTTGAGCCGGCGTTCACCGTATTTGAAACCTACCAGCAACGTGTTCAACAACGCATTGCGTTTGCCCGCAGCATGTTGAAGCAACCCTTTGATTTCAGCAGCAATGAAACTTGGGCCTACGATCGCAAAGACGCCGCTTGGGCAGCTGACGCCAATGGCTTGAATGATTTATGGCGTAAGTCGGTAAAAAATGACGTCTTGCGTTTGAAATTAGCGGGCCGCTCGGCAGCAGAAATTACCAAGACACTCGATAAGCGTTACGCCCAGGTAGCAGAGCGCAGTTCCGAATTGCGTGGCGATGATGCTTTCGAATTTTTCATGAATGCCTACACGCTTTCGATTGATCCCCATAGCAGTTACATGAGTCCCAAGTCACACGAAAATTTTATGATGCAAATGCGTTTATCGCTGCAAGGTATTGGCGCGGTATTGCAACGTCAAGACGAGTACGTCGTAATTCGCACGATTGTTGCCGGCTCACCGGCACAATTATCGGGTAAGGTAAAAGTCGGTGACCGGATTGTTTCCGTAGGTCAGGGCGACAAAGAACCGATGATTGATGTTGTCGGCTGGCGCATCGATGACGTTGTCGAAAAAATTCGTGGCGATAAAGGCACCAAAGTCCGTCTGGACATTATCCCCGGCGACCAAGGCGTTGATGCCAAACACGTGCTGGTTACCCTAGTGCGCGACACTATTAAGCTCGAAGACCAGGCTGCCAGTAAACGCATTATTGATGTGGAAGGTAAACGCATCGGCGTCATTGAATTGCCAGCGTTTTATGCCGACTTTGAAGCCATGCAGCGCCGTGATTCAAACCCGCGTTCGGCAACTACCGATGTGGCCAAACTATTGAACGAACTGAAGGCTGAAAAAGTCGATGGTGTGGTAGTGGATTTGCGCGAAAACGGCGGTGGTTCACTCGATGAAGCCGTGGACTTAACTGGCCTGTTTATTGATCGCGGCCCGGTCGTGCAAGTGCGACAATCGGGTGGTTATACCCAAGTACGTAGCGACGAAGACCGAGGCGTTTTGTGGACCGGTCCATTGGCCGTGTTGGTCAATCGTTCATCGGCCTCGGCCTCGGAAATTTTCGCTGCCGCCATTCAAGATTATGGCCGTGGTCTGATTATTGGCGAGCCTACCTTTGGTAAAGGCACTGTCCAAGGGCTGCTGCCATTGCCGCCAGAGCGTGGCGCTGGGGGCGGCAAATACGGTACGGCGAAAATCACCTCGCAACAATTTTTCCGTATTGACGGAGGCACGACACAAAATGCTGCGGTAACGCCTGACCTGCAATTTCCGGTCACGGCTGATGCCACCGAGTTTGGTGAAAGCACTTACGATAATGCCTTGCCATTCACCCGCATTGAACCGGCAAAATATACCAGTGTGGGTAATTTCAAACCTATTGTTGCCAAATTATTGGCTGATCATCAGACGCGTATTGCCAGTGATCGCGAGTTCCAGTGGTGGAGCGAAGACGTGGCGGAATTCCGTGCCGAACGCGATAAAAAAACCCTGTCCTTAAACGAAGGTGTACGCAGTGCCGAACGTGATCGCATGGAAGCAAAACGTAAAGCCCGGGATGCCGAACGTAAAACATTAGGCTTGGCCGATGCCGGTCCGGAAAATAAAGACGATGGCCTGCAAGCGAACGAACGTGATGTAAAAATACAGGTCGCTGAAGAAGAAGCTGCCAAGAAACGTCCTGACCCATTGATGCGTGAATCTGCCGCGATTCTTGCCGACACCATTTCAATCTTGAAAGCCAGCCCAGTGTTAACCACACAAGTACTGGTCACCAAAAACGACAAAATCTGGGCGAATTGACGTAGCCCGGGTCATGGCTTCACCTGACCCGGGAACCTCACCGTAGAAGCGAACCTGCTCGCGAAACCCTGCGACAACCTCACCGTAGGGAGCGAGCTCTGCTCGCGAAAACCCTGCGACAACCTCAACCGTAGGAGCGAGCCCTGCTCGCGAAAACCCTGCGACAACCTCAACCGTAGGAGCGAGCTCTGCTCGCGAAAACCCTGCGACAACC
>Ga0209181_10001500_pt1 | contig 40759 bp, 26 predicted proteins | sample MAT05_FD_187208 | JGI IMG/M metagenome (GOLD analysis project Ga0209181, IMG submission 187208) | Freshwater microbial communities from Lake Fryxell liftoff mats and glacier meltwater in Antarctica - MAT-05 (SPAdes) (version 2) | ecosystem: Environmental > Aquatic > Freshwater > Ice > Liftoff... | reverse complement strand
TAGCCATTCGATATCTGAATGGCTGTGATGTTCACCGGCTCCCCAAATTCAAACGTCAAAGTCTCGCCTTCACCTGAAGAGACCGCAGCTTCCGCCCAAGCAAATTCTTTTCGGCTGTCAAACAAATTAGCAGGGCTGTAGGCGACTTCCGGCGCAAGCATAGAGGATGCAGTGATGGAGCCTTTGATGCGTCGAGGCGGCACAAGGCGGAGTGTTTCTCCCTTGTCAGTCACTACTTTTAGGTCGCTGATGGCGATAAAAGCATCCGCGGGATAAGAAGAACGATTTACACCCGCTCGCAAGGTCTCCGTTTCTTCTTTGCCGGTAGCGGAAAAGCGGATGAAAAGCGATTTAACCAGGCCATTTTGCTCCACGGCAATTCGCGCATTGGGATGGCCTGAATTGGCAACCTGCCCATTGGTATAAACCACAATGGGCGCCTCATTTTCTGGTAAATCTTTGGCAAAACTGCCCTCCGCCGCTATGATTTCTACGGACGCAAGCGGCAGCGCGTTTTGGAAATAGAGCATGATGCCCTCGTCAGGCCCAGTGCCCGGCAGCGATTGCCACTGGGTGGCAGGATTGGAGTCGAACAGATTTTCTAGTCCTTTTCCAACCGTGTTGGAGGTAGCGTAAGCCCCTTCGAGGTAGGTAGCAGGCGGAAGATTTGCCTCTGTTGCGTTTTCCGGGGCAATGGAATTATTGCTTGTTTTTTGCGCAGGCTCGTTGCCACAGGCTGCTAAAAACAAGAGGATCGGGATAAATTGGAAAGTTGTTTTTTTCATTTTGTTTGCTTTCAAATTTCCCGAAAGATACAGGATTGGATTACGGAATAAGCGATTTGGGCGATTTGGCGGCTTTGCCACTCATTTCAAATCGTCAAAAAAAAGCGCGGTCCACAAGGAATCCCTGTGAACCGCGCTTTTAAATTGTATAAGTCAGACGACTTAGAGTCATTAGGTGAACGTTATTCCACTACAATCATCTTCTTCGTAGCGCTGTGTGTTGGCGTATCCAGTTGATAGAACAAGATACCCGTCTCCAATTCAGCACGCTGGAGCGTTACAGTATTGAAACCTTTGGCAAACTCGCTTTTCAAAATCTTGACCATGCGGCCTTCTGCGTTGCTGACGGTCAGCGTAGCTTCAGCGGCTTCGGGCAAGAAGAAGGAAATGTTTGTAAAGCCTTTGGCGGGGTTGGGAGCATTTTGCAGTAATTCAAATCCGGCACTGTTGATGGTCATCCCTGAAGGAGACTTGAAACGGAGTGCCAAATCTTTTTTCGTTGCTTCTCCATTGATTAATGTATATCCTTCGGTGCGTGTTACGCTGTTGCCGAGGCCAATCATTTGGCTCAACTGGCCAGAGCGTGTGGCGCGGAACCGGAAAGCAAATTGGCCGGCATCAGCATTCACAGAAGCCGTGATGAAGTTGGCGGAGACAGAAAAGTTGTCTTTCCCCATATTGTCACCTGGGAGTATATCAAGTGCTTCCAAACCATTGAGATCCATAGTGAATTGATAGCCTTCCACTTTTTCAGAAGCCGTCATTTTTACTTCCACAATGTCTCCAGCGTTCACGTTGCGGTCATCCACATCGAAATAAAGCGTGCCCAAGCTGCGCTCCTCTGCGCTTACAAGAGCGTTGGGGATAACAGAATTATTCACGTCTCCAATTTTCACGCCAACAAAGTCCTCTTCAAGATTAGCCATTTGCATATTCTGAACGGATTTTGTTTCCGGGAACAACTCTTGGAAAGGGTTAAGGAGGTTCGGGAAAATATAGTCTTTGTCTACAAAACGCCAGGATGTGTTGTTCGGCATTTCAGTGTAGATGCCTAAAATGAGTTTTCGGTACTCTACAATATCGAAGGTTGTGATACTTCCGCTCTTGTTCCCATCAGCAGCAATCATCTTGTAGGGGCTATTGAACGGCTCAATGCCCAAGATGTGCTTGGAGATCAATACCAAGTCGTAAGTGGTGACGCCATTGAGTGGATTATCATCTTTCTCCGGTGCGAGAACATAGTCAGAACCCACAGGGAGTGCATTGATAAACATGAAACTTCCCAAATTGTCGGTCATGTCAGTCAAATTCACAACTGGATTGCCATTGTGGGGTATTCCGTAAAGAACCGCATTTGCTTCTTCCACACCCTCTTGTGATTCAGTTTTCAATGCACCCGCGATGACTGGTTTGGGGTCGCCACCGCAAATTCCGATATTGTCTTGAACAATGACAAAGGTTTCGCAGTAGTCTGCGTTACCTGTTGCATCAATTGCCCAAAGTTCGATACACTGGGCGCCGATTTCCGTGCAAGTGAAATTCACAGAAGTGATTGGGTTGCCGTTGCCGTCAATCGGGAAGCCGGTACCTGTGCCGCATTTGCGAACACCAATCTTGATCTGGTTGGCGGGTGTGCAGTTGTCTTCCGTATATTGCAAGAAGTCAGATGCCCAGAGTGTGATCATGCCGGTCGGCATAATATTCACAGAAAGGCCATTGAGGCATACCACCGTTGGCGCCTTGCAGTCTTTCACGGTGAAAGTGTACTCGTACTCTTTATTGTTGCCGCATCCATCGGTAATAAACCACTTGATCTTGTGGGTGCCATGTGGCAGTTCGGGAACGACAAAGCTGTTCTGCTGCTGTTGGGTATTCCAGCGCACACAAGCTACCTTGGTGTTGCCATTAACGGTTTCTTGAATGGCGAAACCCCACTTTTGGTTAAATGGCACGGGGCGTTCGTCAAACTGGCGCAGGGTGCCGCCAGAGAAATTCGGCGTGTTCACGTTGTTGTAACGAACAGTGTTCCAACCTTCCCCAATGGGCGCAGCGATGCCTGTATTTACAGAATTTACTACCGTTTCCATAATATTGTCGCCGTCCAAGTCAAGGAAAAGGAGGTATTCAATATTGATGTTGGCACCCGAGCAGGCATCTGTACCTGTAATGCAAAGGTCTGTTGGCTCTTCGCACAGGTCGTGCGTCTGGATGCCATTGTCCCACCAGTACATCTCGTTCCACAACAGGTTGTTGTTCGGCGTGAGCCAGTTTTGGTTGGAGCAATTAGGCGTGACATAAGTACCCGTAGGTGCCTGGCCATCAATGATTTTTATGATTTGTTTGTAAACATAGCAGTTTGCGTCCTTCTGCCAGAAAGTGCAGAAGTTCGTCGTCTGTGGATCCGTAGGGTTGATCCTAACAACGGTGGGCGCCCATGGCGGTAAGGTGCCACAAGCAGAAACCGTAGGCCCTGGCAAGTTGGCGGGGCTATTCACCTGTGGGTTTGGATTTGGGTTGGGTACATAGATGCAGTTAACATTCGGGTTGTATGTACACCAGTTGATGATTTGCCAAGTACGCTCGATTTTGTAACAAGCGTCGGGCACCACAGTGAATACTTCGTCTTGGAACGAAACACCCAACAATTCACAGTCCTTGCCAAAGAAACTTGGCTCACCATAAACACCCGTACCGTCGCACACAGTAACGATGGCGTCGTTCGGGAATTTGATGTAATAATTTTGGTTGTAGGTAACAAACACCCGCTGAGTACACTGGGAGCTCTGACCGTAACAGTCAAAGGCACGGAAGGTGCGCGTGATGGTTCCTTTATTGCATACCGTGTCGAACAGTGAGTAATTCACCGAATGTGTTAGACCGATTTGTCCCTGGTACACTTTGGTAGAATCAAGGCAACAGTTGTCAGACACCTGCGGTTTGCCATAAGCCCAAAGGCTTGGATCAAAGTTCTCACAGTTCACCGTGACATTGTTAGGAGGCAGGCAGGTCGGTTTGATTTTATCTTCGACCAATGCGAGCACCATGCAATCATTGGAATTCCATTCTCCAAAATCAAGGCCTACATCGCCTGCAGGCACAGGAATGTCATACACGCGAAGGATAACCTGGATGGTGTCGCCCACATCTTCGCAGCAGAATTTTACCTGATCGTGGAATTGGTTGTTGTCTTGACATCCGTTCGGGTTCATGCGGCGGACCTTAAAAGAGACTGGGGAACAGTTGTCATAAGAGCCGTCATCAAAGGTGGTTGCGTTCACGAAGGCCATTCCGTTTACACTCAAACCAATTTGGGTAGTTTGATCGCAAGCCACGGTGGGCGGCGTGCTGTCTTCCACGGTCACATCGAAAATACAAACGGTCGTATTGCCGCAATCATCTTTGAGGATGTATTTTACGGTAGTGACCCCAATGCCGAGGTTGTTTGCATAACCCAACACGGCGAGTGTATCGCGATCCCAATAGTTGTTGCCAGGGAAATTGGAGAATGTGCCATAAAGCGATTGCCAAATGCCATTATAGTCCTGCCATTGCGCTTCGATGGAATTAAGGCGCGAACAATTGTCCGTCACGATTACATCGGGAAGGTTGAAATCAAGTTGGCAGTCGTTTGCGTTGGTGCCCACAGTCATGTCTTCTGGGCAGTCCAGTATTGGCCCTTGATCGTCCAGTACTTTGATGAGTTGAACATGCGTCAGTGGGTTCGTTGGGCTGGTAGGCAGGCACCAGTCATACACGGTCCAAGTACGGAGTATTTTGTAAGTGCCATCACAGATTGGCAACTTCAAATCGGTATAGATAGCGTTCAGTTCGCAGTAAGTGCCGTTGGGCCATATATCAAATTGAACGCCAAAATCCACCACGTATGGAACGCCCGTGACGGATGGGCTCGTGGTAGGGTCGGAGCAATCTACCGTGAAATCAGCAGGAAAAAACACGTCCACTGCGTGGCGGCGCTCAAAGTAGATATATTGGTTGCAAGTAGCAGAGTTGCCACTTTCGTCCACAGCAGTCCATTTACGGATTACGTATGCACTGATGTCAGAATTGCCATTGATACTGCCATTGCAGCCAAGGTCAAACCAAGTATCAATGTGCGTCAGTGTGGTAGAGGTGCAATTTTCGTCAATCAAAGGATACGCCTCTGAAATATTGAGAACACCGAGCAAATAGGCTGGGGTATAATCTGTGATCGCACAGTTCAGGAAGATATCCTCACATTCCAATACGGGTGGGAGTTTGTCTTTGATATGCGCGTGGCCCCAACAGCTGTTGCCAGAAATGAGATCCCTTACACGAACCTCGAGCGTGAGGTTTATGTGTGCAGACGTAGCCACAAAATTGCCCGCCCCAGGCGTCCAAACGCCGTTGATTTTTGCCTGTACTCGGAAATTTCCGTTTGGACATCCATTGCCTTCCAAAATCATGTCTGGCAAAATTTCCACTTCGCAATCCTGGTCGAGGGAAATTTGTATCAGGTCGTTGCAAATCATGTTGCACTGGGCGGTCGCGACATTGTCTGCCGAAAGCGATAAAGCCAAGGCCAGCGTCCATCCCAAGAGATTAAAAAAGAGTGTAGAGTTCGCTTTTTTCATGAGAAATTGATTAAGAGAAAAGTAATCGTTTGAGTGTGCTTTTTAAATCGAAATTGAAAATGAATCTAGGGGTTTGGCCCAAAGCGCGACAAAGTTAAAAAAGTCATTATGAGCCGTGCAAGTTTTATACGTTAAAAGCTTGCAATCGGACAAATACAGTAGCAAATACAATGCCTAACAACAGGCAATGGCTACCCCAAGAAGGTTAACTTAAAGCAAAGAGGAGCAGAATGCTCAAAAAGCAAGGATGGAAAGACGTGGCAAACATACAACAATGCCAATTGTTTGCAAATAGTTTTTGAAAAAAAGGGGCTTGAGATCAAGTTACCAGTGGCAGGGGCATTATCAAACCAAGTGATTTTCAAACGCCATTTTGATGAGTGCCCCAGTACTGTTCACACCCAATTTGCGCATAATATTTTTGCGGTGCACACTGGCTGTTTGGTCGCTGATGAAGATACGTTCGGAGATTTCCTTGTTCGTCAGTGCTTGGCCAATGAGTTTCAAAATCTCTAATTCTCGTCGTGTAAGGCCACTTTTTTTGGCAAAACGCAGGTCAGGCGCGAGTGCGCTATAGCTGTTTGGCAAGTCCATAGACATCAACCCCCGGCCAACAAAGGTGCGGCCTTCGGCCAATTCGCCCACAGCCAACAATAGTTCATCTTGGGAACCTGATTTGAGCATATAACCATCAGCACCTGCTCTAAAAGCAGCCTGTATGTGTGCCGGGTCTCCGGAGCCATTGAGAATCAAGATGCGGGTCTTCGTGCTGCTCTGCTTGAGCGACGAAATAATTTTTAAAAACTCGGCGTCCGGCAGATTTGGGTCAAGCAGAAAAAGATCGGGCAGAGAAGCGCCTAAGTATTCGGCTAATTGGAGCCCATTATTTGCCACCCCTTTTATATGGTAGGAAAAGCGCTCGTCGCCAGTATTGGACAACATAGACCGCAGCCCTTCAACAAAAATAGGGTGGTGGTCGGCGACAAGGATATCAAGATGGCGGAGCATGATGTGCAATGATTATTTACAGCACGTCCTGCAACTTTTATACCATAACAAAAACTTGTAAGGTTTGAGACAATATTCCTTACCGCGCGTTATAGAACCTCATTTTATAATCTGTCTTTACCCTTCCTTCCCGAATAGCGTCCATTCGGCGCTGAATCAGGCGTTTTTTGAGCGGTTTTAGTCTTTCGGTGAAAAGCACACCTTCAATATGGTCGTATTCGTGCTGGATAACCCTGGCATTGATTCCGGTGAACTCCGCCTCGTGTTCTTGAAAACTTTCATCTTGCCAACGGATGCGGATACCTTCTGGCCGCTCCACGTCGCCTCGTATGTCTGGGATGCTCAGACAGCCCTCTTCGTAGATCCAGGGTTTGTTTGTTTCGGACAACATTTGGGCATTGATAAACACTTGCTTAAAAGGGGTATCGGTCGGCGACTCCATCCCTTCTTTTCGGTCTACCTGCTCGGTGTCAATCACAAAAAGCCGAATGCCGTGGCCTACCTGTGGCGCTGCTATGCCCACCCCATCGGCGTGGTACATCGTGTCCCACATATTGGAGATAAGTTCTTGTAAATCAGGATATTCCGGGTCTATTTGGACCGACACTTTTTTCAAAACAGGTTGCCCGAAGGCATAAACTGGGAGTAGCATTTTTTGATTGATTCGATTTTTTGATTGATTCAATTGGGGCGATTGATTCGATTGGGACGATTTTCCGAAATCTCATCCGGAAGCCATGCCGATTGACCCAATCGAATCAATCGCCCCAATAATTTTCTTCCATGTATTGTTCCAAAATGAGTGCGGCAGCGATTTTGTCAACCAGCGTTTTGTCACGCCGTTTTTGTTTTTTGATGCCGCTTTGGAGAATGATTTTTTTTGCGTCGTTGGATGTGTTGCGCTCGTCTTGACGAAGAACTTTTTTTTCTGGGAAAAGTTTTTGCAAACGCTCGGCAAAAGCATTTGCTTGAGGCGCTATTTGGGCAGGATTACCATCCATGTGGAGCGGAAGCCCCAACACAAAGTGCTCCACTTCTTCTTGGGCACAATAGTTTTGGAGAAAATCCAACACCTCATGCGTAGGCACTGTGGTCAGTGCGCTGGCGATGATTTTCAAGGGGTCGGTAACTGCGATACCCGTGCGTTTCAATCCAAAATCTATAGCAAGAATGCGGCCCATAAGAAGGGCAAAGGTAGGAAGAGGGGTTGAGATTGTTGAGCGTCTCCGCTCAACAATCTCAACCCCAACGTCTTTAGTGCGTAGCCGTAAAGGCATTGATCCGCCCCCAGCCAAAATTCCCGTTTCGATTTGGCCAATAGTTGCCATTTTGCTTTAGCTTGTCAAATACTTGAGCACGGGTAAAGCCCGGATTTCTGGACCAAACCAGCGCTGCGATGCCCGCCGTGCTGGCTGTGGCAACTGAAGAGCCCCCCACTGTGCTGGGGTCGTCGCCTTCCATGGCAAGGGAAAGTGGGGTGCGCCCATCGCTGGTGCGCTCCATCACCAACACAAAATCAACCTTACTACCCTTATGGCAGTCACCACAGGCAGCAGTCAGGTTGCTTTTCATGCCCGTGACAGCCGAACACTCGGTCATGCTGGCGGGGAAAATCACGCCCCAAAACCAAGAAGTCCACCAGAAAGAAGTCCCCGCAGCAGCGAAAATGAGCTTGCCTTTTCCGTAGGCATATTTGATGGCATCTTTTATTTGGTTGGAAGTGATGATACGCCCCATGCTCATGCTGATAATCTTCGTGTCCGAGTCGCCCGCTTGCGTGAAAGCATCGGAAACACCCACGACTTCACGACTTTCGTTCAGGTACACATCGGCGGCAGCACGGATACTCACAAGATCACAGTTGTAGGCAATTCCGACTGCAGCGCCGTCTTCGCCTCTTGGGGCAGCGCATGCGCCGAGCATGGAAGTACCGTGGCCGCACTGGTCATGCGGGGTTTCGGGGGGGCCGTCGGGAGGAAGGGTAACGTGTTTTTCAATGTTTCTGCCTTGAGAATCACCTTGATTGAAGGCTTCGCCCAGATTGTCCTGGTCGTCGCTGCAGCCCGTGTCAATGATGGTGACTATGCAGCCCGCACCTGTGCTATTGCCCCAAGCGTTGTTGATTTTGTGGCTGGTCGCGTAGTTCCAAGAGCGTTTGCAATCGGGCGAAATGTTTTCGTAGTCTGTTCCAGATATAAGGCCGGGCTCCGGGTCGTTGCTGTCACAGCCAGAGCCAGAGCGGTCGGCAGCGGTGTTGGTCATATACGGCTCATAACCAATCGGTTCCGCATATCGCAGGAGCTTCGATTGGCGCAGGGCTGTCACAGTAGCCGGATTATTCACGAACACGCAAAACACGGGCAGGCGAGGATTTTCCTTAAAGGCCAACAGGCTTTTTTCTGTGACCGAAGGATTGAAGCTGCGCTCGTTTTCCAATACAATTTGCATCACTGCATCCCGGGCTTGATGCCATTCTGCAGATTGGATGTTGATCAGATGAAGGCGATCCGCCACATCTTTTTCTCCAGCAGGTTGGTAGCCTACGGAAAGCACATGATCTGCATTGGAAAGTGCCGTCCAAATTTGCTCGTCAGAGGCCCACTCCCAGAGAAATTCACCATAGAGGGTCATTTTGTTCTGGATGAGTCGGTCGAGTTCAATCGGGTCGGGGGTAGGAGCGGATTGTAGCGGGGTTTCTTGTTTCTGGCAGCTGTTCACGGCCAAGAACATGCCCGAAAGGGCGAGTAAAGTTGATTTTTTCATAAAAAGAAGGCAGTTAAAGAAATATGATTGTGCGAATGTAGGCTAGGGCGGATTATTGTGGAGGTTATTTGTGTTAAAAAATTTGAACAGCAAAAGCGCCCCGACACAAAAACTGGCGGAGCGTGTTTTTAATACCTTCCCCTTCTGCCTAAATTTCCCTATTTTTGCAAGACAATTTAATCTTTAATACTTCATTTTATGTACCGATTCTTCACGCTAATCCTACCCACTCTCTTTCTGGCCACTGTGATCTCCGCCCAAACCCCGCAAGACATTGTAGTGCCCGTCCAACTCTCTGCCGGGCTAAATCCTCCAGCCACTTTTATCAATTGGACCAATCCTCAGCCTTCTGACATCATCCTGCGCCGCCGCGTGAAAGGTGCTGCGGGCGACGCTTGGGTTGAACTGGTGAACGTCACTGAAACGCAACTCAACGGCTACTTTGACACAGGACTCGACGGCAACGAAACCTACGAATATGCCGTTGAGCGAAAAACAGGGAACGTTACAGCCTACGGCTATGCTTTTGCCAACTTTTTTAAGCCCGTTGTGGATGAACGAGGAAAAATACTGGTATTCATTGATTCCACCACTGCCGATGCGTTGGGCGCCGATTTAATCAGTTTTAAAAATGACCTGCGTGGTGAAGGCTGGCAGCCCGTTCCATTTAAAACAGGCCCGTTCACCACGGTACAATGGGTTAAAAATCAAATTGTTAGCGCGTATAATGCAGATCCTGCAAACATAAAAGCCGTGCTGCTCATCGGCAGTGTCCCAATCCCTTATTCCGGCAGCATGGCTTGGGACACTAAGCCCGACCACATCGGCGCCTGGCCCTGCGATGCGTACTATGGCGATGTAAACGGCACCTGGACGGATAATTCCGTGAATATCCCGAACACGGTCCGCTTGGCCAACCGCAACGTGCCCGGCGATGGTAAATTTGACCAAAGTACCCTGCCTTCAGCGGTTGAACTTCAGGTGGGTCGGCTTGATTTCAGCCGACTTTCTGCCGCGACGTTTGGCCTGCCCCCCGTTGAGTTGTTGCGTAAATATTTATGGAAAAATCACCTTTGGCGCACCGGGCAGTATAAAGTGCCCAATCGCGCTCTGGTAGACGACCATCTCGGCTGGTCGGGTGGCGAGGCATTTGCTGCGGATGGTTATCGCAATGCGATTCCACTGGTGGGTGATGGCAATGTGGTCGCTGGAGAGTTTTTGAATTCACAGCGACATCTGCTCAGCTACGGTGCAGGAACCAACGGAACTTACTCGAGCGCAGATGGAATCGGTACTGCCGCCGATTTCGCTACTGACTCGGTTCGGACGGTTTTTGCCAACTTGTATGGAGACTATTTTGGCGATTGGGATTTTGAAACAAACCCCTTGTTACCTGCCCTTTTAGCTTCAAAAGGCAGCGTGTTGGCAGTCAGTTGGGCAGGTCGGCCCCATTGGATGCAACACGGATTGGCTTCTGGCGAAACCATTGGTTATTGCTTGAAAGAGACCCAAAATGCACAGTTCAATACAGCTTACGGGGATTCCAACGGTGAAAGTGGTGCGCATATCGCGCTGCTCGGGGACCCGACCTTGCGGGCAAAAATTGTAGCGCCTATCAGCAATCTGACGGTCGTTTCCAATTGCGACAAGGTCAACCTGCACTGGACGGCCTCCCCGGACCCTGAGGTAAATTCCTACTTGATCTATCGTTCTTTCAGTCTGGACGGGCCTTATACCAGAGTCACGCCAGATTTGTTGTTCCAAAATTCCTGGGAAGACCTTTTGCCTCCTGCGGATACCCTTTTTTACTCCGTTCGGGCCGTAAAACTGGAGGTTACACCAGGTGGCGGGGCATTTTACAATTCCAGCACAGGCGCTCCAAAATCGGTCATTTTCTTGCCGGGAACCGGGCCAACCGCCATTGCGCTGGGTGGTTTTCTTAATTGCAATGTGACTTCACTGACTTTGGGAACCAATTTCAGCCCGGCCAATAGTTCGGTGCAGTGGTACAAGCCCGACGGTCAATTGCTCAATGGTTTTACGGCCACGGAGGGCGGAGTTTACACGGTGGTTGTCACCGCCCCAAATGGTTGTACCAAAGCGGCTTATGCGACGGTTTATCTGGACACCCTGTTGCCGCAGATAAATTTACCGGCAACGGTTACGTTAAATTGCGTCACGCCGGCGATACCCTACCTCGTCCCGGATGCACCATCCAATGTGCATTATTTTATAGATGGGGTAGAAGTTTTTCCAGGGCAAACCATTTTGCTGGGCTCCTTTTCTGTTTTTACGGTTTCTTCTACCGCCAATGGTTGTAGCAAAAACTACAACGTTACCATACAGGAAGATTTTTCACCGCCCGGCGCGTTCATTACACACAATGGGTTGTTGCTGGATTGTACCCATCCTTCTGTTCAATTGTTTGGAAATTCCAACGCACCAAATGCAGTCTATAATTGGGCTAATATTGAAGGGTGGACGAGCGGCTTGCAAAACCCAATGGTGACAGAACCAGGCACTTATTGCCTCACCGTAACCGATGTACTCAATGGATGCACCTCAATCAATTGTGTGGATGTGCTTATTCAGAGCGGCATGAATCTTTCTGTGGATTTTTCTTTTGAAGGCAATCCATGCGATTCGGATGATAGAACCTTGGAAGCCAACGTTTCAGGAGGCAGTGCCCCCTATCAATACATTTGGTCACTGGGCGGTACGGAGCAAAGTGTGGCGTTGTCCAATGGCTTCTCTGGCACGGTCAGCGTAACGGTAACGGATGCAAATGACTGTGTTGATGCAAGCGCAATTGAAGTAGCGCCAGCGATGGAAGTTCTGGCACTCTTTGACGAAGAATCGGCCCCGGGCGCTGCCGATGGATATATTGATTTACTGGTGCTGGGGGGGCAATCTCCCTTCTTTTTTCTTTGGAGCAATGGCAGCACAATGGAGGATATTATTGGGTTAACGAGTGGAACGTACACCGCCACCGTGACCAGTGGAAACGGATGCAGTTCGGTGCTGACAATTCAACTCATTACTGTGGGAGTGGAAAACATTTCTCCGGATTTTGACCTCCAAATCTTGCCAAATCCAGCTACCGATGAAGTGGGTGTCTATCTTTCACCCGCCTTCGCCAAGGCTTCGGCGGGTAAAACAGTTCGTATCCAACTCACCGATTTGTCGGGGAGAAAAATCGGGGCCCAATCCGGCGAACAATTGGCCTACTTTTTTGACACCTCGGCCATGCCCAACGGGGTATATTTGTTGTGGGTGGAGTGCGATGGAGAAAGAGGGGCATATCGGGTTGTGGTAGGGAGATAATTTTGTTTAAACCGCTGAGACGCAGAGTGCCTGTAAATCAGCACTTTGCGTCTCAGCGATTTAATTTGCTCGTCACAGCTTTACCACTTTTACCACCTTACTCAGGCCCTTTTCATTGGCTACATGAAGCAGATAACCCTGGGGAGGCAAATTTTTTAACCCCTCCAGTAGAGTGATTCCGCCAGCGTCCGCTTTTTTTTCCAAAATGGTTTTGCCTGAAAAATCGCTTAAACGCAACGTCGCCGTTTCTTCCCGAAACGGGCTTCCATCAGGAAATTCAACCCTCACAAAATCCAGGAAAGGAGTGGGCGAAACATTCACAAAAGGTTCATTTTCAATTTCTTCCGTGCGAACGATCAAAGGCAACAAAGCGAAATTGAGCGTAGCAATGCTTCCGCTCAGCAGCGAGACATTGCTGATCACCTTCGTCTGATAACCCACTCGCTCGGCCCGAAGGGTGTAGGCGCCGCTAGCTGCCGCGCCCGTTTTGTACACCCCGTTTGCCCCCGTGGTGTCAGCATTGGGCGAGTTCAGCACAAAAACCTTGGCGCCCGCCAGAGGAAATCCCGTGGCAGCATCTGTAACCAAACCCTGTATCCAGGCGGCGTGCGTGTAAGTAGGTTGGTAGATAAACAGCCCTTCATTTTTGGTCGTGGCGAAGAGGATGCCTGAGGGCAGATAAGGGTCGGCATCCCAAACGAGCGAGGTACCGAGCGAATCCCATGCGATCTCGATGAGATTGTCGGGCTGGGAGCCATCTACAATGGTCAGTTGGCCGCGATAACTTGGACACACCAGGAAATCTCCTTGCACCACGCGCACGTTGTGTACCTCTCCGTCTGGTTTTTTGCTCGGCAAATACGAATCGAGCATACGAATATCGTCCAAATTGGAAACATCGAACGATAAAAGTGGGGCCCCCGTGCTTTCGTGGCTGGAGAACAGCGTTTTGCTATCTTCTGACAGGCCGGTATTGTGATTGGCGCCACCCGGAGTTGACAAGGTAGTGAGCAGCACCGGATTGGTTTTATCCGAAATATCTACCACGCCAATTTGCGCTTGATAAAATTCGCTCGTCCAAAGTGTGTCGCCCCGGATAAATCCATCGTGGACATAATTAGCGGCATATTTGCTCAAGATACGCGGATTCCATGGGTCGGAAAGGGAGGCGATCACTGCGCCGTTTGAAATACTTGCACCACCGAAAATATAGAGATAGCCATCTTCTGCCTGCACGGTGTGGCTTTTTATCACAAGGCTGTCAAAGAAACCATCTCCGCGCCATACCTTCCATTGGATGCTATCGGGCAGGTAGTTCAAGTTGACAATCGTGATACCACTGGTCAAAGCCTCCGAGCCAACGTAGGCATAGCCTTCCCAAGTCCTTACCTCGCGCCAGTTGTTTGTAAGGCCCGGCACTGTAAACCGTTCCACAGGCTGGGTTGGGTCGTCCAGATCCACAATGCTGAGTCCCTTACTGGTGCCCACGAGCGCCCATTCGCCGCCCGAATTGTCCACATGATGCCAGCATCCCGCCAATTTTATCGGAGGATCATAGGAAAGGTGGCCGATGCGTTGGAGGTTCTGAGCTGAAAGGCTTTGTAGCATGAGCAGCGCAGGTAAAAACAGCGATAATCGCAACATAAATTGCTGAAATTGAACAGGTTCTGAGAAATAAAGTTATTGATGCACAAACCTGCCGGTTGCCGTTTTTCCTTTTGCAGAAATTTTAACGAGGTATACTCCGGTGGGCAATGCGCCTACGTTCAACAGTTCTTTTGGTGCAACGTTCATACGTTTCTCTGCAAGCCAAATTTTGCCGGATAAATCCGCGAGTTCGATCTGGATGGTTTCCCCGAAAAATATGTCTGTAGAAAGATATACTGCATCGCCAGCAGGATTGGGCGAGCAGTTAATCGTACTGGTTTCGTTGACTTCACTTGTGCTTACCACATCTTTTACCCACAACGTCATGTCGCGTAAAGTACTGGATAACAATACGCCGTTTCTGTATTCCTGAATGCATATTCCATAGATGAACTTCCCGTTATAATCCGGGGCAATGTTCCAATCACCATTGTAGGGATTGAGCTGAGAGACTGCCGAACCCAAGGGATTGTTAAAAGAATAGTTTGGAACAGCAAATGGCACATGGTTGAAAGGTGGCGGGCAAGGCGGAACGGGTTTTGCTCCCAAACAACTGAAAATGTCGGGCCACAAAATTATATTACCACCACCATTCAGCGGAGTGCAAAATGAGTAAACTAAGGTGTCGCCATCAGGCTCTGAAGCGGCAAATTTCAGCACCACGGGTTGGTGTGGACAGGTGTTGAACCTGGGATTGGTCACCCAGCGCGGACTATTATTTTTTAAATTGCGGGCTTCAGCAGTTATTTCCACACTGATGGTGTGCCCAACTTCCGTAGGATTGACCAAATTGGTAAGATCGGTTGTTCGACAGCACCGCTGATGCACAACTAAATAATTGTTTCCATCATCTGGCAATGAAAGTGAAAAAGTGTAGGTACCCCGTTCAATGCAACCAAAGGGTATATTATTACATGATTGGCTCTCCAACTCAAGATTCTGAAACGAATCCAATGGTACCATAAAAGCAGAAAACAGCTCACCAGACGCTTTGTAAACCGCCATTTCCACCGGCATATCGAAAGGTGAACCGCCTCCCCAACAGTCCCGATAAATCACCATTTCCACCATCAATTGCCCATCGGAATTAAAATAATACCCCATACTCCCGCCTACAATATGCCGGGCTGCAATGGATTGAGGTGCTAAAAAAGCACATAAAAGCAAAAGTGTAAAGATGTTTTTCATGTTGATGCAGGAACCATTTATTTCGTAGAATGAGTCGCCACGAATGATACTATTTTACTCAAATGGAGACTAAAATTTAGGCAAATTTGTGCAATTCATGGCGATTCTAAAAATCAAGGCAACTGGTTAGCCTTTTAAAAATCCCGAAGGGATTGAATATGAATAGCCCCGGATAAAATCCGGGGAAATGAGGATGATTGTGGGCAACCCTGCAAGGGTTGAATTCTACATTTTTCGCGTCAATTCAACCCTTTCAGGGTCGCTATAACTCCTTCCTGAATACCAGGATGAAATCCTGGGCTATTCATATTCAATCCCTTCGGGATTTTGAGATCGTGCTAACCAATTACAAATCAGGACAAAGATTTCTCCAAATCCTCTATCAAATCCTCCACATCCTCTACTCCGATGCTCAGTCGAATGAGCGAATCCGTCAATCCTACTTTAAGTCGCGCTTCTCGAGGAATACTGGCATGGGTCATACTTGCCGGGTGACCAATGAGCGATTCCACCCCGCCCAGTGATTCTGCCAAGGTAAACAATTTTGTAGTGCTCATCACTTTGGTAGCATGCTCTAAGGAGTTGTCTTTCAGGTCAAAAGACACCATTGCGCCAAACATCCGCATCTGCTTTTTGGCAATTTCATGGCCCGGGTGACTAGCAAAACCTGGCCAATATACCTTCTCCACTTTCGGATGTGCAGCGAGGTATTGGGCGATGATTTCAGCATTTTCGCAGGCACGTTGTACCCGCAGGTGCAGGGTCTTGATACCGCGCAAAATGAGGAAACAGTCCTGCGGGCCGGGCACTGCGCCACAGGCATTTTGCAGGAAATGTAGGCGTTGGGCGAGTTCTGCATCTTTCACCACAAGGCACCCATGTACCACGTCCGAGTGCCCGCCGATGTACTTGGTGGCGGAGTGCAACACGATGTCTGCACCGAGATCGAGCGGATTTTGGAGGTATGGCGATGCGAAAGTGTTGTCCACACATGTCAGGATGCCATGCTTTCGGGCGATGGCGCACACCGCCGCGATGTCCACGATGTTAAGCATCGGGTTGGTGGGTGTTTCGATCCAAATCAGTTTGGTGGAAGGGCTGATTTCGCGCTCCACATTGGCAGCGGTGTACATGTCTACGAAGCGGCTTTTGAGGCCCCACTGGCCCCACACACGCACCATTTGGCGGTAAGAGCCACCGTATAAGTCATTGACAGCCAAAACCTCATCACCGGAGGAAAGCAATTTCATTACCGAATCTTGGGCCGCTAAACCAGAGGAAAAACAAATGGCTTCCGTTCCGTTTTCGAGCGCGGCGAGGTTTTTTTCCAGCACCGAACGGGTCGGGTTTTGGGTGCGTGCATACTCGTAACCCTGATGCACGCCAGGGGAAGTTTGGGCGTAGGTGGAGGTCTGGTAAATGGGAGTCATGACGGCTCCGGTACTGGGGTCTGGCTCAATGCCAGCGTGGATAGCTTTTGTAGCGAACTTCATGTGTGGTGTGATTTTTTACCCAACTTCGGTTGCCGCTGGCGAGCCGAAAGATTTACAATGTAAGGGTAGTTGGAAAGGTGTGCAAAGGTAGGAAGTCCACACACTACTTTTCCAGCGCGTTTTGGACTAGTGGCAGGGGCACGAAGTCTTTGATAGTTTGGTCAGATTATTTTGAGATGAGACTAGGCGCGACGAAGGATTGTAGCGGGCTCTCCATGACTGAGGCGCAACAAAGTATCAGTTCAAAAGAGTCGAACAAACCGTCAAAGACTTCGTGCCCCTGCCGCTAGAAGTGACACTTTTTAAAAAAAGTGTCACTTCTAGCGAACGAGAGCGAAATGAATTTCGCCCTACCTTGCCGTACCTTGCGCCCCTATTTATGATACGAAGAATACTCGAAACCGAGCAAAAAGCACTGGAAATCAACCTTGACGAGCGCGTGTACGGTGCGTTCGCCGAGATTGGTGCGGGGCAAGAGGTGGCCAGGCATTTCTTTCAGGCAGGTGCGGCAGCGGGCACGATTGCCAAGACAATGAGCGCCTATGACAAGGTAGTGAGCGACGAAATTTATGGCACGGAGGAGCAGGGCAAAGGCCGTTATGTCTGTGAATCAAGGCTCTACAAAATGCTGGCTCACGAGTACGCGCTGATGGAAGGACGATTGCGCATCCTACGCCCTAAGCAGTGCTTTTTTGCCTTTGCCGATACGGTGGCAGCCATCAATTACCAGAAAACCATCAAAGGGGACGGTTGGTTGGGGCTTCGTTTTCAACTGAAACCAGGTACTGCACCCAATGATCTGATACTGCACGTCCGGCTCTTGGATCAGGACAATCGTCTTCAACAACAGGCCGTGGGTATTCTAGGCGTGAACATGCTCTACGCATGCTACCGATACCAAAACGACCCGGAAACCTTACTTCATTCGCTTATAGACAACCTTCAGGGGCGTGTCAAAATTGACATGGTTCGATTGCAAGGGACTGATTTTCAAGACCTTGACAACCGATTGGTATGCCTTTGGCTGGTTAAAAACAAACTGAGCGAGCTCGCAATTTTTGGCCCGGATAGCAACCCGCTTCATGCAGGGGAATTCCTCTACAAAAAATCCATTCTGGTGGCGCGCGGGAGTTACCGACCGCCTACGTTGGTACAGCAGGATATGATCCGCTGTGCCACGGAGCAGTTTCGCTCCGAACCCGATGTGGACCCCGAAAACACTTTTGTCCTGGCGGAAATTACCCTCGATAATCTCCAGGCAGATGGGGAACTAAATGAACGAGATTTTCTCGACCGTGCCGAAATCCTCTCTGCAATGGGGCAGACCGTCATTATTTCGGATTGCATTCAGCACAAGCGGCTTATTGCATATTTTGCCGACTATAAAATCCCGCACATTGGCTTGGCCATGGGGGCAAGAAAACTCCAAAATATCCTGCGCGAAACCAGTGAGGCGAATCCCGACAACTTGCTTGTAGCATTCGGGGAGGTGTTCCCGCGTAATGTGCGCTTTTACATCTATCCGTGTTTACCCGCCGAAGCGCGAAGCGCGAAGGAGGGTTCGCCCCCTTCAGAAAGCGATAGTCTCACGTCAAGTGAGACAATCGCTTTCCAACAAAACCTCCTCTGCTCAAAAAACCTACGCATTCCCCAGACCATCCATTTTTTGTATGACCACTTGTTGGAAAGCCGGAACATTGTAGACATTCAGGGGTTCAATCCTGAGATTCTCGACATTTACCACAAAGAAGTGCTGAAGCAGATTCAAAGCGGCGAATCTGGCTGGGAAGAAAAAGTCCCTCCTGAAGTGGCACGTTTGATCAAGGAAAAACGTTTGTTCATAAAAACCCCCGAATAACCATTTAGGAACGGATGAACAATAACCCGTTCCTTAAACAAATCGACAACAAAATGACACTCGAAGAAAAAGTCAACCAAGACCTCATCACGGCCATGAAAGCCAAAGACGAGGTAACGCTCCGAGGCATACGCGCCATCAAATCGCTTATTCAATTGGCAAAGACCGACGGTTCGGGCCAAGTCATTGACGAGACCCGGGAGGTGCTTATGCTCCAAAAATTGGTGAAAACCCGGCAGGAATCGCTCGATATTTATGAAAAAAACAATCGGCCCGAACTAGCCAAAATAGAACGGGAGGAAATCGAAGTGATCCGGAAATACCTGCCTGCTATGCTCGAAGGCTCAGAACTGGAAGCGATTATCAAAAGGATCATTGCCGAAACAGGCGCAGAATCTGCCCGCGACATGGGCAAGGTAATGGGCGCAGCCAACAAGGAATTGGCGGGCAAAGCAGAGGGTCGGGCGATTTCGGACATTGTGAAGAAATTGTTGTCGTAATAAGCCTAAGGAACGCGCTATTTGTCAAGCCTGTGGCTGTTTACTATTCAGGTTATTGTTGCTAAAGCATTTCAAATCAATGATTTTAAGAGCTGAAAATATTATCAAAACCTACGGCAGGCGCACCGTTGTCAAGGACGTTTCCTTTCAGGTAGAGCAGGGCGAAATCGTAGGGTTGCTGGGGCCCAACGGAGCGGGTAAAACCACCTCTTTCTACATGGTTGTGGGCTTTATCAAGCCGACCGATGGTCATGTGTATCTGGAGGACGAGGAAATTACGGATTTGCCAATGTACCGCCGCGCACAAAAAGGCATTGGCTACCTGCCACAGGAGCCGAGCGTATTCCGCAAACTTTCGGTGGAAGACAATATCCGCGCCGTGCTTGAAATGACCAAGTTGAGTAAGCAGGCACAACATGACAAACTGGAGTCGCTGCTCGATGAATTCAACCTCAACCGGGTGCGAAAAGGCAATGGAGACACACTCTCCGGGGGCGAACGCCGCCGCACCGAAATAGCCCGCGCGCTCGCCAGCGACCCAAAGTTTATCCTTCTGGACGAGCCCTTTGCAGGCATTGACCCCATCGCGGTGGAAGACATCCAGTCCATCGTTGAAAAACTCAAAACCAAAAACATCGGCATCCTGATCACCGACCACAACGTGCAGGAGACCTTGAGCATCACGGACCGCGCTTACCTGATGTTCGAGGGTGGTATCCTCAAGGCTGGCACCGCCGAAGAACTGGCCGCGGATGAGATGGTGCGGAAGGTTTATTTAGGTAAGCATTTTGAGCTGAAGAAAAAGGTGGTGGCGGGGTAATCACAGAAATACTTATAGTTGTTAGGTTTCAGAAAAAACCGCGTAGCGGTGCCATTTTGGTAGCCCGCAAGGGCGTTTGAGGAATAAGAACCGCATAGCGGTGCCATTATATCGCCGTAATACTGCCATCGCTATGCGGTTTTGAAAAACACTGAACGCTGACGCTACCAGAATGTAGCCGCGATGCGGCTTTAAAGTACAGAAAAAGCCCCCAAGATCAAATCTCGGGGGCTTTTTTATATCCTAAACTAAAGTCGTAATCTGCTTATTCCGCTTCCTCCGCCACGCCCTCCGTCTGCTCCTTGAAAGGGCGACCAGAACCGGTGACTTGCAGGGTGTTGTACTGGCGCATGCCCGTACCTGCCGGGATCTTCTTGCCCACGATGACATTCTCCTTCAAGCCCATCAGGAAGTCTTTCTTCGCAGCGATGGCCGCGGTAGAAAGCACCTTGGTGGTCTCTTGGAACGATGCCGCCGAAATCCAGGACTCCGTACCAAGCGATGCCTTTGTGATACCCAAGAGCATCGAGACAGCGGTGGATGACGTAGCGTCGCGGTATTCCACGAGTTTCTTGTCGTTACGCTTCAAGAAAGAGTTCTCTTCACGGATCTGACGAAGGGTAACCAAAGCACCTGGCTTCAGTTTGGTGCTTTCACCGCTGTCGAGCACGAATTTTTTGTCGTAAATCCAGTCATTGTAATCCACGAATTCATTGCGTTCCACAGGTTCGCCCGTAAGGAAGTGGGTATCGCCCGGATCAACGATTTCGAGACGGCGCAACATTTGACGAACGATCACCTCAAGGTGTTTGTCGTTGATATTGATGCCCTGAGCACGGTAAACTTCCTGTACACCGTTCACGAGGTATTGAGAAGCCGCAAACGGCCCACGAATGGCAAGGATGTCTTTCACAGAAATGGTGCCCTCGGTCAACGCAGTACCTGAACGCACGAAGTCTTCGTGCTGCACCAGAACGTGCTTGGTAAGTGGAACCATGTATTTACGCTCCTGGCCGTCTTTCGCTTTGATGAATGCCTCGCGGTTGCCACGCTTGATGCCACCGAAGGTGATCACACCGTCTATCTCAGCCACAACGGCTGGGTTGGATGGCGTACGCGCTTCGAAGAGTTCCGTAACACGTGGAAGACCACCCGTGATGTCGGCGATTTTGCCGAGTTTACGCGGGATCTTCACGATTTGCTGACCAGATTTTACTTCGTCGTTGTCTTCAACCGTTATGTAAGCGCCTACTGGAAGCGAGAAGTTTTTCAGCTCCTCCCCTGTTTTGGCGTTCAAAACCGTAAGCGAAGGAATCTTCTTCTTGTTCTTACTTTCTGTTACTATCTTTTCAGCGAAACCAGTTTGATCGTCACGATCCATACGGTAATTGGTGCCTTCTTCCAGGCTGTTGTAACGAATTACACCTGCAAAGTCGCTGACAATGACTGCGTTGAACGGATCCCATTCGCACATCTTGTCGCCACGCTGCACCTCCTGGCCTTCTTTCACAAAGAGGAAAGAGCCGTAAGGGATGTAGTTGTTGGCGAGTACACGATTCGTTTTGGTGTCTATCATACGGATTTCACCGGTACGTGAAACAACCACCTGTACAGGTTTGCCGTCCGAATCCGTACCGTCTACGGTGCGGATGGAGTCGAACTCGAGTTTACCCGTTGCACGTGCGGTGAGGGTGTTTTCGGTTTGCGACAGCATAGCCGTACCGCCCGTGTGGAAGGTACGGAGCGTCAGCTGTGTACCCGGCTCACCGATGGATTGTGCCGCAATGATACCTACCGCGTCGCCCATTTCAGCAATACGACCAGTTGCCAGGTTTTTCCCGTAGCACTTGGCGCATACACCGTGGCGGCTCTCGCAGGTCAATACCGAACGGATATTCACCGATTCGATGTCTGCGGTTTCAATTTCCGTAGCGATATCGTCCGTGATGTACTCGCCCGCCGAAACGAGCAGTTTTTCCGTGTCCGGGTTGTAAATATCGTGCAGGCTGTAACGGCCTTTGATCCGGTCTTTCAGATTCACGATAACTTTTTCACCCTCTTTAAAGGCCGTAGTGTCAAGACCACGCAGGGTGTTGCAGTCCACTTCGCGGATCACCACGTCTTGGGCTACGTCCACCAAACGACGGGTGAGGTAACCTGCGTCCGCCGTTTTCAGCGCCGTATCAGCAAGACCTTTACGCGCACCGTGGGTAGAGATAAAGAACTCTTGCACCGACAGCCCTTCCAAGAAGTTGGAAAGGATCGGGTTCTCGATGATTGCACCACCGGTATCGCCCGATTTACGGGGTTTTGCCATCAGTCCACGAAGACCGCAGAGCTGTTTGATCTGTTGTTTAGAACCACGCGCGCCAGAGTCGAGCATCATAAACACGGAGTTGAAGCCCTGTTTGCTGGTGGTCAATTCTTTCATCAACTGGTCGGTGATACGGTTGTCCGCAAACGTCCACTTGTCAATGATTTGGTTGTAGCGCTCGTTGTAGGTGATAAGACCCATGTTGTAGTTGTCCCACACCTCGTCTACCTCTGCTTGCGCAGCGGCAAGGGCTGTTTTTTTCAACTCAGGGATAACCAAATCGCCCAGGTTGAATGACAAGCCAGCTTTGAATGCCATGCCAAAGCCCAGTTCTTTGATCGCATCGAGGAATTCTGCCGTTTGTTTGAAGCTGGTACGGTTCAAAATTCCACTTATGATACCTTTCAGGTTACGTTTGGTCAACAATTCGTTGATGTATGGTACACCCTGGGGAACGGCCTGATTAAACAGCACCCGACCTGCCGTGGTAGGAATACGGCGGGTTACAATCTCACCATTTTCTTCTACAGGTACGCGGCATTCAACCGACGCGTGAAGGTCTAATTGACCTTCGTTGTAAGCGATGCCTACTTCTTCTGCAGAATAGAAGCGACGGCCTTCGCCCTTCACTGGAGCGCCGGCAATGCTTTTTCTTTCTTTCGTGAGGTAATACAAGCCCAATACCATGTCCTGTGAAGGCAGGGTGATTGGCGAACCGTCTTGTGGGTTCAACATGTTGTGGCTCGAAAGCATCAACACTTGTGCCTCCAAAATAGCGGCCTGGCTCAATGGAACGTGTACCGCCATTTGGTCACCGTCAAAGTCAGCATTGAATGCCGTACAAACGAGCGGGTGCAGCTGGATGGCCTTGCCCTCAATGATGCGCGGCTGAAATGCCTGAATAGACAATCTGTGCAGCGTTGGAGCACGGTTGAGCATGACCGGGTGGCCACGAAGGATGTTTTCCAGGATTTCCCAGATGACCTGATCCTTGCGGTCCACCAGTTTTTTTGCGGATTTCACCGTTTTCACAATGCCGCGCTCGATGAGTTTGCGGATGATGAACGGTTTGAACAATTCTGCCGCCATGGCCTTCGGAATACCGCATTCGTGCAATTTGAGCGTTGGGCCTACCACGATGACCGAACGGCCAGAGTAGTCCACACGTTTACCGAGCAGGTTCTGACGGAAACGGCCTTGTTTGCCTTTCAGGATGTCGGACAATGATTTCAAAGCACGACCACCTTCCGCTTTCACCGCGTTGGACTTACGCGAGTTGTCGAACAGTGAGTCTACAGCCTCTTGCAACATCCGCTTTTCATTCCGAAGAATTACCTCTGGCGCTTTGATTTCCAAAAGGCGTTTCAAACGGTTGTTGCGGATGATCACACGGCGGTACAGGTCGTTCAAGTCGGACGACGCGAAGCGGCCACCATCAAGCGGCACCAAGGGGCGCAACTCTGGCGGTACTACTGGCAGATATTGAATAATGGTCCACTCCGGACGCTGCCCGGAGCCTTCCAGACCATCGCGGAATGCTTCCACTACGCGCAGGCGTTTGTTGGCTTCTGTCTTTTTGGCCATGCTCGTCTCGGCGTGCGCATCATGGCGCAAGGATGCCGAGAGGTCGTCCAGGTTGAGGATGCTCAAAAGCGTGAACACCGCCTCGGCGCCCATCATAGCGATGAACTTGTCGGGGTGTGAGTTGTCGAGGCTCTGGTTGTCTTTTGGCAAGGCGTCCAAGATTTCCAGATACTCCTCCTCGGTCAGCAAGTGCATCTTGGGGATGCCTTCCGCCTCTTTAATGCCCGGTTGGATGACTACATAGCGCTCGTAGTAAATGACACTCTCCAATTTCTTGGAAGAGAGCCCGAGGATGTAGCCAATTTTATTGGGCAAACTTTTGAAGAACCAGATGTGTACCACCGGCACCACCAGGCGGATGTGCCCCATGCGTTCGCGGCGCACTTTCTTTTCTGTCACTTCCACGCCGCAGCGGTCGCACACGATGCCTTTATAGCGTATGCGCTTGTACTTTCCGCAGTAGCATTCGTAGTCCTTCACAGGGCCAAAAATGCGTTCGCAGAAAAGGCCATCGCGCTCCGGCTTGTAGGAGCGGTAGTTGATAGTCTCGGGCTTGAGCACTTCGCCGTAGCTGCGCTCTAGGATTTCATCGGGGCTAGCGAGTGCAATGGTTATGCTCTCGAAACCCTGATCAGTCTTGTTGCTCTTCTTTTTGAAAGGCATATCTTAATTGTAGTTTGAAAGTCAGTGAGTTAGGGGTCAAAAACTTGATTTGTTTGGGTTTTGTCTAGTATCAAAAATACTCAACAGTATCACTTTCTGTTTTTCTTCATCAAACCAATAAAACAACTTTTTGTGTTTTCCTATTTTTATGGAGCGAATACCCGCCACTTTTCTCGAAGGTCTGCCAATTGAATAGTCGGATGATTGTAAACTTTTTCAATGGTGGCTTCAATTGCATTGACTAGATTTTCAGATGCTTGTATTGAATATTCGTTTTGATAAAAATCCAGTATTTCACCCAATTGTTTCAATGCGGTTTTACGCCAAGTGATCAATTTTGGTTTTTCCATTTTTTGAGGAAAATGAGTGCTTCATCGTGTGAGACCAAATTTTTGGGGTCTTCAATCTCTATCATCGCCAAATCCAGATCATTTTGCTGTTCCTGAGAAAGTTCATCCCACCAATCTTTTGTTCCTTCTTTTTTCACCACAGCGACAAAAAACTGCAACAGCCGTTCGAGCGTCGGTTTATCGTCAACTTTAGAGATGAGCTGGAGCATTTGTCCTTTTAATTCGAGTACAGTCATGGCAAAAAGTTTTTTTTCAAAGTTACCCTCTTTTCAGCCACCGATACAATCTTGTGTGTTTCAAATAATGCTTGAGGTTCAAAAAATGTGTCCGTTTGGGAATCCCTAAATAGCCACCCATCTCTCTAACAAGTTCAGAATCATGCTTTTTGAAAATACTACCCGACACTATCTTTTTCAACAACAACGCGATGCCCTCTTTCTTTTCAGCAGGCACGTGCCAAATATGCAAGTCAAAATCGCTCGGCTCCACATTGGAATAGGTAGCGGAGGTCCAGATACGTTTGATAAACCGGTCAGCGATGCCAAATTTCCCGATTTTGTAGTACAGGTAACTGAGCGTCGGACCTTCGTAGTGAAACTTCTTTTTCCCTTCCTTAAAGCGCTGCATCATAGCTTCCCAAACCGGCGGGAACATCTGATTGACCCGTTTTACATTTTCAAGCGTAGCGGCGAAAAACTCTCCACCGTAATACACCGGGTTGAAACCGGGGTCTTTCCCGTCCAATTCGGTATAAATCTGCCGCATATCTTTTCGCGTGATCCCGTTGATGTCATGGTCATCTCCAAAAGGCATGGGGATTACCATAAGACCGTTTTCACGGATGTTGTTGAAAAGTTCGTCGAGCGAATGCCGGATGATACAGTCAGAATCGAGTAGCAAGAATGCGGGATTATTTCCCTCAAAATGCTGCTCGAAATATTGAAAAATATCAAAAACAAAGAACTGATTACGCCATTTTGGGTAAAAACCTTGTGGCGTTTGCCAAGTCATGGGGAACGTAACTACTTCCACATTTAGCTCGGCTAAAAACGCTTTTAAGTCCAATCTGTCAATGTCTGGAAGATCTGCTTTGGGTTTGTTGGTAAACAAAACGTGCCGTCTTCCGGGATTGAAATGAACGCTACAAGCAAAGAACACTGCAATACACTTCCAATAGGTTTTCTGAAACTCAAACAGGTGCGAATGTTGGCCTACCTGCGGATATTCAGAGCGTTCTTCAGGGCTGTCCAGATAAATCCAGGTCGAAATAATGTCCATAACGTGTGGCGGAACAGCGTTCCAACTGTTTAGGCCGGAACAGCGTTCCGGCGTACAAGAACCCAAAAACTGGTTTCGTCCACTATTTTTTCAAAACCGGCCTCTTCTACTATGGATTGACATTCTGCAACGTCTTCCTTTGAAAGAATATCGGGATGTTGGTGCACCTCCATGAAAATCACGTTCAGTTCTTTCAACTTTTCGCGGTTTTCGCGCAGAAAGTCTAACTCACCTCCTTCGATATCCATCATCAGCACGTCAAATTTCAGTCCGTATTTGCCTTCTAAATCAGCCACTGTTTTTCCCGCCACGCTGATTTTCTCTGCGCTTTGGCGACGGTTGCTGCTCGTGAGGATGTTTTTCCCTATAAAAAACGCTGTGGTCGGGTTGTTGGATACAATGCAGTGCTCGATTTGAAACCCGCACTTGTTTCTTGCTTTATTCTCCTCAATGATCGGGATCAGATGGGGATTTGCCTCCACCACCACCTGTTGCTCAGGGTGATCGAGCAAGCGGTTGGCAATGCAAGATACCACGCCAAGACAAGCTCCCAATTCGAGTACCGTGGCGTCTTTCGGCAAAAATTGCTTCAAATAACGCCGCTCCTGTTTCTCGTAGAAATTAATCGGAAACTGTCCCCGGAACCGGATGTCCGTCATATTGAACGGTATCACCAAATCCAGTCCTTCTACCTTGTAAGTTTTTTCAAAGAGCGTAAAGTATGCCCCAGCCAGATAGAGTTTTGTGTTGAATTTCAACAAGTTGAACTCTTTGCGAAAATTGAAGGGCATCCTTTATGTTGAGATTGTTGAGGCTGTTGAGATTGTTGAGCGCACTGAGTATTCCTCAGCGGTCTCAACAACCTCAACAACCTGAACTTTTATTCAAATTTCACATCCAGTGCCAAACCTCGCAACTCGTGTACGAGTACGTTGAACGACTCTGGAATGTTTGCATCGGGCAAATTGTCGCCTTTTACGATGGCTTCGTAAGCCTTCGCACGGCCTTGGATGTCGTCCGATTTGTAGGTCAACAACTCTTGTAAGATGTTGGATGCGCCATAAGCTTCAAGCGCCCAAACCTCCATCTCACCAAAACGCTGACCACCGAATTGGGCTTTACCACCCAAAGGTTGCTGCGTAATGAGCGAGTATGGCCCGATAGAACGTGCGTGCATCTTGTCGTCTACCATGTGCGAGAGTTTGAGCATGTAAATCACGCCCACGGTCGCTTTTTGGTGGAAACGGTCGCCCGTTTCGCCATCTGAAAGGAAGGTCTGACCAAGTTCTGGCAAACCTGCTTTTTCGATCCAAGCGGCGATCTCGTCGGTTTTTGCCCCGTCGAAAATCGGTGTAGCGAATTTGCAGCCGAGTTTTTGGCCCGACCAGCCAAGTACAGTCTCGAAGATTTGACCGAGGTTCATACGAGAAGGTACGCCCAGTGGATTGAGCACTACGTCTACCGCAGTACCGTCTTCCAAGAATGGCATATCCTCCATGCGCACGATTCGGCTCACAATACCTTTGTTACCGTGACGACCAGCAAGTTTGTCACCCACTTTAAGCTTACGCTTTTTAGCGATGTACACTTTTGCCAGTTTCAACACGCCCGCTGGCAATTCGTCACCAATGCTGATGTTGAATTTTTCACGCTTGTAGCGACCTACTTCTTCGTTGACTTTGATGCTGTAGTTGTGCAACAGCCTCGAAATCAGGAGGTTGGTATGTTTGTCGCTGGTCCAGTTCAGGTAATCTACTTCTTCATATTTAATGGTGTCGCGGAGGATCTGAACGCTGAGTTTCGAACCTTTAGACACCATTTCTTCGCCGTAAATGCTTCGGATGCCGTTGGTGGTTTTGTCTTTGACCAGAAGTTGAATTTTATCCACGAGGATTGTTTTCAACTTGTTCAAAGCCACCAAGTGCTCATCCTCCAATTTGTCGAGCAGGGCTTTTTCAGACTCTTTCTGCACCTTGTCTTTTTTGGCGCGGGCAAAAAGTTGCTTGTCTATCACCACCCCGTTGATGCTGGGGGGCACTTTGAGCGATGCGTCTTTCACATCGCCAGCCTTGTCACCAAAGATAGCGCGGAGAAGTTTTTCCTCCGGTGTTGGATCGGTTTCACCCTTTGGCGTGATTTTACCAATAAGAATGTCACCTTCTTTTGCCCATGCGCCGATGCGGATGATACCGTTTTCGTCCAAATCCTTGGTGGCTTCTTCGCTCACGTTCGGGATGTCCATGGTCAATTCTTCCTCACCCAACTTGGTATCGCGCACGTCAAGTTCAAAGTGCTCAATGTGAATGGAAGAGAAAACGTCTTCTTGTACTACGCGCTCCGAAAGCACGATAGCATCCTCGAAATTGTAACCTTTCCAAGGCATGAATGCCACTTTGAGGTTTTGACCGAGGGCAAGTTCGCCGTTTTCAGTGGCGTAACCTTCGCAAAGAATATCACCAGCTTCCACACGCTGTCCGCGCCGAACGATAGGCTTCAAGTTAATGCAAGTACCTTGGTTGGTGCGCATAAACTTGGTAAGCGTATAGGTTTTGCGCGCATCTTCAAATGACACGAGTGTATCTTCTTCTGTACGGTCGTACAAAATGGTGATTTCGTTAGCGTCCACATATTCAACCACACCAGAGCCTTCGGCGTTGATGAGCATGCGTGAGTCCCGTGCCACTTTAGCTTCCAAACCCGTTCCCACGATGGGAGAGTGCGGGCGGATAAGTGGAACGGCTTGGCGTTGCATGTTCGAACCCATCAAGGCGCGGTTGGCATCGTCATTTTCCAAGAATGGAATCAGCGATGCCGAAACGCCCACAATTTGGTTGGGTGCAACGTCAATATACTCCAATTCTTCCGGCGTCAAAATCGGGAAGTCACCGCTTTCACGCGCTTTCACACGATCAAGAAGGAATGCACCGCCTTCACCTACAGGTGAGTTGGCCTGCGCGATTTTCATCTTGTCTTCCGATTCTGCTGACAGATATTCTACATCGCCGGTCAAGATTACTTTGCCATCCTTCACTTTGCGATAGGGCGTTTCGAGGAAGCCCATCTTATTGATTTTCGCGTGGGTGCAAAGCGTCGAGATAAGACCGATGTTCGGTCCTTCTGGCGTTTCGATGGTACAAAGACGACCGTAGTGGGAATAGTGTACGTCACGCACCTCAAAACCTGCGCGTTCGCGCGAAAGACCGCCTGGTCCGAGTGCCGAAATACGCCGCTTGTGCGTGATTTCAGAAAGCGGGTTGGTTTGGTCGAGGAATTGCGACAATTGGCTGGTTCCGAAGAACGAGTTGATCACCGAGGAGAGCGTACGCGCATTGATCAGATCAATCGGCGTAAACACCTCATTGTCACGCACATTCATGCGCTCACGAATGGTACGCGCCATACGAGCGAGACCCACACCGAATTGAGCATACAATTGCTCACCTACCGTACGCACACGGCGATTGGAAAGGTGGTCAATATCGTCAATTTCGGCCTTATTATTGATCAAAGAGACGATATAACGCACAATGGCGATGATATCTTCTTTGGTCAGCACCAAGTTGTTGTCGTCAATATTGGTCAGCAGCTTGCGGTTGATCTTGAAACGGCCTACTTCGCCAAGGTTGTAGCGCTTGTCGGAGAAGAACAGTTTGTCAATGATACCACGAGCTGTCTCGTCGTCCGGTGGGTCAGAACCGCGCAACTGGCGGTATATATAGTTTACCGCTTCCACTTCGCTGGAAGTCGGGTCTTTCGTCAGAGTATTGTAGATGATGGAAAAATCCTCTTCAATATCCTTGCGTTGCAGGATAATGGTCGGGACGTTTGTATCATCGTCGAGGATAAGTTCAATATTCTCCTCGTCCAAAATTGCATCGCGCTCGAGAATGATCTCGTTACGAGCAATGGACACCACTTCACCTGTGTCTTCATCCACGAAGTCTTCTGTCCAGGATTTGAGCACACGGGCAGCGAGTTTGCGGCCAACGGCGCCTTCCATGTTCTCGCGGGTCACGGCCACCTCGTCAGCGAGGTTGAAAAGGTCGAGAATCGCTTTGTCGGTATCAAAACCGATTGCACGGAGCAGCGTGGTAACAGGAAACTTCTTTTTACGGTCAATGTAAGCATACATGACCAGATTAATGTCGGTAGCAAACTCCATCCAGGCGCCTTTAAAAGGAATGACGCGCGCGGAATAGATTTTGGTCCCATTGGGGTGATAGCTCTGTCCAAAGAACACACCTGGCGAGCGGTGAAGCTGCGATACAATAACGCGCTCTGCCCCATTGATCACAAACGTCCCTTTCGGGGTCATGTAGGGTATATTCCCAAGGAACACATCCTGCACTTTCGTCTCGAAATCAATGTGTTCGGGGTCGTTGCAGGTAAGGCGCAGTTTCGCCTTCAGCGGAACCGAATAGGTGAGTCCACGCTGCATACACTCATCAATCGTGTAGCGCGGGGGATCAATGAAGTAATCGAGAAATTCCAGGTTGAATATGTTCCGCGCATCTGCGATGGGGAAGTTTTCCTGGAAAACACGGTACAGACCCTCGTTGATACGATTGTCTGGTGTGGTTTCCAACTGGAAGTATTCCTGGAACGACTTCAACTGGATTTCGAGGAGGTCAGGGTAGTGACCGGCGAGACGTATTTTCCCAAAATTAGTACGTTCTTGAACGCCTGTTTTTGGGGATGTCTCGTTTGAGATGCCTTGATTGGTCATATTTTTTTGCAAAAAATGCTGGTTGGCAATCTGGTTATTGGTTGATTGGTGTGTACTGGTGATTGGCACGAGGAGAACTTGGTCAACTACAACTTCAATTCTGTCAACAAGTTTACCAATCACGAATCACCTGTAAACCAATCACCAATGTAGACAACAAGAGGCTTGGCACTTCCCGCGCGGGGCGAGTGCCAAGCCTAACTGTTTGTCTATCTGTACTTTGAGTGAATAGCGAGCATGGTATCGAAATAAGCAAGTCAAGAATTCAGAGAAACAGCACCGGAATAAAAGCCGAAGGCACTGTAAGCCCGAAAACAAGTCTTACTTGACTTCGACCACAGCACCAGCAGCTTCGAGCGCCGTCTTGATAGACTCTGCTTCTGCTTTGTTTACGCCGTTTTTCAACTGGCTTGGCGCGCCGTCCACAAGATCTTTGGCTTCTTTCAAGCCAAGACCAAGGAGATTTTTCACTTCTTTCACAACGTTGAGCTTGTTAGCGCCAGCGTCTTTCAGAATCACGTCGAACTCTGTCTTTTCAGCTGGTGCTGCATCTCCTGCACCGCCGGCAGCTGGTGCTGCAATGGCTACTGCCGAGGCAGCTGGCTCAATGCCGTAATCGTCTTTGAGGATACCAGCCAACTCGTTGGCTTCTTTAATCGTAAGGCCCACGAGCGTTTCAGCCAGTGCTTTCAAATCTGCCATGATGTAGAATTTTAAAAGTTGTTTGCGAAAATGTTGGTAAAAAAGGTTTTCAGTGGACTAATGGAGGTATGGTGCGAACTTGGAAGCCAATTTTGAGTGTTTAGAGTTTAGAGTTTAGTGTTTAGAGTTTAGTGTTTAGTGATAAAATCGAGTTGATAAATCACTTATCACTAAACACTAAACTCTAAACTCTAAACACTAAACACTAATCACTAAACACTATGCCTCTCTTTCTTCCAGCGTTTTCACGATACCGGCAATCTTAGAACCAGTAGCCATGATTTGGCTGGCGAGGCGGCGGCCCGGCGATTGGAGCAAGCCGATGATCTCTCCGACCATCTCTTCTTTGCTCTTCAATTTGACCAACATTGCGAGTTGATCATCGCCGATGTAAATAGAGGAGTCAATGTAGGCTGCTTTCAGGAGCGGACGACCTTCTGTCTTGCGGAATTCCTCGAGCAATTTGGCCGGAGCCTTAGGATTCGAAGAAATGAGAATAGTAGTCGGGCCGCTCAGGCTGCCATACAGCGCTGCGAAGCCTTTAGATTCGGGTTCGCTCTCCAGGGCCTTTTGTATCAAAGTGTTTTTTGCTACTTTGACTTTAATGCCCTGGTCGAAGCACATCCGACGGAATTTATTGATTTTAGCAACGGTAAGCGTCGAAGAATCCGTGAGATAGAAGAACGAGGTGTTTCCCAGTTCTTCTTTGAGTTCTGCAATCGCTGCCGTTTTTTCGTCTCTGGTCATTTCTATATTGTTGAAATGGTGAGTGTTGAATGAATGTTGAGGTTGTTGAGCTTGTTGAGGTTGTTGAGCGTATTAACTCAACCATCTCAACATTCCAACCCTCTCAACCAGTTTAAACCTTGATGGACTTTGGATCAACCGCAATGCCGGGACTCATTGTGCTGGCTACAGAAACAGTCCTCATATAAATACCTTTAGAAGAGGACGGTTTCATTTTCACCAGTGTTGCTACGAGTTCGTGCGCATTGTCGGCCAATTGTTCGGGCGTAAAAGACACACGCCCAATAGAGGCGTGTATGATACCAAACTTGTCCACACGGAAAGCGATCTTACCTTTTTTGACTTCAGAAACTGCGTTGGCGATGTCGTTGGTAACCGTACCCGTCTTAGGGTTGGGCATCAGACCACGAGGACCCAGGATACGAGCTACTTTACCAAGTTGAGCCATCACATTGGGGGTGGCGATAATCACGTCAATGTCCATCCAGCCTTCCGAAACCTTTTGAATGTAGTCTTCGAGACCAACATAATCAGCGCCGGCTGCTTTGGCTTCTTCTACCTTGTCAGGCATACAAAACACCAGTACTCGCTTGGTTTTGCCGGTGCCGTGTGGCAGAGATACGGTGCCGCGCAGTGCTTGGTCGGCTTTACGGGGGTCTACCCCGAGGCGGACGTGTACGTCCACCGATGCGTTGAATTTGGTCGTATTGACTTCTCTTACAAGCGTCATCGCTTCATTGAGCGAGTAAAGCTTGTCTGGGTCAACCTTCCCTTCAACGGCTTTGCGTTTTTTTGTTAACTTCTTTGCCATTGATTGAGTGTTAAGGTATAACGTCCCGATGGGCGAGACTCCCTTATTATGGAGTGATTGGGGATGAAGATCTAGCGTGATTTTTACATCACTTCACCACTTTATCACTTCATTAATTTTGTATTGCTCCTTGTTCCGATTGCCCTTTTGGCAAATCACCCGTGATCGTCACGCCCATGCTGCGGGCAGTGCCTGCAATCATTTTCATGGCTGATTCGATGGTGAAACAATTGAGGTCGGGCATTTTGCTTTCCGCGATGGCACGGACTTGATCCCAGGTGACCGAACCAATCTTTTTACGGTTGGGTTCAGCCGAGCCTTTGCCGGGGGCAAGCTTGACTGCCTCAAAGAGCTGGATGGCTGCCGGAGGAGTCTTGATGATAAAGTCAAAGGTTTTGTCTTTATACACCGAAATGATGACCGGAAGGATTTTACCCATTTGCTCGGTCGTCTGCGCGTTGAAGCGCTTGCAAAACTCCATGATGTTCACGCCCTTCGAACCGAGCGCCGGGCCGATGGGAGGTGCAGGGTTGGCTTGGCCACCTTTCACCTGGAGTTTGATATATACGTCTACTTCTTTTGCCATGATTGCAGAATGTGATAATTGGTCAATTTGATAATTTGATATTGGAGGAATGCAATTGTTACACCCTCTAACTATCTCATCATCACATTATTAATCCACTGTCGCGCTTTTTGTGGAAGCGAGCCTGGGAGAACAGGCATCAAGCAAGCTGCGTCAGCTGATTTTTTCGACTTGTAAAAAGTTCAACTCTACTTCTGTACCGCGCCCAAATATCTTGACGATAACTTTGAGTTTCTTTTTCTCTTCATTCACCTCTTGTACGTCGCCAATAAATTCGGCGAACGGCCCATCAATGATTTTCACTGTTTCGTTCACGAGGAATGGTTCACTCAGAGTTTCACCCGATTCACTGCTTTCATCTACCTTGCCCAAGAGGCGATTCGCTTCGACTTGGGTCATGGGAAGTGGATCTTCTTTCCCCAGGAAATGAATTACATTGGGAACATCCGCAATCATTTTTGCCACGTCCCCTTTCAACTTGGAGCCATAAGCTTCCACCAGAATATAGCCTGGAAGCAAATTGCGCTCTTGCATCACTTTCTTACCGTTGCGTACTTTATAGACCTTCTCCGTCGGTACAATTACATTGAATACAAAGCCCTGCCAGCCGGAACGCTCTATTTCTAGCAGTATCCGTTCCTGAATTTTTTTCTCCTTGCCACTGATAACGCGCAGGGAGTACCATTTTCTCTCCTCTGTATTGGAGAAGGTTGTCTCTTTGTCTTGGCTCATACTTTTGGTTTGGATTGAAGAAAGGATGTAGGCGAAACCGGCAAAACCGATTACAGGCCGTAAATACCTTTCTTAATAACGATACCGCAAGCATTGTCCATGAGAAAAATGAGTAGCGCAAGGACACCCGATGTGACCAACACAACCATAGTGCTTTCTTGCAATTGCGCTGCGGTAGGCCAATGCACTTCTTTGGTCAGCTCGTGATAGCTTTCTTTCAGGTAAAGTGTCAATTTTTCCATTGTAAACCTTTGATGTTACCCTTTGCGTTAAAAAAGTCCGTTGCCCCACAAACGGGGAACGAACGACGAAACGTTGGGCAACTTATTTTTGCTATGCAGGGGCAGCAGGGATCGAACCCGCAGCCTACGGTTTTGGAGACCGTCACTCTACCAGTTGAGCTATGCCCCTGTGAGAGTTATAAGTTATGAGTTATAAGTTATTTTTGATGGTGAACCATTCTAAATTAACTCATAACTCACAACTCATAACTTCCTTTCTATTTTAGTCCAGAATTGCTGTTACTTGACCAGCGCCAACAGTACGGCCACCTTCACGGATAGCGAAACGGAGACCAACTTCCATAGCGATGGTGCTGAGGAGTTTTACTTCGAGTTCGATATTGTCGCCAGGCATTACCATTTCCACGTTAGCCGGGAGTTTGCAATCGCCCGTTACGTCCGTAGTACGGAAGTAGAACTGTGGGCGGTAACCGTTGAAGAATGGCGTGTGACGGCCACCTTCTTCTTTCGAGAGGACGTACACTTGACACTTGAAGTGCTTGTGCGGCTTCACGGAACCAGGTTTGCAAATAACCATACCACGTTTGATGGCTTCTTTTTCAATACCGCGGAGGAGAAGACCTGCATTGTCGCCAGCCTCACCACGGTCAAGCAGCTTGCGGAACATTTCTACACCTGTAACAACAGATTTCAACATAGCGCCTTCAGCCTGCATACCAAGAATGTCTACAGCTTCGCCCACGTTGACAATGCCACGCTCGATACGACCCGTAGCTACTGTACCACGACCAGTGATCGTGAATACGTCTTCCACAGGCATCAAAAATGGCTTTTCAGTTTCGCGTACTGGCTCCGGAATTTCGGAGTCGCAAGCGTCCATGAGTTCCATGATCTTATCTTCAGCAGCGATATCGTTTCCACCAAGTGCATTGATAGCAGAACCTTGTATGATTTTGGCATTGTCGCCATCAAAGCCATAAGAGGTGAGCAGTTCGCGGAGCTCCATGTCTACGAGTTCAAGCATCTCTGGATCGTCCACGAGATCTACTTTGTTCATGAATACCACGATGTTCGGCACACCTACCTGACGTGCGAGCAGGATGTGCTCACGAGTCTGAGGCATTGGGCCGTCTGTAGCAGCACAAACGAGAATAGCACCGTCCATTTGAGCGGCACCTGTGATCATGTTTTTGATGTAGTCGGCGTGACCTGGGCAATCCACGTGAGCGTAGTGACGACCAACGGTCTCATATTCTACGTGAGCCGTGTTGATGGTTATACCACGCGCTTTTTCTTCGGGCGCCGCGTCAATAGAATCATAGTCTGTTTTTTTAGCCAGACCCTTTTTCGAAAGCACATAGGTAATGGCAGCCGTTAGCGTAGTTTTGCCGTGGTCAACGTGACCGATCGTGCCAATGTTAACGTGCGGTTTATCGCGCTTGAATGTCTCTTTTGCCATTGTAAAAGACTTTTAAATCTTAAAAGTTAAAGTGAAAAAATGGTTTAATAATGTGACAATTCGATAATGTGATGATGTGATAACATTGTAAACCTGTCTTTACCACATTGAGAAACTATCAGCTTATCACTTTCTTTTGAGCTGTTGATGAGAATTGAACTCACGACCTCTTCCTTACCAAGGAAGTGCTCTACCCCTGAGCTACAACAGCTTATATAAAGCGATAGAGCGGTAAAGTCATGAAGTGATTTGTCGCTTCATCACTTTATCGCTTCATCACTTCATGCTAGTGAGCGGCGGACGAGGTTCGAACTCGCGACATTCAGCTTGGAAGGCTGACACTCTACCAACTGAGTTACCACCGCTTTATCCGCCGTAGCCTTGGCGTAGGCGGATCGTTTTGGTCAAGTTTATCCGCCGTAGCCTTGGCGTAGGCGGATCGTTTTGGTCAATACTTCTAAAACCTTACTTTTCACAGATAGGTTTTTTAGCAAAACCCGCTTAGTGAAGTTGTTGACCAGAACCCGCCTTCGCCAAGGCTACGGCGGGTAAAGTGGGGGTAGTGGGATTCGAACCTACTCAGCGGTAAAGCACCAGATTTACAGTCTGGCCCGGCTCTCCGACTCCGGGGCACCCCCAAGGTGCATTTTGATTGTTTTGCATTTTGCGGTTTTAACCCGCAAAATTCAAAACAAGAGAATTTAAAATTTCTTGAGCCACTAGAGGGACTCGAACCCCCGACCAGCTGATTACAAATCAGCTGCTCTACCAACTGAGCTACAGTGGCGAAAAATTCGTAGCCTCTAAGGCTATTTCTGCTTTCAAACAACATCTTTTCGAGTAAAAAAAGCACCCCTCTCGAAAAGCGAATGCAAAGGTATATCTCTGTGCGTAAACAGAAAAATAAATTTCAAAAAAAACCATAAAAAATAGGGAGACCGCGGATCAAACATGTTCCCAAAACAATCCGATCTATAAAACCACTTAGGTTTAAAAGTACAGCTTTTAAAAACAAAGTACCTTGGCGGCCAAACAATCCGCACCAACTATGAACCAAATTCCCGACAAAGATTGGGCAAAACTCCGCCTCGCCATAGAACAAAATACCCTCGTGCTGGTAATCGGTCCCTGGCTCAGCACACTGACTGACGCTGACGGCAGCACCCGATCCATGCCAGATGCCCTGGCCAGACATTTTTCCGACGAACTTGACGAGGACCGAAAACCCAGCCATGCCCACGACCTCAGCACCATTGCCGGGCTGCTGGTGCGCGACAAAGGCCGCGCCACCCTCGAAGTGTCGGTAGATAATTTCTTCCGCAAGCCCCTGCCCATCAACGATTTGCAGGAGATGCTGGCGCAATTGCCTTTCCGAATCATCGTAAACGCCAGCCGCGACAAACAAATCTGCGCCGCACTCGACCGATTCAACGTGAAGTACCGCGAGGAGATTTACCATTTCAAACAGCCCCGCGACTTTGTGTACCAGGCCTCCGACGCCAATACTTTTGTGTACCACCTCTTTGGCGCGGTGGATTGCAAAGACAACAAGTCGGGGCAAACAAACAAAACCCTCGGCTCTTTGGTGCTGACCGGCGCCGATCAGGTGGAGTTCGTGAAACAGGTGGTGCAGACCGAGCGCAAAATCCCCAACTCGCTGCTCGCCGAACTCAACGATACCAAAACCTACCTTTTCCTCGGCTTCAATTTTGACGACTGGTACCTGCGCCTTTTGCTCTACGGCCTCGGCCTGAGCGACCACTCCGATGCAATGCCCAGTTGGGCGCTCCAGGCTGGTGGAAGCGAACTGAACTATTCTACCACCGTGTTTTTCGGTTCGCGCTACAAAATCAATTTCCTCCAACTTTCGGAATCCGACTTTGTGCGCGACTTTTCAGAACGCTACGCGGCCGAACTGGCCCAGCGCGAGAAATCTTCCAGCAGCGCCCCCACTGGCCGGACCGTAAAAGCCCTCATTATACATGACCCCGCCGACGAGGCCCTGCGCGACGATTTCCTGCGCAGCCTCGCGCCGCTCCGCAACCGCTACAACCTGCACATCCATGAAACCCTGCCGGGCGACAATGTGCAGGCCGTTTTGGAACAACAAATCGCCGACAGCCAGTTCATTTTCCCGCTTATCTCGGTCAATTTCTTGTCCAACGACGCGCTCATTGATTTTTTTCACGAAAAAATACTGCCCGCCGATGTGCCGGAGAAAACCATCGTGTCGCCCATTCTAGGCGGCATTTGCCAATGGAAACTCCTTTTGCGCGGCGCCATAATGAACGCCGTGCTGCCCAACAACCTTGAACCCGTGAGCAAATGGAGCGACCCGGCGGCAGCCTGGACGGATATTGCGCAGGAGATTGAACGGCGGATAAAAACGCATTTTTGAGCGTTGGGTGGGTAGGGATGATTTATTTATTGACGAATGGCGATTACATGAATGACGATTGTTGAAGTACGCGTAGGATTGACGAATGGCGATTACATGAATGACGATTGTTGAAGTAGGGATGGATGAATGATGATTTTAACGTGGTAGAGATTTTTTACTGCTGGCAGTCCGAGTGCTTGCTACGAAGATGGCAACAAGTTCATTGCTTTCAACCAGGAGAAGAGCCAGTTTTTCAGTTCGGAACCAGCCTCGCAAGGATATTATTTTGAGGCAGATGAGTGTTTCACGAAGTTCTTTCTGACAAATTTTCATTTTATGAATAAAATCCTCCCGGGATTCAGCACTTTGAGCCTCTCCATAATTCAAGGCCGGAGAGGTGCCGGATCGTAGTAATTGTCCTCCTAAGTGTTTCGGTGCAGGACGCTTAGGCAGGGCTTCTACAAGGTCAATAATTCGAGAAGCAAACTCAATAAGCCTGTTCTCAAGATTTAGTGCGTTGTTTTGTTTCATAGATTTAGTAGTGTTTAGAGGTACTTCAACAATCGTCAATCATGTAATCGCCAATCGTCAATTATGTAATCAACAATCGCCATTCGTGTAATCGCCATTCGTCAATCCATTACAAGTTACAGGCATTAAAACATAATTCCAAACAACTGATACCAATCAAGACCACAAAACGATGAACAATTACCGCTACCCTGGCCTCCAACCTTTCGAGACGGAAAACGCCGCCCTGTTTTATGGCCGCGAGCGCGAAGCCCGCGACCTCTACGCACAGGTGATGGTGGAGAAAATGGTCGTCCTGTTCTCCAAATCCGGCATGGGCAAAAGTTCCCTGCTCAATGCAGGCCTGACCCCGTTGCTGCAAAAGACGCCCCTCCTCCCCCTGCGCATCCGACTGAGCAACGAGGCCGTGCCGCTGGAGGAGCAGTTTTTGCAGGAACTGGAAAAAGAGGATGTTGGACTTGGGACAATGGACGTTGGACAAGCGGATGGAGTGATGCTTGACCCGGCCCTGCGCCAAACGGGCGCCACGCTCTGGGAGCAAGTGAAAGCCGCGCAGTTCAGAAAAAACGGTGTGGCCGCCACGCCCCTTTTTGTGTTCGACCAGTTTGAGGAAGTATTTACCCTGTACAGCCCGGCGCGGCGGGAGCAGTTTTTGACCGAATTGGCCGACCTCGCCAACGGCAACCCGCCAGAGGCTTACCTCCAGCGATTGCGCGAGCGCATCGGCGCGGGCGAGCGCCTGGACGTGCCCGCCCTCGAATCCTCCCCGCGCTGCAAGTTCATTTTTTCCATTCGCGCCGACCTGCTGCACCTGCTCAACGGGCTTAGTCCGCTCATCCCGGACCTCCTGCGCAGCCGATTCGAACTGCTGCCGCTCGACCGGGAGCAGGCCGAGGAAGCCGTGACCCTGCCCGCTATGCTCCGCGACCCGGAACGCAATTTCCTGAGCCTGCCTTTCCGCTACGACGACGCAGCGCTCGACACCATATTATTGTACCTCACCAAAAACGGCGCAGAGGAGGTCGAATCATTTCAACTCCAAATCCTTTGCCGCGCCATCGAACTGCAGGTCATCGGCAAGGCAGCGCGGACGGTGACTCCTGCCTTGTTTGGTGGCCAAGCGGGATTGGGGCATATCATTCGCGATTTTTACATGGCGAAGATTGGCGAATTGCCCGTCGAGCAACAACTGCCCGCCCGCGAACTGCTCGAAGAGCAACTCATCACCGACTCGGGGCGGCGGCGCAGCGTGGCCGAAGACGAACTGCCCGCCGACCGCTCCCTGCTCGACCGACTCGTGGAGATGCGCCTGCTGCGCAAAGAACCCCGCCTCCGCACGTTTTACTACGAAATCAGCCATGATACGTTGGTGGAGCCGATTTTGGAGAAATATAAGGAGCGGAAGATGGAGGAGGAAGTGCGGGAGGCGGCCGCGCAATTGGAGGAGGAAGTGCGGGAGGCGGCCGCGCAATTGGAGGCGGAAAGGCTGGAAAACCAGCGCATTGCCGCTGAGACAGAAGCCCGCATCTCTGTGGAAAAAGCCGATGCCGACCGCCGCCGCCGAAGGGCCTTGATTACGGCGCTCATCGCGGGCGCACTGGTGCTGGCAGCTGTGGTGGCGATTTTGTTTGCTATTGTAAAGTCGAACGAAGCCG
>Ga0209181_10001499_pt1 | contig 40761 bp, 40 predicted proteins | sample MAT05_FD_187208 | JGI IMG/M metagenome (GOLD analysis project Ga0209181, IMG submission 187208) | Freshwater microbial communities from Lake Fryxell liftoff mats and glacier meltwater in Antarctica - MAT-05 (SPAdes) (version 2) | ecosystem: Environmental > Aquatic > Freshwater > Ice > Liftoff... | reverse complement strand
ATAAAACAGAAAAAAAGACACGCTGACGGATAAGTCAACGTGTCTTTTACTAATTACTAATTACTGACCTTACTCATACGCCAACGTATCTTTCACCGTCAACCGTGACGCTCTCCGTGCGGGCAATGCACTCGCCAGCGAACCCAGTACGACTGTGAAAATCAACCAGGCGATGACTCCGCTGGTGCCGAAGACCACAGGCATGGGCGCGGTCAGAATCGCCACTCCAACTCCGTAACATAGCACGTTTGTAATCGGAATGGCGATGATAATACTGATCGCCCAACTGAGAACCCCGATTACCATGCCTTCGGTTAGCACAATAGATTGAATATCCCAGTTGCTGGCACCGATGGCGCGCATCACGCCGATTTCGCGCGTACGTTCCAGTACGTTGATGCTCATGGTGCCCATCAATCCCAGCCCGCCGACCACCGCGATCAGGCTTGCCATGACGAGCATGAAGTAAACGAGAATATCAGTCTGAGACTTTTGATCACGGATGAAATCTGCGCTTAATTGCGTGGAACTAATTTGCACACCGCGTGCCTCGAAGGCTGTCTGCAATTGCTCGTTGACTCTTTTCTGTGTGATCGGGTCGTGGCTGGTTGTGGTCACGCGCAAGGAGTAGGCCATTTCAGGCACGCCCAGCAGGCGGCTGATATATTCATAGTTGACATATAAAAGCGGCGGGTTGACATTGCCTGCAATGCTATACGTGCCGATGATCTGCCATTTTGATTCCTTGCCGTTCGCTTCAATCGTCAGCCAGTCACCAATCTTTAAGTCGGGGAATATATTCAGTAAATGGTTGCCGATCACGATGGCATTCTCATCGCCTGTTTTCAGCCAGCGTCCAGAGGTAATGATCGGGTCAATCAACGTGGAAGTGGAAGGCGGTGCAACAAATAGAATCTGTGTGCCCGCTTCTTTGTCGCCCATCTTGAGCGTGCCGGGATATTCGAGCCAGCCTTCCACGCTTTCTACATCGGGCACACCTTCGGCAATGCCTGCAACTTTGTCAAAGCGATAACCGCGGTCGAAGGAAATGTTGATATCTGCAAGGAAGTATCCTTGAATATCTACCATCACTTTATCAAACGAAGACCATAAATTGTAGACGGCGATAAAAACTGCTCCAGCCAAGACCAATGTAAATAGTGTAATCCCCAGCCTGATCTTGCGTCTGAACGTATTACGCAGTGAAATTTGAATCGGCCTCGGAATCAAAGTCGAATTCTGATGTACTGAATCTTTTCTCGGTTTCGCATTGCCGCCAAGTCCGTAATCACTTAATGCCTCTCGCACGGTCACGCGGACTGAGTTGTAAATAGGCAGGACGGCTGCCAACAAAGGCACAAAGATGGCAACGAATACCTGTTGAATATAAGTGGCCGAATATCCCGGAAAAGGAGATGGATAAAAATTTAAATAAGCCGCCATGCCGCCGCCCAATTTTTCACCGACAAAATCTGCCAGCGGAACAGCGATCAGTAAGGAGCCGATGCCAAAGCCAAGCATCAAAACCATATACATGCCAACCACTTGCGAAGTGCCCCCGCCAATCGCTTTCATAATGCCAATCTGTCTGGTTTGCTGGGTCATCAACGCAGTGATGGTGTTGACGATCAAAAATCCGCTTAGGAAAACGGTCAGGTAACCAAGCACACCCAATACAAAGAACACGCCTTGTGTGATGCTATAAGCAAAGTGATGACCAGGCTCGTACACGTTCACAAAATAAACTTCTGCGCCGGTGGCTTTCATGCGGTCGGCAACAGCTTGTGCAACTTCTGTGACTGCTGTTTTATCTGTTTGTTTTTCTGTAACACTTACCGCCAGCATGTTGTAACTGCGGCTTCCTCCCAGCCAATCCATGGTATCGGGTGTTACATAGGCGCCCACCATGTTGGCAAGATTATATGGAATGCCCGTTACATCGTGAGTATAGCCTGCCAGTTTCAGTTCGCGGCGTTTGCCGTTGCTCAACTCCACAATGACTGTATCTCCGGGTTTATATCCCATTGAAAATGCGCTGCCGTCAAAAAGGACTTCCTTGCTTCCGTATTTGGGAATGCTGGTTTCGCCTTTATATGGCTTCAATAAATTCAAAGTAAGTTTCGCAGGGTCTTCTACCGCAGTTAAATTGATAGGTATATAAGTTCCATCAGGCCGCAGAATGCGCGCGCTCAGCGTGGAAAAACCTTCCACGCTATCCACGCCTTTCACAGACCACGCAATTTTTACCTGATCGTCATTTAATGGCGAGGTATATACCTGTGCTTCTGATGGATTCGCGGAGAGATAATCGTCATCCATGCTTTGATTCATATACAAACCAAGATTGCTGTTGAAGCCCACTGCAAACGCACCGACCGCGATGGTGGCAATGGTTAAGAATGTGCGTCCGCGATTGCTCCAAAAATCAGCCCAGACTTTTTTCCAGCGACTGCTCATCATGATGGAACTCTTTCCGCTTCATTCAACCCTTCGGCCTGATTCAGCGATTCTTTGACCATGCTTCCATCGACGATAGGTTCAATGCGATGGGTTCGTTTTGCAAGTGTGCTGTCATGCGTAACAATGATGATGGTCTTACCTTTGGCAACGAGGTCGTTGAATAAAGTAAATACTGATTCTGCTGTTTTTGAATCAAGATTACCTGTGGGTTCATCCGCAATAATAATTGGAGGATCATTGGCAAGCGCGCGGGCAATCGCCACACGCTGTTGCTGTCCACCCGATAAAGCTGTGGGAAGTTTGTGCGCATGATCTGCAAGTTCCACTAATTCCAACAAATCCATCGCCCGTTGACGGCGTTCATTCATCGGATAGGTTCTGCAGAAATCCATCGGCAGCATGATGTTCTCAAGTACGGAAATCATTGGAAGCAGTTGAAAGAATTGAAAGACGATGCCGAGATTCTTTCCACGCCAGCGCGCCATTTTGTTTTCGTTGAGTCCATGTACAGCCATTCCGTTGACCCAAACCTCACCTGTGGTGGGGCGGTCAATGCCTGTAATCATGTTGAGCAGGGTGGTTTTGCCGCTGCCTGATTTACCGATAATGCTGACGAACTCGCCTGCGCTGATTTGCAAGCCCACATTCTCCAGTGCGTGATAATCACCCACCGCAGTTTTGTAATATTTGGTCACTCCACGCAGGTCGATGATGGGACGGTTATCAACCTGCTCATCTTCGGTTTTTGGTTTGAAAAATGATATAGCCATAGTGATTCTCTTCCTTATTGTTGCAATCCCGAAGCGATGTAAGAATTATAGAAATATATTAAGCGTTTTCTAAATTCCGAAGGAACGACATAATTTTTAGATTTTTTATGCCACCCATTCGGGGTTTATGCAAATGCCATTACAAATCTATAATTATCACACTCCTTTGGAGTGTGATAATACGTGTTGAATTTATTATTCAAAGGTGACGACAGCGGTCATACCCCAGCGCATGGCGGCATCTTTATCAGTCAACAGAATGGTGACTTCGTACACAACGTCGCCTTGATTTTCAGTAAAGTTTTCACCAATGGAAAGCACGTTCCCTTTGAATTCCACATTGGGCAACGCATCAAATTTGACAGTAACTGGCTGGCCTTCCTTAATGTTGACCACGTCAATTTCAGTCAGATCGGTGGTTTTGACAACCCAATTGGATGTGTCTGCAATGGTCACGACTGGCTGGCCCGAAGCGGCAAATTCACCAACTTTGAGATTTAAGTTTGTAATCATGCCTGGGAATGGTGCGCGCACTTCCGCATTGGCTAACGCTGCGCGTGTACCAGCGGTATCTTCAGAAAAAGTCGGGTCTTGCAGAGCATCATAATCCCTTTGCGCGAGGATCAAGCCCGAGTTTGCGTTTTGTGACGCTGACTCAAGTTCCAGCCATTGAATGGCCTTGCGGTATTTTGCCCAGGCATCATCCAATGCTTTTTTGAAAATTTTAGCGGTTCCTGTGACTACTTCGTTGCCGCGTTTCTGGGCATCAGTCAATTCAAGATTTCTGTCATTGATATCTTTGTAGGGTTCAAAATCTGCACGGGCCTTGTCTAATTTTGTGAGCGTGGCTTTTACCGCTTCCGATGGGTTCATGCCAGCAAAATCAGATGGCACATCAAAATTATCGAGTTTGAATTGTGCATCGCGCACTTCCTGATAAGAGCTGGTAAGTTCCTGTACAGCCTTGGCTTGGGCGGCTTCGAGCGTTTGCGCCTCGCTGGATTCCAAACGGGCGATTACGTCACCTGCAACAACTGTTTCGCCTTCAGATTTCAACACTTCGCTAATCAAGCCGTTGGCGTTCAATGCCAGTTCGGTGAAATGGACAGGTTCCAACCGACCTTCGGAGATAATCGTATCATCAGCGATAACGGTCGGGATGGGCGCTGTTTCGGTGGCTGTAGGCGCTGCGCCGCAAGCCGCAAGGATGATTGCAAAAGTAACAAGCAGTAGTAATTTGATATATTTCATTTTGATTATCCTTTTAAAATTTAATTCTCCCTTTTTGGGATTATTTTTCTGGTTTATTTACGAGCTACCTTAAATTTAGTTGCAGGCAAGTTCTTATTATCTGGATTTGTATATATTACAATGGATAGATGTCTCAAATCAACTTGAAGAAATTACAAGCGCATCGAGCGCGGACCTTCAACCTGCCTCCCGCCAAACGGGTTTCAACTCTCGCCCAGGCAGTTACCTTTGTCAATAAACGCGGCTTTACATACTTCTGGCCGATTAAAGGCATTGACCTGCCCTCGCTGTGGACAGCCGTTGCTGGCAATCGGCCCGTAGCTGACAAACATGATGATCCCGGTCACATCACATGGGGTTGGAAGGATGACGCACTCGATAAAAAGATTTGGTATTACGGAAAAATTTTGCGCGGCAAAGCGACGATGATCTCACTGGAAATTGCGCCGTATTTTTATGCGCTTTCTGAAAATTATGGCTCACCTGAAGAAGATTATCTGATTGCCTATCACGAAGGACGATTAACGCAGGCTTCCAAACAAGTATACGAGACCTTGCTTGATAACGGCGCATTGAATACTCTGGATTTACGCAAAATGTCGAAACTCTCTAATGCCAAGGACTCTGAGTTCAACAAAGCCTTGGAGCAATTGCAAAGAGACTTCAAGATTTTGCCCGTCGGCGTGGCGCAGGCCGGCGCGTGGAAGTATTCGCACATCTATGAAATAGTCTCCCGCCATTATCCAGACCTTTCTGAACAGGCGCGTGCCATCAAGGAATCACAGGCACGTGCAAAATTACTTGAACTTTATTTCGAGATGCTCGGTGCGGCTGACTTGCGCGATGTGAATAAATTGTTTGGCTGGGGGAATGAGGTGGTGAAGAAAGTTGTTGGGAAGCTGGTCGAAAGCGGAAGTCTAGTGAAGGCTGAACATCCCAAGCCCACAGGGGAGTGGGTGGCGGTGAGAGAATTATTTAGGTGATGACTCTCGAAATAATCGAAAATACAGTGAGTAAATATGAAAAATAAAACAGAGGAAACCCTTCGACAGCTCGTTAATTTGCCTCTTTGGAGCATAGGGCGAGCAGGTGGTTTAGTTTGGTTTGCGTTTGGTGTTGAGCGGAGAGAAGTTCCTAATTGTAAAGGAAAAAAGAAAATTGTAAGTGAGTACTCGTTGCATGTTCAGTGTCCTTGGCGGATTCGGAACCGTAATAAAATAATTGTAGGTTATGGGGATCGTTTCTACGCTTCAGGTGATGATCCGTATAGAGAATTCCCTGAAGATGAACCTGATCGAATAGGGAATAACCAATTCGATCAGCGTGCATCAGAGTTTATAAAAGAGTACGAACAAAAACCGATAATTGTTACATCTGTAAAAGCTGATGCTCTCGGCGGTATTTATCTCAAGTTGACTAAAGGCTACTTTTTAGATGTGTTTCCTAGCAGCTCTTTATCAACTGAATATTGGCGCATTTTCAAACCTGATAGTAAAGAAGATCATTTCGTAATGACTTGTGATGGTATTGTGATTGAGTGATAGTTGAGCTTTGTAATAGCAATAATACAAAAGACCTCGGAATTCTCTTAGAACTCCGAGGTCTTTTGTTGCTGGTATTAGAAAACTAGAATGAAGTGCAATGGTCTTATATTTTCAGTTGCATGTTGTATAAATTTGCATAAACTCCATCCAATGCGATGAATTCCTCGTGTATGCCCTTGCTCGTCAATCCCATTGTCTGTTGTTATACAAACCCTTCCAAAGTACCGTTCCCGTCCACTATTGTTTGAACACTCAGCGATGATTGAGACCTCGGAGTATTATTCCTTATCCGATGGAACTTCTCGTTCCTTCTTCCCCAGAAAAATCAGAGATTCTAAATCTTCCAAATCTTCGGGCGCATAGCGGGTAAAGACTTCACGCACTGTATCTAAATCTGTATCAGATGCCCAGCCTAGCATGCGGGATACATCTGCCCAGTCCTGTGCGCGTTGCGCCAGCATTTTTAGCAGAACGAGATAAGGTAATCCAATTACTGGATAGCCAGCCTTATCTCGTTTTATTTTTTTAAAACCTTCTTCAAGCCATGGATAATCGCCAAATAGAACATCCAATTCAACGCCTTCGGGGGAATGCATCACAACACCTGGAATGGCAAGTTTTGAGATCAGTTGATACCCAGCTTGTTGTAATTGCTTTATAACTTGTTCTTCATCTTTCACATCGATAAGAATGTCGATGTCTTTTGTCGTGCGTTCAGGCATGTATGCGCGTGTGGCGACACCACCAACAATAGCCCACTTGATTCCTTTTAGGGCAGGGCGCAGGTCTGGCCATGAGTTCATTGCAGTTCTCCTTTGTGTAAATTCATAACTGCTTCCCATTCCGGGTTGTATACGCCGAAGAAGCATATTAATCATAAAACGCCGTCTTTGGCGTACGGTTAGAGTACCATCTGGTGAAATTTTTGCAATATCTCTTGGTACAGCATTCATAACTCTTATATTACTACAATCTGAATTTCTTCAAATATCAAAGTTCGGCATGAACCCAGTTATCTTTGTTTCACCTCTTGACTTAAATAAATAAACACTGTATATTTACACTGTAAAGTAAACAAGGAGCAGAAAATGGTCAGACCGACACTCAAAAAACAGATTCCAAATTTGCAGGAAGCCATCAAGGAAACGGCCTGGAAACAGGTCGCCGAATTCGGTGCGCCAGCTTTATCTTTGAGGGCGATTGCGCGTGAGTTGGAGATTACCGCGCCTGCCATCTATAACTATTTCCCAGACCGCGACGCGTTGGTGACTGCATTGATCGGGGATGCGTACACCTCTCTAGGGGATTCTCAAAAAGTGATTTTAGACAGTCTTGCTAAAAAGAATAGTACTTCGCGTTTTTCAGCGCTTGGTATTGCGTATCGTGACTGGGCGACCACATATCCACAGCGTTATCAGCTTATCTTCGGTACTCCGATTGCCAATTATCATGCGCCCACGCAAATCACCGGCCCCGCGGCAGCATGGGCGTTGACTCCGTTGATTGAAACGATTCACGTTCTTAATATGGAAGGAAAATTAAGGACTGAAAGACTTGCCAAAATGTCACCTGCATTAAAAAGCATGCTTGAAACATGGAGTCAGTTTTCAGGGCAATCTGCTGATATCGAAGTGCTTTACGTGGGATATGTGATTTGGAGTCGTGTTCATGGGCTGATGATGCTTGAACTCGGTGGCCAGTTACCCCCGTTTTTTACCGACCCAGGTGAAATCTTTCGTCGTGAGATCGCCACGATGGTAAATCAATATATCGGTGAATAAAATGAAAGTGACTTCGTTTATTTGAGAAACCTTTACTAACTTGTCTTGTTTGCTAAATAAAAACTTTGGAGAAAAAATGAATAAAACTAGCTCGTTCAAAAAGAATTTCCCCTGGGGCTTAATGGCTTTCCTTGCCATCGGTGTCGCTATCGCTGCCATCGCGCCGTATACAACTCTCAACTCTGCAAATTTCAACAATGCCACCGCACGCTTCGCAACAGAATCCACTTTGCGTTATGTCGGGCTTTTTGTCCACATCTTCTCAGGCGGAATTGCCCTGATCCTTGGCCCGTTTCAATTCCTCAGCAAACTTCGCGATCGCAAACCGACTCTCCATCGTTGGATGGGACGCATCTATTTACTCGGGGTCCTGTTCGGTGGTCTATCGGCTTTTATCATCGCCCCAGGTATGATCTCGGGCTTGGTCGGTGAATTTGGCTTGATCACGCTCGCCGTCCTCTGGCTTTCGACAGGCTTCATGGCTTATGTAAATATCCGCGCTGGCAATGTGGATGCCCACCGCGAATGGATGATCCGCAACTATGCGCTCACTTTCGCCGCCGCTACTTTGCGTCTCTGGCTCGGATCATTGATCGCGACTCAGCTTCCGTTTTTGCAAACAAAATATGACGGCAACTTTGATGCTTTGTTCGTTGAAGTTTATCGAGTGGTAATGTGGATTTGCTGGGTGCCGAACTTGATTGTTGCAGAAATGATCCTTCAACGCCGTCGCAAGCCGCAGACCGTTTCTTACTCTGCGAAAAATAATACTCAAACTCAAACTATATAAAAATAAAAAGGAAAAATAAAATGTCACAAAATGAATTGCACGTAATTTTCGGAACAGGCGCACTCGGCAAATGGACGGCGCGTGAATTGGTCAGATTGGGCAAGCCAGTCCGCATGGTGAGTCATTCAGGCAAAGCAGATGCGCGCATTCCTGCTGAAGTTGAAATTGTTCAAGGTGATGCCTATGATACACAGCATAATATTGAGATTACCAAAGGCGCTGCGGCAGTCTATCAATGCGCCCAGCCGCAATATCACGAATGGGTAGAAAAATTTCCGCCCATGCAAAAAGCCATCCTTGATGCTGTCTCAACCAACGGCCTGAAATTTATTGTTGGCGATAATCTTTATATGTACGGCGATACAGAAGGTCAGCCTCTTGTTGAAGACATGCCTTATCAACCCCATACCAAAAAGGGAAAAGTACGCGCTGAAATGGCAACCGCTGTAATGGAAGCGCATCGTGCTGGCAAAGTCCGTGCTGCGATTGGGCGCGCTTCTAATTTTTTCGGTCCGGATGATAATGCCGTAACTTCCTATGCCATTCGTCCCGCGCTCGCAGGGAAAGCAGTAAATTTGCTTGGCAGAACAGACCAGCCGCACACATTTTCTTATGTTGCAGATTTTGGAAAATTACTGGCAACGCTTGGCACACGTGAAGAGTCGCTGGGTCAAATTTGGTTTACGCCATCGCCCGCGCCTGTTACGCAGGTTGAGTTGGTACAGATTATGGAAGATGTGCTCGGTCGTAAAGTGAAATACATGGCTGCAGGCAAAATGATGATGAGTATGCTTGGTTTGTTCATACCTGCCATGCGCGAATCTGTTGAGATGCTTTACGAATGGGATAAACCTTTCATCATGGATTCAAGCAAAGCACAAAAGACATTCGGCTTACAAGCCACTTCCTTGAAAGATGCCATGCGCGAAACGATTGAATGGTGCAAAAACCATCCAGAAAAACATTAAAAATAGGAAAATCATCATGGTAATAATAAATTCATTAATGGCAACTTTGCATCACTTGTTTGCTTTTGCTGTAACAGCCTGCCTTGTCTTTGAATTCCTGACTTTTCGAAAAGGATTGACGGTTGAAGAAGCGCGCCGTATTCAGCGCGTGGACCTTTGGTACGGAATTTCAGCAGGCTTGTTGATTGCTGTTGGATTACTGCGCGTTTTCTTTTTCGAAAAAGGCTCGAATTACTATTTTCACAATTATGCGTTTTGGATCAAGATGGCGCTCTTCGTGATCGTTGGTTTACTTTCCATTTACCCCACCATTCGTTTTATTAAGTGGAACCCAACTCTAGCTGAAAATAAATCCCCAGAAATTCCTGATGATGAATTTAAACGCATTCGCCTGTTGCTGCATCTTGAACTCACTTGTATTGCGCTAATTTTGTTTGCCGCTCCGATGATTGCGCGCGGAATCGGGATGCTGTAATAGAATTCATGTAAGCCGAAAACTCATCTCTGAATCTTTCGGATGAAAAGCGGGCTGCGTTTCGCGAAGCGTTATTTAATGGTTTCTTCTCAGACTGAAGAACTGCTTCGATCAAACTACGGGACGATTGCTCCTGAAACAATAGGCCTGTTTCGCCGTTTAGCACAATCTCTGCCGCACCGCCTTTGTTGTAAGCGATGACAGGACATCCCGCCGCCTGTGCTTCGACCATTGCAATGCCAAAATCTTCAACAGCCATGTACACGAATGCTTTGGCACGGTTCATCAGGTCGGTTACTACTTCGTCAGGCTGATACCCTAATAATTTCACATTATCTTTCGAAAGTTTTTGCAATTTCTGCATTTCTGGCCCATCACCAACGACAATGAGTGGAAGTTGTAACTCGTTGAATGCCATAATAATTTCGGCGGTCATTTTGTATGGCACAAGCCGTGAGACGTGCAGATAAAAATCGTCGCGTTCTTTTGCGGGTGAAAATCTATCCACATCTACTGGCGGATAAATAACTTGTGACTCACGCCCCCAGGCTTGTTGAATCTTCTGGGCTGTCCAATGTGAGATGGCAAGCAGGTGATCTGCCCGGGATGCTGATTCTCTGTCCCAATGGCGGAGCAGACTTAGGGTAAGTCGTGCGGCGGCTCCGATGATTGGTTTGTCCAGATGGTGAAGATGTAAATAGTCATTCTGCAAATGCCAGGCATAACGCATCGGTGTGCAGACATATGCGATGTGAATTTGATCTTTGTGAGTTTTGATTCCATGCGCAACGGCATGCGAGATCGAAAGGACGACATCATATTTTTGAACATTCATGCTTTCGATGGCGAATGGCATGAGAGGCAGAAGTCCGCGATAAAGATGCTCGACACGCGGAATTTTTTGCAGGAACGAAGTTTTTATACTGCGTCCTTCGAGCGGCGTGTTGATTAGATTTTGCTTGTTGTGAATTAACGCGTATAGATCTGCCTGCGGGTACATGTTGATGATTTCTGAAAGCAAGCGTTCTGAGCCGCCAAAAATATTCAGCCATTCATGGACAATTGCCAGATTCATTTAATGCTCTCTAAAAGGAATTGCGTTTTGTGCGCGGCTTCATCCCAGGTAAATTTTTTGCTCAGTTGTAGACCGCGTTCTCTCAATGTATTCGCCAAAGCTTGATCGTCAATGATTTTTTGCATGGCGTTTGCGATTTGACTGACAGCCTGTGGGTTTATAAAAAATACCGCGCCCTTAAAAAGTTCTCGAAACACTGGAATGTCTGATGCGATCACAGGCGTTCCACATGCCATTGCTTCTAGTATGGGTAACCCGAAACCTTCGTAGAGGGATGGAGAAACAAAAGCGGTTGCCCCTGCATAGAGCGCGGGTAATTCTTCATCAGAAACATAGGCTGTGCTGTTGGCATGAATTGAAGTGGGAGCGAAAATATTTTCTTTTCCGCCGGCGATAAATAAGGTGTGCGTTTTCAAATTCAAACTTTCCCATGCGTTGATCAGGTTGGATAAATTCTTGCGCGGCTCATTTGTGCCAACGAAGAGAAAATAGGATTTATCGAGTTTGTATTTTCTTTTTACTGCATCAATTAAATCTTGAGGCTGCGGCTCGAAAGGTTTTCCAACTCCATTATGAATCACATGGATTTTCTTATCTGGAATTCCCAGACGAATTTTTAATCGTTCACGGGAAAAGTTTGAGTCTGTGATGATGGCTTTGACTCTGCGAGCGAGAATTCTCCATGATAATTTGCTCCAGGCGGCGAAGGATGGCTTGAACCATTCAGGGTGATCCAATACGCTGGCATCGTGGATTGTGATGATTTGATTTCGAACAAGCCATGGTCCCGCATTGGCGGGTGACCAGAGAATTTCGTTTTGTTTTATCTGGCCCGGTAAAATAAATTGCTCCCAAAGGTTTCCACTGATTTGCCCCGTATGTTTTCCCGGCAGAATCATTCGGCTGGCGGTGAGCCTTTTGCTGATCTCATGAGCGTATCGTTCTACACCTGTAATGCGGCGTGAGAAGAAGCGTCCGTTCACTGCTATCTTATTCGGCATCTTTTGTAACCTGCCCATACCAAAGGCCGAGAACGAGACCCAGCATCATGCGGCCAGGAGCGAGGCTCCAAAAATAGTGGTCGAAGAGTGATATGGTTCCCACGCCTGCCAGCAGGGCACCGATCAGGATCACACCAGTTTTTTTTGTGATGAATAATTCCTTGATAATTGAAATGGCAACTGCGCTGAGCAGAATAAATCCGATCAAGCCAAGATCAGAAAAAACCAGCAGGGGAACATTGTGAACCTGGTCAACAGAATTGACATTGGTTGCGCGCCGTGCCAGTTGAATGATAAATGTGCCGACTCCCGAGCCTGCCAAGGGGTGTTCTTTTATTTGTTCAAGCGCTTGTTCGATAAACCAAATGCGGCCAACGAGTGAGTTTTTTTCAATTTCGGTAACGGGTGCGGTGGTTCGACTCAGGAAAAGTTCTTTGAGCGGGAATAATGTTAGTGTGAATGTAATGATGAGTATAAAAAATATACCCCACAATTTTTTGATGCTGAAGAATTTTGACTTAAGGAAAATTACAAGGAAGAAAATAATAACTCCCAACCACGCAGATCGTGAGAAGGCAATGGCGAGCAGGAATGTGCTGATTACCAGTAGGGAGGCCGTAAGCCATTTTTTTTTCTGGTTAAGCAGGAGGTAGGCCGTTATCATCGCGATGGATATCAAGACAAATCCACCTAAAATATTTGGGTGTGGAAAGGCGCCGTATACCCGCAGAAAATTCTCGCCATTTGCGAATTTCAATATGCTTGCGCCGGCCGAGTCTGCGTTGATCAGGCCGGGGACATTTAATTTGAACGGCTTTAGAAGTTCCGTTGATTGAGTTTTGAGTTCGATGATTCCGACTATCGCTTGTAACATTATGCCAGCGCCAAGCCCCAGTAGCACACTGCTCTGGGCTTCGTGCCAGTCCTGCATGGATAGGATTAGTAAAAATATTAACCAATAATGGAGTGAGAGATATAGGGATATGCGCCAGTCTAGTGACCAGAATGTGCTGAGGGTGATCCAGCAGCAGAAGGCGAAGAGCCACTTTAGCTGAGCAGGGACTTGTAGGATATGTTTTTTTTGAACTTTGACAGCCAGCCAAAGAATGACCGCTGTCACCGCAAGGGCGTCACTGAGAAAAAAGAGAATATGTGTGTAGATGAAATTTATTTTTGCATAGTCGATATTTAATATTTTTATGTAGTACCAAAATCCAAAACTCAGCGGCATTAACCCGAGGAGCATGGTATATGTTTTTCGAATTACTTTTTCTTCTTGTTGCGGCCAGGTAGTAGCTGCTGCTAGCGCCAGAGTTGTAATGAGGGAGAGCATGGGGAATATTCCCCATGAAAAAGATTTAATAGGACTGGCAGGCGGAATGACAGGCGGTTTGAATGTAAATTTTGGATTTTCCCAAACTTGTACTCCATTGTTTAGGAATTTGACGAAGACCCAGCCGTTCTTTTTTAGGGTGGGTATGTATTCTCTGCGATTGACAAATCCCCAACGGACGCCGTATTCCCCCGATGCTTTTAGAATCGGCTCAATGGCTGGGATGCCTTTCAATGCCCAAAGGGCCGTGTCTATTTGACCGATTCCGCTTTGGCGCAATTCAGGGATGGTGCGGGCTGTGTGATAACTGCCGTCGAGTGTTTCGGCTTTGGTGAGCAGGCTGAGATATGCGAATTGGTCGCCAAACCCAAACGTGAGATAGCGCCAGTAGTAGTGATCTTCCGCTTCAAGAAAATCCACGATGGGCTGCATGTCAACTGGGTCTGGTTGAAAACGGAAAAATAGCGGCGTGAACCATGATCCCAGTGCCGAGCAGGCAAAGATGGAAAATGTAAAGGCTGAGATTAATTTTCCTCGAAGCTGGATAGGTATCAGATTAAGAATGAGGCGTTTTTTTATCCATCTGCGAAAACGGATGAAAAGCATCCCAAAGAATGGGGTGAGTATGAGCGTGGCCCAAAATACAAAACGGTCATAGGTGAGCCATTCCCAGCCTTTTCCAAATAGCAGTTTTGGCAGCGGAGTTGTGCCCCCAAGCCCAAGAAGAAAGAGTAGAAAAAATGTGAGTTGCAGGCCAAGATATTTTCGCGGCCATTTGTAATAAATGAATGGGATGACTGCGCCAATGGGGAAATAGAACGGCCAGAAAAAAATGGTTTGAGCAAACGGGTCTGTGATGAAGTTGTGACGTGAGAGGTGGTCTATGGGTATTTGTATTTGCTGATGCAAGCCCCATTTCCAAAACGGCCATATGACAACCACGCCTGCTGAAATCGAAAACAGGGCAAACAAGCCGAGCCTGATAAGAATTGTTTTCCAATGCTGTTTATTGAGTTGAAAGACAGCAAGTGCAAAAATAAAAAAAGGCAGGATCATGATCGTGGCATGATGCGCTGCGATGGTGGTGGCTGTGATGGAGACTGCAAACAGGAAACTTGATAAACTGCCTTCCCGTAAAAACTTTGCAATGGCAGCTGTGCCAAAGAGCGCGAAAAGTGTTGCTGTTAAAAAAGGAAGTTGACCAAAAATATGGGCTGTAACATATAAAGGCAAAAGTAAGGCGGATGCCAAAGCGGCGTAGGATGAGGCTGTTTTTCCGCTGAATATTCTGCTGAATGCGTACACGCCCAGCGGAAAGAGTGTGGTAACGACCCAAAGGATGAATGCATAGGCCGCGTCGAAGCCGAGGATGGGGATGAAGACGGCGATCAGTTGATGTGTGAGCGGCGGATAGGAGACCATGTTGAAGCCGGTGTACCAGCGGGTTTCCCATAAGGAATACCAATTGCTGGCGTAATGATCGGCGAAGAGCATGTGAATGTAAGCGTCGTAACTTAAGCGATAGCGGGCGGTGAGGATAAAAAATCCATGCAGCAGAAATGCGAATAAAACGGCAAGATATAGACGGCGCGGAATCATATGGACTCTGACTTGGTGTGTGGGATGAGAATATGGTTTGGACTTTTTCTTTTTTCGAGTGCGCGGTTGAAGGCATGCAGATAATGTTGACAGGTGATCTCGATGCGTGAGTTTTGTACTGCTTGAAAATTATTTTGTACTTGTGATGCCCGCCTTTGTGGTGAAGCGAGTAAGGCGCGAGTTGTATTTTTCAGGCTTTCGACATTGGCGCTATTAAAGAATTCTATCTGGAAATTGCCTTCATGCGCCAGTGTGCGTATTTCATCTATGTCTGAGGCTACGACGGCGCGCCCCCATGCGGCGGCTTGATATAGAATGCTGGATGCGCCGGTTGATGCCTTGTAGGGTATCACTACAATCTGTGCGCGTCTGAATAGATTAATGACTTCTTCATTTGGGATTTTTCCGAGCCAGTTTACGCCTTGAAGATCAGCAAAGCGATTTTTGAGAGTTTGAATGTAGCCTGGGAAGCGAGGATGCTCTTCTCCGGCGATTGTCAACTGAAGATCTGGATATTCCAATTTAAGCGCAGGTAGCGCTTCGAGCAGTAATTCTGCTCCCTTGAATGGGGCCAGGGTGGTAAATAATAAAAGTTCAGGATTTTTGCTTTCAGGGAGTAAGTCGGGTTGGTGAAAAGCGCCATGTGGAATGTGTACACAATCGATCTTTCGTTCTGAGAGCCGATTTACATAATGCGCCCTGGTTAAGCAAACGACATCCGCTTGTGTCGTGATTTTAGTTAGCCAGCGCGCGCCCAGAAAAGCGAATGGTCCGCCGGGCGCGCCAAGTGCGCGCAGGTCTGAGAACTCCATCATTTCGTGCATGGTCACTACGGTTGGGTATCCCAGATATTGAGTCAACATGGGCGCGAGTAAGCCCGTTGCGTTTGGCAGGGGAGATTTTCCGAAAACGCTTGCTCCTACATTAAACCAAACCAAATCCGGGCGCAATTGTTTTATGCCCGATAAAATTTCTTGCAGCGCATTCAATTGATTGGGCCTCCAGCAATATTTAATTTCTGTTATTTCAGACTGCTGAAGATATTCCCCGTTATTTTTTGATCCAGCCAGAACGGTGATGCGCGAAAAAGCCCCTGAACTTGCAAGGGCGCGTGTAATATGATATCCGTATTGGCCGATACCAGTAATTGTGGGCGGGAATGGACTGACAATCGTTAGATGCATGGAAAGCAGGATTATTCCATTAATATGCAAATTAGACAATGCGGCACTGGTACAAATGCGTGTTGTTAGATTTCCTCTTGTACAGTATATTTCGACACTTATCTATGAATTTGAAAAAAGCAATTCTTGAAACATTAGCTTATTCGGATGTGTTTGATTATCCATTGACGCTCGAAGAGCTGCACTGTTACCTTGGGCTTTCCACAAGCAGGGAGGATATTTCTGCCTGCCTGCAAGAAATGGACTTGATACAACAACGGGATAATTATTATTATTTTTTACAGCATGCTGATAATATTGTCCTGCGTAAAAAACGTGAAATGATTTCAAGCAGGATGTATGGCAGGGCGATGTTTTATGGGCGATTGCTTGGCAAACTTCCCTTTGTCCGCATGGTGGCGTTGACAGGTTCGTTGGCGGTCCGTAATTGCGATGAGACAGGAGATTACGATTACATGCTGGTAACTATCCCCGGGCGGGTGTGGATGGCACGGATATTTGCACTCGTATTGAATAAATTTGCAAATATTTTTGGTGAAACCATTTGCCCCAACTTAATTGTTTCTGAAAATGTGCTCGAATGGAAATCTCAGAACCTGTATTATGCACATGAGATCGTGCAAATGGTTTTAATGAGCGGAAATGATACCTATCACAACCTGTGTATGGCAAATCAGTGGGTCAGCGATTACCTGCCGAATTGGAAAGAGTACAAAACGCACTTGCCTGCAGAAAGCCCATCGGTTATTCAAAAGACACTCGAATTCTTTTTAAGTGGGAAGTTGGGAGATGCGTTTGAAGCCTGGGAAATGAAGCGTAAGATTTCAAAATTGTCGAAGCGGACAGGGTTTGGTATCGAAACTAATTTCAATGCGGATACTTGTCAGGGTAATTTCGATCATCACGGTTCAACGACGTTAGATAAACTACAGTCACGAATGCAGCAGATTAATATCGGTTTTTTTGATTTATCCATTCATGAACAATTGGAGAAACTTATCAAATGAATGGATTTGACCCGCGCGTTGTGTTAAATAGTCCGCAGATGATTTCGCTCCGCCATGAAATTAGGCTGGGTCACCGTGAAGAATGTAAGACCTGTGTCTGCTCGATGTATCGCGGGGCGCGTTCGTTTATATTTAATCAATGATGATGGACTTAAATGGCATATAAAATTCTTTTTGGTCAATCGTATTACCTGCGTTTTGATCCTAAACTTTGGGATGCCATGCAGCCTTATCCGCCGTTGGGGACGATGTATGCGGCGAGCTATATTCGTTCGCATGGATATGAAGTTGCGTTGTTTGATGCCATGCTGGCTGAGTCTGAGGAGGAGTGGGCAAAATCTCTGGACGAACATGAGCCGCACTACGCGGTAATTTTTGAGGATAATTTTAATTATCTTTCAAAGATGTGTTTGCTGCGAATGCGTGAAGCGGCTTTTACCATGATCAACATGGCAAAGGATCGCGGCTGTGTGGTCATTTTGTGCGGCGCCGATGCGACCGATCATTATGCTGAATATTTATCCCAGGGCGCTGATTTTGTCTTGCTCGGTGAAGGGGAGGAAACACTCGCAGAATTGCTGGGTCAACTTTCGGCGGGGAAGGATGCGAGTCAAATAATTGGATTGGCCTCATTGGCCACGCTTCATCCTGCGCGTCGGCCTGATATTTCCAAATTGGACATTCTCCCATTCCCAGCCTGGGACTTGATCGACGTACAAAAATATAAACAAACCTGGCTCGAGCATCATGGATTTTTTTCGATGAACATGGTCACAACGCGCGGTTGTCCGTATCATTGCAATTGGTGTGCCAAGCCTATTTGGGGGCAGCGTTATCATTCACGCTCGCCAGAAAATGTGGCGGCAGAAATGAAATGGTTAAAGCAAACCTGCCAGCCCGATCACATTTGGTTTGCAGATGATATTTTCGGATTGAAGCCAAACTGGATCGAAGAATTTGCAATCTTACTTAAAGAGCAAGATGCTGTGATTCCCTTCAAGTGCTTGCAGCGCGCCGATTTGGTGAATGAAAAAACCGCGCTTGCGCTGGCGAAAGCAGGCTGTAAAACTGTCTGGCTTGGAGCAGAGTCGGGTTCGCAAAAAATTCTGGATGCGATGGATAAAGGCGATAAGGTGCAGGATATTTATCGCGCCGCCGCCTTGCTGCAAAAAAATAATATTGAAGTGGGATTCTTTTTACAGTTTGGCTATCCCGGCGAGACCTGGGAGGATATTCAAAAGACCTTGAAGATGGTGCGCGAATGTATGCCGGATGATGTTGGTATTTCCGTTTCCTATCCGTTGCCGGGGACAAAATTTTTTGAACGTGTAAAGTTGGAATTGGGTGAAAAACAAAATTGGACCGACTCGAACGACCTTGCGATGTTGTATCACGGCCCATATCCGCAGGAGTTTTATCGAATATTACATGGGCGGGTTCATTATGAGTTTCGGATTAAGAAAGCTTTTGCGAAAAAAGATTTTAAAAAAATATTCAAGACCCCGTATTATTTCGCAGGCTTACTAATTACGGAATTGCAGCTTCGAAGATATGTTAATAACTCTCAAAGGTTGATAGCCAATGATTGATTTGAGTTCTGTAGATGCTGGATTTTCCCGCAAGGCGAAGTTATATGATGATTATTGTGAAAATCACCCGGTGATTCGATGGGCTCGTGACACCGTGCGCCAGGGGGTGCGCAGCAAGTTGAAAACTGGTGATGCGATACTTGAGCTGAATGCGGGTACAGGTTCTGATGCCGCTTATTTTGTTGCAAATAATTACCGGGTTCATGCCACTGACTTTGCCAGTGGTATGGTATCTGCAATAAAGGAAAAGATAAGTATTTCTGAAAAAAAGGATCAATTTACTACACAACAAATTTCTTTCACTGATTTGGATTATGTAATTGGCGCTCCATTTGATCTCGTTTTTTCAAATTTAGGTGGTTTGAATTGCATACCCGATCTGGGGATGGTGACGAAATTCCTTTCTCGATTACTAAAACCGGGTGGACATGTTGTGTGGGTTGTAATGCCGCCGTTCTGTCCTTGGGAATTGTCATTGATTCTACGCGGTAAATTTCGAGTAGCCACTCGACGCTTTAATCCAAACGGGGTATTGGCAAATATAGAGGGCGTAAAAGTTAGGACCTGGTATCACTCATCTAAAAAAGTTGTAGAAGCATTTGGATCAGAATTTCAACTTGTAAAAAAACAATCTCTGTCTTTGTTTTGTCCTCCCTCCTATATGGATCGTTTTCCCCACCGCTTTCCAAACTTGACGAAAATTTTGCTTCATCTGGATGATCGTTTCGGAGACCGATATCCCTTTCATAACTGGGGAGATTTCGTGGCGTATACATTTCGTTATGGATAATGAACTCTACCTGCGACTACGGGAAAAAGAAGGGCGGATTTATTCCGATGATATTGTTGCGCATTTGCCGTACATGGCAGATGCGCTGCCTCATGCGAATGAGTGGCGAGCTCGCGCCATTTCAAGTATGCGTCTCCACCGTTATTTTTCCTCCAAACCCACGCCGCTTTCCCTGCTTGAACTTGGTTGTGGAAATGGCTGGCTGTCAAACTTACTAAGCCAATCCCGACATCGCGTAATTGGTATGGATCGAAATCAGCAGGAATTAAAACAGGCAGCACGTATTTTTCAATCCAATTCAAAACTGCTATTTCTTGATGCTGATATATTTTCTTCGCCGTTTTATTTTGGTCAATTCGATGCCATCGTGCTTGCCAGCGTGGTTCAATATTTTCAAAATATTCATATATTGCTTCCTGTTTTATTGAGTTATTTGAAACCTGCGGGAGAAATTCATATTATTGACAGCCCTTTTTATGAGGATGGTGATCTGAAGGAAGCATCCACCCGTACGGAAATATATTATCGCACTTTGGGTTTTTCACAAATGACTGAGCATTATTTTCATCACCGCTTATCCGATTTGATGCCTTACAGAGCGCAGTGTTTATATGCTCCGAAAGGGATGCTGCATCGCCTAAAGCAGGCATTTGGGCAGGTTGATTCGCCTTTTCCATGGTACGTTATTAAGAATTAGGAGGTCAAATAAATGCTGCCTGCAATTGTTATTCCTGCTTACAATCGGCCATATACTTTGTCTCGCTTATTGACATCACTTAACACAGCCTCGTACCCGCCAGATGTCAATGTGCCGCTTGTAATTTCCATTGACCTCTATAATGGTACGCCAAACCACGAGGTGCTTAAGGTTGCTCAGGATTTTCCGTGGGCTCATGGCTCAAAAGAACTCTTGGTACATGATACGCATCTTGGGTTGCTGAAGAATTTTTATTTTTGTGGAAATCTCACCAAGAAATTTGATTCAGTCATTTTTCTCGAAGATGATTTGGTGGTATCTCCCGTTTATTATCAATATGCCCTTCGGGCCTTGGAATTTTTCGAATACGATCAAAAAATTGCAGGCATTTCCCTGTATCGTTATGCGTTTAATGGATATACTCATTATCCGTTTGACGTGCTTGAAGATGGCAGTGATGTTTTTTTCATGCAGCTCCCTTCCATATTGGGGCAGGTCTGGAGCAAGGGACAGTGGGAAAGGTTTGAGGGTTGGCGCATGGACGAAAATGTAATTGAAGTCTTTAATGGCCTGCACGCTGTCTGGTCGAAGTTTGATGCCGAGGATTATTTTCCAGTATTGACGAAATATCTTGCTTTAACAGATCAGTATTATGCATTTCCTCGTGTATCACTGACGACAGGGTTTGGCGATGCTGGAACACATTTTGTGAACACTACATCTTATTTTCAAGTCCCTCTTCAGCTTGGTCCAATATCCTTCCGTATAAAAACTTTGGATGTTTCGAATTTGCTTTTTGATTCATTTATGGAGATTAAGCCAATTTGTTTAAATCGAATTGCTCCCATATTGGACGGTTATGACTTTGACGTAGATTTGAATGCCTCGAAGGAGGCTCGTAATCTTCAACAAGAATATGTACTTACCGTTCGTGATTGTGTTAACCCAGTTAAAACTTTTGCCTTGGCTATGAGACCATTGGAGGCTAATGTTGCTTTTGGAATACAAGGTGTTGGGGTTAGTTTGTGCCGCCGTTCTGATATTCTCTGGGGGAGATGGAATACATTTCAAGCGCGACAGAGATTGTATAATTATTTCTTTAGCCGATCCCGATCAAATTTTAGGCAATATTTGAAGTCCCTTATATTTAATATGCTGAGCCGCATTAGGCGATGAAATATTTTTTTCCCGAATCACTAACCTCAATCCGCCGAAATTCTGTTTGGCTTCTGGCTGCACGTGTTTGTACGCAAGGGCTTTCAGTGGTTTTTATCGCTTTGGTGGCGCGCCGGCTGGATACGGCTGGTTTTGGTCAATTTACCTTTATTGCGGCTATTTTAGCGATTGGAAATACTTTTACAAGTTTTGGCACAGACACCTGGCTTGTCCGCGAGCTTGCAAAGACTCGATCTTTATCATTTGTCTCAGGTGCCTTTGTCCTTCAACTGGCTTTGGCTTTATTGTGGTATTTTGCAACCTTGTTTTTACGGCGGGATGTTCCTTTATTAATATATTCTCTTACTCTTTTTCCACTCTCTTTGTTTTCAGTTGTTTCATCTTTAATGCGTGGTTTTGAGCGCATGGACCTTTTTTGGGGATTATGCCTGATTAATGGAATTGTTCAAGTGGTTTGTGCAATCTTATCTTCAAACCTTATTTTGTTATGTATATTTTTGCTGGCGGGTTCCTTGATTACTGCTGTGTTGGGACTATGGATGTGTCACATATTTCTTCCCAATTTCAGCTTCTTGCCCGTTGGAGATTTTCGCGTGATTTTCCACGTTCTGCTCCCTTTTGCAGCTTTAGCCACCTTGAGTCTTGTTTCACAAAAACTGGGAATTTTGTTGATTTCATTGTTTTCAGGAAACGTGGCCACAGGTGTATTTTCTGCAGCTATCCGTATTTTTGAAGGGATTAAGATTGGGCATTACGCAGTACTTGGCAGCCTTCTGCCAATTTTGTCGCGTGATCTCTCATATTCAAAGCGGGAGTACCGAACTGCGTTTTTTGGATTGCTCGGATTGAGCTTTTTGCTTGCGGGGTTATCTTCTTTCTTTGCAAAGGATATCGTCCCTTTTCTTTTTGGCGCGCGATACGCACCTGCCTCGTCCCTTCTGATGGTTCTTGCATGGAGCCTTATTCCGTACACAATTTCTTCTTTTATTTCCGTCAATCTGGTAGTGCGCGGAAAGGAAGGTCTTCTTCTTAAGGCAATCACAGTTTCCCTTCTTCTTTGGATACCTTTATTCGTGATTTTGATTAAAGGATATGGGCTCATTGGAGCAGCTTGGGCTGTCTTATTTGGTGAGATTATTCAGGCCGTTATATTATCTTATATATTCTCAAAAGGTTTAAAAAAATTCCGCGGTTTAAATTTTGAAATTACAAATGAAATCCTTTAATGACGATTTGCCAGTTCTAACTCCTTTTGACTTATTAGACTATCGCCGCGCAACGGGTGCTCTTCAGAATTTTCCTCCTCCGCGTGCTGTCATATTCGCGCCGCAAAAAAGCCTTGCTTCCTATGTGCTTCGTAGATACTACACAAAACGCATTCATGGGTTTATGGGGGAGTTTTACATGCTCAAGCATTCTAAAGGGACAATTGCCCTGTCTACAGGTTTTGGCATCGGCGCTCCTGTAGTTGCAGGACTCACCGATGAGTTTTTTGCATTAGGTGTGAAACAATTCGTGCTGATTGGCATAGCAGGCGGATTACAGCCAGATCTCAAAGCAGGCAGTCTGATTATTTCCACTGGCGCCATTCGCGGCGAAGGAGTCTCCTGTCATTATCTTCCACCTGCTGAAAGTGTTCAATCTTCTCTTGAAATGTCCCACGGGCTTGAGGAACTCCTAAAGAAAGGTGGCCGTGAATTCTCTTCAGGTGTTACATGGACAACAGATGCGCCTTTCCGCGAACTTCGCAAAGATGTACTGGCATACCAGGAGCGAGGCATCCTCGCTGTGGATATGGAGGCGGCGGGTCTGCTGGCCGTTGCCGCAGCCAACGGAGTACCCGCGATTGCAACTTTTTCTGTTGCTGATATCCTTGCGAATGGAACTTGGAGTTTATCGAAGGATATGCGGGCTTCTCAGCTCGGTTTGGAAATTCTTTTTAATACCGTTTATGCTTATTTATTGAGCAATGTTTAATCTTTGAAACTTTGTTGTGTCTATTTCGTATATATTTTAGCTTTGAATTTTTCCGAATAAGTAATAAACTAAATCAAAAAAAGAAATCCCTTTATAGGAGAATGTACTATGAACAAACCAGGTCGTACTCAACTTGCACTCGGTGTTATCCTCATTTTTCTTGGCGCGTGGTTCCTGCTGGATAAAAGCGTACCAGCCTTCCATACAATTATCAATAAATATACCGAGTTCCCCTTCAACATGTTTTTGATTGGCGCGGGAATATTAATCATTGGGCTTGTAACAGGCCAACCCGGCATGTCTGTTCCCGCTGCAATCGTTGCGGGCATTGGCGGAATTTTCTATTATCAGACGATGACTAAAAATTATGACTCATGGTCATACATGTGGGCGCTCATCCCTGGTTTCGTGGGAGTTGGTTCTATTCTTGCAGGCCTGCTTGGTGATAACACCGCGCACAACCTCAAACGTGGTCTTAATATGATGGTCATCAGCGCAGTTCTATTTCTGGTCTTCGCCTCCTTCTTTGGCGGGCTGGATATTCTGGGTAATTACGGCCCCGCGGTTTTGTTGATCCTGCTTGGCGTGTGGGTACTCGGCAGCGGACTCTATCGCTCATTTCGTACCAAAGAGGAATAACATGAAACGCAATCAATTATTTTGGGGCGTGGCTTTACTCCTCTTTGGCGGCCTGATGTTTGCCAATGAGATGGGAATTAAACTTCCCAATAACATGTCACTCATGGAACTTTCCTGGCCTCTGCTGCTGATCTTCGGCGGCATTTGGGTGCTTGTCGGTGTTTTCTTCCGTGCGAGCGGCAATGTTGAAACAGAAAATGCTTCCATTGAATTGCAAGGCGCAAATGCTGCAAACCTCAAGATCAGTCATGGGGCGGGTGAGTTAAATCTGCATAGCGGCGCGAATATCAACGAACTGGCACATGGTTCTTTTTCTGGTGGGTTGGAGCATAAAGCCGTTCGAAACGGTGACAGGCTTGAGGTCCGCATGAGACCCGCAAAAGATTTTATGGATTTCCCATTCCTAGGTTCGCACACTCAACTCGATTGGGACGTTGCGCTTAATCCTGAAATCCCAATTGCACTCACATTGAATCTTGGTGCCAATAAATCCACACTGGATTTGCATGACATGAACATCACCGGGCTGAAATTGGAAACTGGCGCAAGTGATACCCGTTTGACTTTGCCCGCGCGCGGCCGCTTCAAAGCGGACCTGGATCTTGGTGCGGCCTCACTGGAAGTGACCATCCCCGAAGGCCTTTCTGCTCGAATCCGCGCTTCACTCGGCGCGGTGGATTTAAAAATAAATCAATCCCGCTTTCCGCGTATCGACAGTGATTATCAATCTCCCGATTATGATTCCGCCGCAAATGCAGTAGATATGACCATTGACGCAGGCGCAGCCTCGATCAAAATTAAGTAACAGGTTGAAAATAAAATTGATGAGGATAATGAAATGAAACGATTTGATCCACGAATTGTATTTGGCTTTTTACTAATTGTTGGCGGCGGTCTCGCACTGGCGCAGACCATGGGCTTTCTTGAGACTGCCTCGAATATTTTTTGGGGCGGCGCATTCCTTGCGGTAGGGTTGATTTTCCTCACTCTGCTTTTTGGCGGACATTGGTGGAGCGCTTTCCCTGGCTTCACACTTGTTGCTCTTGGTGTGATGATACTGCTTCCCAAGCCTCTTGAAGAATTTGGCGGCGCGCTTTTCCTGGGCAGTATTGGTCTTTCTTTTTGGTATGTGTATTTCACCAGCCGCATTGAACGTTGGTGGGCGGTGATCCCGGCGGGTGTGTTAACTGCGCTGGCCGTTATGATTGTCGTCGCTGCGCGATTTGAGCAGTATGGCGGCGCGATTTTTCTGGGCGGTATTGGTCTTTCTTTTTTTATTGTGTATTTCACGAACCGTGTTGAGCGTTGGTGGGCGCTTATCCCCGCTGGTGTATTGGCTACTCTTGCAGGAGTCACCATCGCCTCCGAAAGATTTGGCGAATTTCAAACAGGGGGCTTCTTCTTTTTTGGCCTTGCGCTTACGTTTTTGCTCGTAGCCTTATTGGCTGAAATGCGCTGGGCGTACTGGCCTGCGTTGGTGTTAGGCATAATGGGCTTTCTCGGAATTGCATCTCTTTTGGATATTGCAAATTACCTCTGGGCCATTGTTTTGATCGGAGCAGGCGTGTTTCTTCTTTTTCGATATTTTACAAGTCGGTAAATGTAGAAAAAAATTTCTCTACCATATAAACTATGATTTTCAATTAATTGACAGCCGACAGCCGACCACTGTCGGCTGTCAATTAATTCACAAAAACATTGCTGGTTTTTGAAAATATACGCTAAAGAAATTACTGCTCGCCAATCACTTTCACATCTGGAAAGAATTGACGCACTGTTCCCTCCACCCAGCCATGTAATGTGGATGGTAATAATGGGCAATTTAAACACGCGCCTCCCAGATGCACTTTTAATTGATTGTTATCGAACGACACAAACTCCACGGTGCCGCCATGAAATTGTTCAACATATGCGCTTAACTTATCAAGCAGACCACGCAATTGAACTTCTCGATCATCTGTATTAATTGTGACCATGGATAAACTCCTTTTTATTATTCCTGATCTGATCTCAAGAGAGATTGGACTTGTGAATGTGCGTTATTCCAGCGCGGTGAAACTATACTTGCCAGACGATCCATAATGATTTTTCCTGTTCGGGGATGTTTCTGCACCAAAGTGATGAGGTGTTTTCCACGGATTCGTAGCGCTTCAATGTTCGATTCGCTAATGATGCTTGATGTATAGTACATGCTTCCAACCACTGCAGACCAGCCGAATACATCACCCGCGTGTAGGCGCGTTAAGATAATCGAAGGCCCATCGTAAGGTTTGTAGTGAATCGAAATTTCACCTTTAATGAGCAGATAAATATAAGTTGCAGGTTTCCCTTGTTCAAAGACTGTGGTTTCTACTGGGCATGTATATTGCTCAAAAAGAGGCTTGAGTAATGTAATTTGATCTGCCGCGAGATCCTGAAAGAGTGGAATGAAAGGCAAATGTTCAAGCATGTAATTGCATACTAATCAAGGTCTGGACAACTTTCCAGTACCAAACATCCTAAACTCAGCGACATCTTTCCTTCCTTTGTAATCCATGACTTTTGTTCGGTTATACTTTGTAAAATAATTAATTTTTACCTGTTTCATACCCCAAATAGAATGATGACTTCAACAAAAGACCTTTCTTCCCTTGAAAGACTTTTACTCGGAATCGACCAGCCTGAAATAGCGGAAGTTATCGTCCCGCTCCGCAGAGGGCAGTTATGTCCAATATGCAGCAACGCAAATTTAGACTATAACGGCTTGCTACAGTTGGCTTGTTCTGCCTGCGATTTTGCCGAAAATGGCGAAGGCGCAGGGTGTACCTGATAATAAATATTTGTTTGCTCCGTGTGAGCAAAGCTATGGATGTGATTAATGTCTTTCCCCGCCAGACCTTCTCTTGGACAACTTATTGCTACGATCATGATTGGTACAGGATTGATCGCTATTGGAATTATGCTTTTTTTAATATTGGAAAAAAATACCGCATCTGCTCAAGACTTTTCAGCTGTTTCCATTAAAGTAGATTTCGCCGCCCCTGAATTGATTCTCGAAGATTTGGCAGGTAATCGTGTTTCTTTGGATGATTATCAAGGAAGCGTTGTGCTGGTGAATCTCTGGGCTACCTGGTGTCCGCCGTGCAGGGCAGAAATGCCAACCTTGCTGGAATTCTATGAAAAATATAAATCAGATGGTTTTGTATTACTCGCGATCAATCAAGAAGAGACTCGTGAAACGGTGGAGCCATTTGTAGAAGAATTCGGATTAACTTTCCCCATCTGGCTTGATCCGGACTATCTCGCCCAGCGTGAATTTAACACAATGAATTTACCCAGCTCCTATATAATTGACCGTGCTGGACAAGTGCGATTAATGTGGATAGGCGGCATTTCAAAAAAGAATCTTGAGAAATATGTGCCTGATGTGATTAGAGAATAAACAATCGAAACAAAGCCGTATGGGGAAGGAGAGTTATGGGCCGCCGCCAATTGAGGTGTACGCGTCGCCGCACTCACAGGCAGTCACGGTTGCGCCACCTTTGGTTAATGTCCCCAGGTATTCACGGCTCCCATTGTGGACAACCCAGCCATTTAGATTGAAAGGAATGGCGCTGTCGGCGGTAATCCACTCTCCGTTGTATTTGCGGGCAATATGCACATGTGATCCTGTTGAGCGTCCACCTTCACAGGATGGATACCCAATTTTATCTCCTGTATGCAGTTCTGTACCAAGCGGGGTACGTCCCTTTGCAGAAAGGTGCAGATAAAAAATAACCCAGCCTGTGCGTTCATCACCATCCTGGTCGAGGTCAAGCGCAATTCCTTCACTACCGGAACGAACTACCAATCCATCTGCCATTGCGGTGGCGTAATTTTCTTCTTTTGTAACGAAGCAGCCTGATTTATCTGATGGCGGGGCAAAGTCGATTCCGGCCAGGGGTTCGCCTGTGCCCCAGCCTGTATGTGGGCCGCCAGTGTAGGACCAGACCTGATCGCTTGGGAAGGGCAGTTGAAATATAGGTTGTTGTAAACTGCCAGGCATTAGCACGAAGGGATCGTTCCACGGGTTGCTGAAAAGGCTTGAGTATGTCTGAATCAGGCCTTGAGGTCCGGTAGCGAGCGCGTATTTGTCGCCTGTAAAAAGCCTTGAATAATAGTATTGAAGTGCAACAGAAGCGGCATTTTGCCACGGGTCAGGTCTGATGAGGATGTGATCATTCTCTTCAAACTCCACCAGATTTCCAACGCGCCAGCCGTAATATCCATTATTGAGGATATTGGCGGCGATCACAAGTTGCAAATAGTGATTCTCCCAATAGCGGCGCGTGAAGCCAAGCAAATTCTTTTTTACAGGCTCTTCAGCTTGTGTTAATGCCCCGCCTTGATATTCAAGGATTGCCAGCAACAGGCGCGGATTGATGCTGTAATTGGATGCAACGTAATCTACCATTTCGGCGCCGGAGCGCCATTTACCGCCAGCATACACACGATAGTCTTTTAACCAGCCAGGTTGCGCCGCGACAAATGCAGAGGTGTTGAACCCAATACCGGTTGGCCCATTTACAAAGGCATGGTCTGGAATGATCTGAAATGGACTGGCCCATAATGCAAGATAGTAAATTGGAATTTTCATCGGCATGCCGGGCGGCATGCTGGTCGCATCATGCGGGATTTGGGGATTGGCTTCAAATATCTGATCTATTGTGGTGTTGAAACGTGCCGCGAGCGCCGGAAGCGTATCGCCTGTTTGCGCGGTGTAATCGACCCATTCACCAGGTTTATAAGGCGGGCGTACAGGGAGCGGCGTTTGCGCTGGGGCAGGTGCGTTATTGGCGGGCGATAGAGTTGCAGCTTCGGGATTATTATTTGATATTGTTCCAAGGCTGCAGGATGTGAGAATCACCGCGGCAGCTGTTACCACTTTAAGCGCATGTTGAATTGATCTTGTGAAGTTAATCATTCTCTTCGCGAAAAATATTTGACCATTTTTGCCCGACTGGATCTGCAAGGATAACTTCTTCGCCTTTGACAAGTTTTCCCTCATAGGCATTTTCCCCCGCGACAACACGCCACCCGCTCATGATGAACGGGATCGGCCCGTCTGCTGTGACCCACTCACCGTTATATTTTCTGGCAAAATGAAGATGGGTGCCGGTAGACACACCGCCTTCGCAGGAGGCGTGCCCAATGCGGTCGTTCACTTCGAGCCAGGTACCGACGGCAACACGATCTTTTTCTGCAATGTGCATATAAAGTAAATTCCATCCAGTTTGTTCATACCCATCACCATCCAGATCAACCATGACCGCTCCATTGGCTGAACGTACGACCAGCCCGGGCGCCGCAGCAGTGACCCAGGTGGAGGTTTGTTGGCAGCCACCATTTGCTGTGGATGGCGCAAAATCAATGGCCGCCGCTACGCTGTGTTTACTGCCATATATGCTTGGGTTGATCTGTCCCCAGGCGTTGTGAGGTCCGCCAGTTAAATTCCATTCGACATTTGGTTCAAAAGGCAGGACGAGGGTTGGTTGATTGAGCGCGGCGGGAAAGATTGGGTTGACAGCATCGGCACGCGCCCACGGATCACCAAACATTTCTGTGAACATGGCCGGGAAACCAGAATCGGAGTTGATGATCTGTTCCCATTGTGATTGACTATGGTTACGTGAGAATAAATATTGAATGGCAACTGTGCCGGCGTTTAAGCGCGGGTCAATACGGAGTGTGGTGCCATCCGGGAAATTAAGATGGGTCAATGTGCCGGCTCGCCAACTGTAATAAGCAATGGCTAAATTATTGATGGCCCACACCAATTGTATCGACATGCCTTTGTAGTGATAATCATTGAAGCCCATTGGGTAATTCACATGGAGTGTGTCTACTGGCTGACCGCGTACCCAGCGGCTTTCAAATTCAAGAATGCCGAGGAGCAAACGCGGGTTGATCGAGTTTTCAACAGCAAGTCTTTCGATGGCCTGGTCGCCGTTGATCCAGCCTGTGGAACCAAGGTAATCTTTGAACTTGCTGAGATACCCATTGGAACTCTGCACATATTCTTTGACATCAAAATCAGCGGCTGTAAAAGAAAAAATAATTTCTGCATCCGGCATGATCTGGATATTTGGGGTCATGGTTTCGTTGATGCGGTTGGGAATAACCAGCAGGGTGCCGGGGTCTATTAATGTGGTTTTGGTCAGGTCTGCATCTGAGGTGATCTCTGATTCTTCCACACTGAAGCGGGTTGCAATGGCTGAAAGCATATCTCCGCTTTGAGCGTAATACAGGAAGGGCGCCGAGTCATAGGAAGGGGTGAGGGTGGCTTCCATGATGGGAGCCGCGCCATCGGGTGTTGGTGTAGAGGTGTAGGATGTTTCTATTGCGATCAGCGGTGGAGTGGTTGAGGTGGGGAAAATGATCGGGTTGTCTTGAACAGCAAACGGGTCGAATGCCTGCGCGGGTGGGTTTACAAGATCCGCTGTGGGAGTTTGTGGAATCCCCCAGATTGAAGGAGAAGTTCCGCAGGCTGATAAAGTCAACGATAGGGCAGTGAGAATAGCGAGGATGCGATACATAATGTTGTTTGAATTATATCTGTCTTGATTAAGAGTAGATGAATTAGCGTGTAACCTGATTGAATTCGTTTGCGCTGTCCCATGCTTCAATGGTTTGATTGCCGCGCGTCAGGAAGCCGTCATATTCGGCGCCGTTTCCGCTTGAGACCCAGCCATCGAGATTGAAGGGCAGTGGGCCGTCTGCTGCGATCCATTCGCCGTTGTATTTTCGGGCGAGGTGAAGATGCGTGGCGTTTGAAACGCCGCCTTCACAGGAGGCGTGCCCAACTCGTTCACCTGCGAAAAGATATTCGCCGGGTTGGGCGCGGTCTTCTTCGGCGATGTGCATATATAAAATAACCCAGCCTGTTTGTTCATACCCGTCGTTATCGAGGTCTTGTATCAAGGCTCCATTCGAGGCGCGCAAAACCAAACCATCGGCAACGGCTGTGACCCAGAGCGGATTTGTAGCACAGCCGCCGTTATCGCCGGGTGGGGCAAAATCAAGGGCGGCCCATGCTGAGCCAGAATCCCAGCCGCCGTGCGGGCCGCCAGTAAAGTACCACGCTTCGCCAGCGCTAAAAGGAAGATTCAGGATGGGCTGTGTGATGGATGGAGCAATGAGTGGTTCGATGGCATACTCAAATGGATTATCGAAGAAGACATAATATGTGAGAAGCAAACCTGTGCCGCTTACATCCTGTTCCCATGTAGGGCGGTCGTCCAGTTTTGCGAAGAAATATTGCAGGGCGGCAGTTCCGGCATTAATGGTCGGGTCAACGGGGACAACGCTGCCATCATTGATGACCCAGGTGGAGATGGCGTTGGCTTTCCAAAGATAATACCCTCGATTTAAACTATCCGCGGCCCATGTTAATTGACGATATAAACCATAATGGTATTCGTCAGCCAGTCCCATTGGATAGGAGGTATTGAATGGCTCCGGGTTGGTGACCCAGCCGCTTTGATATTCGAGCAAGGCCAGCAGTAAACGCGGGTTCACTGAATAATTGCGCGCAACGATCCAGATGATCTCGTGCCCCGATAATAGAATGCCATTTACATCCTGTGTGTAGTTGGCGAGATAGCCATTTTGGCTTTGAATAAAACTTTCAATATCAAAATAAACTGAGGCTGGCCCGTATACCATTTCAGAATCGGGGATCATTTTAAAGGAAGTTCCAGCGTCTCCGGGGTTTGGCGCAGGGACACTGAGCACCATGCCCACGTTTAGCAAATTTGGGTCTGTAATTTGATTGGCTTCCATGAGCGCCTTAAGGCTGATGCCGTAGCGCTGTGCAATATCTCCAAGGATATCTCCGGGCTGAACTACATATTGATCCGCATCCTGTCTGGGAGTTGGCAGAACGCGCTGTTCATCGGGCGTTGGCGTGCTCGCCGTTTGCAAATTAGCGCCAGCAGGCGGCGGAGAAACGGACAGGGGAACACGAGTTGGGGTTGCTTCTCGTGTAGCGGTTGCAGTCAGTGGTACGTTTGTACTTGTGCTGATGGCTGCGCCCGTTGGAGAATCCTGTGGAATGGGCAGAAAGGGATCGTAGGTTGGGAAAGCGGCAGGGGTACCTGTTGCAGGCGCGCAGGAGGCAAGCAGGGCCGTAATCAAGACACAGGTAATCGTGATCAATATACGGGAGAAAGGTGATGTGTTTTTTTGCACAGACATGAGTGCGATTTTACCAGTGGAGAGGGAAATAAGGATGATTGAAACATTTGGATGATTTTCATTTCTGCGCTTTTGTAAATAGATAGACCGCCGACCACAGACAGCAGACGACGGTCTATCTATTATGTTTCTCCAGGATTTGCCGTGATGTGCCGCCAGATGTAGGTCGGATTGGCAATCCGACTTACGCCACATGGCCACATATGCTGGTCTATCACGGGAATTCCCATTGAGCCTCTATTATGTTTCTCTTTCCTGAAATATATTTTTACAACAGGATCAAGGACGGCATTGAGGATGTCTTAGCAAATCCTCGGTAGCATTTCGCCTGCCAGCATATCTACGATGCGTGTACTGCCAAGTGCAGTTTTGAGTAGCACACGTCCGCGCGGATCGGCGGTGACTTCGCCAATGATGACCGCATCCTCGCCATAGCGCGTGGCGCGCATCGCTTTCAGCACGGACTGTGCATCTTCGCGCGCGACCATTGTCACGAGCTTGCCTTCGTTGGCAATATATAACGGGTCGAATCCAAGCATCTCGCAAGCCGCACCCACTTCGGGGTGGACGGGAATCGTTTCTTCGTCCAGTAGAATGCCCACATTGGATTGAGTCGCAATTTCATTCAAGGTGGTTGCCAATCCGCCGCGTGTGGGATCGCGCAACACGTGGACGTTGTTGCTCGCATCCAGCATGGCATCAATCAAGTGATTGAGCGGAGCGACATCGCTTTGAAGCGAGGATTGGAATCCCAACTCGCCGCGCGCGCCAAGAACCGCAATGCCGTGATCGCCGATCGAACCAGACAGGATCACTGCATCGCCAACTTTGGCATTCGCTCCGCTGATATTGACTCCTTCGCGCACCACGCCCACACCTGCGGTGGTGATGTACAGCCCATCGGCTTTGCCTTTTTGCACAACCTTTGTATCGCCAGCCACGATCTGCACGCCCGCTTCATCGGCAGCGGCTTTCATCGAAGCTACTACCAGCTTGAGCGTTTCAATCGGCAGACCTTCTTCAAGAATAAATCCCGCAGTTAAATAAAGCGGTTTTGCGCCAAGCATCGCCACGTCATTGACCGTGCCGCAGACTGCCAGTTTGCCAATATCTCCGCCAGGGAAAAACAGCGGAAAGACCACATGCGCATCGGTGCTGATAGCAAGATTTGCGTGCAAGTTTGACTCAAGCCGCGCTGCATCGTCACCTGCATTCAAGGCAGGGTTATCAAACGCAGACATAAACGCCTTTTGAATCAACTGGTGACTCATCCGTCCGCCCGCGCCATGTCCCATCACAATTTGCTCGTTGTGAGTCAACGGCGGCGCACAGACCGCGCCTTCAATATTAATTGTTTCGTTAGTCATAATTTACCTTCTGGAGTCCCGAAGTTCTACTTCGGGGTGTTTTATGGAGTCCGCAAGTAGAACTTGCGGACTCCATAAAACTTTAGGTTTCGGTTGGAGTCCCGAAGTTTTACTTCGGGATATTTTGTGCAATCTGCAAGTAGAACTTGTAGACTCCGAGTTCTGTTAATAATCATCTGCCACTTCTGCGTCATCAGTACAAGATAAAACCATTTTCTGAAATTCTGGTTCCGAATTCTCAAAAAAATGTTTGTAACTTGAAAACGGATAATCTTCTGGGTTCTGAGCCAGTCCATGCTTTACGGGATTCATCATGACATAAAGCATCCGAGCATAATACGAAGCTTCATTTTTAATACAGGTATCCCAATAGTTGTACCAAACTCTTTGACCTGGCTTTCCGTCAATTCGGTTTACGAATTTTGCGTTGATTGAATGAACGCCTTGAAGCAATGTTTTTAGCGAAAGCGCATTCTCAGGACTTTGGGCGACGAAGTGATAATGATTGGGCATCACAGACCAAGCTTTGACAGACCAACCCAAAACGCCAGCCCGTTCAAGAAGAGTTTCACAGAAATTGGCGCGCTTTTCATCGGAGTCCAAAAGAGGCTTTTTATAAAGTGTCGCGCCTGTGATCATGTAAACGGCATTAGAAACAAACCAATGTGGTGGAGAATTTAGGTGTGGTTTGTAAATATCCATTTCGCGATTCATCCATTACGGAGTCCAGAAGTTCTACTTCTGGACTTTTCTTTCGATCAACCAATCCGCAAGTAGAACTTGCGGACTCCGACTAGCGTCCGTATTTATAATACGCCGCGCAAGCCCCTTCGGAGGAAACCATCGTCGCGCCAAGCGGATTTTCAGTGGTACATTCTTTTCCAAATGCAGGACAATCATGCGGCTTCTTAAGTCCCTGCAAAATTTGACCTGCGATACATAACGATGATTCTTTCGTGTGGATATCGCCTACATCAAAACGCTTCTCAGCATTGAACTGGTCAAACTCGGGGCGTAAACCCCAGCCGCTCATGGGGATCATGCCAATGCCGCGCCAGGTTCGGTCACATTCCAGAAAAACTTTATGGATTGCATCCTGTGCGGGTTTCAGTCCTTCAAAGGTTACAGCGCGGGAATAGGCATTGGCAATTTCAATTTTGCCCGCTTCAAGTAATTGAACAGCAGCCAAAATTCCCTGCACAATGTCGAGCGGCTCAAAGCCAGTAATTGCCATCGGAATTTTGAACTCGTCCAGCAATGCTGGATATTCGTGATAGCCCATCACCGCATTGACGTGACCCGCCAATAAAAATCCCTGCACACGGTTATGCGGTGAACCTAAAATTGCTTTCATGGCGGGCGGCACGCGCACATGCGAAACCAGCACTGAATAATTCGTCAACCCGAGTCTCTGTGCGTGGATCACGCTCATCACATTGGGCGGGGCGGTGGTTTCAAATCCGATTGCAAAAAATACAATCTGCTTGTCGGGGTTTTTCTGCGCCAATGCCACAGCATCCAGCGGCGAGTAAACCACGCGCACGTCCCCGCCTTGCGCCTTGACCGAGAACAGATCTTGCCCAGAGCCAGGCACGCGCAACATGTCGCCATAAGAGCAGAAGATCACATTCGGCTGGGACGCAATCGCCAGCGCCTTGTCAATCAACTCCAGCGGAGTCACGCACACAGGGCAGCCAGGTCCGTGTACCAATTCAATTTCAGGCGGCAGCAACTGGTCAATGCCATGACGCACAATGGCATGAGTCTGTCCGCCGCAGATTTCCATCAACACCCATGGGCGTGTCACAGTGCGGCGGATTTCTTCGATCACGCCTTTCACCAGCGCAGCATCGCGATATTCGGTAACGTATTTCATGGCGTTGGCTCGGGTCCCAATTCTTCTTCGATTGCGCCCATCTGCCTCAACAACTCAAGCGTTTCCAAGGCATCTGATTCGCTCAACAGGCTTATCGCAAATCCCACGTGGATAATGCAATACTCGCCAACTTGCGCTTCTGGCACGTATTCCAAACAGGCTTCACGAAAAATTCCGCCGAAGTCCACTTTTGCCATTTGCAGTCCATCTTTTCCGTATAGCTCAACTATTTTTCCAGGTACGCCTAAACACATTTTATCCTCGCATTTTTGTTGCCGCGATCACAGCCTGTCCTAAAGATAAGCCGCCATCATTTGTCGGAACTTCTCTATGAATGTATACCCTGAAACCATTATTCTCTAAAAGTGATAAAGTTCGTCTTAATAGGGTGATATTCTGCCAGACTCCGCCCGACAATGACACCTCATTAATTCCAGTTTCTGATTTTATTTTCATACAAATTTCGCGCACAGACTCAGCCAGACCGTTGTGGAATCTGGCGGATATTTTCGAGATGTGGACTCCCGCCATCACATCTTTTATCAACGCCTCAACCACGCTTCGCACCTCGACTTTATCCTGATTCAGTCCGAACGAATAACTCCCTCTTTCAGTTTCATCCACTAAGGACTCGAACTCAATCGCCGCCTGTCCTTCGTAGTTGACCTTCTGCCGCACGCCAGCCAACGCCGCCGCCGCATCGAACAATCGTCCCATCGAAGAAGTCATCGGTGTGTTGATTTTTCTTTCCAATTGCATGCGCAGTATCACTTGATCTTCAGCGCAGAATTCAGTCACTGAGTCGAGCCGCTCATCCCATTCCAAGCCTAAAGACCAAAGCAGTGCTAACGCAGTCCGTGCAGGCTTTTTAATTGCTGCATCTCCACCTGGCAATGGAAAATATTCAAGATGATATGCGCGTTGATAGGATTTGTAATCTGCAATCAAAATCTCGCCGCCCCAGATCGCACCGTCGTCGCCATAACCTGTTCCATCAAATGAGACACCAATTACAGGATGCGATCCATCCAGTCCATGCTCAGCCATGCAAGAAGCAATATGTGCGTGGTGATGTTGAATGTTGAATACAGGCAGGTTTTCACGTTCTGCTCTTTCAAGAGCGTAGCGCGTAGCCAGATAATTAGGATGCATGTCACATGCAATGGCTTCAGGCTTCACACGAAACAATCGTTCAAAATGCTCCACGCCCTGTTCAAATGATTTCAGCGTTTCGTAATTTTCCATGTCACCGATATGATGACTGAGGAAAGCATAATTTTTATTCGTGATACAAAACGTATTTTTTAACTCCGAGCCAGCCGCGAGAATCTGTGGAACATCAAATGGAAGTTTGACGGGGGATGGGGAGCAGCCGCGAGATCTTCTTATTGGGTAAATTGGTAGATTGGCAGATTGGGAATTGGAAACCAATTTACCCTTACCCAAGTTACCAATTTCCAACACTCTCACCACCGAATCGTCACAACGAATATGAATGTCGCGGTTGTGCATGAGGAAGGCATCAGCCAGTTTGGAGAGTCTTTTGCGTGCGTCGTCGTTGCCTGTTGCTATAGGTTCTTCGGAGAGATTTCCGCTGGTCATTACTAAAGGATGAAGGATCGCTTCGCGGGATGAAGGATGAAGGGAATCGGCAAAGAGCAAATAATGCAAAGGAGTGTAAGGCAGCATCACGCCGAGCCAGTCTTGCTTGGGCGAGACTTCTTCAACGATGGTTGATTCTGGTTTACGTTTGAGTAAAACAATTGGGCGTGCAGATGAGAGTAATAATTCACGTTCCGCATCACTGACGAAGCAATATTGTTCTATAGTTTCGATGTCGGGCATCATCAATGCGAAAGGCTTGTCCACGCGAAGTTTGCGGTTGCGGAGCTTGGTCACGGCTTGCGCGTTGGTTGCGTCACACGCTAAATGAAATCCGCCAAGACCTTTGATGGCAACGATTTCACCTTTTGTCAAAGCATTGCGAGTTTGGGCAATCGCATCATCCGAACTTACTAACGTTCCAACGTTTAAACGTTCAAACGTTACTTGCGGTCCGCACACAGGACATGCTACAGGCTGGGCATGGAATCGTCGATCAGTCGGGTCTTTGTATTCGCGTTCGCAATCGGGACACATGGGGAAATCCGCCATCGTTGTTTTTGGTCTATCGTAGGGAATATCTTTGATGATGGTGAAGCGTGGTCCGCAGTTGGTGCAGTTGATGAAAGGGTAAAGATAACGGCGGTCGTTTGGATCGAAGAGTTCGCGCAGGCAGTCTGGGCAGATGGAGACATCAGGTGAGATGGGCTGGAACGCGCCTTCGACGGATTCAGAGTGGAGAATGTCAAAGGAAGTGAATCCGCTTGCAGGGCGGAAGGATGCGGAGAATTCGTCTATGCGGGAAAGTGTTGGGGCTTCGTCCCGTAATTGTTGAACGAATAAATCCAAAGTGTCTTTTTCCCCATCCACTTCTATTTCAACGCCTGCGGAGGTGTTCTTTACCCAACCTTTGAGTTCAAGGCGCGTAGCAAGATTATAAACAAAGGGTCGGAAGCCGACCCCTTGCACGATACCTGTGATGTGAATTTTTGCGCCTGACATGGGGTTGGTAATTACCAATTACTATTTACCACTCGAATTTTGAATCAACCACTCGACCCACGCATCTAATCCTTCGCCTGTGGTGCAGGAGATGGGGAAGGTGGTGACGCCGGGGTTGAGGACTTGCACGCCGCGCTCGAAGTAATCCATACGGAAGTTGACGTAGGGTAGCAGATCAATTTTGTTGATGACCAGTGCGTCCACGCCGCGATAGGTGCCAGGATATTTGTAGGGCTTGTCGTCACCTTCGGGGACGGATGCTACGAGGACGGTTTTGTGTGTGCCAAGTTTGAAGTTGGCGGGGCAGACGAGGTTGCCGACATTTTCCACAATCAGTAAATCGAATTGCGGCAGGTCAATCTGTTCGAGTGCGCCGTGCAACATGACGGCGTCAAGGTGACAATCTCCGCCCGTGTTGATTTGAATGGCGACTCCAGCGCCAGCGGCGGCGGCACGGTCAGCGTCAATCGAAGTGGCGATGTCGCCATCCACGGTTGCCACACGCAATTTGCCTTTGAGCAGAGGCAATGTCTGCTCGATGAGCGAGGTCTTACCCGCGCCAGGTGAGGCAAGGATGTTGATGGAAAAGACTCCCGCTGCGTCAATGCGGGCGCGGTTGGTTTGCGCCAGTTTGTCATTGGCATTGAGTATATTTTCGACGATTGGGATATTTTGGGTCATGGGGGTTCCTTACTAATTACCAATTACGAATTACAAAATTGGCAATTGGAGATTGGGGATTGGTAATTATTCCACATCAATTGATTCCAATGAAAACTCTTCGCCTTTGATGATTTTGGCGCCAACACCATAGCACTTTGGACAAATCAATTCCTTGTCGGTGGGATGATATTTTTCAAAACAGGTCATGCATTGCAATTCAGCAGGCACGCGGCGGAAGTGTAATATGGCTTGTTCGGCGATGGTATCTTTGGCGATGATTTCCCAATAAAATTGGATCGAGTCATCTACCATGCTGGCAAGTTCACCAATCACGATATGCAAATCTGTGATGCGTTTTGCGTTTGCTTTTTCTGCGTGCTGCAGGGAGATTTTTAGTAAGGACTCTGTGATGGATAATTCATGCATGAGTTGTATTGTACTTTATTGATTTGATGGCTGTTCGAAAATCACTTTGGTGTTCATCCAGCCCCATACCAAATCAACGGCTTCAGGAACAAGCGCCTTGGTCTCTTCGGAAAGCTCGCGTGAAAAAAGGAAGCGATGCCCGAGCACAGAAAGCAGTGCGGAGTCTGGTTTCTTTTCATAAATTGTTTCACACAAAGAGAGAAGGGATTGCGGAGTAAGATGATGTGTGAACGGCGAGCGTTGAAACTCATTTTCCACATCAATCAAGCGTACCGGTTCGGGGATGCTGCCGGTGTGCGCGTCTACAAAGCAGACATACTCATAGGCAGAAATATCTTCCGCCATCTCCGGAGTTAATTGCAGATAAAACGCAAAATCGACCTGCGTATTTTGTGGGAATTCATCTTCATAGGAATCCGGGGCGGGCAGTTCCAACTTTATGGTAAGCGCGCGCAGAATATGCCAGGCGATACCATCATCTTCCCGGTCTGGATTCCCGTAGCCAATTATCAATAGTTTTTTCAAGTTGTGTACCTATAAAAAAACAGACCCTAAATATAAAGAGGGAGTCAGCTTGGTCTTGTCTCTGACTCTCTAGTTTTGCCTTTCGAGACTCGAAAGTTTACTCGCCGTAACCAGTTCCGAGGATATAGTTTTCCAATTCAACAATTGTGCCTTGCTGTTGTTGGAGCAGTGCCTCAGCGAGTCCGCGGATGGAGACAATACCGACCACGCGATCTTTTTCGAGAATAGGCAGGTGGCGCACATGATATTTGCGCATCAATTCGGCGCAATCCTGCAAGTTGGTTTCAGGCTTGATCATGACGATCTGTTTGGTCATCACATCGCTGACAGTGGTGTCTTTTGCAGTCTTGCCTTTGACTTCGACTTGCCGTGCGTAATCTCGTTCAGTGAAAATTCCGATGATCTTTTCATTTTCTGTTACCAGCACTGCGCCGGTGTTGGCCTCGGCCATAACTTGCAGCGCGTCTAAAACGGTCGCGTTGGATGGTATGGTATGAATCTTTGTTTCGACTTTCTCATAAACCAACTTTCGAACTGTCGCCATGGTTGAACTCCTTTTTATTAATGATGGAAAACAATGAACGACTGCATTGCTAAAGTGATTACAACTTTGAATGTGTGTCTAAATATTCTAGTCTCGTTTCAAGGTCTTGACCAGCACACCATCTGCCGCAATGATGTCGACTTGGATGGGCATTTGCCCAACCGCATGAGTGGAGCAGGATAAACACGGATCGTACGCGCGGATAGCTGCTTCGACGCGATTCAACATGCCTTCCTGAATCTCTGGTCCTTTGACGTAGGTTTTTGCCACACTGTCTACTGCGTTGCTCATGGCCCAGTTGTTGTGGCCCGTGGAGACGATTAGATTCACTTTGAGCAATTTGCCATTTTCATCCGCAGTGTAATCGTGGATGAGTGTGCCGCGCGGGGCTTCAAGAACTCCCACGCCGCGGCCTTTGAAATCTTTACGGGTGTTG
>Ga0209181_10001498_pt1 | contig 40805 bp, 42 predicted proteins | sample MAT05_FD_187208 | JGI IMG/M metagenome (GOLD analysis project Ga0209181, IMG submission 187208) | Freshwater microbial communities from Lake Fryxell liftoff mats and glacier meltwater in Antarctica - MAT-05 (SPAdes) (version 2) | ecosystem: Environmental > Aquatic > Freshwater > Ice > Liftoff... | reverse complement strand
CTACCGCCACCCCAAACAGTCGCCAAGGCTGCGTCGCCACCGGCTCCACCCGTGCCCGTGCCCATGCCCATGCCCGTGACGGCGCCTGCCCCGCCATTGGCTGTCGTGCCCAACCCGGAGCCGGCTCCAAATGCGCCGACGGCCATCGCGGCACCACCGGCGCCCCTGCCGCCCATGAACACACCCATGGCACCGGGTACCGTCGCGGCAGCGGCGCCTGTTCCTGGCCTGGCGGAGCAGCGGCCGCCTGCAGCATCCAAGGTCGAGTTGCCGTCCAGCGACGCCGGTTACCTGCAAAATCCAAAACCGGTCTATCCGGCCATGAGCAAACGCCTGAATGAACAGGGCACGGTGCTGGTGCGGGTCTTGATCGGGGTGGACGGCACGGCGCAACAGGCCGAGATCCAGCAATCGAGCAACTTCGACCGCCTGGACCAGGCCGCACTGTCCACCGTCCGCCAGTGGCGGTATGTGCCGGGTAAACGGGGCGGCAAACCCGAGGCGATGTGGTTCACGGTACCAATCGCCTGGGTGCTGAAATAGGCAAGCCATTTTTTCTGAAGGAATCCCCATGGAATCGCAACTCGGGCTGATCACGATCTGGCTGCAAGGTGACTGGGTCACCCGCAGCGTCGTGCTGTTGCTGCTCGGCATGTCGCTCGCGTCCTGGGTGGTGATCATCGCCAAGGCGCTCGACATCGTGCGGTACAAGAAGCTGGCGCGCGGCTCCGAGGCGTTTTGGAACAGCGGCGACTTCGCACAAGGCCTGGGCCAGTTGGGCGAGGCCGAGGGCAACCCCTTTCGGAACCTCGCCGAGGAAGGCCGCAAAGCCACGGCCCACCACCACAATACGCGCGCTCAACTGCACAACACGCTGGACCTCAGCGACTGGGTGACGCGGGGCTTGCGCAACTCGATCGATGAGACACTCGCCGGACTGCAGTCGGGCCTGGCCGTGCTGGCGTCTGTCGGGTCCACCGCGCCCTTTGTCGGTCTGTTCGGCACGGTCTGGGGCATCTACCACGCGCTGATGGGCATCGGTGCGGCGGGCCAGGCCACGATCGACAAGGTGGCCGGGCCGATCGGCGAAGCTCTCGTCATGACCGCGCTGGGCCTGGCAGTCGCGATTCCCGCGGTGCTGGGCTACAACGCCCTGGTCAGAGGCAATAAGTTCATCGTGTCGAGGCTCAACCGCTTCGCCCACGACCTGCACGCGTATTTCGTGACCGGCGCACGCGTGCCGGCCGACCACTCTGCCACACCCTGAAAGCGAACCCCATGGCATTCGGAACCCAGGATGACACCGACGAGGTGATGAACGAGATCAACATGACGCCGCTGGTGGACGTCATGCTGGTGCTGCTGATCATCTTCATCATCACCGTGCCGGTCATGCAACATTCCGTCAATATCGACCTGCCGCGGGCAGCCAACCAGCAGCAGGTGACCCGGCCCGAGACCAACCGTCTCAATGTAGACGCCAGCGGGCAGTATTTCTGGAACGAGGCCGCTGTCGACGACGCGCGCCTGGGGGCCTTGCTGGCCGACGCAGCACGGCGCGACCCGCAACCGGAGTTGCATATCCGCGGCGATCGCCAGGTACGCTACGAGCGCGTAGCGCAGGCGATGGCTGCTGCACAGCGGGCCGGGATCCGCAAGATCGGCTTCATCACCGAACCGCCACCACCCTGAGCCGGACAGTCTGGCCTATGCGCCCCGGCAAGGATGCGTTTTCAGACTGTGGCGGACACCAGCTTGAAGTGCCGGATGAAGCCCTCGCAGGCCGCGGACGGGCAATCTGCCGGGCGGGTCAGAGCCACGATCTCGCGCCGCACCACGGGGGCAACCAGCGGTACGGTCACCAGCGCCTGCTCCTGCCGCGCGGTCCAGGCGCGGGTGATGGCGAATGACGGCAGCATGGCAATGCCCTCGCCCGCAGCGACAAGCGCCAGCGCCGTGGCCACCTGTGCGACCTCGTGCACCGGCGGCTGCGACGGCGGCCGGCGGCCGAACGCCTTGTCCACCAGGCTGCGCAGGCCACTGCCGGGCCGCATGAGAATCAGCGGCTGGTCGCGCAACGATGGCCATCCGACTTCGCGCAGCTTCGCCAGCGGGTGCCCGACCGGGCAGACCAACATCAACCGGTCGCTGTAAAGCCTGGACGCCGCCAGGTCCGAAATATCGCTGTTGGCAGTGCACACAGCGATGTCGGCACTGCCGTCCCGCACCAGGGCCGGCAGCGATTCGACCGTCGCATCCACCAAGCGAACGCGCACCTCGGGTTGCTGCTGCCGGAAACTGGCGATCACCTGCGGCACCAGCGCCGAGGCCAACAAGGGCGATGTCGCCACCACCAGCAGGCTCGCGCGCACCTGCTGCGCCGCGCGCACCGCGTCGATGCCCTGCTCCAGGCTGTCAAACACCTGCCGCACGGTGGGCAGCAGTTGCTGGCCGGCCTCGGTGAGCACCAAACGGCGCGTGGTGCGGTCGAACAGGCGAAAGCCCAGGTCGTCCTCCATGCTGCGCACCAGCATCGACAGGGCCGAAGGCGTCAGGTGCAGGCGCGTAGCGGCACGCGTCATGCTGGTTTCCTGGGCCACCGACAGGAAGGCCCGCAGCTGGCGCAGCGACAGGTTGGACGTGATGGTCTTGAAGCCCATCGGCCCAGTTTATGCCAGTGCCCGCAAGCCGCCGATTCGACAGCGGATCTGCACAATCCTTCAAGTTTTTTCGTTTGTGCTGGCGACTCCGTTTTGCTCCAATGGGCAGAATGACGATTCCCTCTGCCCCGCACCCAACCGGCCTGCGTCGCGAAGACGACGCCCTGTTGCGCGGGCATGGCTGCTTTGTGCACGACGTCGCACTGCCCGGTGTGCTGCATCTGGCCTTTGCACGCAGTGCGCATGCGCATGCCCGCCTCGTGGCCTTGCATCTGGACGATGCGCGCGCCGTGGCGGGCGTGGGGCATGTGCTGTCTGGCGCCGACCTGGGCGTACAGACCATGCCACCCATCAACCCACTGTTGCCGCTGCTCACGCCGCAAGAGCATCCGCTGTTGGCGCAATTTACGCTCATGCATGTCGGTCAACCGGTGGCGCTGGTGGTGGCGCGCACAGCCCAGGCGGCGCAGGCCGCAGCAGCGCGGATCCGGATGGACGTGGAGGAACTGCCGGCCCTGCCGGACTTTGCACAGGCTCCGCCCGATACGGCAGTCGTGCACCAGGCGGGCGCGCCGTCTGCCAACGTGCACCACCGTGTGCAGGTCACGTTGTCGAGCCCGCGCGTGGTGGCCATGGCCATGGAACCCCGCGGCTGCTGCGCGCAATGGCACGCCGAAGGCGCCAGCCTGACCGTCTGGCTCGGAACCCAGACGCCCTCGCGCGCGCAGGCTGACATCGCCGCAACCCTGGGCCTGGCGCCAGAGCGTGTGCGCGTGGTGTCGCCCGACGTCGGCGGTGCGTTTGGCGCCAGGGCCTCGGTCTCCCCGGAGGACCTGCTGGTAGCACTGGCGGCCCGCCATGTGCGGGGCGCCGTGCGCTGGGCCTCGACCCGCTCGGAGGATTTCGTGGCCGGCATGCATGGGCGTGGTTCCCGCCTGCAGGGGTCACTCGCGCTGGACGATGATGGGCGCTTCGTCGAACTTTCGGCGCGGCTGGCCTTCACGCTGGGGGCCTGGCTGCCGTTCTCGGCCGTTGTACCACTGCGTAACGCGGCCCGCATCCTGCCCGGGCCCTACCAGGTCGGACACATCGATATACAGGGGCAGGCCACTCGCTCCCATGCCGCGCCGGTGAACATTTACCGCGGCGCCGGTCGGCCGGAGGCCGCGCTGCTGATGGAAACCCTGGTCGACCTGGCGGCACGGGCTGCCGGCATCGATCCGGTCGCGCTACGCCAGCGCAACCTGATTCCCACGTCGGCCATGCCCTGCAAGACGGCGTCGGGCGAAACCCTCGACTCGGGCGACTACCGGCAGGCGCTGGATCGGGCCTGCGAGCGCTTCGGCTACGCCGCCGAGCGCGCGCGCCAGCAGGTGCGGCGTGCCGATGGCGAGGTCGTCGGCATCGGCGTGGCGATGTACATCGAGCCGTGCGGCCAAGGCTGGGAATCGGCGCGCGTCACCTTGCACGGCGATGGCCGCGCCACCGTGGCCAGCGGCTCACCGGCCCAGGGGCAGGGACATGCCACCACGTACGCACAGATCGCGGCCCAGGCGCTGGGCTGTACTCCGGACCATGTGACCGTGCTGCTGGGCGATACCGCGCATTGCCCCGCCGGCATCGGCGCCCTGGCCAGCCGCAGCACGGCCATTGGCGGCAGTGCCATCGTGCAGGCCTGCCGCGAGGCGCTGGGCCGGCAAGCGGCCGGTGAGCCGCTGCCACTGAGCGTCGAGACCCGCTTTACCGCGGCCGAAGCCTGGAGTTATGGCTGCGTGATCGCCCGCATGAAGATCGACCCGGACACCGGGCAGCCCCGTGTCGAGCGCATCGTCTGGGCCGACGATGCGGGGCACATCATCCACCCCCTGCTGGCGCGCGGCCAACTGGTCGGCGGCGCCGCCCAGGCGCTGGGGCAGGCGCTCATGGAACACATGGTCTACGACGCGGCCGGGCAGCCCGTGACCGGCTCGCTGATGGACTATGCCGTGCCGCGCGCCACTGACATGCCACCGATCGAGATCGAATCGATGCAGATTGCCAGCCCGAACAACCTGCTCGGCGCCAAGGGGGTTGGCGAGGCCGGCTGCATCGGCGTGCCCGCCGCGCTGATGAATGCCGCGCGCGACGCTCTGCAGCCTTACGGCGCCCCAGACCTGCAATTTCCCCTGACCGCAGAGCAGCTCTGGCGGGCACTGTCTTCCACTCCCGAGAAACCGCTGCATGCACTATAAGAAATCTGAAGCCAAGGACTACGCGCAGCAGCACATGCGCGGCATCTGGGCCGCCAACCTGACGCCCTTCGACGCATCACTGGCGCTCGACGAACAGGCCCTGCGCGCCAACCTGCGCCACTGGATCACCACCCTGGGACTCGGCGGGTTGTTCATCGCCGGCAAACAGGCCGAGTTTTTCTCGATGTCGATACCGGAGCGCAAGCGGCTCATGGCCCTGGCTGTCGAGGAGGCCGGCAACGCAGGCAACCGCGACGGGCTGGGCGCCTGCGGCATCATCACCTCCTGCTCGGACACCAATCTGGACGTGGTGCTGGAACTGGCCCGTTACTCGCAGGACATCGGTGCCGACTACATCATCGTGCACAGCCCGGTGCTGCATTTCGGTGCCGACACTGACGAAACCATCTACGAGTACTACCGCCATCTGTCCGGGCAGCTCGACATCGGCATGGCCCTGTGGAACCACCCGGACTGCGGCTACACCATGAGTCCCGAACTGTGCGCGCGCATCGCCGATCTGCCCAATGTGGTGGCGATCAAGTACAGCACCGACCGCGCGCGCTACCAGCGGCTGACCGAGCTGGCTGGCCACCGGATCCATGTCAGCAATCCGTCGGAAGAAGACTGGCTGGACAACATCATCGACCTGGGCTGGAAACTCTACCTGTGTTCGACGCCGCCGTTCCTGCTGCAATCTGCTGGCGACCAGCGCATGAACGCGTACACGCGGCTGGCGTTCGCCGGCCGGTTGGATGAGGCCCGCCAGGTGCGTGACAGCCTGAACCCGGTGCGCGACGCCTTCAAGGCATCCAAGCCCCACGGCAAGCCGCAGGCCCATGCAAAGTACTGGCAGGAGTTGCTGGGGCAGCAGGGCGGGCCGGTGCGCCGGCCCCTCCTCGGGCTGAGCGAAGCCGAACGCGGGAAGACCCGCGCATGTTTTGCAGCATCCGGACTGCGCACAGCGTAGTACCGCACCCGCCATGCTATTTTCGATGCCGGTTCGCTCCATCTCAGTGTGGCAGGGCTGCGGGGAGGTCGCTTGACGACCTGCCACCTGCAGCTGACGGTCAACAACCAGCCGGTATCGGTCGCAGTGGCGCCCGAATGGTTGCTGGTCGATTTCGTCCGCGACCAGCTCCAGCTCACCGGCACGCACCAGGGGTGCGACACCGCACAGTGCGGTTCCTGCACGGTGCTGGTGGACGGGCAGCCGGTGAAGTCCTGCAACCGGCTGGCCCTGCAATGCGCCGGGCGCTCCATCACCACCATCGAGGGCCTCGCGCCGGCAGACGGCGCACTGCATGAGATGCAAGAGATGTTCCGCCAGCACCACGGGCTGCAATGCGGCTTCTGCACACCCGGCTTTGTGTTGCGTGCCGTTGCGATGGTGCACGAGGCGGTTGCGGCAGAACCGGATGCCGTACGCCAGGCCCTGTCGGGCAATCTGTGCCGCTGCACCGGCTATGAAGGTATCGTGCAGGCCATTGTTGCGGGGCTGTTGCTGCTGCGTGGCTCAGCCCCTGCCGGGGCAGAACCGGCAGGGCCGCACGAGGGGTCCGCCTGATGCAGTCGTTTGTCTACCTGCGCCCCGCGTCGATCGGCGACGCCGTGCAACTGGCCCGGCAACACGCCGAGGCGCGGCCTCTGGCCGGTGGGCAGAGCCTGCTCGCCGCCATGAAGCTTGGCCTGAATTCCCCGACCCATCTGATCGACCTGCAAGACTTGCCCGGATTGCAGGACATCCGGCTGGACGCTGACACACTGCATGTGGGGGCGATGGCGACACACGGCCAGATCGCCAGCTCGGCGCTGGTGCGGGGCTTTTGCCCCATGCTGGCCGATCTGGCGGCGGGCATCGCCGACGCGCAGGTGCGCGCCGTGGGCACCATCGGCGGCGCGCTTGCCAACAACGATCCGGCCGCCTGCTGGCCGGCCGGCGTCCTGGCCCTGAACGCCACCCTGGTGACCGACCGGCGCGCCATTGCGGCCGACGATTTCTTTCAGGGGCTGTATGCGACGGCCCTGCAGCCGGGAGAGCTGCTGCTGGCGGTGCGCTTTGCGCAACCCTCGGCTGCCCACTACCGCAAGCACGAACAACCTGCCTCCCGGTTTGCGATGGTCGGTTTGGCGGTGTCCCGGCAGGCGGCAGACGCTGGCGGTACCGTGCGCGTGGCCGTCACCGGGCTGGGCCACGGCGTCAGGCGCTGGATCGCCGCCGAGCAAGCCTTGGCAGCGCATTGGTCACTCGCCGCGCTGGCAGACCTGGCCCTACCCGAGGCAGATGCGCTGGGCGATGTGCACGCCAGTGCCGCCTACCGCGCGCACCTGGTCGGCGTGCTCTGCCGCCGCGGCGTCGCCGCGCTCACCGGAGAGCCCATCCCGCGCGGCCCAAGGCGAGTCGTGCCCCCGGTGGCCGAACGCCTGGGTGGTGGTCCAGCAGACCCCACCGTGCCGGGAACCGCCCTCATGGGAACCCACCTGCTCCCGCTGCCACTGGCAACGGTCTGGGCCGGCATCCTCGATCCGGAGGTACTGCGGCTTTGCATCCCCGGCTGCGAAAGCCTGCAAGCGCGCGATGCGCATCGCTTCGAGGCCACCATCAAGATCGGTATCGGTCCGGTGTCGGCGCGCTTTCAGACGTCGATTGCGGTGTCCGATCTGCAGCCGCCCCACGGAGACTCTGGCGCCGGGTGCCTGCTGGAGTTTGAGGGGCGCGCCGGAGGCCTGGGCCATGGGCAGGGCAGCACACGGGTTCGGCTGGCCGCGTCCGGCACCAATACCCGGCTGGACTGGCAGGCCCGCACCCAGGTCAGCGGTCGCATCGCGCAGTTCGGCAACCGGCTGATCGAAGCCACGGCCCGCAAACTCAGTGCCGAGTTCTTTGCGCGTTTTGCCGCCGTGCTGGCACATGCCGACGGAGTCCCGGCGCCTGCCCCGAAGCGGCAAACGCCCCCGCACTCGCTGCTCCAGAAACTGCTGGCAGGTGTGGAACGCTTCTTGCTGGCACTTTTCAGGAGATGAACCCATGGCCACGACCGTCCCCTCACCCACCCACTACAGTGCGCCGATCGCATTCGGCGGATGGCTGCGCGACCATGCAGACCGGCTGCAACCCCCCGTGGGCAACCAGCAGATCTGGCCGAATTCGGACTTGCTATGCACCGTGGTCGGTGGCCCGAACCAGCGCACCGACTTCCATGTGGACCCGCTGGAAGAGTACTTTCACCAGTTCAAGGGTAACGCCTCGCTGCTGGTCGCCGACCGCGGCAAATTCGAGCGTATCCACCTGCGCGAGGGCGATGTGTTCCTGCTGCCGGCGCTGGTGCGCCATTCACCGCAACGGCCTGAAGCCGACAGCCTGTGCACCGTCATCGAACGCGCCCGGCCGGTCGGCCTGCTCGACGCCTTCGAGTGGTACTGTGCAAACTGCGGTGGTCTGGTGGCGCGGCGCGAGGTACAGCTGCAAAGCATCGTCGACGACCTGCCGAAAACTTTCGCCACTTTCTACAGCACGGGCGACGCAGACCGCACCTGCCCCCACTGCGGCATGCTGCATCCAGGGCGCGACTGGCAGGCCTGGCACCGGATGTGCGCGGACCGGTTTCCCGCCACCGCGCTGCTGTACCCCCGGGTTACTCAGTAGGCCGCTGGATTTACTTTAAACCTAAACTATGTGGGTTGGACCAACCCTTGTTTCTATTCAACCAGGAGATCGTTATGAAGTTCAAGATGCACAGCGTGGTGGTGGCCGCCAGTCTGGCCATGATGGCGCTGACGGCGCAGGCCCAATCGGTCAAGATCGGTTTCATGGGCACCCTCTCCGGGCCCGCCGGCGCGCTCGGCCAGGACCAATACGACGCCTTCATGCTGGGTATCGAGCATGCCGGCGGCAAACTGGGCGGGGCTACCGTGCAGGTGATCAAGGAGGACGACCAGCTCAAGGCCGACCTCGGTGTGCAGTTGGCCCAAAAGCTCATCGAGCGCGACAAGGTCGACATCATCACCGGCGTGACCTTCTCGAACGTCATGATGGCCATCCACAAGCCGATCACCGACGCCAATGTGCTGCTGATCGGCTCCAATGCCGGCCCCTCACCGCTGACCGGCAAGGGCTGCAGCAGGAATTTCTTTTCCACCTCCTGGAACAACGATTCCCTGCACGAGTCCATGGGTCAGTACGCCAACGACGCCGGCTACAAGAAGGTCTATCTGCTCGCGCCCAACTACCAGGCCGGCAAGGACGCGTTGTCTGGCTTCAAGCGCATGTACAAGGGCGCGGTGGTCGACGAGGTCTACACCACGGTCAACCAGCCCGACTACTCGGCAGAAATCGCCCAACTGCAGGCGGCCAAGCCGGACGCCATCTATGTCTTCTACCCCGGCGGCATGGGCGTGAACTTCGTCAAGCAATACCAGCAGGCCGGTCTGCTGGGCAAGCTGCCGATGCTGTCCACGTCCACCGTCGACGGTACAACACTGCCGGCCCTCAAGGACATCGCCATCGGCGCCGTGACCGGCTCGCCCTACAGCCCCGACATCGACAATCCGCAAAACAAGAAGTTCGTCGACGACTTCAGGAAGAAGTACAACCGCCTGCCGTCGCTCTATGCGGCCCAGAGCTACGATGCCGCCATGCTGCTCAACGCCGCGCTGACCAAGACCGGCGGCAAGGCTGACAACCGGGATACGCTGCGTGCCGCCATCAAGTCGGCCGAGTTCAAGTCGGTTGCCGGGCCCTTCAAGTTCAACACCAACCAGTTTCCGATCCGCAACTTCTACCGGGTCGACGTCGCCAAGGACGCCGCCGGACAAGCCATGTTCGTGAACAAGGGTGTGGTGCTGAAAGACCACGCCGACGCCTACTTCCAGGACTGCAAGCTGTAAGCGACGCGACTGGGCTTATCTGCCCCCCGTGTGCCCACGGAGCGGCTCCGTGGCACCGGGGCCACTGGCGCCTACCTGGCTGATTCTCCGATGACCTTTTCGCTGTTCACCATCCAGATGCTCAACGGCCTGCAGTTGGGCGTGTTGCTGTTCATGCTGTCGGCCGGCCTGACGCTGGTGTTCGGCATCATGAATTTCGTCAATCTGGCGCACGGCAGCTTGTACATGATGGGCGCGTATTTCGCCGCAACCGCCTATGCGCACTCGGATTCCTTCCTGATCGCGGCGCTGGTCGGTGTTACCGGCAGTGCGGCGCTGGGTTTTGCCATGGAACGCATCGTGGCCGCCCGGCTGTATGCGCGCGACCACCTCGACCAGGTGCTGGCCACCTTCGGCCTGATCCTGTTCTTCAACGAGTTGGCGCGCTGGATCTGGGGTGCCTCGCCCTACTACATGAACGTGCCGGAAGCCTTGTCGGGCACCATCAATCTGCTGGGCATTTCCTATTCGACTTACCGCTTCGCGATCATCGTGGTGGGGCTGCTGGTGGCGCTGGGCTGCTACCTGCTCATCAACAAGACCCGCATCGGCATGCTGATCCGGGCGGGCTCCAGCAATCCGACCATCGTGGCAGCCATGGGGGTCAACATCAAGATGCTGAACGCGGCCATCTTCGCACTCGGCGCCGCCTTGGCGGGCGTGGCAGGCCTGATGAGCGGGCCGATCCTGTCGGTGCAGTCCGGCATGGGCGAGCCGATCCTGATAATGGCCATGATCGTGATCGTGATCGGCGGCATCGGCTCGGTACGCGGCGCGTTTTACTCGGCACTGATCGTGGGCCTGATCGACACCGCCGGGCGCGCCTTTCTGCCTTTGCTGCTGCGCGAATTCCTCGATCGCAGCACCGCACAGGCGGCCGGGCCGGCACTGGCATCGATGCTCATCAGCATCTTCATGGCCCTGGTGCTGGCGCTCAAGCCCGAAGGCCTGTTCCCGCTGCGCAACCGATGAAGCCTTGGCGCATTTCGCAATCGGTCGCCACCGCCATTGTGCTGCTGCTGGTGTTGCTGCCACTGTATGCGCGGCTGGCCGGAGAGCCCTTCGCGCTGACCTTCGGCAGCCGGGTGCTCGTCTTCGCACTCGCGGCCGTCAGCCTGAACCTGGTGCTGGGGTATGGCGGCATGGTCAGTTTCGGCCATGCGTTGTACCTGGGCCTGGGCGCCTATGGTGTCGGCATCCTGGCCCACCACGGGGTGCACAACGGCTGGCTGCAACTCGGCGTGACCATCCTCACCTGCGCCATCGTAGGCGCACTGACCGGGCTGGTCTCGCTGCGCACGACCGGCATTGCCTTCATCATGATCACGCTGGCCTTTGCCCAGATGTTTTATTACCTGTTCGTGAGCCTCAAGCAGTACGGCGGCGACGACGGCCTGTCGATCGCAAACCGCAGCGATTTCGGCCTGTTCACACTGGGTTCGCCGATCACGCTGTACTACACCGCGCTGCTGCTGGTGCTGGCGGCGCTGCTGGCCACGCACCGGCTGGTGCATGCACGTTTCGGCATGGTGTTGCGCGGCTGCCAGGTCAACGAGCGGCGCATGAAAGCGCTGGGGTTCAGCACCTTGCGCTACAAGCTTTCGGCCTACACCCTGTCCAGCGTCCTGTGCGGGCTGGCCGGCCTGCTGTACGGCAACCTTACCGGATTCGCCGCACCGGCCTACATGGCCTGGACCCTGTCGGGCGAATTGATCGTCATCGTGGTGCTGGGTGGCATGGGCACGGTGTTCGGCCCCCTGGTGGGCGCCATCGTGCTGCTGATCAGCGAAGAGCTGCTCAAGGCCTTGACCGACCACTGGATGATGATCCTGGGCCCGCTGATCGTGTTGGCGGCACTGACCGCCCGCCGCGGCGTCTATGGCTATCTGCTCGACTGGGATGCTTGGCGCGCGCAACAGAGGCGTGCTGGCAAGGGCGCCGCACCATGACGCCGCTGCTGCAGGTCAACCAGCTCGTCAAACGCTACGGCGGGCTCGTCGCCACCGACGATGTGTCGCTGGCACTGCAGCCGGGCGAGCTGCACGCGATCATCGGCCCGAATGGCGCCGGCAAGACCACGCTGATCGGCCAGCTGGCGGGCGAACTGCGACCCGACAGCGGCAGCATCCGTTTTGATGGCCACGACATCACCGCGCTGCCTACGTTCGGGCGGGCATTGCGCGGTCTGGCGCGCTCGTTCCAGATCACCTCGGTGTTCCCCGAATTCACGGTGCTGGAAAACGTGGCCCTGGCCATGCAGGCCCATCGCGGCCACAGCTTCGGCTTCTGGACGCCGGTGCTGCGTCAGGCGGAGCTGGTCGAGCCGGCGCGCGCTGCCATCCAGCTGGCCGGGCTGCACCACCGCAGCGACGCGCCCGTGGCGGAGCTGGCCCACGGTGAGCGGCGCCAGCTCGAAATGGCCATGGTGCTGGTGGCGCAACCCAAGCTGCTGCTGCTCGACGAGCCGATGGCAGGTATGAGCCACCAGGAGTCAGGCAAGGTGGTGGAGCTGCTGTCCAGCCTCAAGGGGCGTTACACCATCCTTCTGATCGAGCACGACATGGACGCCGTGTTCGCGCTCGCCGACCGCATCTCCGTGCTGGTCAATGGCCGCCTTGTCGCCAGCGACACACCGGCCGCGATCCGGGCCAATGCGCAGGTGCGTATCGCCTACCTGGGCGACGAGGAGTTGCCGGCATGAGACTGCACTCGTACCCGGCGGGGCTTGGCTCGGCAGTACCCAGCACGAAGGCTGGCCCATGAGCCAACCTCTTTTGCAAGTAGACGAACTCCAGGCCTTCTATGGCGACGCGCAGGCGCTGTTCGCTGTCGGGGTGTCCGTGGCGGAGGGCGAATTTGTCACCATGCTCGGGCGCAACGGCATGGGCAAGACCACCACCGTGCGTTCGATCATGGGCATCCTGCCGCCGCGCGCCGGGCGCATCCGTTTCGCCGGGCAGGACATCACCCGCATGGCATCGCACCAGATCGCTCGGCTGGGCGTCGGCCTGGTACCGGAGCAGCGCCAGGTGTTCCCCAATCTGACGGTCTACGAAAACCTGGTGGCCACCGCCCACAACCGGCTCGGCCGCAAGGACCCCTGGACGCTGGAGCGGGTCTACCGGCTGTTTCCGCGCCTGCAGGAGCGCGCCGGTAACCTGGGCCTGAACCTGTCGGGCGGCGAGCAGCAGATGCTGGCGATCGGCCGGGCGCTGATGACCAACCCGCGCCTGCTGGTGCTCGACGAAGCCACCGAAGGTCTGGCGCCGCTGGTGCGCGCAGAGATCTGGAATTGCCTGGCATCGCTCAAGCAGACCGGCCTGTCGGTGCTGGTGATCGACAAGAACATCGGCCCGCTGCTGCGCCTGGCGGACACCCACTGTGTGCTGGAGAAGGGGCGCACCATCTGGACCGGCTCCTCCGATGCGCTGCTGGACGCCCGCCACGAACTCAAGGAAAGCCTGGGTGTCTGACTGGCGTTCGCTCGATCCAGCCGCACTGGAACGCGAGTACAACGCCCGCGCAACCGTCAGCGATATCGACGCAGAATTGCGCGCCTACCGCGAAGCGTCGACCCCGATGTACGACGCGCTGGAATGCCAGCGCAACCTCGCGTATGGCCCTTCGCCGGACGAGACGCTCGACCTGTTCCCCGTCCCCGGGCACCCCGAAGCCCCTTTGCTGCTGTTCATCCACGGCGGCTACTGGCGCGCCTTGTCCAAGGCCGATTCGGTGTTCATGGCACGCCAGATGGTGGCGCAGGGCGTTGCGGTTGCAGCGATCGACTACAGCCTGGCGCCAGCGGCGCGCCTGGGCACCATGGTCGCCCAATGCCGCCGCGCGGTGGCCTGGCTGCATGCGCAGCGCCTGGCCCGGCATCCGAAGCCCGGCCACATCATCGTAGCCGGCAGCTCGGCCGGCGCCCACCTCGCTGCCATGGTGCTGGCCCCCGGCTGGCAAGGCGGCCTCCAGGTGCCAACCGATGTGGTGCACGCAGGCGTGCTGGTCAGCGGTTTGTATGATTTGGCCCCGCTGCGCCAGACCTTGCCGCAGACCTGGCTGCAGCTGGACGCGCAGGATGTGCAAGCCCTGAGCCCGCAGCAGCATTTGCCTGACCCGTACCGCCCGGTGCATGTGGTCGTGGCCGAACACGACACGGCCGAATTCAAGCGGCAGTCGCACGACTATGCGCAGGCCTGCGCACTGCGGGGTAACCCGGTCGAGTTTGTGCAGGTCGCCGGGCGTAACCACTTCGACATCATCCTGGACTGGATGCGAGCCGATACCGTCCTGACCCGCTGTGTGTTGGCACTGGCGCAGCCCGGCGACTGAGCTTCTTCGCGGCCCGCGTCAGTACCCTTGCTCCAGATCCACCTGGTACGCCAACGGCTGGCCAGCGCGGAAACGGTTCAGGTTGTCGAGAAACCGCTGACTCGCACGCTCGAACATCCGGGTCTGGGAACGCCCGGACATATGCATCGTGATGTGGCAGTTGTCCAGGCTCCACAAGGGGTGGTCCGCCGGCAACGGCTCCGGGTCGGTGACGTCCAGAAAGGCAGCCCCCAGATGGCGCGTGCGCAGCGACTCGACCAGCGCATCCGTGTCGACCACCACACCGCGCGCTACGTTCAGCAGCACGGCGCCCGGCTTCATGGCGGCCAGCTCCGCGGCACCGATCATGCGCTCGGTCTGCGGGGTTGCCGGCACAGCCAGAATGACCCAGTCAAAACCACCCAGGACCGGGCGCCACTGGTCCGGACCGAGCACCCGCCCGGTCAGAGCGCCCTGCCGGCGGACCACGGTCACTTCCACCTGCAAGGCTGTCAACTGCTCCGCTACCAGCTTGCCGATACCGCCATACCCGAGGATCAGCGCGCGGCTGCCCGCCAGCTCGGCGCGACCCGGGGGTTCCGGCAGCCATTCGTGGCGGTCCTGTGCCCGAACGATGGCTCGGTAGCCCTTGGCAATCGTCAGCATGCCCATCAACACGTATTCCGCCATGGTCACTGCGTTGATGCCCGCGCCATTGGTCACCAGCAGGCCGCGCGCGTGCAGTTCGCGCAGTGGCAGACCGTCCAGCCCCGCGAGCAGGGTGTTGTACCAGCGCATGTCGTCCGCGTTCGCAATCAACGCGCAGAGTGCCGGCTTGTCGTACAGGTCGAACCAGCCGATCTGCGCGCCAGGGCCCATAGCCATCGCCTCGTGCTTGTTGCTGTACCAGCGCGCGTCCAGCCACGCCGGCAGATGCGGCTCCAGAAAGAGGCGGGCCATTGCGGGCAAGGTGGCGACGATTCGGTCAGAGGTCATGGTTTGGTCAATCACACGATGGCTTCACCGGGCGGGTCGCACCAGTGTAGGCCGCGGCCGCCCGGTCACGGTGGCGTGGGCGCAAGCTCCGCACGGACCACCAGCGCCAGCCCGGCCATGACCAGCACCAGGCCGGCATACGCCGCCAGCGGCGGGCGCTCACCGATGACCAGCACCGCCAGCACGAAGGCGGTCAGCGGCTCGGCCAGGCACATGGACACGGCCGTGGTACCCGAGACGCGGCGCAGGGCATGGGTGAACAGCAGGTAGGCCACGCCGGTGGCCACCACGCCCAGGTAGACCAGGATGCCCCAGCCCTGCCAGGAAGTCGCAGGCAAAGCCGAACCCGCCCGGGCCAGCGGCCATGCCAACAGCGCGGCGCAGGAAAAGATGCACAGGGTCACGATCGGCGCCGGTGTGCTGCTGACCATGCGCTTGCTGATGAGCGTGTAGGCGGCATAGGACAGGCCCGCCACCAGGCACAGGGCGACCCCGGAGGCCGAGATCTGCAACTGGCTGGCACTTCCCAGCACCATCCAGATGCCGCCGGCCACCGCCAGCAACGTGCCGCCCCACCAGGCACCGGCGGGCGAGCGCCGGACCACGGCCATCTGCAACAGGCCAGCCCAGATCGGGCCGCTGCCCAGCGCGATCGCCGTGCCGACCGCCACGCTGCTGGCCTTGACGCCCGCGAAGAAACTCAGGTTGTAGGCCGCCATCGTGACGCCCGCGACCCCTACCCAGCGCCAGGGAACCTGGCTCAGATGCGTGCTGAGCGAAGCACCCCGAAAGGCAAACAGGACAAACACCAGAAAGAAGACAGCAGAGAACAGCAAGCGCAGCGCACCCACCCAATGCGCCGGCAGCCCGGCCGGCGCCAGGGTCTGGGCGGTTCCGGTGGTTCCCCACAACATGGCGGCCATCAGGACCATGGCCAGGCCGATCCATGCATCGTGCTTCATGGCCCCGATCGTGCCGCAGATACGGCACAAAGTGATCGAGAAACTCTTGAAGTTGGCCACCCCGCCAAGGGCTACATCTCAGGCGCTCGGGCTGCCTGGCGCCCCGTGCCGGTCGCGACGCAGCGCGAACGCCAGCGCGCTGCCGCTGCGGTACCCGACCCGCAGGGCGGTGGCCTCCAGCGTCTGACCGGCCCGCAAGCACTGCTCGGCACGTTCCAGCCGGCGCTGCCGCAGAAAACGCTGCGGCGTCAGGCCGGTGAGTTCCAGCAGGCGCGCATGGAAACGCTGCACGCTCAAGGCGCACAGCGCAGCCATCCGGCTGGTCGGCCAATCCTGGTGCAAGGTGGCAGCCAGCGTCGCCTGCAGGGATCCCAGGTCCAGTCCGCGCCGCGCCAGGATACCCCGCGCATCGGCGGCAGCATCGGCGATCTGCTCGGCCGCATCGGGCAGGCGGGCCAGGGCCGTGAGGCCAGGCGTGACCGGGAAGCGCTTGAACCGCTGCAGTGCCGCGCTAACCGGTGCGTCGACCACCAGCAAGCGAGCGGGGGTGCGCGACATGAAACCGTGGTCGACGCCCGGCGGGATGAGCACACCACAGGAAGCATCCACATACATGCAGCGCCCACCGATCTCGAGTTCGAGCCGGCCGGCCAACCCGAGCAGGATCTGGGCATGGCCATGCGCATGCGCTGCGTACTCGCCGGTGTAATTCCGCACCGACAACGCACTGCGCCGCAACTGCTCCGGCGCCGCCAGCGAGCGATGGGGTTCGCGCTTCGCACGCACGGATCAAACCTGCAGCGGGACCCGGCGGACCCCGACCGGCACTGCAGGCGCGGCATCCCAGTCGGGGCCGTCAAACCAGGTGCCGCCTTCCAGATAGTCGCGCAACATCGGCAAGGCATCGAAACCCCAGAACAGACGGCCATCCACCTCCTGGGTCGGCACGCCGAACAGACCGCGCGCGACGGCGGCGTCGGTGGCGCCGCGCAGTTGCGCCTTGACCTCGGCACTGGACGGGACCCGCTGCGGCGCAAGCTGCTCCACCAGCGCCTGGTAGCGCTTCGGGTCGGCGGCATCGGCACCGCCCCGCCAGACGTGGCGAAACAGGGCCTCGGTCACATACCGGTTGGGCTGTCCGGTCGGGCTGCAGGCCACCGCCAGCCGAAGGAGGGCCAGTGGGTTGAACGGGTGGCTGGCAGGCATCTGCAACTCCACACCGTGGCGGTGCGCCAGCCAGGCGACGTGCCGGTAGGTCCATGCGCGCTTGGGCGTGATTTCTGCCGGGCCGAGCTGCCCGTGGTGGCCGAGCACGGCACCGAACAGCACCGGCTGGTACTGCACGCTGTAGCTCAGGCCCATCAGCGCTTCGGGCAGCTTCTCGAATGCCAGGCAGGCATACGGCGACAGCAGATCAAAATAGAAGGTGATGTGTTTCATGGCCACCGGCAGCCTCAGGGGGCCGATGTCAGCTCGATCGATGCGCGGCGCACGATGTGCTGCCACACGTCGCGGCGCGTAGCATCGCTCTGGCGGCCCCAGGCCACGATTTCGTCGATGGTGCGAAAGCAGCCCAGGCACAGGCCGGTATGCTCATGCATGCGGCAGACCGAGACACAGGGCGAAGGCACAGGCTCCAGTGGGGATTGCGCCTCCGCGGCCAGCAGGGTCAACACGTCGAGCGGAGTCATGGGTGGCCCTCCGTGCTGCGCACTTCGGCACCAGCGCCGACGGGCGCCCGGGCTTCGCCCGCGGACACCGGCAGTTCGACCCCATCTGCAACCGGCGCCCGCGTGGGTTGCTCCAGCGCGGCGGGCGTTAGCCGGAACACGACATGCGGATACCCCGCTGCTGCCCACAGGGCCGGGAAGCGGCACAACTCGGCATCGGCGCGCCCGAGCTGCATGGCCCCTGTGCAGACCAACGCCTGCACCTTGCGCAAGTTCTGTGCGTCAACCACGTGGGGCCAGCATGGCATTGGCCACGCGCGAACCGGACTTGCGCTGCAGGAAGTCGCTGATGAATTGGCCGGCATCGATGAGTCGCGCGAGATCGATGCCGGTCTCGATGCCCATGCCGTGCAGCATGTAGACCACGTCCTCGGTCGCCACGTTTCCGGTCGCGCCCTTGGCATAGGGGCAGCCCCCCAGCCCGGCCACCGAGGTGTCGAAATGCCAGATACCCATCTCCAGGCTGGCCAGGGTGTTGGCGAGGGCCTGGCCATAGGTGTCATGGAAGTGGCCGGAGATGGCGTCGACGGCGTAGTGTTTCAGCGTCGCTTCCATCGCGCGCTGCACGCGCGAGGGGGTGCCCACACCGATCGTGTCTGCCACGCCGACATGCTCGACGCCGATGTCCTGCATCATGGCGGCCAGCATTTCGACGCGCTCGGGGGCGATGTCGCCCTCGTAAGGGCAGCCCACCACACAGGACATCGCACCGCGCACGAACACACCCTTGTCGCGCGCTGCAGCCGCCACGGCCCGGAAGCGCTCGATGCTCTCGGCGATGCTGCAGTTGATGTTGCGCTGGCTGAACGCCTCGCTGGCAGCACCGAACACCACGATCTCGTCGGGCCAGAAGGCACGGTCCAGGGCCACGGCGGCCTCGAAACCCTGCATGTTGGGCGTCAGCACCGAATACCGCACACCCGGCTTGCGCATGATGCCGGCCATCACCTGCGCGTTGTCGGCCATCTGCGGAACCCACTTGGGGCTGACATAGCTGGTGACCTCGATCTCGGTCAGGCCGGCGTCCTGCAAAGCATGCACGAGGCCGATCTTGACCGCGGCCGGCACGGTCTGCTTTTCATTCTGCAGGCCGTCACGGGGGCCGACATCGACAATCTTGACGCGGCGGGGAAGTGCCATGAAGAGGATCCTTGCTGGAAAAAATCAATAACCGCAGGCCAGATCGACGATACCCGCGATGCGTTCACCACGCTCCAGTGCCCGTATTTTGCCAGCGATCTGCTCCAGGCTGTCGTGCTCCAGGGTCTGCGCCGAGATGTGCGGCGTGACCTGGATGCGTGGGTGCCGCCAGAAAGCATGGTCCGGTGCCAGCGGCTCGTGCTGGAAAACGTCCAGTGTGGCGCCGGCGATCTGGCCCGTACCCAGCAGGTCGAGAAGATCCTGCTCGACCAGCAGCGCGCCGCGCGCCACATTGACCAGATAGGCCCCGGCCTGCAACTGCGACAGCACCGAGCGGTCCAGCAAGCCGCGCGTGTCAGGCGTCAATGGCAACAGGCACACCAGCATGCGCGTGGCGGCCAGGAATGCCCCCAGCCCGGCGCGCCCGGCGAAGGTCTGCACGCCGGCCACCGGGCGCGGCATGCGGCTCCAGCCCCGCACCGGGAAACCGAACGACTGCACCGCCTGCGCCACGCGCTGTCCGAGCACCCCCATGCCCATGATGCCGACCGGGTAGTCGGCGCGCACCTGCGGGGGGCATTGTTGCCAGAGGCACTCGCGCGCCTGCTGCTCATACCGGACGAAGCCACGGAAATGGCGCGTCAGCGCATGGCAGACATATTCGGCCATCTGCACCGCCATGCCGGCATCGTCCAGACGCACCACCTTCCAGTGGGCCGGCAGGCGCAACTGCAGCAGCTTGTCGACGCCAGCACCCATATTGAAGACCGCCTTGACCTCCGCCTGCTCGTCCACGAACTGCTGCGGTGGAGCCCACGTGACGCCGTAGTCTGCCACCGGATCACCCGGCTGCCAGACACGGATATCGGCACCCGGCAGGCAGGAGTGCAGGCCCTCCAGCCAGGGCGCCGGGTCAACGCCGGGATAACAAAGGGTGATGTTGAGCGGCATCGGTCAGCCCCCCAGTTTCAGCAACTCGGCACCTTCGGTGACCTGGTCACCGGGCGCAAACAGCAACTCGCCCACGGTGCCGTCGGCTGGCGCCGAGATGGTGTGTTCCATCTTCATCGCCTCCATGACGGCCAGGGCCTGGCCGCGGCGCACCTTGTCGCCCGGCTTGACGGCAAACGACAGCACCTTGCCAGGCATCGGCGCTGTCAGACGACCGCCCTCGGCCTGGGGGTCCCCGGCATGGGCCAGCAGATCGATGGCCAGAATGCGTGTGGCGCCGCGCGCCGTGAAGACATGGGCGGTCTCGCCCTGGCGGTGCACCTGCACCGTCAGTCGCTGCCCGGCAAACTGCAAGTCGATGCCGGCGTCGGACGGTGCGAAGACCAGCAAGCCCGCCGTATCCCCTACGGACAGATGCAAGGCGCCATCGTGCAGGTAGGTCAGGCGCGCGTCGGCCGTCGCACCTGCGAACTCGAATCCGAAGCGGCGTACGGCCACGCCAAACGCACGCCAGCCGTCACGGCGGGCGAAGGGGTCGGTAGCCTCCAGTGCGCGTTCGTCCAGCAGCGTCCAGGCGACCGAGGCTGCGGCGGCCAGCACCAGTCCGACCGGCTCCTGATGGAACAGCACCGCCTCTTCGCGCGGGATCAGGGCGGTGTCCAGGTTGGCCTGCGCAAATGAGGGGCTGCGCACCACATAGCGCAGGAACTGCACATTGGTCTGCAGGCCCACGATGCGCACCTGCGCCAGCGCGTCGTCCAGCCGCGACAGGGCCTGGGCCCGGTCGTCGCCATGCACGATGAGTTTGGCCACCATCGAGTCGTAAAAGGGCGAGATCGCATCACCTTCGTCCACACCGTCGTCGATCCGGACCCTGCCACCGCCCTGGCTGCGCTCGAAGCTGGACGCCTGCGGCTTGCGGTACACCGCGAGGCGACCAGTGGCCGGCAGAAAGTTGTTGTCGGGGTTTTCAGCGCAGATGCGCGCCTCGATCGCATGGCCGGTGATGCGCAGCTGGTCCTGCTGCAGCGGCAGGGGCTCGCCGCAGGCCACACGCAACTGCCACTCCACCAGGTCCAGCCCGGTGATGGCTTCGGTGACCGGGTGCTCGACCTGCAGGCGGGTGTTCATTTCCATGAAGAAGAACCGCATGCTGCCGTCGCTGCGCTGCTCGACGATGAACTCGACCGTGCCGGCGCCGACGTAATTCACCGCGCGCGCTGCGGCCACCGCAGCGGCGCCCATCTCGGCGCGCATGGCCGGCGTCATGCCGGGCGCGGGGGCCTCCTCGAGCACCTTCTGGTGGCGGCGCTGGACCGAACAGTCGCGCTCGAACAGGTACACATAGTGGCCCTGGCTGTCGCCGAAAACCTGGATCTCGATATGGCGCGGGCGCTGCACGTATTTCTCGATCAGCACCGCATCATCGCCAAAACTGCCCGTCGCCTCGCGCTTGCAGGAAGCCAGTGCAGCGGCAAAATCACCTGCCTTGTCGACCGCGCGCATGCCCTTGCCGCCGCCGCCTGCGCTGGCCTTGATGAGCACCGGGTAACCGATCCGGTCGGCCTCGGCCTGCAACAGGGCGGGGTCCTGGTCGGCGCCGTGGTAACCCGGCACCAGCGGCACCCCGGCCCGCTCCATCAGTTGCTTGGATTCGGCCTTCAGGCCCATGGCCTTGATCGCCGAAGGTGGTGGGCCGATGAACACGAGACCGGCGTCGGCACAGGCCTGGGCAAAGGCTTCGTTTTCGCTCAGGAAACCGTAACCCGGGTGCACCGCCTGCGCACCAGTCGCCTTGGCGGCCTCGAGAATGCGCTCCCACCGAAGGTAGCTCTCGCGCGGCGCACTGGCACCGATATGCACCGCCTCGTCGCAAGCCGAGACATGCTTGGCATCGGCATCGGCATCGGAGTAGACCGCGACCGACTTCACGCCCATGCGCCGTGCGGTGGCGGCCACCCGGCAAGCGATCTCGCCGCGGTTGGCAATCAGAATCTTGTTGAACATGAAAATCCTCAAAGGGCCGGCGAGGGCTTGGACCAGTTCGCCAGCCGGCGGCCGATGGCCCGCAGAAACCTGAACAGCACCACGATCAGCACCACCGTGATCACCAGCGTGATGGTCAGGGCGAGCGCAAACAGCAGCGGGTACTGCACGGCCAGCCACAAGGCGCCGACCACCAGGCCGTCTTCCAGCAGACTGACGGCCACGTTCGAAAACGGCTCGGGCGACGTGTTGACCGCCGCCCGCGTGGTGGCCTTGCCGGCCAGCGCAGTGGCTGCCAATGAGCCGCCCAGCAAAGCGGCCACGGCGGCCATGGTAGCGTTGTCTGCGCCAAACACCCCGGCTGCCAGCATGGCGCCACCCGGCACCCGGATCACGGCATGCAGCACATCCCACAGGCTGTCGAGGCCCGGGATCTTGTCGGCAAAGAATTCCACGAACAGCATCGCACCACTGGCCGCGAGCATGGCCGGATGCTGCAGCAAATGCAAGCCGTTGGGCAACGCGATCCAGCCCAGTTGCCCGGCCAGGCCCGCCATGAACAACACGGCGTACAGCCGCAGGCCGCTGGCCCAGCCCAGCGCCGCAGCCAGCGCCAGCAGGGCCGGCAGGTCCATCGCCTTCACACCCTGGGTCGCCACGGCGCCAGCCGGTGCGACCAGGGATTGCCAAAGGGCCAGCAGCGTTTCCACGGCTACATCCGGAAGAGGCCGAAGCGGGTGTCGGGGATCGGCGCGTTCAGCGCGGCGCTCAGGCCCAGCGCCAGCACACGCCGGGTGTCGGCAGGGTCGATGACGCCGTCGTCCCAGAGCCGGGCGGTGGCGAAATACGGATGGCCTTGTTCTTCGTATTGGCGTCGGATGGGTGCCTTGAAGGCCTCTTCGTCTTCGACACTCCAGGTGTCGCCGCGCGCCTCGATGCCGTCGCGCCGGACGGTGGCCAGCACCGCCGCCGCCTGGTCCCCCCCCATCACCGAGATGCGCGCGTTGGGCCACATCCACAGGAACCGCGGCGAATAGGCGCGGCCGCACATGCCGTAATTGCCGGCACCGAAACTGCCGCCGATGATGATGGTGAACTTGGGCACGGCGGCCGTTGCCACTGCCGTGACCATCTTTGCGCCGTTGCGCGCAATGCCCTCGTTCTCGTATTTGCGCCCGACCATGAAGCCGGTGATGTTCTGCAAGAACACCAGTGGTACCTTGCGCTGGCAGCACAACTCGATGAAGTGCGCGGCCTTGAGCGCCGACTCGCTGAACAAGATGCCGTTGTTGGCGACGATGCCGACCGGCATGCCCTCCACGCGGGCAAATCCGCACACCAGCGTAGTGCCGTAACGGGCCTTGAATTCGTCGAACTCGGAGTCGTCGACGATGCGCGCGATGATCTCGCGTACATCGAAGGGTTTGCGGGTGTCCAACGGGATCACGCCATACAGCTCCTGCCCGTCCAGGCGCGGTGGCCGCGGGGGCCTCAGCGTGACGCCAGGCTGCTTTGACGCATTGAGGTTGCGCACCGCCTGGCGCGCGAGCGACAGCGCATGCATGTCGTTCTCGGCCAGATGGTCTGCCACCCCCGACAGACGGGTGTGCACGTCGCCACCCCCGAGATCTTCGGCGCTCACCACCTCGCCGGTGGCGGCTTTCACCAGAGGTGGCCCGCCCAGGAAGATGGTGCCCTGGTTGCGCACGATGATGCTCTCGTCGCTCATGGCCGGCACATAGGCGCCACCCGCCGTGCAACTGCCCATGACCACGGCAATCTGGGCGATACCCTGCGCACTCATGGTGGCCTGGTTGTAGAAGATGCGCCCGAAGTGGTCGCGGTCCGGAAACACCTCGTCCTGGTTCGGCAGGTTGGCGCCACCCGAGTCCACCAGATAAATACACGGCAGGTGGTTCTGTGCAGCCACCTCTTGGGCGCGCAGGTGCTTCTTGACCGTCAGCGGGTAATAGGTGCCGCCCTTCACAGTCGCATCGTTGCAGACGATCATGCAGTCGACACCGCTCACGCGGCCAATGCCGGTAATCAGGCCGGCGCACGGCGCGCTGTCTGAACCGTCGCGGTCCGGATACAGACCCAGCGCGGCAAGGGGGCTGAGTTCAAGGAACGGGGTTCCCGGGTCCAGCAGCATCTGGACGCGCTCGCGCGGCAGCAACTTGCCGCGCGCGGTGTGCTTGGCGCGGGCTGCGGCGCCGCCGCCTTCCTGGGCCTGGGCGACCCGGGCATTCAGATCCGCCACGAGCACGCGCATCGCCTGGGCGTTGGCCAGGAAGTCCGCAGAGCGGGGGTTGAGTCGGGACTCGAGTGCAGGCATGGAACCGCTTTCGGAGAAGGTTAGCGCATCAGGTCCGGCAGATCCGCCATGTCCTGGAACAGATGGGACGCACCGGCTGCGCGCAGGTGGGCACCATCGCCCCGGGGTGCATAGGCGTACACGAATGCACCCGCTGCCACACCGGCGGTGACGCCGGTAACGGTGTCTTCCACCACCGCACAGCGATGCGGGCTGACTTGCAACGCTGCCGCGGCAGCCAGGTAGACATCCGGAAAGGGTTTCGACCGGGGCGTCTCGTAGCCGCTGAATATCCGCCCCTCGAAATACGGCATGAGACCGGTCTGGCGCAACTGCATCTCGACCTTGAAGCGGTCTGCGCCCGAGGCGCAGGCAATCCGCGCGCCATGGTGGGCATGGATGGCATGCACCGCGGCATGGATGTTCGGAATGGCGGTCAGCCGCTCCCGCAGGGCGGCATTGCGGCGCTCCTGGAACGCGGTCAGCCATTGTGGGCCGACCTCGCGCCCGGTGTGCCGCGCAATGAGCGCGATCTCTTCCTTCAGGGACTTACCCAAGAAATGCGCCTCACACTCCTCGGCCGAGAGCAACCAACCGAGCTCGTGCAGCATGTCGCGCAGCACCCCGTTGGTGATAGGCTCGGAGTCGACCAGCACGCCGTCGCAATCAAACAGCACAGCGTCGAATTTCATGGTTTGGCCTTCTGCGTGTGGTGTGCCTTGTTTTGCTCCAGGGTTTCTGTCGGCGCCCCAGCCAGTACCCAGGCCCCCCAGCCGCCTTCGATGTGGGCGACATTCGCCATGCCCATCTCCTGCAGGGTTCTGGCTGCCAGCGCACTGCGCCAGCCGGCGCCGCAGAACAGCACGTACTCCGTGGACTCGTCGGCAAAAAAAGGCTTGTGGTAGGGCGAGGCGGGGTCGACCCAGAACTCCAGCATGCCGCGCGGCGCATGGAAAGCACCCGGAATGGTGCCCTCGGCGAGCTCGCGGACATCGCGGATGTCCACGATCCGGGTGCCTGCCTGCGCCATTTTGGCGACGACCTGCTCCACACGGTAGGTGGTGACCTCGGCCATGGCCTCGTCGACGAGTTGGCGGTATCCCTTGGTGATCGGCATGGGTTCTCTCCTGGTTCGGCCTTACAAGGCGCGTTGGATCAGTATTTTTTGCACATCGCTGCTGCCTTCATAGATCTGGCAGACGCGTACATCGCGGTAAATGCGTTCGACCGGAAAATCGGCCACGTACCCATAGCCGCCCAGGGTCTGCAGCGCCGCCGAGCAAACCTGTTCGGCCATTTCGCTGGCAAACAGCTTGGCCATGGCGGCCTCTTTCAGGCAGGGGCGGCCGGCGTCGCGCAATGCGGCCGCATGCCAGATCAACTGGCGCGCAGCTTCGATCCGGGTGGCGCATTCGGCCAGGCGGAACCCGACGGCCTGGTGCTCGAAGATCGGCTTGCCAAAACTCTCGCGCTGCTTGGCATAGTCCAGCGCGACCTCGAAAGCGCTGCGGGCCATGCCGACACTTTGTGCTGCAATGCCGATGCGCCCGCCTTCCAACGCACTGAGCGCAATCCGGTAGCCCTCGCCTTCTTGTCCAATCCGGTTTTCGCGCGGGATGCGGCAGTTCTCCAGGCTGATTTGCGCGGTGTCGCTGCTGTGCTGGCCAAGCTTGTTTTCCAGACTCGCGACCCGGTAGCCCGGCGTGCTGGTAGGCACGATGAAGGCGCTCATGCCTTTCTTGCCGGCGCCACGGTCAGTGACGGCGATCACGATCACCAGGCTGCCGTTCTTGCCGCTGGTGATGAACTGCTTCACGCCATGAAGCACGTAGGCGTCGCCGTCCAGCATGGCCGTGGTCTGCAATGCCGACGCATCCGAGCCGGCATGCGGCTCGGTCAGTGCGAAGGCACCGAGCATCTCTCCGCGCGCCAACGGCGTGAGCCACTGCTTTTTCTGCTGCGCGTTGCCGTAGCGCAGCAGGATCGCGTTGACCGGGCAATTGGTGACGCTGATCACGGTGCTGGTGCCACCATCACCGGCAGCGATCTCTTCCAGCACCAGGGCGAGCGTCAGGTAGTCGAAGTTGGCACCCCCGAACTCCTCGGGCACGCAGATGCCATAGGCGCCCAGGGCCGCCAGCCCCTGGTGAGCCTCGTGCGGGAAGTGGTGCTCTCTGTCCCACCGGGCCGCATGCGGCCACAACTGCTCGCGTGAGAACGCGCGCACGGCGTCGCGTACCATTTCCTGATCCTGGCTCAGCAACATGACGGGCTCCCGATCGGTGCGGCAAACGGCATGGCTCAGACCAGTTCCAGCGCCATGGCGGTAGCTTCACCGCCGCCGATGCACAGGGTCGCCAGGCCCCGCCGCAGGCCACGGGCCTGCAGGGCGTACATCAAGGTGACCATGATGCGCGCGCCGCTGGCGCCGATCGGATGGCCCAGCGCGCAGGCGCCGCCGTTCACGTTGACGATATCGTGCGAGACCTTCAAGTCGGCCATCAAGGCCATCGGAACCACGGCGAAGGCCTCGTTGACCTCCCACAGGTCGACATCACCCACGTCCCAGCCCGCCTTGACCAGCGCCTTCTGCGTGGCCCCGACGGGCGCGGTGGTGAACCAGTTGGGCGCCTGGGCATGCATGGCATGGGCCACGATGCGCGCGAGCGGTTTGGCACCCAGACGCGCCGCGGTGGACGCGCGCATCATCACCAACGCGGCTGCGCCGTCGTTGATGCTGGAACTGGAGGCGGCCGTGATCGTGCCGTCCTTCTGGAAGGCCGGCTTGAGGGTCGCGATCTTGTCGAGCTTGACCTTGCCCGGCCCTTCGTCGATCGACACCACCACCTCGCCCGCACGCCCCTTGACAGTGACCGGTGTGATCTCGGCCGCAAATGCGCCCGATGCGGTGGCTGCCTTGGCACGCTGCACCGAAGCGGTGGCGAAGGCATCCTGCGCCTCGCGGGTGAATTGGTAATGGGACGCGCACGCTTCACCGAAGGTGCCCATGGCGCGGCCCGGCTCGTAGGCGTCTTCCAGCCCATCCAGCATCATGTGGTCATAGACGCGGTCGTGGCCGATGCGCATGCCACCGCGGCCCTTGAGCAGCAGGTAAGGCGCATTGGTCATGCTCTCCATGCCCCCGGCGATCATCACGTCGTGGCTGCCCGCCAGCAGCATGTCGTGGGCAAACATCGCCGCCTTCATGCCGGAGCCGCACATCTTGGACAAGGTCACTGCCCCGGCGCTTTGCGGCAACCCGCCCTTGAACACCGCCTGGCGTGCCGGCGCCTGGCCCTGGCCGGCCATCAGGCAGTTGCCAAACAGGACCTCGGTCACGAGTTCGGGGGCTACGCCGGACCGCTGTACCGCGGCCTGGATGGCCGCGCCGCCCAGGTCATGCGCGGCAAGCGCAGAAAAATCGCCCTGGAAACTGCCCATCGGCGTGCGTGCTGCGCCGACGATGACGACGGGATCGGAAGACCAGCTGGACATGATGACTCCTTGAAAACGTGTGCCTCACCGTCAGGAAAGATCGGTGTTGGTGGCGTCGGGCGCGAAGCGCTTGTCGCGCTCATACGGAAAGACGTCGTAGACATGCCCCTGGGCGATGCGCTCCTTGTGCGCCTGCCAGAAGGCGGCATCGAGCAGGTCGGCGTGGTGCCGCATGAACACCTCGCGCACCGCCGGGTTGCCAAGCAGAAAGGGGCCGAAGGTCTCGGGAAACACATCCTTCGGGCCCACGCTGTACCAGACCTCGCCGCTCATCTCGTCCTCTTCGTTGCGGGCCAGCGGCACACGACGGAAATTGCAATCGGTGATGTATTCGATTTCGTCGTAGTCATAGAACACCACCTTGCCGTTGCGGGTGATGCCGAAGTTCTTCCAGAGCATGTCGCCCGGGAAAATGTTGGCAGCCACCAGGTCCTTGATCGCGTTACCGTACTCCACCACACCGCGTTCGATCTGCGAGCGGGCATGGCGGGCAGCGTCTGGCGACACATCCGTGCCGAGCCCCAGATCGAAGGCCTCCTGCAGGTAGATGTTGAGCGGGATCATGCGCCGCTCGATGTATACATGCTTGATGATGACCTCGGTCTGGCCGTCGCCATCGCGGTCGCTGATCTCCAACTGGCTGGGCGCGAACTTCTCGATCTCGGCAATCAGTTCGTCGTCGAAGCGGTTCCGCGGGAAACCCACCTCGCTGTACTCCAGCGTGTCCGCCATGCGACCGACGCGGTCGTGCTGCTTCACCAGCAGGTACTTGCCCTTGATCTGCTCGCGCGTGGTGTCCTTCTGCGGCGGGTAGTAGTCCTTGATGACCTTGAACACATACGGGAAGGACGGCAGGTCGAACACCAGCATCACCATGCCCTTGATGCCGGGCGCGATGCGGAACTTGTCGGACGAGTGCCGCAGGTGGTGCAGAAAATCACGGTAAAACAGGGTTTTTCCCTGCTTTTGAAGGCCCAGTGCGCTGTAGATCTCGTTGCGCGGCTTGCGCGGCATCATGCTGCGCAAAAACTGCACGTAAGCGCTGGGAACCTCCATGTCGACCATGAAGTAGGCGCGCGCGAAGCTGAACAAACCGAGCAGGTCGTCCTCGCCGAACAGCACGGCGTCAATCACCAGCCGGCCCGACTTGTTGTGCAGCACCGGCAGTGCAAACGGGTGCTCATTGAAACCGTTGATGATCTTGCCGACCAGGTAGGCGCCCTTGTTGCGAAAGAACAGGCCCGACAGCACCTGGAACTGGAAGTTGGCCCGCAGCTTGACGTCTCCCAGTCGCTTGAACATGGCCTGCTGCACCAGCGCACAATCGCGCGCCCGGTCATCGAAGGCCAGGCGCAGATCGAAGTCGTCCACCATGTGCTCCAGCACCTGCTGCAGGTTGTCGTGCGTCGGGTAATAGGAGCGGTAGGTGGGAAGGGCCTGGGGCTCGTCGTCCTCGATGTACTCGGTGCTGACAGCCGGCCGAACGAAGATGAAGTCGTTCTGGAAATAGCTGCGGTGCAGGATCTTGGTGGTGACCGAGTTGAAAAATGTCTCGGCCAGCTCAGGCTGGTGGTGGTCCACCAGCAGACCGATGTAATGCAGCTTGATCTGCTGCCAGAGCTCCATCGACTGCTCGCCCGCCTTGAACTCGCGCTCGAGCCGGGTCGAGCATTCGCGCACGCGCAGGTCGTAGAACTCGATGCGCTCGCGCTGGGCCCGTTGCTGGCCATGCCAGTCGGCGGTTTCAAAACGGTGCTTTGCGCGTGCCGATTCGGTGCGGAACAGGCGATAGTGGCGGTTGAAGCCATCCATCATCGCCTTGGCGATGTCGTAGGCCAACGGGGAGTCGAGGCGTTGGGGAAACACGGCGGGTCAGCCCTATGCCAGGGGGTCGAATGCGGTGTCCAGCACCCGATCGTCCGCATGGTGCTGGGCATGGGGATAACGCTTGATTGCGGCGCGAAAGATGTCGACGACGGTGTCCGGGCCATCCATGCTGACCTGCAGGTCCTTCAACAGGCCATCGCGCAACCCGTAGACCCAGCCGTGCACGGCCACCTTCTGTCCACGGTCCCAGGCGTCCTGCATCACGGTGGAGAGCGCCACGTTGCCGACCTGCTCGATCACGTTGATCTCGCACAGGGTGTCCTCCTGCTGCTCGCTGGGCAGGTAGTCGATGCGCTTGCGATGGCGCAACTTCAAGTCGCTGATGTGGCGCAACCAGTTGTCGGACAGGCCGATCCGCAAACCCTGCAGGGCGGCACGCACTCCGGCGCATCCATAGTGGCCCACGACCATGACGTGTTTGACTTTGAGGTGCTCGACCGCGAACTGGATCGTCGACAGCGCGTTGAGGTCGGAGTGCACGACCACGTTCCCCACATTGCGGTGCACGAAGATCTCGCCCGGCTCCAGCCCGGTAATTTCATTGGCGGGCACGCGGCTGTCGGAGCATCCGATCCACATGTAACGCGGCTTTTGCTGAGCCATCAAGCCGGTGAAGAAGCCCGGGCGTTCGCGCTCCATGCGGGCCGCCCAGGCCCGGTTATGGTCCAGCAAGACTTGGGTGTCGGTACTCATGACCGGATTGTGCCGCGCGGCGCCTGCCAGCGGCGCCCTATCGGGTTTCGGCAAACAGCTCGCGACCGATCAGCATGCGGCGGATCTCGCTGGTACCGGCGCCAATTTCATACAGCTTGGCGTCGCGCCACAGGCGGCCCATCGGATAGTCGTTGATATAGCCGTTGCCGCCGAAGATCTGGACGCCTTCGCCGGCCATCCAGGTCGCCTTTTCGGCGCACCACAGGATGACTGAAGCGCAATCCTTGCGGACCTGGCGCACATGCTGCACACCCAACGCATCCAGGTTCTTGCCCACGGTGTAGCAGTAGGCCCGGCCCGCCTGCAGGACGGTGTACATGTCGGCGACCTTGCCCTGGATCAGTTGAAACTCGCCAATGCTCTGGCCGAACTGCTTGCGGTCGTGAATGTAGGGCAACACGTTGTCCATGACAGACTGCATGATGCCTATCGGTCCGGCGGACAGGACGGCACGCTCGTAGTCCAGGCCGCTCATCAGTACTTTGGCGCCGCTGTTGAGCTCCCCCAGGATGTGGGACGCCGGCACCTCAACATTCTGGAACACCAATTCGCCGGTGGAGCTGCCCCGCATGCCCAGCTTGTCGAGCTTTTGCGCGATCGAAAAACCGGACATGCCTTTTTCGATCAGGAACGCGGTGACGCCTCGGGCGCCCAGTTCCGGCTCGGTCTTGGCATAGACCACCAGGGTGTCGGCATCGGGCCCATTGGTGATCCAGAACTTGCTACCGTTGAGCAGGTGGTAGCCCCCCTTGTCCTCGGCACGCAGCTTCATCGAGATCACGTCACTGCCAGCACCCGATTCGCTCATGGCCAGCGCACCGATATGCTCGCCGCTGATCAGCCTGGGCAGGTACTTCTGGCGCTGGGCGTCGGTGCCATTGCGCTTGATCTGGTTCACGCACAGGTTGCTGTGCGCGCCATAACTCAGGCCGACCGAGGCCGAGGCACGGCTGATTTCTTCCATGGCGATCATGTGCGCCAGGTACCCCATGTTGGCACCGCCGTATTCCTCACCCACCGTGATGCCGAGCACGCCGAGTGCACCCATCTTGGGCCACAGATCCATCGGGAACTGGTCGCTGCGGTCCATCTCGGCTGCAAGCGGTGCAATCTCGGATTGGGCGAATTCGCGCACGGCATCGCGCAACGCGTTGATGTCTTCACCCAGCTGAAAATCGAGTCCGGGCATGTTCATGGGAGTGTCTCCTGGGTGTCGTTGGGCGAGGCGATAGCGGCTTCAATACGTCATCGCAACGGGTACCAGTGTCTGCTGCATCACGGCACAGTCACAGCGGCTACCGTCTGCAGCCACATGCACGATCTCAGCCGTTGTCACGATGATGCGCTTGCCACCGCGGACGACACGGCCGGTGGCAAGCAGGCTGCCACCCTGGCGCGCCTGGAGGAAATTGATCTTGTATTCGACCGTCGTGACTTCCATGCCGGCAGGCACGACCGTCAGCGCAGCATAACCGCCAGCCACGTCGGCGAGGGCGCCCATCGCACCGCCATGGAACCCACCCTGCTGCTGGCTGACCTTGTCGGAGTACGGCAAGGCAATCTCGCACAGGCCGGGCGCGACACGCACCAGCCTGGCACCCAGCTGCGCCATCATCCCCTGCCGCACAAAGCTGGCCAGCACACGCTGGTGCAGGGCGGGATGATCGGGGGCGTTGGGACTGGGGCTGGGGCTGGGGCTGGATGTCATGGTCTTGCCAGAACGGGACCGACATTGACGTTTACGTCAACGTCAACGTCAACGTCAATTATGCGTGAACTTGCCGGCCATGTCACGATGCTGGCAAGGTCGTCAGGCCTTGGGCGGCGATTTCGCTGCTTTGCCCAGCAAGGCACGGGCTTCGCGCTCATGGGCCTTGACCTCGTCGAGATTAGCCACCATGTCGGCCATCTGCTCCTCGAGGGCCTTGCGGTGCGCGGCCAGAACGGCCAGGAACTTCTTCAGTTGGGCACCGGTGTCGCGCGGGCTGTCATACATGTCGATGATCTCTCGCGCCTCGGTCAACGACAGCCCCAGGCGCTTGGCACGCAGCGTCAACTTGAGCCGGGTTCGGTCGCGGGCGCTATAGATGCGGTTGCGTCCTCCCGGGCCAGCGCGCACGGGCTGCAGCAGACCCAGGTCCTCATAAAAGCGGATGGCGCGCGTGGTCAGGTCGAACTCCCTGGCAAGGTCGCTGATGGTGAATTGGAGTGGTTGGGTCATGTTTACGTCAACGTCAAGCTTGCTGCGCGCATCAACTCCACGGAGGCACCGATTCGTCTGTGAGGTGCTGGCGTAGGTCGGCATAGTCGGGCATCACCGAACGCACTGTGTCCCAGAAACGGGGGCTGTGGTCCATCACACGCAAATGGCTCAGTTCATGGGCAACAACGTAGTCGATCACTGCCATGCGGAAATGCACCAGCCGCCAGTGCAACCGGATCGAACCATCGGAGCGTGCGCTGCCCCACCGGGTGCCGGCGCTGCTGAGCGCCAGCTTGCGCCACTGCACGCCCAAACGCGGCGCGAAATGGTCCAGCCGTTCGGTGAAGATGCGGCGGGCCTGGCGCATGAGCCAGGCCTGTACTGCATCGCGTATCTGGGCCTCGGTGGCGTGGTGTGGCAAGCCGATGCGCAGGCTGTTGCTGGATGGCCCGCCACCGGCATGCACCTCGGTGAGCAGTTGGGCGCTAAAGTTCGCATACGCGTGGGACGGATCCAGAACCAGACGCAGGCTCTGGCCCAGGAACTGGAACTCAGCTCCGTCCTGCCAGATGATGCGGCTGGCAGCGAGCTTGTCGTGCCGGACCCGCGCCTCCTCCAGCTTGCGCACAATCCAGAGCGCCTTGTCCTGAAGCGCTGCCTGAATCTCGGCCGGTCCCGCCCAGCGCGGCGCCGACACGACCAGCCCGTCCGGCCCCACTGAAAATCCGATCGTCCGGCGCTTGCCCCGCTTGAATTCGTAAGCGACGGTGGTATCGGCGAGCCGCGCCTCCCGGCTTGCGCGCGGATGGCGGAACTCGACTCCCGGCCGAAGTTCGGCAGTCGCGCCACGATGGCGAATGGCCGCCGCATCGTCGGTCAGCGATGCGGGCGCAAAAAAATCCAGCGCCAGTTGGACGAGGCCGGACATCGATGCACCGCTCAGCGGTAGGCCTCGGGGTCGAGGCGACGCATCTCGGCCTCGATCCAGGCCTCGACTTCGCGCATCAATTCGTCCGCCTGACGCCCCTGGCTCGGAATCGGTGCGCCGATCGACACATCGACCCACCCGGGAAGCTTGATGAACGCCTTGCGGGGCCAGCATTTGGCCGAGGACACCGCAATCGGGATCACCGGTGCTCCGGTTTCGATGGCCAGGCGGGCCCCGCCAGACTTGTACTGGCCCTTTTCGCCCCGCGGGATCCGGGTTCCTTCGGGAAACATGATGATCCAGATGCCCTGCGCCGACAACAGCTTTCCCTGCGCAACCACCCGGTTAAAGGCCTTGGAGCGCTGCCTGCGGTCGATGTGGATCATGTCCAGGCGACCCATGGCCCAGCCAAAAAACGGGACGTAGAGGAGTTCCTTCTTGAACACATAGGCCAAGGGATGCGGCATCAGGGTTGGCAACAGGAAGGTTTCCAGCGTGGACTGGTGCTTGACCAGCAATACCGCGGAGCTTCGGGCCCCATCAGGCAGGTTTTCCATGCCGGCGACACGCACCTGGATGCGAAGAATCACACGCGCACCGTCGATCGCCCAGCGCAGCCAACGCACGGCCATCCAGTACAAGGGCGTGCCACGCACCCGCAGCGACATCAGCAACATGATGATGCCCCAGGGCATGACGGTGACCAGCATCCATGCCATGTGGACGGTGGATCGCAGGAAGGCCATCAGAAACTTGCTCCGGCAGCCGGTGCCGGCTTGGGCGACGCGCTTCGGTCGATCAGGTAGGCCGCAAAAGCCGCCAGGTCTTCGTGCACGCGGGTATCCGGCGGGAATTCGGGCGGCAGGGGCTGGCCGCGGTAAGCCGCGCCATGCCCGGTCAACACCAGGTGGGGCTCGCAGCCCACCGCTACACCTGCCAGCAGATCTTCCAACTTGTCCCCCACGGTGGGCGTGCCACGCAGTTCGACGCCAAAACGCTCGCCGATCTGTTCGAACAGCCCTGGCGCAGGTTTGCGACAATGGCATGCTTCGTCACGTCCGTGGGGACAGTAGAAGACGGCGTCGACGCGCCCGCCGGCGGCGGCCAGCAGTTTGTGCATCTTGGCCTGGATGGCATTGAGCGCAGAAATTTCGTACAAGCCCCGGCCGAGGCCTGACTGGTCGGAAGCAATCACGACATGCCAGCCGGCATGGTTGAGCTTGGCAATCGCATCCAGCGCACCAGGAAGGGGGCGCCATGCGTCGGGCGAGTCCACGAACGCCGCGCTCGCCTCATTGATCGTGCCATCACGATCGAGGATGACCAAGCGCAGCGGTTCGCGGTTCAACTGGCAATCCTCGAAAGATCGGCGACCCGGTTCATCGCGTTGTGCAGGCTCTGCAGCAAGCCATGCCGGTTCAGACGGAGGTCGAGCGCTTCAGCGTTGACCATGACCGCCCCGAAAAACGCATCAACGGGCGTTCGCAAGGCCGCCAGGCACTGCAGCGAGGCAGCATATTCGCCTGATTCGAAACAGGCATCGGCTCGGGGTACGACTTGCTGCATGGCCGTGTACAGGGCGATTTCCGCAGGCTCCTGCAGCAACAACTGGCTGACATGCGGATCCACTGCCTGAGCCTTCTTGAGAATGTTTCCGATGCGCTTGTTCGCGGCGGCCAGCGCAGGCGCCTCCGGCAAAGCCGCAAATGCGCGTATGGCCGCCAAGCGCTTTGGAATGCTGGCCCATTCAGTCATGTTCGCAGCATGGATGACGGCATCCACCTCGGAGGGCGACGCGCCGCCATCCCGCAGGTAACTTTTGAGACGATCAACCAAAAAATCTCGCAGGGCTGCTGAAGGGTCCTGCAATTGACCGGGTGGAAAAGCGGTCAGGGCGAGGCTGACCAGCGTGTCGTGCGACACGGGTAACGCGCACTCGACCAGCATGCGGACAACGCCCAGGCCATGCCGACGCAAGGCGAACGGATCCTTGTCGCCGGTTGGCAGATTGCCGATGCCGAACATGCCCACAAGGGTCTCGAGTTTGTCCGCCAGTGCCACGATGGTGCTGGGCATGCCGCGTGGCAATGTGTCGCCGGCAAAGCGGGGCTTGTAATGGTCCTCGATGGCCTGCGCCACCTCTTCTTCCAGCCCGTCATGGCGCGCATAGTAGCCCCCCATGATGCCCTGCAGTTCGGGAAACTCGCCCACCATGTCCGTCAGGAGGTCGGTCTTGGCCAGGCGCGCCGCCATATCCACGTGCCCGATCACCGAGGCATTGTTTAGCGCATGCGCGATGGATCGCGCAATCGCGCGCACGCGCTGCATTCGTTCGCCCTGGGTGCCGAGCTTGTTGTGGTAGACGACCTTGTCGAGCCCCGGGACCCGCGATTCAAGGGAAGTTCGGCGGTCCTGGTCGAAGAAGAACTTGGCATCGGCGAGCCGCGGCCGCACGACGCGCTCGTTGCCGCTCCGAACGGCGCTCGGATCGGCGGGTGTGATGTTGCTGACAACCAGGAACTGGTGGGTCAACCGTCCGGCTGCATCCAGCAGGGGAAAGTATTTCTGGTTGGCCTTCATCGTGAGGATCAGACACTCCTGGGGCACCGCGAGAAACTCTGCATCGAAGGTGCAGACCAGTACATTGGGGCGCTCCACCAAGGCTGTGACCTCGTCCAGCAACGCGTCGTCTGGCACCACCTGCGCACCCCCCTCCAACTTGGCACACGCTTGTGTGATCTGCCGGGCAATCTCGGTACGGCGCTGGCTGAAACCTGCAATCACGGCGCCGTCGCGCTCCAGTTTGTCGGCGTATTCGTCCGCATGATTGAACACCACGGTATCGACGCGTGATTCGAACCTGTGTCCCTGCGTCGATCGCCCCGAACGCAGGCCGAGTGCCTGGACCGGCACCACCTCCGAACCATGCAGCGCAACCAGGCCATGGGCTGGGCGCACAAAGCTCACACTGCTCCAGCCTGGCAGTTCGCAGTCGGCCTCGAGTTGGTAGGTCATGACTTTGGGAATCGGCAATCGGGCGATTGCATCGAGCAGGGCGAGTTGCAAGCCGTCGGCCAGTGAGACACCCTTCAACGTGCTGTCCAGAAAGAGTGCGTCGGCCTTGCCATCCACGACACGACGGAGGTCGGCGACGTTGGTGCCGGCCGCCCCAAGCGACTGAAGCTTCTTCAACAGGGCAGGCGTTGCCTGCCCAGCGGCATCGAGTGCAACACTGACCGGCATGAGCTTTTGCGATTGCGCCTTGTCGGCGGCGCGGTCTGACACGTTTCGAATGTGGACAGCGAGGCGCCGCGGAGACGCATACACCGTGCTGCTGGCAGGGTCTGTCACCAGCCCCTGGTCAGCCAGGCTACGAATCAAGAAACGCCCGAAGGCATCACCGAGTTTTTCCAGTGCCCTGGGAGGCAACTCCTCCACCAGCATCTCGACAAGAAGGTTGTTCATGAGGTGGCGTGCATACGTGGGTCGTGCCGGTGTGCGATGCGCATGGCGGCTCAGGCTGCCTTCTTGGTCATCTGCGCGACCCAGGCTGGCGGTGCCAACGGGAATCCGAGTCGTTCGCGGCTATCGAAGTAACTTTGTGCCACGGCCCGGGCCAGGTTGCGGATACGCCCCATATACGCAGCCCGCTCAGTCACACTGATGGCGCCGCGGGCGTCGAGCAGGTTGAAGCTATGGGCCGCCTTGAGCACCTGCTCATAGGCGGGCAGAGCAAACTGCTTTTGCACCAGACTCGCGGCTTGTTTTTCGTGCGCATTGAAGGCCGACAAGAGGAAGTCGACATCGCTGTGTTCGAAGTTGTAGGCGGACTGCTCTTTTTCACTCTGCAAATACACGTCGCCGTAGGTCATGCCCTCGGTCCACTGCAACTTGTAGACGTTGTCCACTTCCTGCAGATACATCGCGAGTCGCTCCAGTCCATAAGTGATCTCGCCGGTGACCGGCCGACAGTCGATGCCGCCCACCTGCTGGAAATAAGTGAACTGCGTGACTTCCATGCCGTTGAGCCAGACCTCCCACCCCAGGCCCCAGGCACCGAGGGTCGGGTTCTCCCAGTCATCCTCGACAAAACGAATGTCATTGTTTTGCAGATCCAGACCGAGGGCGCGCAAAGATCCCAAATACAACTCCAGAATATTGGCCGGCGCCGGCTTCATCACAACCTGGTATTGGTAATAGTGCTGCAGGCGGTTGGGGTTCTCGCCGTAACGTCCGTCCTTTGGCCGGCGGCTGGGCTGCACATAGGCCGCCTTCCAGGGCTCGGGGCCAATGGCACGCAGGAATGTGGCCGTGTGCGATGTACCCGCGCCGACCTCCATGTCGTAGGGCTGGAGCAGGACGCAACCCTGGGCATCCCAGTATGACTGGAGTGTCAGGATGATCTGTTGAAAAGACAGCATGGTTTCTCACTTGATTCGCCCACGGACCCGCCATGATCACGATTACCTTGAAACGACATGGAATGACGGAGACTGTGATGCAGAAAGCGTGCGGCAGGTGGACGGCAATAGACTTGTGACTGATTTTACGGGGCACACCGACATCGATGCATGTTCCTGTCAGCGTTAGCGCTTTCAATCAACCCCGGGGCCTCGGCGCAGTTGGTCGCAGCAAAAACGCCAGGAGTACGACGGTGGAACCCGTCAGCCACAAGGGCCACAAACCCCAGCGCGAAACCCACCAGGCAAATGGGGTGACGCCGTGGCGCCCTTCAACTTCGCCGACCAGGACGCCTCGCGTCAGTCGCGGTAGTGTGTGGGTCACGCGCGCTTGATGGTCGATGATCGCAGTGCTGCCGGTATTGGTGGCACGGATGAAGGGCCGGTCAAACTCCAACACCCGCATTCGCGATATGTTCAGATGCTGGTCAATGGCCACTGTGTTGCCGAACCAGCCGATATTGCTGACGTTCACAAAAATCGTGGGTGCAGCCGCCGGGTTTGCAAAACGCGCCCCCAGTTCTTCACCAAAAAGATCCTCGTAACAGATATTGGGTGCCAACAACTGGCCCTGCCAGGCAAAGGATGCCTGGCCAACAGTACCGCGGTTGAAATCACCCAGGGGAATGTTCATCATTTGCGTGAACCAGCGAAACAGCGGCGGAATGAACTCTCCGAATGGCACCAAATGGTGCTTGTCGTAACGGTAGATAGCCCTGCTACTGGTGGATTCGTCAGTCGGTGCAAACCCGACCACGGAGTTGGTATAGCCAGCCGCTTCACTGCCCAGGGGTACACCCAGCAGCAAGGCACGCCCCTCCAGCCGGGCCTGCTGCTGCAGGTGCTCCCAATAGCCTGCGGGCAACTGCTGCGGGAGCAGCGGAATGGCCGTCTCTGGCGCGACCGTCAAGGGTGCATGGTCAATTGCCAGTTGCTGGGCATACCATTGCAATGCGTCGGGGACTCCGCTGCCTGGCAGGAATTTTTCGTCCTGCGCGATGTTTCCCTGCAAAAGTGCCACCCGAATCGAGCCGGCCGAACGCGTGAAGCCGGACGGTGCGCCAGCCATCAGTGCGGCCAGGCTGCCCGACAAAACGAGGTACCCCACCGCGTTCCGCGGACGCTTGCTACGCAACCCCGCCATGGTCAGGAATGCAATCGCAGCGACCAGTGCGCCAACGCCGTAGGCTCCCACGAAGGATGCTGCCCGGCCCAGCAAGTCGACATGTGCGTAACCGATCGCGCCCCATCCGAAACCAGTGAACCAGACACCACGCGCCAGTTCGGCAAGCATCCAAAGGGATGCAAACAAGATGCAAGCTGCGACCCTGTTCGCAGGCGCGAATGCAACATAGGCGGCACTGGCGATTGCGTAATAGATCGCCAATACTGCCGCGAGTGCAATGACAGCCAAAATCGCCAGCCACGCGGCGAGCCCGGCGTAGGTATGCATGGCAACAAATAGCCACCAGAAAGTACTCGTCAACCACGATGTCGCAAAGACCCAGCCGATCAGGGCGCCGCGTTGCGCTTGTCGGGCATTGTCCAGATGCCATAAAAAGACGATCATCGCCAGCAGTTGTAGCCATCCTGCCGGGTTTTGGCCCCAAGGGGTGGCTATTGACGCGGCTTGCAGTGCGCCTGCGACCGCCACCATGCCGAACGAGAATGCCTGGCGCAAGGTGTCAGGGCACCTGTGGCGAGACCTTGAACCACTTCACCGCACCGCCTTTGGTATGGAGCACTACGAAATTCAGGCCGGCTCGGTTGTATTGTTCACCACGTTTTGGAACGTGTCCCATCTCGTGCGCAATCAAACCGCCGATCGTGTCGAAGTCCTCGTCCTGATCAGATTCAATGATCTTGACACCGAATGCGGCCTCGACCCGTTCAATGGCGGTGTCGCCACTCACACGGTAGGTGCGGTCGGCCAAACCGAAGATATCTCCCTCATCTTCGGCTATGTCGAACTCATCCTCTATCTCGCCGACGATTTGCTCCAATACATCTTCAATCGTAATCAGGCCCGCAACACGACCAAACTCGTCGATCACGATCGCAAGATGATTACGGTTGCCGCGAAACTCGCGCAACAGGTCATTCAGGCCCTTGCTTTCAGGCACAAAGACGGCGGGGCGCAGCAAAGTTCGGACATGCAGTTCTGGCGAGCGCCGAAGCTTCAGCAGATCTTTGGCCAAAAGGATACCGACGATGTTCTCCCGTTCCCCTTCAAAGACAGGAAAACGCGAGTGCGCGGTATCGATGACTACCTGTAGCAGCTGATCCGGTAAAGCATGAATGTCCACCAGGTCCATGCGGGTCGCCGGGACCATCACGTCTCCGGCTGACATCTCCGCCATTCGCAGCACACCTTCCAGCATGAATCTGGACTCGGCACCGATGACATTGTTGTCCTCGGCGTCTGCAAGTGTTTCAATCAATTCCGCAGTGGAATCGGGCCCCGGGTGGATGAATTCCGCGAGCTTTTGGAGAAATGTGCGCTTGTCGTCCCTTTCGGACAATCGCGCGGGTTGTGTATCAGACACGAACAGGGGGGGCTTAGCACACCGTAGTTGACAAGTGCGAAGGATAGCGGATTGGGGGCGGTCTGGGCAAGTGATCGGCTGGCGGGCAACCACCGGTTATTCTTCGTCAATCTTCTGTTCAATTGGGCTGTCAAGGAGCTTGTCTCCGGGAGGTAGCAAGTTGGCAAGGATGGAGCGCCGGGCCGCCGCCAAATTGCTCCGCCATATTTGCGCGCTTCCATGCAGCCGGTAACAGCAGCCCAGAACATAGGGGCGCAGTCGCTGCACCACCTCGGGCATGCTTCGTCCGCCGGACCTGCGCCTCAGTTGCCTGATTCGCTGCTTGAACGTGGCCATGGGTTTGTCGGCCACCCTGCGTTTGACCA